>JFJP01030222.1_pt1 | contig 18543 bp, 17 predicted proteins | sample 431651 | NCBI WGS metagenome assembly JFJP01 (sample SAMN02602958, study PRJNA72255) | Microbial mat metagenome, whole genome shotgun sequencing project. | biome: fresh water; feature: sink hole; material: water; isolation source: purple microbial (photo- and chemosynthetic) mats found in...
CCGCCTGCACCCGCCAAGTGGGCCACAACAGGCGACAACGCAACAAGGTTTGCCGCAAAAACCGCAGTGGCCGCGCTCAGCAGGACAATAGCTTTTTTCCTGTCCCCAGTATCCGCTGTCGAGATAGATCCTGCCATGATTCAACCTTTTATCAGACTACATGTACCACGCTTATCTTAAGTTTCAGCTTCTGGAGAATCTCGCCATCGGCATTGACGGAGGTCACCAGCACATCGGCTTTCTCCAGAGGGGAATAACTGACGAAAGACGTCCGGCCCAGCTTGCTCGAATCGGCGAGGACTATGGATTTTTCCGATCGCTCGATGGCAATTTCCACCAGGGACGCAGTATCCGCATCGGTGGTCATGAGACCACCAGTGAGACTGATGGCATCGGCGCCAAGGAAGCATTTGGTAAAATTGAACTGTTGGATGAAACGGTTGCTGGCATAGCCCGCGAAATCCTTCCGCTTCGGCCTATACTCGCCCCCGATGAGGATGACGTCGGTGATCGGGGCGAGTACCTGATGGTTTGCCATGGAATTGGTCAGGAACTTGACATCCTTGAGCTTGCCTTTTTCCAGGCGTTCCGCAAGGTCGACGCAGAATTGGTAAAGGGTTGTGCCTGAATCGATGTAGACAATATCGTGATCCTCTATCATCCCGACGGCAAACGCCGCAATGTCGCATTTTTCCTTGACGTTGGCCTCGACAAGCCGTTCGAAGGAGTAGGGAGCCTGGTTGTCCTGGGCGAGGAGTATACCGCCATAGTTCCGTATGACCTTTCCCTGTTGTTCCAGTTCGCTGAACAGCCTGCGCGCAGTGGATTCCGATATGTTGAGCAACTCCACCACTTCCGCCGTGTTGAGCCTGGCCTTGTACTTCAAGGTATCAAGGATGACAGCTTCACGCTCAGTTTGCTTGCTCATGTAGACACTCACCTTTTTGATGGAATGATTATTTTCTTATAAACGTATATGACTGAAAAGTCAATACATCGTGTGGGTAGTTGACCGAAACTATCATTTCATCCTAAACACATAATTATATAAGTGTATTCCATTAATGTACTTCACTTGACACTAGTTGAAATATCGTGCTATCTGAATAGACTGAAATAGTCAAAATACAATCATATATGAACTAAACAATCATTCATATGAAGAGGATGGGATGGGTTCAATCTTGACCTTCGATGTGGGGACAACCTCGATAAAGACCTGTCTGTTTGATGGGCAATTCAAGGTTTTGGCACGGCATACGGCTGAATACCGGCTCATCGCAACCCCAGGCGGTGTTGTGGAGATGGATCCCCAGGCCTATTGGCGAGGTGTATGCGAGGGAGCGCGGGCAATAATCACCGCTTGCCCAATGGCAGAAAGCGGAATTTCCGTAATCACAATCACGACACAAGGCGAAACACTCGTCCCGGTCGACGCTGCTGGACTACCCGTGTGCAATGCCATTGTATGGTTGGATTCAAGGTCCTCGGCGGAAGCGGCCGCTCTGCGTGAATCCTTCGGTTCGGGTTCCTATTATCCAGTCACCGGACTAGGTCAGGTGGATGAAGCGGCACCTATCAGCAAGATCCTCAACCTAAAAAGGAAACGCCCTGATATTTTCAGAAGGACAAGGAAATTCCTTCTGCTTGAGGATTATCTGATCTTCCGCCTCACAGGGGAATTTGTCAGCGAGAAGTCGTTGATGTCGTCCACAGGCTACTTCGACATCGTGGGGGATACCATGTTCAGCAGTATCCTCGATTTTGCCGAAATCCCCCTGTCATTGTTTCCGTCGGTCCTGGACTGTGGACAGTGTGTCGGACTTGTGCTGCCGGAAGCGGCGAGTGAACTGGGCATCGGCGGCAGGATCATGGTTGTGACCGGAGCTATGGACCAGTTGGCCGGAGCCCTTGGCTCTGGCAATATACGCGGTGGCATAGTGACTGAGACGACGGGAACCGCTCTGGTTATGGGTGCCACCACGAGCCTGCCTGATTTTTCCCATCCAGCGCGGCCTACTATCTACCGCCACGTGCGGGCGGGATCGTTTTTTGTTTTACCCCTATGCAATACGGCTGGAATCATCCTGAAATGGTTCAAGGACGAATTTTGCGGGACCGAGACTAAAAAATTCGGCCAGGACGTCTATGCCGAGCTGGGCCGAATGGCAGCGAGCGTTCCACCCTGCGCCGACGGGCTTCTTGTTTTCCCCTACTTTTCCGGAATGCTTACCCCCGTTTCCGATATGACAACCCGCGGTATGTTCTGCGGTGTTTCCCTAAACACAAAAAAAGCCCACTTTATCCGGGCTATCCTTGAAAGCGTAGCCTTCATGCTGCGGGAAAACATCGAGATTATGGAAGGCATGGGCATCGAGGTCGCGCAGATACGTTCTTTGGGGGGGGGATCCAGGAGCGACATCTGGTCGCAGATCAAGGCCGACGTCCTTGGGCTGGACATCGTGACCATGACAGAAACGGAATGCCCATCTCTGGGTGCCGCCATGCTCGGGGCTGTCGGTGCGGGCATGTACCGCGATCTTGACGAAGTTGGGGAACTGAATGTGCCCGTAAAGTCATTCGAACCTGATGTAAGGAACACTGCTGCCTATGACACCCAGTACCGCAGATATCGCAAATTGTACCAATGCCATGTGGACTTGATGTAATGACTTTGAGAGGGAGGACAGAATGAAGAAGGTGGGAAAACCGAAAATCGCGTTGCTTGGACTGATGGCCGGCGGATATGAACCGATTTTTGCGGGGATAACCAAGAGGCAGAGCGATTACGCGCGGGAACTGGTAGAGGCGTTGAAAGACACGGTAGACCTCGTATTCGAGGAACCGGCAACCGACAGGACTTCCGCCGAAAGGATTGTGAAGGGTTTCAACAGCCGGAACGATCTGGATGGGATGCTGATTGTGCTTCTCACCTACCATCAAGGTTCCTGGTTGATCCGCGCCCTGCAGGAGAACAACCTTCCCATCGCTCTTTGCGTGGTACAGCCCGACCAGCAGATCGGCACCGACTGGGACGAGCTTCGCTTGACGGTGAACCAGGGCATCCATGGAGCGCAGGACAACGCGAACATGATTGTCCGGCTCGGTCTGAAATGCCAATTCTTCGTGGGCAACCGCCTGGAACGGGAATTCACCGATTTCGTGACCGATTTCGCCAAGGCAGCCCAGACACGGCGCTACCTGAGAAACATGCGGGCCGGAGTCATCAGCAGGATGCACGGCATGAACGATATCCTCACCGACGACATGGCCTTCTTCAAGATCATCGGTCCCGAATTCAAGCATGAGACTATTGGCCTGGTGTATCGCGCCATGCAGGGCATTAGCAAGGAAGAGATAGACGCATCCATAGACAGGGACCACACGATTTTCGACGTTGACCTCAAGCTTACCTACGAGCGGCACGCGGAAGCCACGAGGATGTACCTGGGGTTCAGGAAATTCCTGGAAGAACGAGGTTACGAAGCTTTTACCGCGCAATTCGACATATTCTCGGAGGACGGTAGATTCAAACAGCTTCCGTTGATGGCCGCGTCCCACTTGATGGCCGAGGGCTTTGGCTATGCGGCCGAGGGGGACATCATGTGCGCCACCATGGTTGCGGCCGGTAACGTCATAGCCGGTGGAGGCGCCATGCCACGCGGGCGAAGGTAACTGGGCTACCTGCCGCAAGGACATGAAGCCAAAACTCATCGACCGTGTCCTGGGTGAAGGCGGACTGGACAATCCACCCACGCCGATATTCACCCCAGAATACGGAAGGGCCACGCTCACCTCCCTGGTGTCCCTCAACGGCGACAAATTCCGCCTGGTGGTCGCCAAGGGCGAGATCCTGAAAAAGACGGACATGAAGAACTGTGAAATGCCCTACATCTTTTTCACTCCCGACACTGGCGTACGTTCCTGTATCGACGGGTGGCTGCGTAACGGCGGGACCCACCACGAAGTAATAAACCTGGGAGACTGCGCCAACCGGTGGAAAATGCTCTGCGACATGCTTGGCATCGAATACGTGGAAGTCTAGCAATCATGGAAAAACTGCCAAAGAAAGAATTGCTCAAACGTGTCGGGGTCCTTTCGCAGGTGGCGGGGGTCCGGAATATCGAATTCGCGTCCGGCAGGGCGAAGGGAACCCAGGCACTGGAAGTGTACAATCTGGCTGGCCTGCGTTTCACGGTGTTACCGGACAAGTGCATGGATATCGCCGATCTGAGCTGGAAGGGGATGAACCTTGGTTTCAGCTCCAAGAATGGCTGCTGTACACCTGCGGACTCGCGAATGCCGGGGAAGCCTGCGAGGACAAAGGCCTGCGCATGACCGAGCACGGACGGATCGGCTCCATTCCCGCAGAGAACCTGGCAATCAGCGAGGAATGGAACGGTGACGATTACTCTATCACCGCGGCTGGCAGCATGCGGGAATCCATGATCTACGGATCAAACCTCAGGCTCTCCCGGAAAATCACCACAGGTTTGTACGACAAATGCATAATCATCGAACTTTGGCTACCCGCTGGTCGACAACGAGTCGGAGGTGGTACGGTCCAGCGCGAAAACGATGTCCCGGACGAGGATGACAGAAACCGAGTTGGCAAAGTGGAACGGGATCACACATCCCGTCGACAACTGCCCCGAGCAGGTTTTCTTCCATCTGACCGAACCTAGCGCTAAAAAAACCGCCGGCGCCGCGGTGTTCAACCGGAAACTCGGCCTGGGAGCGTATATAAGATACAGCGCCGATAACCTGCCAATCCTGGTGCAATGGAAAAGCATGCGATCCCATGATTATACCGTGGCGCTGGAACCATCCAACTCGTACATAATGGGAAGGAACGCGGAGCGTGAAAACGGGACGCTACCGTCAATATCCGGGTACGGAACTCTTCGCTACCGTATCGAGCTGGGGATCTTGGAGGGAGAGGCGGAAATCGGGGATTTTGTTTCAGGACTGGAGTGAGGGTTCGGCGCGATCCATGGATTCCAGACTGCAAGATTTGGCTCTTTCTGGCGCCAGGCCAGAAGTCCGTTCTTTAGCCGGGCAGGAAAACCGGGTCGTGAAATTGCCAATGGTGGAATATCCCTCCAGTCCCAGTCAACTTGACAGTCCACATCCTTCCCGACACGATAACATCAAGAAAAGACAGTTCGCAGACCGCGGCCCCTGTTGAATTCCCTTTTTGTCCTCGCTGGGCCAATCGCCCTGCAGAACCTGATTGGCGCAAGCCTGAACCTTCTTGACACTGTCATGATTGGAAGCCTGGGAGCAGTGGGTATCGCAGGCGTCGCCTTGGCGAACCAGGTTTTTTCCTCCTCGTCCTTTTCTTCTATGCCGTCGGTTCGGAGACCGCCATCTTCACCGCCCAATACGGAGCAAACAAGACACGGCCTCAATCTGCAGCATCCTTGGGCTATGCCTCACGGAGATGATGCCGGAGCAATCGTGTGCTTCCCAATCTGCGCGTTCTGCAGATTGGTTCCGGGTCTTCCATTCTGGATGACCTACGCAACCGCCCTTTGCAAAGACATACAAAAAGTGATCCTGGCACTCGTCCGGTTACGGAACCACCAATGGCTGAACAATCCAACCAATAGTAGCAATGATCACCGAACAAATGTCCTTAACTAAAAGGGTATGATCCGATCCAAAGTACTGCAGGATATCCCGGGATTCTCTTCCTGGTTTGAAGCTGGCAAGGAATGTCGATATAAACTCAAAATACTCATAAAAATTGAGTTATCTGGTCACTATATAAACTATTTGACCACTTTAATCAATTCTATTGACTAATTGCTTTTTTTCGTGTATGGTGAGTACACGCTTTCAAGTTCTTTATTGAAGCCGGAGGGATTATGTTCAACGCCGTGTCTTTATCGCTCTCGGACCTCTTGGGCAAGGACTATGTGGCGTCGGTTTCCCGAGCTGCCATTACATTCCTTGGTAAGGATCCGCAACGAGTAGCTCTGCTGGCGGAAGGTAAAGTTGATTTTTTTAGCACAGCTTTCCAGGCCCGTCTTGATGAACTGGTCGACAGTATTGGTAAAACCCTGATCCCACCATTCATCAATGAGATGAATGGCGCACCCACGATGTCCTTCTCCAAAGCGGCAAACCTGGATGCCAGTCCTCTGACCGGTCTTGGTTGCTTTCGGCTTGGGGAGGATGGCCGCCTGTACCTAGCGTCCAAAAGCGAACATTACCACGCGACTCTCGGACATAATTTTCCCGGATACGCATTGATTGATCACGCGAGGGAACTAGGCATACTGAATGCTACACACAACAACACACGAGGCTATATCACCCGGCTGTGCGAAAGGGAATTGATCCGCATAGCGAACGGTATTGAGGAAGGTAACGTAGTCGCCGTGGATGCTGTGCTCGCCAGCACGAAACCACATATCTTGAATCGCGTAATAAATCTGGAGACTGGAAGCATTGCCTGTGAAGCCGCTATGAAGATGATGCTCACCCGTTTCTATAGAATTGAGAAAACCAGTACACCACCCAAGTACGAAGGTAAGATACCGGTTTTTTTCGTGATAGGGGATTACGACGGCGGACGGGTAGCGAACTACCATGGAACAACGATGATCGCGCAAACCCTACGCGATATGTGGCCGGAGTTGTACGCTAAATTCGAGGCTACTCAAGGCTACAAAGTCTGCCCGGTGAACATCAACGATTTCGATGACTTTAAAATCAAATTCGAGACGTACCAACAAGCCGGATATAAAGTCGCAGGCTTCCTCCACGAGATTATCCTGATGAATTATGGTGGTATCAAGCTCACTAAAGAATTTCTCCGGCAGGCTTACGAGTTATGCCATGCTAACGATACACCAATCTTGTGCGACGAAATCCAATCCTGCATGTGGTACGACGGAATGTTCCTGTTCAGGAAATACGGATTGAACCCCGATTTCATCTCGGTGGGAAAAGGCTTTCCCGGAGGACAGTATCCAGCTTCCAGAATCCTTCTTAGCTCAGAAATGGATAACCTTAACCAGTTTGGTGCCTTGGTGACAAACGGTCAGGAGGAACTCGCTTCACTTGCGTACCTGATCACCATGGCTTTTGTGGAAAGGAATGCGATGCGATTACAGGAAATAAATTCATATTACACCATGAAAACAACCGACCTGCAGAAGAAATATCCTTCAGTCATTGCGTGTGTGGAAGGAGAAGGGCTGCTGAGTGCCCTCACCTTTCACGATGTGGATGCGACCAGAGACTTTGTTCGTCTGCTGAACGAGCAGTGCATCGACATCAGCGCGCAAGTCTACAAAGCGTTCTGCCCACCAGCTGCGTTGCTGAAACTGCCGATCATTGCCAGCCACAAATTGGTGGATTGGCTCGTCGGCAGGATGGACGACACCTTACTGAAGATGTCACTGGTCCAGTAGGGATCATAGGTATTCGAAGTATTACAGGAGGACAAGCATGAAGAGGTTATTTTCACTCGTGTCTGTGGTCGTATTGGCCGCAAGTATTGTTGCCTGCGCAAAGCCCGCAGCAACCCTGTCCAAGGCAGCTGAAAAGACGGTGGCTTTGGATTCGAATTCGTTGATCGGCCTTTCAATGCCGACACATTCAGATGAGAGCTGGATACGCCATTCCAGTTTTACGATTCAGTACCTGAAAGAAATGGGCTATACAAAATTTGATGAGCAATGGGCGGAAGACGTTGTGGAAGCCCAGGTAAGCCAGATCGAAAACCTGATTGTAAAAGGCGCAAAGATACTTATCATCGCAGCTGTGAACGGTGAAGCCCTCGGCGAGGTGTTGATCAAGGCGAAGGACGCGGGCATTAAAGTCATCGCATACGACCGGCTTCTCATGAAAACACCGAACGTCGATTATTACGTTACCTTCGACAACTACAAAGTCGGCGTAGCGGAAGCAGAGTATATCATCCAGAAACTCGGTCTCAAGGACGGAAAAGGACCATTCAATATGGAACTGTTCGGTGGATCCCTGGATGACAGTAACTCCAAGTACTTCTATCAAGGTGCATTTGACCTTCTGAAACCGTATATGGACAGCGGAAAATTGGTTGTCAAATCCAAACAGATCGCCTTGGAAACCGTTGCGACTCCCGGCTGGGATTCAGCCAAGGCCATGGCGCGGATGGACAATCTTCTGACAGCCTTCTACGCGGATGGTTCCAGGGTGGATGCGGTACTCTCCCCCTATGATGGTCTGTCCATCGGCATCATCGCATCACTGAAGAATACCGGATATGGCACCAAGAAACTTCCCTTGCCCATCGTCACGGGACAGGACGCTGAGGTTGCCTCTGTCATTTCGATCATCAACGGCGAACAGACCCAGACAGTATGGAAGGATTTCCGTGTGCAGGCAAAAGCTTGCGCAACAATGGTGGATGCAATCGTAAAGGGAACAGAAGTCCCGGTCAACGACACGAAAACCTATGATAATGGTGTGAAAATAGTTCCCACCTATTCCAACTCCGTTACCTCAATCGATATCTCCAACTATATGGAACTCTTTGATGCGGGATTCTACAAGAAAACGGATGATGTCTGGAAAGGCATGGTAAAATAAGGTTCAGTATAACCAGGCGCAGCGCGGTCCCCAAAGACCAGCTGTGCCCTATTTTTAAGGGGAGTAAGCCTTGTCGAGAAAGCTGCTCATCATGGAAAATATCGTCAAGCTATTCCCGGGTGTCAAGGCTCTGGACAATGTAAGCCTTGATGTCGAGCAGGGCGAAATCCACGCTATCTGCGGAGAAAACGGCGCAGGAAAATCCACGCTCATGAATGTGCTTTCCGGTGTATACCCCCACAAAAGCTATACCGGAACCATCGAGTACGACGGTGTGGAATGTGAATTCCGGAAAATAAAAGATAGTGAAAAGCGTGGGATTGTTATCATCCACCAGGAACTCGCGCTGATCCCCTATCTCAGTATCGCGGAAAATGTTTTTCTGGGAAACGAGATAATGAGCCATGGAGCTATCGATTGGGACGAAACCGGGCTACGGGCGGAAAAACTACTCAGACGGGTCGGACTCCCCCGCAAACCCACCACATTGGTTCGCGATATAAGTGTCGGAGAACAACAACTGGTTGAAATCGCGAAGGCGCTTTCCAAGAAAGTGAATTTGCTGATTCTCGATGAACCAACCGCTGCCCTTAATGAGCTTGAATCAAGGAATCTCCTGGATTTATTGCTGCAACTCAAGCAGGAAGGCATCACCTGCGTGCTTATATCGCACAAGCTGAAGGAAGTGGAATACGTCGCCGACCGGATCACCATACTTCGTGACGGCGCGGTCATTGAAACGCTCGAGAAGATTAGGGACGGGGTCTTCCAGGACCGGATAATCCGGGGTATGGTTGGACGGGATATTCTTGACATCTATCCGAAAAGGCAAAGCCGACTCGGAGATGTAATGTTCGAAGTGAGGGACTGGAATGTCTTCGATCCGACGGTAGAAGGCCGGCAAGTACTATTCAACATCAATCTGACCGTTCGAAAAGGTGAGGTCATAGGCCTTGCCGGCTTGATGGGCGCGGGGAGGACCGAACTCGCCATGAGCGTATTCGGTAAATCCTACGGTAGGAATATTTCCGGTGAAGTTTACAAGAACGGCCAGAAAATCGACGTATCAACGGTTCCCAAGGCGATCGCAAACAGGATTGCCTATGCGACCGAAGACAGGAAAGGTTCCGGTCTTATATTGATTGACTCTATCCAGAACAATATTACCTTGGCGAACCTTCCAGAGTTGAGCAAGCACGGCATTCTGGACGAGGACATAGAGCACGAAGCCGGTGAGGACAAACGGAAGATGCTGAGCATCAAGTGCTCATCCGTATTCCAGAAAACGGTGAACCTTTCAGGAGGAAACCAACAGAAGGTTGTCCTGGGGAAATGGATACAGATCTCACCGGACATCCTCATGCTGGATGAACCGACACGCGGAATCGACGTCGGGGCTAAATATGAAATTTATACGATTATAAACAGGCTTGCCGACGATGGAAAATCAATTATCCTCATCTCATCAGAAATGCCCGAACTTCTTGGAATGAGTGACAGGATATATGTAGTCAACCAAGGTCGCATCGTCGGTGAATTCGGAAAAGCTGAAGCGACGCAAGAGGGGATCATGCATTGTATCATGAACAGTACGGGGAGCGTACGAAAATGACCAAACTCAGAAGCGTTTTAAAGGGCAATATCCGACAATATGGCATGGTAATCGCGCTGCTGTTCATTGTGACCATGTTCCAGATATTGACCAAAGGCATACTTCTCGTGCCGCAGAATGTGACCAATCTGATCCAGCAGAACAGTTATATATTGATCCTCGCGATGGGTATGCTGATTTGCATAGTAGCTGGCGCGTTTGATCTTTCGGTTGGTTCCATCGCAGCTTTTGTCGGTTCCGTTTCTGCGGTGTTGTGCATCAACATGCAGATAAACACTGGTGTTGCCATAGTTATATCCTTGCTCGCCGGCACGGTGATAGGCGCGATGCAAGGCTATTTCATTGCCTATGTGAAAGTACCTGCCTTCATAGTCACCCTCTCCGGCATGCTCGTTTTTCGTGGGCTTACCCAAGTGATTCTTGCAGGAAGAACACTTGCGCCTTTTCCTAAAGGATTCAAGTTGTTCAGCACGGGTTTCGTGCCGGATTTCTTCCATGGAGATGGATTGCACCTCACGACGATCCTTATCGGAGTGGTATTGGGTGTGACGCTATTTCTGCTGCAACTCATTAAACGGCGTAAGAAAAACAGGCTTGGCATTGAGGTTCCCACAACGATCATGTTCGCGTTGCAGGGTGTTATCATGTTTGTGATCATCAACGCGTTTACGTTCTGGCTAGCGCGGTACAAGGGCTTGCCTACCGTACTCGTGCTACTATTCGTAATGTATGCATTCTATGATTTCATAACAATGAAAACGGTGGTGGGTAGACACATCTATGCTATGGGCGGCAATGAGAAGGCTGCACGACTTTCCGGGGTCAGCACCAATTGGGTGCTTTTTCTGGCCTTTGTCAATATGGGTTTCCTCTCGGCCGTCGCCGGTTTCATTTTCACCGGTCGGCTCGACGCGGCTACACCAAAAGCGGGAACCGGCTTCGAACTTGACGCGATCGCGGCCTGCTACATCGGCGGTGCATCCTCTTCCGGTGGCATTGGAACTATCCTGGGTGTGATCATCGGTGGGTTGGTCATGGGTGTACTCAATAACGGAATGTCAATTATGGGCGTCAATGTCGATTGGCAACTGGCCATCAAAGGTACCGTGCTTTTAATTGCGGTAGTCTTCGACGTGTATTCCAAATCCAAATCCAGAATCGGCTGATTTTCTTCAATCGTTAACTGCCAAATAAGGATCAAGAAAAAGCCCGAGCCACCATCATGATTGCTCGGGCTCTTTTTATTGGCACAAATTCCAATACATTATAGCGTGACAGCTACAGCCTTATTCTCGGCATGCGATTTCAAAGCTGCAGTGTGCAGCGCGTGGGAGATCCGTGTCTCATCTGGGGTGAAGCAACCAAACGCAACCGCTTTTCCTTCGACCTCCTGCATGAAGGATGCCCACATTTGCAGGATGGAATCGGAAAAACCGAACTCGAAGTTCTCTCCAGTGATGGTTGGAAACAGCGGTTTGTTGCCTATGACCATCCGGGACCAAGCCTGGTTCTTGCCTTCCGAAAACAGAAAATGGAATGCGTTGGGATCATCGGTTGTAAAAAAGGCGGAGGCCTTCATGCCAGAGACACGGAGATACCAGTCATTGGTGGATCCAGGTGAAAGACGCTTGGTTTCGATATACATCGTGAAATTATCTCCACCCTTGTCCATGCAGTCACAGATGAGGGTCGCATTGTCCCAGGTGTCGCAGGGAACCGTTCCACCCTTGCCATCTGGCCGGGTGGTGACTATGTCGGAGAGTACTGCGTATACATTCCTGGGAATCCAGCCCATGCGGAAGGGTACGTGCTGGGTATGGATGCCCAAGTCGCCCATGCAGCCGTATTCGCCATTGATTGCCTTCTTGCGCTTCCAGTTGATGGGCTTGGTTACGTCGAGATCGCTTGCATGGTTGAAGCCAGCCTTGACCTCAATGATACGGCCGAACATATCTTTCTGTATCCAGTCGATCAACATTTGACAGGCAGGAAAATAGGGGAATTCACTGGCACATCGAACCACAATACCAGGATTCGCCTCGATGGCCTCCATAATATGAGCATTCGCCTTCTGGTCGATACCAAAAGGTTTTTCACCAAGTAGATGCTTCTTCGCCTTGATTACATCGATATAGACCTGTTCGTGCAGGACATGCGGGAGGGCGCAATAAATAGCGTCGATATCAGTTCTCGCCAGCAGTTCATGGTAATCGGTCGTAGCTACCTGGATTGACAGGAAATTATCCTTGAACCATGCATGGGACGCCTCGTTGGTATCGCAGATACCGACTATTTCCGGCCGGGTGATTTCCTTGGACAGATGACACCAGCGTGCACTCGCGCTGGCAAATTCCTTCCCCATCAAGCCGCATCCGATGATTCCGAATCTGATAGTCTTTTGCACGTGCACTCTCCTCCAAAAAAAGAAATGAAGAACTAAATAACATGGTTGTTTCAGTCATTATATACGGATAATATAATTGTTGCAATCATAATAATGCTTTTAATTACCATAATTCTCTGGAAGAGTCGATTTACTTAGCTATCCCAAGCTTGGCTTCTTTAGACGATTCCAAACTTCCTTCCCCAGTGGAATGCATGAAGGTGGATGACAAGTTATACAGCGTCCCGGCGAAATTGCGGAACGCCAGGACAAGCGGAAGAGTTCGGCCTCAAGCAGCCTACTAAATCGTAGGGGATGATCGATATCGTGGTGCAGATGCAGAAAGCCTGGCTCCCAGATGTATATAGGTGGGAACACATCTCGTCGCGTTCACCTGTATGGTTTACAGGTCGTATCCCACTTGGCGTTTTTTACCGAAATGGACAAACCTTGAACATGCCATGAATCCTCAGGATACCCTGGAACAGGGTGTCAAGGACAACACCACCTCAGGTTTCATGATGATCTGATCGGCAACCATCTTGACCTGTTCAAAGATCATAGATGTCTCCGGACTTGCCTGTCACAGCATGGTGCGGGACAGATGTCAATTTCTGAATAATACGATCCCTATTGCTTGTTTCTAATCCGGATATCTCACATAAAATAACACAGGAGGCCCGATATAGTGTATAATTGTTTTGCAAGAAACTAATTATCCATTATAGGAAGGCACCCCTGTTAACGCACAGTGTACACAAACAGAGTTCAAACTGCAAGATATCGGCGGTAAATCCGTTACCGTTAAAAACGATGGGGCTCAGATATCATCTGATGGTGGACTGGTTCTGCTGACCGAGCTTGAGCGCAAATACAAGATCATTTCCAGTTTCGCGGAAGCCTTTGTAGATTTGAGAAATCCAAAACTTGTACAGCATGAGCTCGTTCCTTTGCTCAAACAACGCATCTACGGCCTCTGCCAAGGTTACGAAGATATAAATGACCACGATGTCTGGCGCTCTGACCCGCTGCTCTCCATCGCATGTGGAAAAGTTCCCGGCACAACAATGCTTGCAGGGAAAGGAACCCTGAACAGGCTTGAACTAGGTTCAAAAGCAACTGATGAAAAAAATCGCTACAAAAACATCAGGTACCATGCAGACAGGCTGCCTCTGAACTTCATAAAGCTGTTTATGAAACTTCATCCGCAAGGGAGAAAGGCTCCCAAAGAACTCATCATCGATGTTGACGCTACTGACGATCCCCTCCACGGCAACCAGGAAGGACGGATTTTCAATGGGTACTACGATGAGTACTGCTATCTGCCTTTGTATATGTTCATAGAATCCATTCCAGTTTGGGCAGAGCTGATGACGGCTGACAAGGATTCTGCAACCGGCGTGGTACCAGCCCTAAAACGCATCATCCCGGCCATACGTCTGCAGTGGAAGAATACCAGGATCATCCTGCGTGGTGATTCAGGATTCTGCCGTACCGACATTCTTGAATGGTGTGAAAAGAATGATATCTTCTATATCATTGGCCTGCCAAAAATAGACGTTTGACACGGGCTATTGGCGGATCCATCCACGCTGTAGCGGATGCCTGGAAAAAGACAGGTGAACCGCAGCGGATATTTCGTGACATACGGTACAAGACAAAAAAAACCTGGAACAAGGCACGTCGCGTGATCGGCAAGGCAGAGCACCTGGAACTGGGTGCAAATCCCCGCTTCATTGTTACGAACCTGGAGGCAGGGTATGGGGATGCCAGGAGCCTCTATGAGGACCTCTACTGTGCGCGTGGCAATATGGAAAACCGGATCAAGGAGCAGAAGCTGTTCATGTTTGCAAGTCGCTTGTCGACGCATACGATCCGGGCGAACCAGCTAAGGCTTTATTTTTCAACGATCGCTTATCTGTTCATGGCCATTCTGCGTATCGGGCATTCCGACGATCCGGATATCGCTACCGCACAGGCTTCGACGATAAGGCTACGATATTTGAAAGTGGGGGCGCAGGTATCGGTAAGTACACGACGAATAGTTGTACACATCCCGAGGGCTTATCCATACTGGAGTTCCTGGTACGAAATGCATTCACAATTAACAGTTTGAATCCTTAACTTTCCAGTTTCGTCTACAGCCCCATGCAGCGCCAGACCGGAGGTTTGCTTCAAGCTCTGCATGTTTATTAAAAAGCCAGCATGCTTGGTTTCTGGTGCCTGGAAAATCATCCCTGAATCTCTTGATGGAAATTGTTATTTAGTATTTGCCCACCATTTATAGGCAGAATAGATCATCTTTGTAGTTCCTTAAAAAATCTGTGAGATATCCGGGCTAGGGCCCTGGTTATGTGGACATCGGTTCATCATACTGTAACAGTATCACTCCATAGTAGACCGAGCGGCCATCGCTATGGTTTACGCCAAAATTGGACATTTTCATATCATGGATAATTATAGCAGGGTGTTCTACAAGAAAATTATTAACTATTTTCTCAAATTTTTCAAACATTGAACCACCTCCACCTGTACCTCCAGCGAGTGTTTGAAAACTAAACAATTTTATCTTCATTTTCCCTCCAATTAATAGTCACTAGGAGAAGCAACAATATCCAATAATATACCGAATCTTAAAACTTAACAAGTTACACCTCCATCGACAGATTGATGCACAGTCTTCTAGCTTTCATTTCTTCCAAGAATTATATCTAGGGACTCCTGGGCAGTGGGATAGGGAAGTCAAATTTAGAAGATCACTTAGTCGACTTTCAGGTGCTAAATTTCCAAAAGATAAATCATCTCCATATATTATATATCCTGCCATCTCTGGCGAAAACAAATGGGGTAGAATTATAGCTCCCATAGAGAAGGAAGCGTGCGATCCTTCTCTATGGGAACAAATGATTCAAGCTTTTGCTGGAAAATAAGTAGATTCAAATACACTCTTCAAGATACACTCGATAGTTAGAATCTTTCCCTCAGCATGGGCAGTTATAGAGAGAGAAGTCCAAAAGAGATCCAGGAAATGATGCTCAGCCATTCTTGCAGTTTCCTCCGAATCAAAATCTACAACTGTTACATCTGAAGTGTTGATTATTTTACTATAATTAAACTTCCTCCAAACACTTTTTGTAGCGATTTGTACTCTAAGCTCAACAGGGTTAAATTCAGCGATAGAACCATCGGCATTATGCCTCTAATACTTACCACACTTTTCGGTAATTTCTCGATACTTAATATAAGTATCACCCCACTAAAAGTTAATTCTATCCTCAGACGGGAAAACGATTTCATGTTCCTCGTCCGTCATCTCGTCTTCTTAAAGCTCATTATTACTCCCATAACTTACACACGCCATGCTCTTGGTTATGGTTTGTAATACGCGGATTATGAACAACCGAACTGGTACATACTCCTCGACAAATTAAGTGATAGTAACTGTCCTTTTTCGAAAAAGACCAAACCCCGTTCAAAAAAGTTGAAAAAACGGACAAAGGTCCAATCACTGTCTCCTTCCTCATAACTAATCAATTTTTACTTCTGCCTTAATTACTCCACAACTGGCACCAACCTCAGTGCCCCCCCCACTTTAAACAATCTCCGACTCTTCAGTTCGCCCACAATATCCCCCAACAGCTTATTCTCATTTGTCGTTAACAGATCATAATCCAAGATATTCCCCCGGGTGGAAATAATAAGGGATCCCCTTTGATCCACGGCCCAATAAAACCCAATCTGGGTATTGGAGGGGTGGCTGGAATAAAGACCTAAGACAGTTACCATCCCTTTCCGGTCTAAGGAAATCCGGCCATGAGCCCTCAACCCTAGGGCTTCCATAGATTGGACTGATAAGAACTGTCATTTCGGGACTTTTGCGGCTTTGCGTCGAAATTCGGCTTTTGTCCCGAAATAGGGTTGGCACAACAATCCGCGCTTCCAGGAATTCCGGTCGGGCATCGTGAAAAACAATACCCCCGCAGCCATCCGTGATGCCCTGGCCCCCGGTTCATTATCGTGATTTATTTATGAGGCACTGCGCCTGCTACAGTTTCAGCTCCGATAACCAACTGGTAGCATCGCGGACCTGTACTCGGTCCTTGTCACGTGGCAGACGCAGATCCCGCACCAGTTGGACCCCGGCAAAGCCATAACGTTCGCAAAAATACCAAAGGTGGGGGGAAATCGCGGTGTCGGAGTGCTTGACTTCGATGGCCAGCTGGACAGCCTGGTCACCGACCAGGCAGAAGTCGACTTCCTTGCCTTCCTTAGTGCGCAGATAGCACAGGCTGGTGTCCTTGCCCTCCTGGTCAGTAAGCGCCCAGGCATGCTTGAGCAAGGAAAGGGCCACCAGGTTTTCCAGCCGCTGTCCCGCGTTGCCGTCGACCAGTCCGGTGTCATAAAAATACAGTTTTGGTTCCTTGAGGATGCTGCGGGCAATGTTGCCGGACCAGGGGCTGACCCGAAAAACCACGTACAGGGCCTCAAGGATCTCCACATATTTCTGGATGGTGGTCGGCGACACCCGCAAGTCATTGGCAATGCCGGCGAAAGAGACGGGCGAACCTACCCGGCTGCGCAACATCAGAAACAGTGTCTTCATGGTACGCAGATCATGGATATGCCCGAAATCCAGGACATCCTTCTGGATCAGGCTGTCGGCATATAACTGACGCCAACGGCGGGCCTGCACTGCACTTTTGGCCAGGAATGGTTCCGGAAAGCCACCCCGTTCCAGCAACAAGGTCAAGTCGTCGGCGCTTGGCCCGACACCGGGAGCCTGCACTTGACGTAATTCGGCGAGTGTGAAAGGCAGTATCCGGTGCAGGAAAAAGCGGCCGGCCAGGGAGTCTCCGGTCTGGCGAAATGTTTCCAGCCGGGCACTGCCGGTGACCAGGATGTGCTGGCCGTCGGGTCGGGTATCAAAGATGCCTTTCAGCCAATTTTTCCAATCCTTCATCTTGTGCAGTTCGTCAAAGATCAAGAAAGGGGTCAGAAGCGGCCAGGAAGTCTGTTCCATCATCCGCCGGTCTTCCAGGCGGTCATGGTTGAGATACAGCGCCCCTGGAACTTCGGCGGCCAATTGCCTGGCGAGCCAGGTCTTGCCGACCTGGCGCGGCCCGGTCAGGAAGACCATTTTCTGGGCCAAGTCCAGGCGGATTACAGAAATCTGGGTTCGTACCATATGACTATATTGCACCATAATGGAATATAGTCAAGACTATTCCTCACTGTAATGGAAATCGGTTCGTGCCTCCATTCTGGACGGGTACCTGTTTCAGGTATAAAATACATGCCATGAACAAGTACAATATGAAATACAGGTTGCTGGCGATTATGGGATTCTTGATGGTGACGAAGGCTCTGTACACTCCGCTACCGGCATTTGCCGAAGGCGCAGCCGGCGTTCCACCGGGTCAGGTAGCACCGGGACAGGCTGCGCCAAAGTTCGCCAACCCAAGAGCGCTTGAGTCCGGCTATGTCTCCGGGTCTGATTACCTGTGCAAGGGCTGGCTGCTCCTCGACTTCTTTGCCACCGACTGCGCGCCATGCCTGAAGGAACTGCCCTTTCTGGAAGGGATACTGAACAGCTACGCCACAGCAGGCGCTTCCGGCAGCTCCGGGGGGTTAAAGCTTCAGGGCATCCTCTTTGACCAGGATGCTGACCGCGCGCTGTGCGAGGCATTTTTCCGCGGAAGGTGCTCGCCGTTCATCGTTGCGCTGGACGTATACAATACCACCTACCGCAAATACAAGGGCCCCGGCGACACGGTGGAACTGCCGCTGACCGTGGTGGTGGCTCCCGACGGCAACGTGGCCTTCGTTGCTTCGGGCGGTTCGGAAGCCACCATGAAGGCGCTTGAGGCATACATCACCGCGAACGTGAAGTAGGGGCCGCGATGCGTGCCCGTTCTTTGCCCGTCGTTTTGATGACGCTGGCGTCGTTCGCATGCAGCCTGGG
>JFJP01038259.1_pt1 | contig 18538 bp, 17 predicted proteins | sample 431651 | NCBI WGS metagenome assembly JFJP01 (sample SAMN02602958, study PRJNA72255) | Microbial mat metagenome, whole genome shotgun sequencing project. | biome: fresh water; feature: sink hole; material: water; isolation source: purple microbial (photo- and chemosynthetic) mats found in...
GCTTGAATATCGTTTATGGCCGTGATAAAATTGTTGAGGGCCTGACCATCTTTAGAAACTACGGCTTTCAGACTGTCGTTTTCGAGTCTTAATTTGCGTTCAGCTTCAGATTCGCCACAAGAGGCGAGAAAAAAAGGAATAATAAGAATCCAGATTACATTTTTCATAACTTACTGTTTTGGTTAGCAAAGAATATTCATGAATTGAGAATGCGAAATTAAATTATTTTGTAAATATGTAGTTGGATGCAACTAAACATTTTTCATTGTGCCATTTTCCATGCCATTCTTCGAATGGAATCATACGATCGTTGTAGTCGATATAGTTGCCAAGCGAGTCTTTCTTAAGTTTGTATAATTCACCTGCAAGCGCAGCATCACGCACAATGCGAGCGAGTTCAGTATCAGACAAACCCATATTTGCAAGGCCAATTCTGATTCCCTCTTCATTGTTTTTCAGGTCCATAACGCTGGCCATCATGTCCGGAATAGTTCCTTCTTCGGTTCTTAGCCTATCATAATCGAGTTTATTGCCTTCTTCATGGGCCTTACCGAGTTTGAAGGCTTTGTTCCAGTTCATTTGTTGCACAAGCAAAGCCATCCAGAATGCATGCCTGAATGCATCAACCTGGCCGCCATTGTCATCGCCATCCAACATGGGATCTGCTTTCAATTGCGCTGTTGTATTCTGGGCTATAGTAGTTATTTTCATTGCCTTACGAGCAGAAAAAGGATGAGAAATTATCCAAATGCGCTCAGGAGGATGCATTTGAAAAAAACGTGTTATGATAGATTGCTGTCCGAATAATTTTATACTACTCATTATCAGAATCATCAAAATTATCGACTTCTTCATCAGCCTGCTTATTTTGGCGGTTGAGGCCTTCAACCACAATTACAATTTCACCTTTTACCTGCTGGTTACAATATTTATCTATCAGATTGGCCAGGGTATCGGTTGTATTTTCTTCAAATAGTTTTGAAAGCTCGCGCGAAACACAAGCTATACGATTGGACCCCATATATTCGGCGAGTTGCGTTAGCGTTTTCACTAAACGGTGAGGCGACTCATAAAAGACCATGGTTCTGCTTTCTGTTTTAAGCAGATTCAAGCGTGTTTGTCTTCCTTTTTTTTGGGGTAAGAAACCTTCGAAACAAAATCTTTCGAGGGGCAATCCTGAGTTGACAAGAGCAGGAACAAATGCAGTAGCACCAGGTAAGGTTTCAACCGCTATGTTATTTCGTAAGCATTCGCGAACTATTAAAAACCCGGGATCTGAAATTCCGGGGGTGCCCGCATCAGAAACTAGAGCAAGTGTTTGCCCTCCGGCAATGCGATTTACAATATTTTCAAGTGCTTTATGCTCATTGAATTTATGAAATGGCATCAATGGTTTGGATATGTTATAATGCTTAATCAAAATACCGGTTTTGCGGGTGTCTTCGGCCAAAATGGCATCCACCTCATTCAATACTTTCACCGCCCTGAATGTAATATCTTCAAGATTTCCGATGGGGGTGGGCACAATATAGAGTTTACTCATTGCTTAGTTGTAGTCCTTTATCTTCGGTGCAAAGATAATCCCAAACAAACAAAATCAGTTCATTAAATTTTGTTAATGGTATATTTTCTGCATTGTCCTCAGGAATATGGTATGCTTTGTATTCGCCCATCGTATAAATGAACACCGACTTGATGTTTTTCTCATGAAAAGGATGGTGATCTGAGTTTGCAGCAGGGCCACGCACGTTGATTACTGGAAAATAATTATTCTTTTTGTTAATAGAATCAAAAACGGCTACAACATCGGGATGAGTTTTTCCATTTACCACACTTATTCCTTGATCGCCGGATCCGGCTAAATCAAGATTTAATACCATTTTTATTTTGCTGAGCTTAATAGGACTATTATTTACAAAAAAAACAGATCCCAACAATCCGGATTCTTCGCCGCTAAAATAAACGAGCAAGTAGGAGTAATGAGGCTTCTGTTGAGCTAAAATTTTACCTAAAGAAGTAATAGCAGCCACTCCGCTCGCATTATCATGCGCCCCGGCATAGAACACATTTGGCCCTAGTTGTCCCAAGTGGTCGTAGTGCGCAGTAAGTAGGATACACGTATCGGTGCTACCAGGAATGTATCCGATTACATTTCGGGTTGTATAATTTTTTTTCAAATCATTAGTTACTGAAACTTTTAGTTTTCCTTTGGCTTTAGATACCGCCGAACGCCGCACCGATGCCGAAAAATGATTGACTGAAAAACTAGCCGCTCCAAATATAGGCTGCCCCTCGTCCAACATTATATAACCAACATTCTCTGCAATATTGGCCATAGCAAAATTCCTTGTCGAAATAATCTGATTATTGAACCTGATTTTAAAGGTATCGAGTACAATGAGTTTATTTTTATTTTTAAGTAAAAATTGGGCAATAGCCTCATCGGTTAAGAGATTTTCCTTGTTTAGGGTCACGTATTTATATTTGCCATTCAAAGAACCCGACCAAGGTGAAAGCACAAAATCCTTACCCGGAATAAGTCTGGTATTATTGAAAGTAAGGGATATTTCCTGTGGAAAAGTGTTTGCGTCTAAGCTGAAATTCTGGAAATACCCACCATCAAGGTGACCAATTCCAGCTTTCTTTAGCTCAGATGCGATGTAAAAAGCAGCCAGAGAATCGCCCCCGGTATACCCACGACCTTTAAACTCCGCAGAAGCCAACTGGTTGATCCATACACGCGCATCTTGGGTGTATTGTGCCCATGTTTTCTCCGTAAAAACCATAAGGGCTAAAGCTATGAATATGATTCTAAACAATTTTCGATACATTTGATATCAGATTGATCCTGCAATTTTATGACAAATAAAAATATATAAGATTCAACAAACGCGAGGTAATATTTCCTTTTCGAGCCCACACGAGCTCCCCTTTCGAGGCCAATGTAAGGGACTTCAGTAGATTATCATTCTTTGGTTCACTTTCATTAAAAACAAGTACAGAACATTTGATATTATTGATTTTAAGGTATTCCACAAATTGATTTTTTTCATCTTTCATCAGAAAAACACCATCCGTAAAAACAATAATATGCATGATCTGATTATCGGCTTTATTAGCTGCCAGCAGATTAAAAGCAGCTTGCATGGCATTGGCAAGATTAGCTTCGCCACCCGACGATAGTTTATTTACAGGCACAGTGGTAGTGCTGAAAGAAGAAGGGGGTTTCATGGAAAAAGCAAGCACCGGATTATTGGCGAACTCAATAAGCGATAAGTATTGATTCCCGTCAGGCATTCTGCTAATCTCTTGCAGAGAATAATTCAGGCTTTCAATTTTTGCATCTGTTCGCATTGAAGCAGTTACATCTACCAATAAGACAGTATGAACCGAGCTAGCCGAAGGAAAGGTGATGGCACTGCTCAATGGTTCAACCAAATGCAGCAAATAACAAAAGTTGGCACAATCGGCCGGTAAACGCTCGTACTCATTATTAAGCTCATGCAACAAGGTGTTGTATTGCTGCCAAACTTGGGAAAGTCGTTCAACCGGACTTGCTGCTAATAAAGCAGTATGGTCAAACTGCCGAACCATATACGTGTTTATTATATTACGAATGGACTCAGGCAAGTTAGGTATTGCGAGTACATTCACACAATTTGCTTGTATATTCTTTTCGGCTTGTTCAAGTGCCCATTCTACGTTTACCGAAGAGTTTTCTGTCTGCTGTTGCAATATTATACCCAAAGATGCTAAGTCTAATTTATATTGCTCAATTTGAGAATAAAACTTTTCGTTTAATACAAACTTATTAGTCAACACATGTACAATCTGATAATTATTTTTGAGAAAATACTCAAGTTGATTAAATATAAAACTGATATTGGCAGTAGAATAGAGCAAATCTTGGCGCAGTCTTTTGTAGGTTGCAAAATCATCTTGTTTAAAATCCTGATTGGCAATGTAAACCCGCAGAAGTTGAATGGAATTTTTTTGATTCAGGTAATTTTGCTTAAGTTGCTGCAACAAATTTGCAATACTTTTTCGGTGAACAGACGAAAGATGCTTTTCAGTTTTTTCATATGCTGACCAATAATAGTCAAGGGAATCGTTGTAATAAAAATGCGAAAAATAATAGGGTCCAATGGATTTGGTTTTATCAGAATTGTTGTAACGTTGAATTTCCAAATCGTAATAATATATATACAAAGGAATATGAAAACCAGATTGCACTATTGCATTCGTATATTTTATAACAGCATTCACGGCATACAATTCATCATGCGCAGAAACTTGCTGATACGAAAAAGCATTTAAAATAAAAAGACAAAGGAATACATATTGCCCTGTAAGCCATTTCATGAAGTACACCCACGCTGATTTATAAGACATCTTAATTTTCTGAAATTATAGATAAGCAATATTTTTATGTGCAAAACTTCATCCAATCAAAATTCGTTAAGGCAATTTATTGAGTGTGATAAGGCTTTCAATTTTAAGTAGTACCGGAAAACCCTGAAATTGAATGGCTATCTCGCTTTCACCCTCAAGAACCAGCTTGGTATCGGTTAACTCAGAGATGAAAATTGTAGTTTCAGGAGGCGGAATGGTATCAGGCAGCAACTGAAAAAGCTCTTCGAACCCATCGAGTTTAAGCTCGGTGTTGTTTCGCTCGAGTGCCCAATTATTGGAATAGGTATAATTTCCGGAGGTGAGATGATATTTACCACTGGCATCAAATTCGAACTGAATGGTATCAATGTTCATATCTTGGGTTAGAGAATCAATTTTCAAACCATTCACATATACATCAGCGTGTATGGTTTGCCCTTGCCATTTGGCAACCAACTGGTCCGAAACCGATTTTTCGTTTTCTTCCTTTTGGCAAGCCCAAGTAAATATGCTCAATATCAGAGCTACGATAACTATTCTGCTTTGGTAAATCTTCATATTTCTTGTTTTTAAATGTGTACTATTTTATCAATTTTGGGTAGTCTGTAATAGTACGTATTTCATCATACAAAGGTTGAAGTTTTTTATAGATTTTGAGATATACTTTATCAAATAATTTTTTATAAATATCTCTGTTGGCAGGAATAGGTGAGTATGACTCAGAAAGGCGGGTCATGTGCTGAATGGCGTCATCAAAACCGGAGTAATATTTCATACCTACAGCAGCGTTTATGGCAGCACCCAGTGCAGAAGTTTCGTAGGTATGGGGTTTTTCGGCAGTGAGGTCAAAAATATCGGCAGTGAGTTGCATGGCATTTTTGCTTTGAGATCCTCCTCCACTCACTCGTATTTTGCTTATTTTAATCCCTGTCTTTCGTTGGGTCTTGTTCAATCCATCTTTTAGTGCATAGGCAAGCCCTTCCAGTATAGCACGGTATATATGTGCCCGGGTGTGCACATCACCAAACCCTATAATAGCACCTTTGGCCTCAATACCCGGTGTACGAATACCGGGAGTCCAGTATGGCTGAAGCATGAGCCCCATAGAGCCGGGTGGAATAGTATTGATCATTTCATCGAACAAGGCTTCAGGCTCAACACCCATTTGCTTTGCCAGTTCAATTTCGCGGTGACCAAATTCCTTTTTAAACCAACTTATCATCCAATACCCTCTAAAAATCATAACTTCAGTGTTATAGTACCCGGGTATGGCACTTGGGTATGGCGGAACAAAAGGTACCACTTCAATAAATTTTGAATGGGTGGTTTGCAGGGTAGCCGTAGTGCCATAGCTCACGCAGGCTATATCGGGGGTATGGCATCCTGAACCCAGTACTTCATTAGCTTTATCGGCAGCTGCAGCTATGAGCGGCAACCCAGCAGGAATTCCGGTTTCTTTCGAAGCTTTTTCAGTAATGATGCTTATTTGATCTGATGGCTTTACGAGTCGGCAAAGTTTTTCGGGCGGTACCTTAAACATGATTTTGTTGAGATGAAATCCGGTAGCCCATTGTTGTCGTTTGTAGTCGAAAGGCAAATAAGCCACCGTATTGCCAATGGAATCGGCAAACTCACCTGTAAGCCGATGCACTATGAATCCCGAAAGAAGCATGAATTTGTGGGTTTTCTCCCAAATTTCTGGCTGCTCCTGCCTTATCCAATTGCATTCAGCTTGTTGTATGGCATACACCATCATTTCGTACAAATCCAGAAATTTGAGCCCTTGTTTCATCCACCTGGGTGGAAACCCTTCGAGGCGAGCCAACCGCTGGTCGAGCCAGTGTATAGCAGGACGGAGCGAATTTCCGTTTTCATCCAAATTCACTACAGTTCCGCGCTGGGTAGTAAGCGTGACAGCAGTAATTCTGGGTTTCAGATCTGGATTTTTTAACCATAGCTGCTGGGTAGCAATACAAAGTTGCTCGTAAAAATACTCAGGATGCTGCTCAGCCCAGCCGGGTTTGACCGAAAAATAGGGTTCGATGTGTTGTTTATACAAATCGATTATATTCCCCATCAAATCAATTGCAACAGCTCTTACAGACTGGGTACCAATATCTATGGATAAAATAAGTTCGTCGGATGTTTGCATACCAAAGCCTTTGGTTTAATCTAGTCCGAGCATCTGCCCGGGATTCATTATATTATTAGGATCAAAGTGCAATTTAATGGCTTTCAGTGCATCAAGGTAGTTTTTACCCAATACCTCCTGCATCCAGGGCGCCATTACCCTGCCTACTCCATGATGGTGAGAGAGCGAACCACCGCTTTTCACGAGTGTATCTACCAGTCCTTTGTGAAACAGAATGTAACTATCATATTCGTTCCCCATTTGCATAGGACTCAGGAAAGTAAAATACAGGTTAGCACCGTTTTCGTAGACATGCGATATGTGAACCATCATCAGTGTATTGGGCTGTGCTTCGGCATATGCACGGGCATTTTTCCACAAACCCGACAAATTTGCCCAAGAGACAGCAGTTTCGAGGGTGTCCGTCATGATGCCTTTATCCATGAGGGGATCGCGCAGGTATGCACTTTCGTAACGCTGTTCGAGCCATTTACGAGTAGGCTTGCCGCCTATATGCAGGCCATTGTTGCCAGAGGCAATGCCTTTTATCTTACGAATCACAAAGCGGGCATGTGCGGCATCGCCTTCGCAAGCCACAAACATGAGGCATCTTTTGCCCGACTTGTATCCCAAAGTCTGTAGAACTTTATCCCCAAAAGATTCGTCGAATCCTTTGGTTTTGAATGCAATATCGGTTTCCTCAGGGTCTGAAATTCGGAATAGATGGGGGAAACCAAATTCGCTTTGCATGGTTATGCGCATGGTATTCACGGCATCGTCAAAGCTTTTGAAAACGAACGAAGCAAAACTTGTATTTTTTGGTCTGAACTTCCTTATTTTCATAGTTACCTCAGTCACAATTCCCAAGGTACCCTCAGAGCCAAGAAAAGTATGATTGAGATCCCACCCCTGAGCACTGCGTGGAAAGTCTTTGGTTTCAATTTCACCCACAGGCGTAACCACTTTCAGACCCAGTACCATGTCTTCCATTTTGCCATATCCGGTGCTCATTTGCCCGGCCCCTTTGGTTACAGCCCATCCACCTACTGTCGAAAACTCGAACGACTGAGGAAAATGTCCGCAAGTATAGCCTTCTGCATGTTCATTGAGTGCTTTTTCTAATGCAGGTCCGTACATACCTGCCTGCACCGTAACCGTTTGGTTGGTTATGTTTATATATACTACTTTATTCAAGTGACGGGTCAAATCTACACTTATGCCACCAAGCGGTGCCTCCAGTCCACGGGTTACAGACGAGTTGCCACCAAAGGGTATGATGGGTATTTTGTGCGCATTGCAATAAGCTATCAATTTTACAACATCGGTGTGTGTTCTTGGGTAAACTACAGCATCGGGCGGATTTGTAACCACGCCATTGCGCATATAAAGCAAGTCGGTATAATACTTTCCGTAGCTGTGGGTGATGCGCGCATAAGGTTCGGTATTTACATTTTCGGCACCTACAATATCGAACAACGCAAGCACCTGATCTTGAGTAAGAGCCGATGGTTTGGTTATATTCAGGGGGATATCGCCTTTGGGGTATGACGAGGCTACGTCTCCAAATCTGGTGTGAAGCATTTTTGTCATAGAGGCTTCAAGGGTTTGTTCCCTCTTATCTCCCCATTTGAGTATGTCGCGAAAAGAATTCATAATAATTTCTTTGTTCTAAATGTAAGTATTTTATAAAGACAAACCGAAAAAAAATTAACAATGGTAAAAAGACCTTGATTAAAGCTACGCAACAGGCAACTGAAAAGTCCTTAGCATAGAATCTAGTTCCTGTTGTTGCTTGACCTGATCCCATCCAAGCAATTCGGAGGCTACATCAAGAATAGCTATCATGGCTTCGTCACCCGGGTGTCCCAGCGTACCAGTACCAGTGCGCCTGAGCATAATATCTTTGAGTGTGAGCGCCATCTCAGATTTTATGGCATATACTACTTCCGCCAAAAGTTCACCATCGTGTGTGAGCACCTTATTCCATGCAGGATTCGTGCGTGCTAATTCAAACACATGTGTACTTTCTGTTCCGTAATTCCGGCTTACATACTCCACAGTTTCTTTACTGAAATCGCTGTATTGCAAGTGTTGCTTTTTCATAAACTCGTTCATGTCGCGTATTTCGCAGCCCGATAAGTACAACTTGTAGGTCAACGAGTCATTTAGTTTCGTGTTTAGCTTTCGTCCCACCAATTCAATGACAGACTGAGCCAGATGCCTGCTGGTAGTGTATTTACCGCCTTCCACGGTTATAAGTCCCTCTACCCCATCTTCGGCATTGTCGTATATTTCATATTTACGCGAAGCTGCATACGAATTTTCAGACTTATTATCCACCAACGGACGCAATCCGCCGTAAGCAAATTTGATGTCGGAATATCCAATTTTATGCCCAAAATTCTGGTTTACAGCATCCAACACTTCCAATAAACTTTCTTTGGAAACGCTGTATTTATCGGGGTCACCCGTATATACTTTATCTGTAGTACCTATAAGTGTATGTCCACGCCAAGGCATGATCATCATATGTCCACCTTCTTTGCGCATAAGCGAAACCACATGATTGTTTGCAATTTTATCTGTAATTACATGAATGCCTTCAGATCGAATCATTTTATGGCTTTCTATCTCTTTATTCAATGCAAGACTCAGCACTTTATCGGCCCAAGTGCCTGCACAATTGATGATAAGCTTGCCTTTTATTTGAATGGTTTTTCCTGAACGTGTATCTTTAACCATCACTCCATCTAATTTGCCTTTGGTTTCAGAAATAAAAGAAACCACTTCGGAGTAGTTTGAAACCTGAGCCCCATATTCAACTGCTGATTTTATGAATGCAAGCGTCAGACGTTCGGGAAAAATACTTTGGTAATCGTAGAAAATAGTAGCATTTCTGAGCTTATCTTTAATAAGACCCGGCTCCATTTCAATGGCTTTACTGCCATTTATGATGCGGTGATTGGGCAAACGCTTGGTCTTGTCCCATGTTTTGGCTTTGTCAAACGAAAGCCAATCATACAGGTACATACCAATGCCCATTTTCCACATATTCCCTTTCCACGAAATATAGCTGGGGAGTAAAAAAGGCACCGGATACACAAAATTTGGGGCAATATTGCCAAGCACTCTGCGCTCGTGCAGCGATTCGCGCACCAGCTTCAGTTCCATATTGGCCAAATACCGCAAACCACCATGTATAAGCTTGGATGTAGCAGCCGAGGTAGCACCGCCGAAATCCTTTTTCTCGAGCAATACTATGCGCAATCCTCTGTTGGCTGCCGCATAAGCCACAGCAGCACCTGTAATGCCTCCACCTACGATGATGGCATCAAACTCATCGTTGCGCCCGGTTTCAATATAACGTTTCAGTATCATACAGCAATATATTAAGGTTTATGCAAAGTTGCAACACCTCATCCATTACATTGATTAACATTTGGTAAAAAATATGTGCATAGAAAATAAAAAAGGCTGCCTTGTGGGGCAGCCTTTTGCAATTATAAGAATTATTAACGAGCAACTCTTTCAAGCCATTTAATCATAAATAGCATGGTAGCCATAGACAACAAACTGACTACAACAAATAAACTCCAAGTTACAGAAAGTGGCATAGATTCATAGAAAATAGCACCTATAAATAGCAACTGATTACCTACAGCAGTAGCACCTAACCAGCCACCTTGCATAATACCTTGGTATTGAGGAGGTGCAACTTTAGATACAAACGAGATACCTAGCGGGCTTATAAACAACTCAGCTACAGTAAGTATGAAATAAGTAAGCAAAAGCAGGTACGGAGTTACTTTTTGAGAATCAACCAGCGGGGTTCCACCAATTTCAGGATTAATAGCGCTGAACAAAGGCAAAGCCATTGAACCTAAAGCCATTACTACATATGCACTGGCTGCAATAGCCATACCAATTGCTATTTTGCGAGGCGTAGAAGGTTCTTTTCCTCTTTCGCGCAGGTAACCAAACAACCATATAACAACAGGAGTAAGGAACACCACAAAGAATGGGTTCATAGACTGGAATATTTCAGCAGAAATTTTCATATCACCTAATTGGAGCAAGGTATAATCGCGGGCAAAATATGTAAGGGTAAGGCCATTTTGGTGGAAAGAGAACCAGAAGAAAATAACCACACCATACACTGCGAACAATGCATAAAGTCTTTGTTTTACTTCAGCAGCAGCCATTTGTACCTCGCCGGCAGACATAGGAGAGCCAGGAGCGACTTTTGTTTTTGGATCCGGGAATGTTTTTTTGTTGATTAAATATATAACCAATGAAATAGCCATTGCTATAACTGCAACAGCAAAAGCGTAGTGAAAGCCTGTAGTGAAAGCATTGAGATACTGGTTTGAGAATGCTGTGATATCAGCCACCTGTGTACCCGAAGCCTCATTGGCCATAGTTTGCAAAGTTGCAAGGTTGTCTTCGTTGATTGTGCCTCTGAGATGTGCATGAGCCAAAGCAGGTAAACTAGCATTGTACTGGAAACCCTGAGTCCCCAACCACCAGTTGCGCACGCCTATGGCTGCCATAGGAGCAAATATAGCACCTACGTTTATAAACATATAGAAAAGTGAGAAACCTGAATCTCGGCGGCTGCTGTATTGTGGATTGTCATACATCTGCCCAACCAATGCTTGCAGGTTGCCTTTGAAAAGACCATTACCAAAAGCAATAACGAACAAACCAAAAAGAGTCATTATCAGATAAACCATTCTTTTTCCTTCCGGAGCAGGAGTCTCAGTCGGAAAAGAAAGCAATACATACCCTAATGCCATCACTATTATACCCACCATGATGGTGCCTTTGAAGTTGCGGGTACGGTCAGCTATAATACCGCCTACCAGTGCTAAGATGTAAATAGATGCATAAAAAGTACTGTAGATTAAGCCGGCATTGGTACCATCCATTCCAAATTTTGCCTGAATGAAAAGGGTAAGAATAGCCATCATAGTATAAAAACCAAATCGCTCGCCCATATTGGCAAGTGCTGCAGCGATTAGTCCTTTAGGATGTCCTTTAAACATATATTGCAATTTTGTTAAACGTTTATATTTCTTTTCTTGACGCGCCAAATTTAGAAATGATTTACTAATTCACAAATAATTAATATATCTTCTCGCATCTTTAAAACATTGTTTTTAAATATGTTTCCTTTTGTACAATTTTCGAATTCATAACACACAATCATTGAGCAAATTACACAACTCGCAAACCATTGCACTCAAAAACTGTTTTAAATCATGTTTTTTAACAAATAATTTATCTCAGTAAAAATCTAAAATTATCATGGGAAAATATAGAATGTATCAAACAACCTTTGCTGTTAAAACGCAACTTTAGCCAAAAAACGATTGTATATACCAACAATTTCGCCTTTAAAGTTATCATCATTCAAATGTGTTTTCATGAAAGCATCCGGCGCATTCTTTAATTCATCAGGGAGTACCAATGTTATAGGAAATGCCTCGCAATGGATTACTTTGTTTCCGAGTATTCTTTTCACTTCATTGAAAACCTTATTGTGTCCAAACTTTTCGTCCTTCCTATCAAACGAACTGCCACAACAGGTAACAAATACAATATTTTTTACCTTGTCTTTATTCTGATTTATAAAATTACGAAGCGGCACGATTAGCCTGCCCATCCAAATAGGACCACACAAAATGACCCGGTCGTATTGTTCAACATCATTCGCCAGTTTTGTATTTCCGGCATTTACCCCCATAAGCATCAACAGGTGTCTATTTATTCTGGGTTTAATTTCTTCTATTGTACATTGTAAATCAGTGGCTATTTTATGAGCCAAATATCTGTTACTACTTTTGTGCGAATAATAGTACACTATTGTTTTCATGTTTGAAATAATTTTCGGGTTTTGGGTAATAAGGCTATACATATTAACAAAATACCATAGCTCGAATAAAAAGTATGAATAAACTCGACCGCATTCAGAATAAAAGTTTGAACATTTATCCAAATAATAAGCGCAAAACCAGTGTAAAGGATAAATGTCCAAGAAAAATGGTAATCGTACATAATATTTAGCTTCTGAAAGAAACTACTCTCCGGCTTTTTAAGAAGAGCATAAGCAGTAAAACCCGGAAAAATGCCAAAGATGACTAAAAGCAATATGCCGGGAATCAAAAAATCAGGGAAAACAGAATTTTGCAATACATTGGTTGGTACGCCCAGAAGTGAGCCATCGGGCTGCAAAACAAACTGAATGCCGCCATAAAACCCGCCTAGAGCCAAAAATACAAGTAATAAGACGAGAAAAGTTTTCATCATTTCAATATTATAAGTTTAAGATATATTGTATCATTTCAATTAATGCGTTTCGTCACACATTTCAACAAACACAGATTTTATATAATTACATATCAATATTTTATGTTGCAATAATTCAAAAAAGAAATTTATGAACAATACATTTTGAAGTATTGGATTCGGAAAATTTATTTATGATTATTTTGTGTCTTTCTATTCCTTCTTTTGCAAAGCCAATTTATAGAGTTCGGTGATTGTATTCCAATTACGGGTAGTTGCATTGAGCTTCAACTTTCGTTCTACAAGTTCGTTGGTGATTTTGGTTGTGCTGTATCCATTGGGGCAATAAAGGTATAAAGCTTTACCAATAATACTGAATTCCGAGGATTCAGAGTTGGAGGCTATAAAAGTTTCAGCCTTTTCTTTGTCAGGAAAATCGGACAGAATGGTTACATACAGATTTTTGATATCAATTTGAATGTTACTGGCATATGGGTTTGCCGATATTACATGTTTGAACTCAGCATATGATAAAGTAACAACATAGACATCAAAACCAAATATCTGAGAAATCTGCTCACTTATAAGTCTGCTAATTTCTTGGGTGTCTTGCAAATCTGACCTGAAAACTATATTTCCGCTTTGAATATAAGTAGAAACGCTTTGAAAATGCAGCGAAGCGCATATTTTCTTCAATGCTTCCATTGGTAAGGACTTATGTCCGCCCACGTTTATCCCCCTGAGTAAAGAAATGTATGTATTCATTTTAGTAATGTTTTGATTAAAACAGCATGAATTTTAAATACTTAATAAAAACGATACACAAGCAGAATACCATATAAATCAGTTTAAAATTCTTTCATAACCATTGTATGGAAAGAGTTCAAACACATCGAATTCAATTTTTCCGGTCTCAACCAAAGGCAAAGAATTAAGTAAATTTAGGGCAGATATTTTATCCGGCACTTCAAGTATAACAACAGCTTTTCTGTTTTCGGTAAAATATATTTCACGCAATGTACCAGCCAAGTATAAGTGAAATACATGTAAAGCCTCTTCCCGCAAAAGTGCTTCAGATATAAATCCAGACTCTTGTTTTGATTCTCTCTCGATTGCAAGTATTTTCATTCTTAAATATATAATAAATAATTAAACGATTCGACCTTAATTTTTTCTTAGTGTAATACTTAACTGGTTTATTTAGAGCTCTATAAAACTTCAATCAATCCTAATTTTGCTCAGAAACTATCAAATGGGGAGTTTGTAAAATGGCAAAGTCACAGTAACTTCAAAACCAAGTTTCAATGCCAATTTATATGAGGCAGTGTTCTCAAATCTGCAAGCCCATACTGGTTCCAAACTTCGTTCAATACACTCTTCGATTAAGGCCATGCATGCAAATTGCGCCAATCCTTTTCCCTGAAAAGCCTGAATGGTTTCGATGCCAATTTCAAGTTGGTTTTCGAATACGAACGCAGAGAAAGCGGTTGCAGCCAATTCATTTTGATAAAACACGCTAAAACCTGAGCCTTGGTTCAAAAAATCATGAGGCGTATTCCAAAATTTGGAAGGAATCACATGACCTTTCATTTCAGAAAAAATGGCTTCATCCACCTTTTTCACAACACACTCATCAGGTAGTTTTAAATATCTTAATTTGTTAAATATCTGTTGGTTAAACTTAAAATTAACTCTGGTATATACTTCAATGGCACCCGGTTTGTGAGTTAATTCGTTAGTCAGAATACCAATATCTTCGGCAAATAATTCATGTAAAACATTGTCCCAAACTGGTGGCCATGCCTGCATCCATTCAATATCATTTCTCTGATTGTCAACATTGAGCGAATACCTCAAAAATTCGCGATTGAACTCCTTATTGCGCCAATCGCCAAACAATAAAGACATACCATAAGGATGAACCACATAAAAGGTCTTCGGATTAGGCAAAGAATCTACATACGCTTTGCCAGCAATCTTTTTTTCAACCACTGCGCGAGCAAACAAGTTGTTTATTTCCACCAAATGCAAAGGTGCAACCAACTTGTTAAAGTCCTTAATCGGTAATTCAATCATACTATTTCATTATTAGGGCGTTATAGGCATATTACTTATACAAAATGAGAGTTTTTCATTTCAATCTTTGAACAACTGCGGACTTAAAATCAAAAACACCAGTAAAATATTCTTCAACTTGAAAAAGGTCTTTATTTAAAAATTTTTCGATAAAATGAATACATACCCAGAAACCAGTTAGTAAGAGTGTTGATTAGGAAAAGTTTCTTATTGAAATCTTGCTTAGAAAAAAGTTCAAATGAAATAAATTAAACCATTATTTTTCAAATTTTTACATTACTTTATCTCATGTAATTTGAATTCTTCTGTATTACTCAAGATAAATATGTCCGACAAAGAATAAGCGAGCGTTTCCGCCAATCAAACATCTGTCGTACTTTAATTCGCAAGTCAAGTGTCCACCGCGTTTTGATAATTGCAAAGCAGTAAAATTGTTCTTACCTAATTTTTTTGCCCAAATAGGTATGAGCGATGTATGGGCTGAACCGGTTACCGGATCCTCATCAATACCGGATTGTGGTCCAAAAAAACGTGAAACAAAATCGACTTTATCTCCCTTAGCCGTTACAATCAAACCCCTCGCCGGCAATTTAGCAATTTGGCTAAAATCAGGTTGTAGAGCATATAATTCGGCTTCGTTTTCAATTAGAGCAATATAATCGGTTTTTCCCTTGTATATCTCACTTGGCTTGATTCCGATACCGTTTGTAATCAGGTCTTCATTTTCACCACTATATAAATGAATAACATCGGTCGGAAAATCGAGGAAAAGCATTTCTCCCTTTTTCTCAACCAACAATTGTCCGCTTCTGTGCGAATGAAATGTGATAATATTGCCATTGTATGCATGTTCGTTGAACAAAACATAAGCAGAAGCCAGCGTGGCATGGCCGCATAAATCAACCTCAACGGTTGGTGTAAACCATCTTATTTCAAACGCTGAACCTTTGGGAACAACAAAAGCTGTTTCCGCCAGATTATTTTCTTGAGCAATGGACTGCATCAATTCATCGCCGAGCCACTCATCCAATACACATACTGCGGCAGGGTTTCCCGAGAACAACTTATCGGTAAACGCATCTACTTGATACATTGTGATTTTTTTCATGGTATTTGATTATATTATTCTTGTTTTAATAATTTCATTATTAACAGTTTAGCATTATAAACTAAATTACGAACTACTCTTTAGTTGCTATCCCAATATTACGTAATACTATTTTTAGCCACTCAAGTATTCACTTTCAAACATAATACTTCAAATTCATTTTATTTTTAAAAAATCGCCATCTATAATTAATAATTTCACCCCATTTTCAGTACTCGAACGATGCGAACTTAAATCGTCAGATACAACGTAGGTCATTCCTTTTTTTAAGATAAATGATTCTCCATTCTCCAATTCACTCAGAAACTCACCTTCTAGGCAATGAACGATATGACCTTTTTGACACCAATGGTCGGCCAAATAACCGGGCGAATACTCAACTATTCGAACCCTTAATCCATTAAACTGTATCGTTTGCCAAAAAGCCTCACCGGATTCACCTTTGTGTTCTGTTCTTGTAACTTGGTCCCAATCAATAATTTGAAATGGGATGTTTTTATTGTTTTCCATAGTTTATTTTTTAGTCTTGAATTTATTTCCTAAATATTTGTTATTCTTAAATGGATTATTCCAAGATAAAACATCGTAAAACAATCTAATTCAATTGTTTAAATTAGTAATTTAAAAAAATTTTGACAATCGTACCAAATATGAAAACAAAAAAGTAAAGACTACTGACGGTACACCTACGATAATGAACTTGACAAGATTGCTGATTGGAACTTTGTCGAAATAATATTGCATAGCAATTACAATTGGGTAATGAAAAGTATTTACCGGGCAAGAAAGTATTATTGGATGAAATAGCGAAGTATTGTAAGTAAGCACTTTCCTTTTGGAGAGGATGTTCATTCCATTTATATCCTGTAAAGAAATTCAATACTTATTCAATGCCTCTTTAAAATCATCATTTATGTATTGTCTGGCTATTCTGTTTTCAGGATTTTGATCGAAGCTATATAGAACCACTAAAAAGATTAACTCAAATGGTTTCATGAGAATATAGATTATATCAGAGATGAGTTTAATGCTAAATATATGGTAATGCTTGTGAATGGCATTTCCCACTTTATTATAGTTTTTCCTGATAAATGCATGTGCAAGAGGCATTTTTTGTTGAATCAATTCTTCGAAAGCATTTGCGATAAGCAACTGCCTGTTGCAAATAATTCTGTGCCCGCCTCTCTCACCATACCTTATTGGTTGTACAAGAGTTGTATGTCCATTTGCAGCTACAGAACACAGAAAATGACCTCCACATTCTACATTTTCGCACAAATGGTTGAGCTGCGAAAACCCATGTTTATAGGTCTCTGTAAAAGCAAGTATTATTGAATCCGGTTTTTGTCCAAATAACAATAACAAAGAGGTAATCAAGCTAAAAACTGGAATAAACAGGATGAGAAGCAGGGGTATTTTAAAAAATAGTTTTTGTTGTAAAATGTTCCATGCCCATTTATCAAACACATTGTCTGTAAGATGCCGGGGATTGGCATATAACTCCATAAAAGTATTATGATTTTTTATAAGCTGGAAAACGAACAAAATACCTACAGGTATGTTGCCCCACAACCAGAAGTAACTATTTACCTGAATGGCTATAAATATATTGAATATAAATCCGAATAGCAAAAATGAATTTGTGATTACTTCAATGATAGGGCTTAATACATTGCTTTTAAAACTAGAATAAAAATAAAACGATACGCTCAATATCAAAAACACAAAAATGGTAAGTCTATGCTCCGGTGAAAAAGTGGCACTATCTGAACAGCAATCGTTGATGTCTTCGTCTAAAAGTACCAAATACGCTAAAGGCAATACAATCATTCCGGCAAATTCTAAGATTCTCGTAAATATAAGATTGTAAATCCGTTTTCCGTAAAACAAGAAATTGATAAACTCGATTATCAGAAAAAGTGAAGGAAGTCCAAAAACAATAGCGAGCAGAATGGCCATAACAGATTTATTAATTTGCAAATACAAAACTCGATTCATTGCAAAATAGCATAATTTTTACACATTTACATCAATGAAAACCAAATATAAACTCAAATTTTCTTTTTATTGCATTTCAAGCATAGCTAGAATTAACAACTAATTGTTGAATAAAAAAATCCGGGAACTTTGGCGTATCGTACCAAAATTCCCGGAAAATATATGCAGAAACGGGTATACAGATTTACAAATAGTATACCCGAATTAGTATCAAATACTCACCACCACAGGCTCATACACGCTCTTGCGGTACTCATCTATGGGCGCACATGAGCAGAACAAGTTGCGGTCGCCATAAGCATCGTCGATGCGGCTTACAGTTGGCCAGAATTTGTTTTCGGCAATCCATTTGAGCGGGAATGCAGCTTTTTCACGTTCGTATGGGTAGTTCCAGTTGCTGTCCATCACTACGGGAAGTGTGTGAGGAGCGTTTTTCAACACATTGTTATCTCTGCTCGCTTTGCCTTCGGCTACTTCTTGTATTTCCATGTAAATGGATTTCAAAGCATCCAAAAATCTGTCGAGCTCTTGCAGCGATTCACTTT
>JFJP01038260.1_pt1 | contig 18536 bp, 3 predicted proteins | sample 431651 | NCBI WGS metagenome assembly JFJP01 (sample SAMN02602958, study PRJNA72255) | Microbial mat metagenome, whole genome shotgun sequencing project. | biome: fresh water; feature: sink hole; material: water; isolation source: purple microbial (photo- and chemosynthetic) mats found in...
TTTGGATGTGATGGATAGAAATATTTTAAGCAATGTATATAATTATGCATAAAACCTTTTTAAATTTTTTTTGTAGAATCCTTTTAAAAAATCTGGTGGCTTTTGCGAAAATTTAAAAGAAGTATTTGGCAGAAACCTTTTATTTTGGCTTTTGCCAACAAAACCTGATTTGGATGAGAAATTGGAAATAAAAGGGAAACTCAAAATCCTAGATGAACATATATGAAAATTATTGACAATGCAGATTGATATTAATTATTTCCTTTTTTTTTTTCTCCTGCAAATATAAAAATCTCGATATTAATTTTCATTCGCCATCAATGCAACCATTAAGAATAAAATACATAGAATTTTCACTGTTATAAACAATAAAGATGTTGAACTTTGATCATTCATATAAAAAAAAAAAATTGTTTTTTCTATGAAAATTATAAAAAAACCCAAAAATAATTTCTTTTATAGATTAAAAAAATATGTTTTTCTTCAGAGATTTATGCTGTTTTGTAGATAATAAATAGCTGAAAATTCCTTATTTCAAAAGAATTATTGAAAGATTTCAAATGAAATTTTGGGATAAATAAATTTTTTAATGAAGTGACAAAAAAAATACAGGATAAAATTTGGAACTCATTCACAGAAAAATTAAATTCCAAACAATGAAGAGTTTTGTCAAAGCCAGAGTTTACTATTTCACTGTTAAAATAAAAATTCATAAATGCAAATTAAAACCTTTCCAAATTTGGAATTTAATTTGAACAAATTTTTTTACATGAAAAAAAAAAATTTAAATAAAATTCTGATGTTTTTATGAATTTTTGTGTGCTTAGAAATAAATGCATGCAATGCAATCATTTAAAAAGAGTTCAAGGTCAAGATGTTTTTCTTCTTAATAATTTGAAAAAAATAAAGGGAGAAAAAAAATTTCCAAAGTTTTTTTAATAAATCTTCTTTGTTGCAAAAATATTTGATATAAAAATATTTTGAATTTTTGAAACTTTAACAATTTTTTTTAAATCTGCGGATCAAATTTTGTAAAAATTGAAAGTTTGGGACTAAAATCCGCATCAATGATTAATATAAATTTTTTTATAAATTGGTTTTCCAAAGCATATTTATTTTATTTAATAAATTAAAAAAATTAAAAATTTCTCTAATATCAAAATTAATTTGAAAACAAACATGTTTTTTAATTTCATGAGTTCAAATCAAAACACAAATTTAAAATAAAAATTAATGATAGATATATATAAGAAAAATGCTTTCTTTAAGAATTTAGTGATTTTAGAATTGAGTTTTTCTCTCAATTTCACAGCTAAATCTTATCAATTTTTTCTTTAAAACTTTTGAAATTTAAATTATTGAGGATTTTTTTCAAAAAAATTTACAAAAACTGTCATTAAAGTTATTGCAAAAAAAAAAAATTTTTTCATAAAATCCTGAATCCCGAATTAATAAACATATATAAAGTGTTGTTCAAATTTTTTCTCAGCATATTAATTTATAATCAGAAATTTAAAAAATTCCAAACTTTATATGTCAACTTTTTTCAAAAAACAAAATAAAGTTCGTTCATTTTCATATTTTTCCGTTTCAAGCTCATTTTTTAGATTCTTCATTTTCACAGTGAAATCAAAAGAGAAGAGTCAACTTCATCAGAAAATTCAAATGATGAGGAGATTGAAAAAAAGATTTATGAGTGGCTAGAAAAAAATGAAATTTTTATGGATAATCCTTTAACAAAAAGTTTAAATCTGCTTCCAAAACTGTCTTCTCCTTTCAAATTGAGTTGTGATTTGTTTTCAAGACGAAAAATTCAGAAAGAAAAAATTCGGATTTCCAATGAATAAAGCATTTTTCCAAATTTCATTTGAAAATATACTACCCGAAAAAAACATTGCTTTAACTCATTATAAAATTTACTTTAAATATTTAAGTATGATAATTTTGAAAAAAAATCTTTTCTTCAAAATTTTCACTAAGAAAAAAATTATTGTTTCAAATTAATGTTTAAGCTTAAAATCATTTTTCGTATAGAAATAATTTGGCTGTGAAAAGTAAAAAAATCCTTTATTACTTGATCAGACCAAACCTAAAATTGTTTTTCATGATAAATCCTAAGTAATTCAGAGAAAAAAATAATTAAAATAAATTTCTTTTTTTTTTCTTTTTTTAACGGTGAGAAAAAGAGAAACAAAAGAACATGAAAAAAAAAATTCAAACAAAATTCTGCTGTTTTTCAACAATTATCTTTTTATTTTAAAGGATTTTGCTAGAATTTATGCAATGCAATCATTTAAAAAGATTTAAAGGTCTTCGTTATAATTTGAAAAAATAAAGGGAAAAAAAAATTTCCAAAGTTTTTTTAATCAATCAATCTTTGATTTTTATTAAAAAAATTTAGATATGAAAATTTTTTGAAAAAATTTACTTTCTTTTTCTAAATTTTTGTAACTTTAACAATTTTTTTTAAATCTGCCATTTAATTTCGGATCTAATTTTGTAAAATATAGAAGGTTTGGAACTAAAATCCGCAACAATGATAAATATAATTTTTTTTATAAATTGGTTTTCCAAATCATATTTATTTATTATAATAATTTTTCAAAAAATTTAAAAATTTCTCCCTGATGTCATCCTTTTTCGAAAAAAACAAAAAAGTTCATTTCAATATAATTTCATTTCAAGCTCATTTTAATTTTTCAGGCCTTTCATCTTCACAGTGCAATCCAAAGAGAAGAGTCAACTTCATCAGAAAATTCAAATGAAGATTTCAGCGAAAAAAAAGTTTGCGATTGGCTAAACAAAAATGAAATTTTTATGGATGATCCTTTATCAAAAATTCCAAATCTGCAATCAAAACAACTTCCTCCTTTCAAGTTAACTTGTGATTTGTTTTTCAGACGAAAAAATAATTCGGAAAAAAAAAGAAAAATTCAGATTTTGATTTTGAATGAATAAAGCTTTTTATGCTACTTTTTTTCATATGAAAATTTACTAAATAAGAAATATCGAGTTTCTTTTTCACCCTATATTAATTAAGTATGAAAATTTTTAAAAAATATATACCCAAAAACTAAAAACTCAATTTTTTTCCTTTTTTCATATTTTTGATTAATCCGAAAAGAAAAAAAAAAATTATTGCTTTTAAAAATTAACAAAAAAAAAACATTTTAATAATTAAGCTCATGTTTTTTTCTCTCAAAGAAAACGATGGCGTTTAATCATTTTTCTATTTGATTCAAATTTAAAAAAATAAATAAAAAAATATTTGAATGTTTGAAACTCAAATTTCAAAATTCTATTTAAAAAGTAAAAAAAAAAAATTTGATTTGATTTGTAAAAAATCAAGTTCAAAATGGTGTAAGAGCAGGAAAATAATATTTATTCTTAATTAAAATTTGAAAATTTTATTTATTATTTTCTGCTTAATATTTTTTTCTTTAAAAAACTATAGTTAATTTTTTTTTAGTTGTGATCCACTTCTCTCATCAAATTTGCATATTCTTCATTGAGAATCGAATTTCTTTCCAACAATTCTTTATTTGCTTTATCAAGCAAATTGTTTCTCTTTTGCGAGCTTTCTAAATTTTTTTCCAAGTATCCAATTTTTTCGCTTACATCTAAAAAACCATTTAAACAAATAATAATAAAAATAAATAATTACCTGAAGATTGTTCTTTAAAAGCTGGATTTGTTGTAAAACTGATTCCTTCAATTTTATCCTTAATGGTTTGTCCTTGAACATCAGTTTGAGCTTGTGCAAGTTCACTAATTTGTTCTCTATAATTATCCATTTGTTTCTTTGCAGCTCTATATTTACTAACATATCTCGAAATTCTCCATACAAGATAGGTGAATACGACTGAAAACACCAATAAACCTATCAAAACATATAATAAAGTCATCTTATATTCACAAAAGAATCCACAAGGTTCTCCTGCATCGACTGATGGATTAGGTTTTGGATTGAAAATCACTGAATAAATACCATCTTCTGAAACTGGATATCCCATTTTATCTGAATCATATTCCTGTTCAACAAGAGCTCTGCTGTGGCATTCCCATCCATTAGTTGCTGTATTCAATTGACCCATACAATAATCAGAATTTTTTGTGCTATTCTCCAAAAGATCTGCGGATAAATACAGAACGATAGGGAAACGATATGAAACTGCTTCACGGTTTAAAGTTTGGATCTTCACCAAAGGTGATCGAACAGTTTGATGATATTCAAGATTTCCATCAGTATAAGGGAATATAATACTACTGTACACCTTTTGGCTTTGATCAATCGGATTTGTAACATTTCTGAATATGCTTTCTGAGACTGGACTTATCACAAATGAAAATAGCTGTGTGGTATCATTTGAAACATTGCTGGCTGTGTTATTATTGACTGGGGTTAAAATAGCACCTGCTGGTATAATCAATTGCCCATATCTGATTTGGGAATTTTGTCCTGCTTGAATGAAATCAATAGTTGTTGTAGAAATTGGCGAAACTGTAATATGAACTCTTTCTGCTTGATAATTTCTCTTTGGAGTTGTGCATAAGCTTCTGTTGTAAACGCAAGTATTATCGACACATCTATATGGTTTAGTTAACAAAGGACAAGCTGAATCTCCTGCACATTCACTAAGACTTCTCGCACAAAATCCATTAGGACATAACAATGGTAATACATTAGGACATCCATTATAATTTGGGCATTTAAATCTACAATAACCATCTTCACATCTCGTTAAATTATTAGCGCAACTTCCTAAAGCTAAATCCAATGATGCACATTGTTGTGCAGTTGCCACACAAACGCCAGTCAAACATTTATAAGGAGCATCCATATCTGAACACCCATTGCTCAAAGGACAATCTAGAACATTGCTACGACAAGTTCCATCATAACATCTATGAGGAGCATCATTTGCACAACCAGGGTCTATAGAAATGTTGGTTTCATTGCCTTCTGCTAAAATTCTTGATGAAATAATTTTTCCGTTTCGAATGTCATCAGAAACACATTGAGCTGGATATTTGACGCATTGACCTGATGCACAACTGAATGGAGTTTCATCAGAACAAAATAGATTGTTAGAGGTTTGACATTCTATAGCTTGTGACACACATGTACCATCTTGACACATAAAAGGTGAAGTTTGTGGGCAAATTTTGGCTGAATTTTGGCATAATTCCTCAGTGGAAACACATGTTTGATCAGGGCATCTGTAAAGCTTGTCAACTGGGCAATTTTGTTGGGTTCTACAAAGAGAAGGATGACCTTGACATTCACCATCACCACATAAATAAGGTCTATATTTTGGACAAACTACGATTGGAATACAGTTTTCTGATGAATTGCCATAAAGACTGAATGGGGTCGATACACATCGTCCATCAGCGCATTTGAAAGGTTTTGATACAGGGCACCCATTCTTTGTAATGCATTGAGAATAATCTTTCACACATTTGAAATCAGGACATAAATAGCCTTTGCAAGCACTGGTTTTTGAGCAGAGGCTTTTGTTGGCTACACATGAGCCATCAAAGCATTTATTAGTAGCATTGGCGTTTGGACAATCTTTTTTCTTTGGGCAACTTGATGAATTAAGATAACAATTACCATCAGAACATAGATATGGAAAATTAATTTTGCATTTGCCACCTAATACAATCGTTTTTCTATAAGTATCTTCGCAATCTGTATTCTCTTTTACACATGTACCAGTTTTTTCACATTTCCATGGGAAATTTGCAGGGCAGCCAATGATTGTTGGGCAATCTAAACTGGTTTTCGCACAAGCTCCGCTTTCACATCTATAAGCTTTATTAACAGGGCAGGCTGTAGTGGTCAAAGGACATAAAGCTTGAATTGGTCTACAGCTATTATCCTTGCATCGAACAGAGTTTGAATCACAGGGAAGCAATGGTTTACATTGATCTGCCGATGCTACACATCTTCCATCAGCACAAGGAACATTATTTCCATTAATATCGGTTGCACATTGAGAATAGTCCTCCAAAGGAATGAAAGAACTGCAGGCAGTAATTGATTGAGCACAAAGACCATTCAGACATTTGATTGGGGTGCTTGCTGGACAATTCAATACTGGACATGAAGTTTTGTTTGGATTGATGCATAAACCATTTCCACACATAAATGGAGTTTCAGCTGAACAACCTAAGGCATTTGGACATCTTTCGATCGATTTTGCACAAGAACCATCTGAACAATTCACTTCACCTTTAGGACAAACAACAGTGTTATTGTTTGCGCATTGATTGAGATTCATAATGCAATTACCATCAGCACATTTCAAAGGTTTGTTATAAGGACAACCTGTTGCGTTATTATCACAATATTTCAAATTGCTCACACAGAAACCGTCGGAGCATTTATGTGGCAAATGAATTGGACATTTCAAGGATGGACAATCATTTCCGGTTTTGGCACAAGAACCGTCATCACATAAGACTCGACTGCCTGGGCATCCCATAAACATAGAACAATTCTTTCTGGAAGAATAACAGAAAAGATCAGGGCATCTCACTGATTTATCTTTATTATCTTTATCATCTTCACAAGCAGTGAAACCTGTACAAAGAATTCTTTGTGAAACACATGAGCCATCAGAACATAAGATTGGTGCTAAATCTGAACATATTGGCATAATTGGACAATCTCTTGGATCGATTTTGCAAGTGTTATCATAACACAGGAAAGGTGCCTGTTCTGAACAAGTGATCGGAGTTCCACATTTCTGGTTTTGAGCACAAGAACCATCTGGACAACGCTTGACACCTGTTGGACATTGGGTATTCAATGCACATTGACTATTGGATTGTTTACAAATGCCATCATCACATTTCACTGGACGATCTAATGTGCAAATGATTTGTGTTGGACAATCATTCAAATTCGCTCTACAAGAACCATCAGGACAACGCAATGGAGCTGTCTTTGAACAGACTTCACTATAAATTTCTAATGAAGGGCATGTTTCGAGATCATCAGCACAAGTGTTATCCCAGCATCGGATTTGTCCAGGATTACAACTTTGAGCAGTTGGACAAAGATCTTTAGAATAAGCACATGAACCATCTGCACAACGAACTTTATCTGAAGAACATCTCGTGTTAAGAACTGCATCATTGCATTGATCTTTATTCTTTTGACAAGTGTTATCTGAACAAAGAACAGGTCTTGTTAGGGGACAAGTGATTGAGGTTGGACATTCAGTGTTTTTTCCTCGACATTCACCATTAGCACAATGATATGGTTTGTAAGGAGGGCATTCGATGAATTCATTACAATTTTCAAGAACATCTGTACAAGAACCATCTGGACATTTCACTGGATAATTTGGTGGACATGTGGTTCTTGTAGCACATTCTTCTATCTTATCAACACAATTACCATCCCAACAATGATATTTTCCTTGGGGACAAACTTGAACAAGGCATTGCTTTTGATTCGCTGCACATGATAAATCAGAACATTTCACAAAACCTAATGGACACGCCTCTACTGACGGACATTTATACGCATTATCACTACATTCACCTCCTGGACATGTGATTATCGGGCATTTGCTTGTCGATGTATTTGCGACATTATCAGTGTTATTTTCTAAAAGTCTGAACAATTTACTTCCGATTTTATTCTCAGATAAGACTCTGTTTTTGCTAACTCTCAATGCAAGTGTGCATTCTTTACGACAAGACCAATCTTCACATAAAGCGAAACCGAAAGAACAAGTAACTAGCTTAGGACAATCGTTTTGACTCTTTCTACAGGATTGATCTGGACACAAGAACAATTTATTCCCATCATTATCAGTTGAACATTCATTTGGCAATTTACAAGACAATTCATTCTGTGCACAAGTCTTATCTGGACAAATGATCCAACCAGGATTAGTGCATGTTATCCTTGTCGGACAATCACTGATATCATTCACACAGCTTTGATCCTCGCATTTGAAACCTGAGACACAACCAGTAAAATCGGGACATTGTTTAGTGCTTTCAACACAAGTCTGATCTGCACAGAGCTTTGTTCCTGGAGGACAACCAAGAGGTGCTGGGCATTCATTTTCATTAGCTCTACAGGATAAATCCAAACATTGATGACTAAATTCTCCTTGACAATTGTTGGAATCACCTTGAACTGCACATAAATCATTAACAAAAAAGCCATCAATACATTTATCATCGCTTGGACATTTGAGGAAATCGTCTCCACAATCACATAAATGACTAGCGTTAACACATTGTATCACACCATCTCTTCGGCAAGAGATCGGATTTTGTTCAGTAGGACAAGCATCAAGGAAATCGAAACCACAATCTCTATAAGAACTGACACATTGACCTTTGTTCTTACTTCCTTCCAAACAATAATAAGGTTGATCAATTTCACATAAAGAATTTACAACATTTATCTGGAAGAGTTCTTTGTATTGAAGATTATCAAGGAAAATTAAAACTGAATAATTGCCAGACCAAGTAAAAGTGTAATCAGCTGAATATTTCCCGTTTTGAAGGTCTTTTACGTTGGCATTCACTATATCAATACCAATCACATCAACAATACCTGTGATCTTTAATTTGAAACTTGCTCCGCCTTTGAAAACAGTATTATTGAATTCATCTCGGCATCCTATTGATAAGAATTGTTTAACTCCTGCAACTGCTTTATTGATATAATCGACATCTGGGTTTTTCACAGAACAAGGTCCTGCTAAAATTTCTATTGAGCTTGGGTAATCAATTTTATCTAAACTATCAATAAGGAAGGGAGTTTCCATTAAACTACCAGCAATCTTACCTAAACCACCTGTTTTTTTAACAACTAAATCAATTTTAAAGGTGGCATTGGGTAAATAAGTCACATTTTTCTCATAATCAACTCCATTAGTCAATCCATTTATTTCGAAATTGAAATATTGGCTTTGTTTTAAATCGACGTTCTGATTGATAATATTCTTGTAATGGTCTCTTAAGATCAATTGTAGGCTTATCGGAGTATTAACCATCAATTCCAAAGGATTAGAACCTCTATTATAAAGAGCAGGGATAGTAATCAATGAATTCAAGGGATTAATAGGGCCAGGAGTCATATAAGTTTCTCTAATACTTTTCACAGGTTGTTCATTATTTTCTCCTACAATAAAGGCATCTATTTGATAGTAACCAATCTTTTGAATTTCGTTGCCAGCGATAAATGCTTGATAGAATCTTTTACACACATAGCCTGAGCTATTCATTGTGCTATCGTTCGCTAATTTCGGTGAAGTGCTATAATTCTTTGAGAAAACATCTGAAATCAAAGTTTTATCTTCAATATTTGCATTCAAATAAGGACCTGTCACTTGGAAATTCACAGTTTGTGGCTCTTCAAAACAGAATCCTTCAGTATCTTTTACCAAAATTGAGAAGGTTAAATTCTGTCCAATGGCAACTCCATTGAGATTGGTGCCTGTTATATCAGTTTTTTGATAGCTGAGGACTGTATGAACCACATAGGTGAACGGCCAATTTGAAATAGGGTAAGAACTATATTGATCGGCAGCATAAAACACTTGTATTTGTAAAATTCTTTGTGGGTATTTAGGATACATTGAAATGACATAGGAATTTTTTGGAATGAAAACAACAGTTCCATTCTTTAATGTTTCATTCGCCATTGTCTCACTCAAATAAGTCTTTTCGAATGTAGCATTTCCATCATTAGCAATTTTAGCATATAGTCTTTCAGCTAAATCTGATCTTGCGAATAAATTATTGTGTTTATCGTATAGCTGGAATATGATATCTTTTCGTTTATTTGCTTCAACATCTGTTGGTAAGAAAGAAGGATTTGGGCTTATTATCACTGTGTTATTAGCCAACGGATAATCAGGATCGATGATCACTTCTACAGCTGGATTTCTAATAAGTTTGGAATCTATTGTGAGGAAAATGTTCTTTTTATCAGTTCCTTTGAAAGCTTGAGTTCCGGTGATTTCTAAGTAAAACACACCATTTTGGTTGCCATTATAAAAGGTATAGTTCAATCTCTCTAATTTATCACTTTTATCTGAAAAATCTATCTCATTCACCATGAAAAGACTTAAATTAAAAACTCCGTTATATCTTAATGAAGATTTCTGGCGTAATGTGATCTCTAATAAGCCTTTTTGACCTGCTGCGATACGGATGCTTTGAGGATCTAAAAGCACATTTTTTGCCACAAATTCTCCATTACCAGTACCATCATTTTCACCAACTATTTGTAACTTGATACTTATAGAATCCTTTGTAGTTTGGAAAATATAGGTCAAAGCCAATGAGTAATTATCTCTTGGGACTAATCTTGAGAAGGTATCAGCTTTATTTGAGTCTATTGAGAAGGATAAAGCATTGATCTTATCTGATTCGAGATTAAATGCCAATAAATCCATATCATTTCCTTCCATATTTAATTCAAAAGTGGCATTTTCTTCTAATCCTTGCAGCTGATTGTCATATTTATCATATAATTGTGCAGTAAAAACCACGTTTTTCGATCCATAAAGTATCTTAATCAGCTTGGTTTCATTATAAGTTTCTCCCATATTAAAAGAAAAGAATTTAGTTTGTTTTAGATCCAAATCACTAGGATTGACTTTGACTAAACATCCATCACATTGTAAAGGAGAACCTGTCAATTGTGGTCCCAAATTAACAATTCCAGCTTGAGTATAAGTTAAAGAAGCCTGCAAATTGTGATTTGGAGTATCAATTATAAAAGAAACCATTGTTTTATATTCCCCTTGGGACAGTGATAATGAAAATATGCTTAATAACTTAGCATCAGTATTCGTTGTTTTACCAGCTTCAATTTTATTAAAATAAGCATCCATTGCAATTAAATTCACAATGATTCTATCTCCTGCTTTAATAGAACCTGTATTCGGCAAGACTTGAGCTTTACTGTTTTCTATGCTAGCGACTCCTGGAACCACAAGGAATTTTGGCGTGAGATCTCCTACTAATAAAGAGCTTTGTATTTGATAATATCCTGCAATCCTTGATTTGACTGTATATTGGATCATTCCAGTTGATAGGTCTTTGATTGTGGAATAAGAGGATGGAAACGTGGCACCTGAAGAAGATGCTGGGAAAACGATTTTCAAATTGATATCGTTTTCTATCACGTCTGCGACATTGTTATACATGTCATAAGGCTTAATGTAGAAGATATAATCAATATCAGCAGTGCTTCCAGTCAAATCGGAATCCAATTTCACGTGATCTAATTTATTAGGAGTCACTGTTACATTCAGTCTTGTTGGAATCTCGTTATCGACCACCAACATCTTCACAACGAATGGGAAGTCTCTATTATTAGCCAATTCTCCATAAACCGTCACCAAAAACCTTCCTCTTAAAGTCGCATTCACATAACTTGCATTGAAATTACCGATCTTTAGTTCAGTTCCGTTGAGATATGCGAATTTAAAAGTAATTTGTTTTGCAAAATCGGCTTTTCGTTTACCGTTGTTCGTTCTAATTTCAATCAAATAATTCTCTACAGTGCCAGCCATGAAATTTAGACTAGTTTTACTGACCCATGTGTTAGTTAAATTTTCATCAGTATTAATTTCAGCATCTTTGTCGTTTTCCATTCCTTGTCCATATAAAATAATCGGATAAATCGTGGTTTCATCGCCAGAATCTCTATTCCAAGTGATTATGAAAGAATAAGGAGTTGAATTTCCTAAACCGTTTCTATAATAATCAAGACTAGCGTTCGAAACAGTGATTGATAAAGCATTTCCTACAATCTTGTTCGACTGATAGACCAAAGATTTAGTCGAAAAGGCGTTTCCTGTGAGAATAACTGTAAAATCAAGTGGATCAGCCTCGAATTCATCAAATAAATTTCCGTAAATATCAGCTAAAATCAACACATAGCTTGGATAATCTTTTGAATTATCTTCCTTGACGGGTATTACTTTATCCATTGCAACATATTGATTGTCTTCATCATTCATGTATTTCACCAGGGAAGATACCAAATTTGCTTCAGCTGGAGTTACCTTTATCATTCCTAAAATCATGCGAATTTCCTGATCATGAATACTGACTTTATAGAGATAGTTTCCTTTGATTGTGACTGTGACATTAAATTGCAATTCCACTAAATTATCATTAATCTTTAATGGGGATTCACCGACAATATAGCCCTGAACTCCAGGTCTATTGTAATAATATTTCACATAAGATTCATTCACTAAAGCTTCATCTAAAATGATTGGATTTCCCCATTGATCGAAAGGATAAACAACAACTTGCACAATTGAGCCTGCTATTAGTGAAGAATTTATATCAAAACTATTGTTTTTAAGGTTTCCATAAGAACTGGCAATATCAATTGCTCCTTGCTTCACTGTGGTTTCATAGCTATTTGGCAAATCATTTCCAAAGGAAATAGTATAATTATCAGTTTTTTTAGGCTGGAAACTTATTTTTAATAAGCCATTTGATAAAAACTCTTTGGCAAAAACAACATTTCCTGAGCTTTGTCCACTGACATAGACATTGATTAATCCATCAACCAAGAACACAGTGTTTTCAGACAAATCTTTTCCCAAGAAATAAGCGATATATACTTCATCTACTGTCTGGTTTTGTGCTATATCAGATAAAGCAGTTACTACCGTATTTTTAACAGTTACAGGGATAATTGAAGCGATTTCGGCAGGAGTTACAATCCATTTTGGCTGATAACCATTAAAAGAAACTTTTTCAATGACAACAGTGATTATGTTAGGATCATTAATGGAATGGGTTTCATTAGCAGTTATTGTTACGTAATATCTATCAGTGATATCTCCTTTGACGATATCATATTTAATTGTGGATTGATTGTATTTGAATTTGAGCTCAATAGAAGTCATAGGGTTAGAAAACCATTCATTTCTTCTATAATTCGCCAAAGTGGTTCTTAATTCAATTGTAAATCTTATGGATTCTCCTGCAACAGTCTGCAAAGTAGTTTTAGGGATTATTAGGGTATTTGCAATGTCTATTGGAAGATTTTTGGTGCTATTATCTCCATTGAGTCCGGTTATGTTTATATTAAATTCCTTTTCTGATTGATTATCAAGATTCTTCAGATTCATTAAATAGGCGACATTTGGAACTAAGACACTGTATCTGATTTTAGGAGTTTTTTCTAAATATTTTTGATCATTTTCATTGAAATTACATATAGAATAAATCACGTTGGATTCTGAACAGAATTGAATTCTTTGAGAATAGGACAAATTTTGTTGAGGACCATCCAAATAAACTTGTAAGGACCAAGTTGGAGCATTTACTAAATTTCCATAAAGATCGTAGTAATTTACTTTGAATTGTGGGTTTTCCAAGACATCTTGTAAGAAGATACTATCAGAATATTCTTCGAATGAACCGGTCTTACTGCTGAGCTTTGCTAATATCGAATTTGTGAAGAAAGCCTCTAACGGTTTGACTTGTATTTGATTGGTAGTTGACGATATTTGAAGATTGTTATAAAAAGCTTTAAAGGCATGAACTCCTGATTTTGTTAGATTAACAGTCCAAAACAATGTGTTTCCATCATTAGAAACCAAAGTCTCTTCTTTCAAAAACTCAGTCACTCCATTATGACTATCAGTGGCATTAAAGAGTGTAAGGGCATGTGCAGAATTATTTAAAGAAAATGTGATTGGATTATCATAGAGATCACTGAGACTTATCGTCCAATTAACCAAGGTTCCTGCATTAATGCTTGTTTTTGTAAGATAAGCTAATGAATGAACAGCATCAGGAACACCAGGCACTATTGTGAATTTATAAAATGCAACGGCAGTTCCAGTAATTTTATCTCTAAAGGACATGCTTTTAAGAGTGACAGTTCCAGTTTTTATACAAAGAATTGATAGAGTAATCCGTCCTTCATAATCGAAACTTATTGTTGGGTTAATAGTATCTAAAGGATTGGTATTTTTCAGATTTAATCCCAAAGCAGCAGTATTGACTTTTTTTATGATATTTTCATATTTATCAAATGCGAAAAAGGTTAATTGTTTTGTGATGGTGGCTTTGCAATCAGCTTTTTTAACATCACTTGATTCTTGATTTACTAAATATAAGAAAGATGCTGGACTAACTAAAGTTGGAACATTTTGTGTAGCTGCGAAAAAAGCAGTTGTTAATTGTGGGGACATATAAGAAACTGTAAGGTTTTCGGCTTTGTAATTAGCGAGTTTTGATGTGAAACTTATGGAATATGTTCCATATTGCTTACCTTTAACGATAGAAGGTGATTGTATAGCATTGCTTCCTAGCCTCAATTGGAAGGAATTTGGCAAATTCGCTTCAGAATACCATCCTAAATTCGTTAGATCTCTATATAGTTTGCCATTAGTGTCTCTTAATTCCACATTAATTGTAGCATATTCTCCAGCAATCAATTCAAGGGAATTTGGAAAAATATTCACAAAATCTGCACTTGGAACATCATTTGTATATGAGGAATCATTTAAAGAGCCTGCCAAGATGACTTGTGGGTAACTCACATTGATATTATAATCATTACCCTTTTGATTATTTGCTGAAAAAAGCAAACTGCATTTATCATTGCCTAATTCAAACTGGAAAGATTCATATTTGCTTCCAGGTAAGACAAATTGATAATCCCCTTGCAGTTCTGAGCCAGTGAAGCTGTAACTCGAAGCTTGACTGCCTGGAACTGTCAAAACTGCTGTGAATTTGCTAAAATCTGAACTAACTGGACGTTGATTGAGAAATTGATCATAAAATTGCATATAGAACAAAGGAATAATCTTTGTATTGTCGATTTGAAGGGTTTGAGTCGTGGATATTTCCTTTCGATCTTGATTGACTAGCATAAAGACCTTCGTTTTCGTTGAATCCACTGCATCGTAATTCACTTTAAAAGCACAGATTTCGCACATGATACTTTCTCCATTAAGTGTTGGCAAGAAGGAATATTGACCTGATTTCGTAACAATTGTTTCTGTGATAATATCACCATTTTCTTTCACGTTTGTAGAGCCAAAAGCTATCGCCTTCAATGAGCTATCAGGACTTTTTAAAGATAATGAGAAATTTTTAATATCGCCTATGCTTTCTGATTGGGTTAATGCAGATCCTGAACTATCTTTTGGAGTAATTCTGAAGATAATAGTGATTCCAGCGATTAATTTCTCTGTTAAATTGTTAATAATGCTTGCATTGGAATTTAGGATTGAAGGTTCCCCATGAATTACTGATAAATTATAACTCTTTTCAAAGAAAGAGGAGGATACATCATAAGTTCCATATGATTGTGGACTGAATTTACAGATGAAATTTCCAAGTTGTTGTTCAATACAAACTGGCATAAAGCTCCATTGTTCGTTTTTGACAAGAAGGTTCAATTGTGAAGGAGTTGTAATTTTTGCGGGATTGGTGTAATTATCAGTCAATAGACAAAGAAATTGATAGGTCGAAAGAACAATACCGTCATTTAACACGCCTTCACTCTTTAAATTTATGCTATTAATTCGAAGGATTGCAGGGTAACTAGCAATTGATTTGAATAATGGGGATCGGATTGTTTTTTTTCCAGCGATATAGATACTAGAAACTCTTGTTAAAGATCCACCAACATATAAAACGAATTCCACTGTATAAACACCAGTTTTTGATCCTTTTTTCGCTAGGAAAACTTTTTCGTTTTGATCTGTTTTAAAAGGGGTTATATTGAAAACAACTTGATCTTCAGGAATCCATTGATTATATCTCTTTCCGCTGAAGCTATTCAATTGGATAGCGAGTTTATATATGCTTCCGGCCACAGCGTTGATACCATTGACAGGCGAAACGATCCAAGAAAAACTGGTACTCCTATAATTATAGTCTCCATTATCAGCATCATTATCACTACCATCAGAAATTATCGTCAAACTAAAGCTTCTAGTTTTTTGTGTGCCTGTTTTTTCTGTGATATTGATGAAATAACCACTTCTGCCGACAAGTGTTTGGAAATAACCAAGACTTTCTTGAGGGATAGAGACTTGTACACCAATTGAATAAGCGGAAAGAACCAAATCAAAGGGGTTCATATTATTCCCTGAAAGACTCGCAGTAAAACTTGTGGCATCTACTGAGTCTAAGGTATTTCCATATAGATCTTTCAAAACCAAGAGGAAAGACATTGTTTGCGGTTTTATGATGGTATAGATGCTATTGTTTTTATTGGCAGAATATTTGATGTCTGCTGTAGTATCAGGGACGAATAGATCAGCGTTTTCGAAATAACTGTTGCCTGCTTTCACTGACACTTGACAATAAGGACAGTTGACATTCTTTGATATGTATTGAGGCAATACTTTATTGAAGCCGATTTTCGTAAATTTGAAACTTGTATTATAAACGTTGAATTTGGGGTCCAAAGTTCCTCCATTAGGTATTTCTGCTGAATTGCCTAAAACACTTAAAAATATTTGATAGTTGGATCTGGTGATTTGTGGAGTGTTGCCATTTTTATCATAGAAATGAACTGATAAAATAGCTTCAGTTCCAGCAGGGACAAAGGAAACGCTGTCTAAAGAAATTAATTGTTTATTGTAGATTTTACCAATGGATTTGCTCATATCAGGTTTGCCTGTCTCAATATTGAAGTCATATTGATTGCCTGGAGCATACATGAATAAGTTGGATTTAATGGCATAAGCACCAGAAAGTTGGCAATCTACTGTATAATTAAAGGTTTTATCAGACAAAGCCACCACAGTATAAACAACTCTTATATCATCTCTACCAGACCATATAAGGTTTATTTTGGTTTTAAGTTCATCGGCATTAGTGTTTGCAAGATTTTCGCCACGATCTAATGGTCGAACGATAAAGTTGAATGGTGTATCAACATTGCCTTGGTCATTTTGAGTGAATTCAATTTTAGCTGCCCATAAACTACCAGGAAAAATGTTCACATTTATTGAATCGCCTATAGCTTCATCTTTATAGGTCAATTGAAGAGTTTTAGCGCCTGTGGTCAAACAAGAGACCATAACTTTGAAAGCAGGGCCTGTTTCAAAGAATTTATATGCTAAATCTCTATTGATTGCCATTAAACCACATTTATTGTTGAATTTCAACATAGAGACGAAACTTTCGGAATCAAAGCCATTTTCAAAGGATGGAACATATCGATTGTTGCATCGGTCGTACATATAGATGTTTATATAGATGCTGTCGCCTGCTTTGATGACGGAGGGTGAGGAGGGATCTAAAAGGACTTTGAAAGAGGAGGATGTGGGCATCACCTTTTGAACGACCCAATTGGTCAAGAGATTATCATCAGTCAAAGCACCAGTTGAAGCAGTTATTCCTAAATAAGACAAGGCAGTAGGCATACTTAAGATAGATTGTGTGTCTAATTGATCATAATATTCGAGCTGAAGAATGCCATTGATGAAAATTCGAAGGTTTCGGTTTAAGTATTCAACTCTATAGGTAGGATTCTTCAGAAAGCCTTCATGTCGATCACTCTGTTTTTAGAATTGTTATTAATTTATAACAAAATAAGGAAATTATTAAAAATATTTAAGATTTTTAATGGAAAAATTTAGGTTTCTTAAAATATTTCTGAGGTTTTACTTTGAAATTCAAAGGTCGGTAATTCCAAGCAATTCTGTCTTTTTCATCACCAAAATTTTCTCCTTTTCTAATAATGACTGAGATATGTCTTTCGGCTTCCCAATCGGGATCATTCTGTTCAGTGGTGGTAAAGGTATCGAATTCAATCGCCAAAGCACTATAAATTCCTTTATAGCCCAATCCACCTCCAATAAGTCCTGGCCCATCGATTCTAGAATATCGCAAGATGACAGCGAATCCATCAGCTCCGCATCTGCTTTTGACTGATTTTGAAGAACTCCACCAACAAAGACCTAATCTGATCTTGCAATAGTCTTCTTCAAAGGTCAAGCATGTGGAATTGTCGATCTGCATGTTAAAGGTCGTCACGAACCCGTTCTGCCAATCATTTGCTGCTTTAACATAGATGTAATTCTGATTGAATTTCACTCCACTCTTAGCCAGAAGAATGCTGACTAATTTGCCAGTACCATCGAAATCGGACTCACCTTGATAAATCAAAGTGTCATTCTTCAAAGGAATATCTAAAGAAAAAAAACAATAAATTAATAATAAATTATGTTTGATGGGGTTGAAGAAAAAATAATAAAATATTGAGTGCGTTGGTTATAGAGGGTTTGTCATATGTTATTTGATATTTACCTTGTAGGGATTGATTTGTGCAAAAGGTTGCTGGTCTTGGAAGCTTGCCGATACCATAAAATTCGGAGGGTGTGGTTTGAGCAAGAAATAATGAAAAAAATTGGAAAAAAATGACGAAAACGACTAGAAAGAAAGAAAATTAGGTTAGAAATGGGGGAAGAGAGGTACTTAAAGATTTAAGTCGCATTGAAATCATTGTGGGATTTTTTAAAAAAAGTTTGATGTTTAATTAATTTAGG
>JFJP01024041.1_pt1 | contig 18532 bp, 19 predicted proteins | sample 431651 | NCBI WGS metagenome assembly JFJP01 (sample SAMN02602958, study PRJNA72255) | Microbial mat metagenome, whole genome shotgun sequencing project. | biome: fresh water; feature: sink hole; material: water; isolation source: purple microbial (photo- and chemosynthetic) mats found in...
ACGTTGAAGATGCGGCGTATCTGCTCATGAGCGACGAGCAAAAAATAGCAAAACTTTTGATGGACGGCGATAAAGAGAGGATGATACCGCTTGTTGAAGAGGCTCGAAAAACTATAGCAGCTGAGAAAATCGTCAATGAAATTCTCATCGATGCCATGAAGGTTGTCGGTGAGCTTTTTGGTTCAGGGCAAATGCAACTCCCTTTTGTGCTTCAAAGTGCAGAGACTATGAAAAAAACCGTCGATTATCTCAACCCTTACCTGCCAAAAGTCGATAAAGCGGTCGATACAACTCTTGTTTTGGGAACGGTACGAGGCGATGTTCATGATGTGGGGAAAAATCTCGTTGACATCATCCTCTCCAACAACGGTTTTAAAGTCATAAACCTAGGGATAAAAGTCGACTTGGACACTTTTGTAAAAACGCTCAAAGAGTCCAACGCAAGCGCTCTTGGCATGAGCGGTCTTTTGGTAAAGTCAACGCAGGTCATGAAAGAAAACCTAGAAGCACTCAAAGCAGCGGACATAAAAGTTCCTATTCTCTTAGGCGGAGCGGCACTTACACGCGCTTTTATAGACGACTTTTGCCGCCCTTTTTATGATGGCCCCATCTTTTACTGCAAAGATGCGTTTGATGGAGTCACTGCCATGAGCCGCATAGAAGCAGGCAATTTTGACACCGATTTACATCCAAAAGAGAGAGAGGAGCAAGTCACACTAGAGAAAAAAGAGGTTATCATTCCTCCGTTTTTGCAGCTTAAAATGCCCTCTCGCGAGGTCAAAGTTCCTACGCCTCCATTTTGGGGAAGAAGAGAATTAAAACTCACTCCCGTGCAAATTGAAATGGCGTTTGAGTGGGTAAACCATAGCATCCTTTTCAAATCCCGTTGGGGCTATAGCTCGAAGGGGATGAGTAAAGAGGCACATAAAAAACAGATGGATGAAGTTGTCATGCCAGCGTATGAGCGTCTAAAAGCACAGTTTTTAGATGAAAAACTCTTCGAGCCGACCATCATTTACGGCTACTGGCCTTGCAGAAGTGATGACAATACGCTTCTTATTTTTGATGAGAGTGAAGGCTACAATGCACCCGATGAAGTAAACCGCGAACCGCTTGAACATGTAATAGGAAGAGCTATAAAGCAGTTCACTTTTCCAAGGCAAAGAAAACTGCCCCACCGTGCTTTAAGCGACTTTTTTCACTCTGAGAGACATGATGTTATAGCCCTTACCTGCGTGAGTGCGGGCGCAAAAATCAGCGAAGCGGAGAGAGTCATTTACGAGAAGGGCAACTACACAGAGTATTACCAATTTCACGGACTTGGAGTAGAACTCGCAGAAGCACTCGCCGAGATGGTTCATAAACAGATTCGACTCGATTTAAATATTTCAGAGGGTGAGGGGAGCAAACTCAGCGATGTGCAGATGAACAAATACCAAGGAAGTCGCTACTCTTTTGGCTACGCGGCGTGCCCAGACCTTGAGCTCAGCCGTCCTCTTTTTGACCTGCTCAAACCCGAAGAGTTTGGCATTGAGCTGAGCGAAACTTTTCAGATTAACCCCGAGCAGTCAACAAGTGCCCTAGTTGTTTATCATCCAGCGGCGACGTATTACAACGTTTAAAAATAAACACTGGCGAAGCCTATCGTGAGCCTGTTTTGGGTTGAAGAAGAAGTCCCATGCAATTCATCTTCTTCTATAACTCAACGCTTCAAGCACATGTTTTTTTTCTATCATCTCGCTTTTGTCCAAATCAGCGATGGTTCGGCTTACTTTTTGAATCTTTTTTATGCTTCTAAAAGAGAGAGCAAATCTGTTTGTTGCCATGTCTAAAACATTTTTAGCCTCTTGGGTGAGAACGCAATATTGCTCAATTTCTTTGTCGCTGAGCTTTGCATTAAAATTTTTTTGTCCTCTATTTTTTGCAATTTTGTGCGCACCAACCACCATTTTATGCAGCTCTATCGAAGAGTAACTCGGCGTATCTTCGGCACTCACATTTTGCATGACGACGTTTAAATCTATGCGGTCCAAAAAGGGGTCGGAGAGTCTGCTTTTATACCGTGCAATCTCAAGTTCGTTGCATCTGCACTCTTTGGAGGCACTGAGCAAATTTCCGCACGGACAAGGGTTCATCGCCCCTACAAATAAAAAATCTGCAGGGTATTCTACTTTGGAGTTTACGCGAGAGATTCTTATTTTAGCATCCTCCATGGGTTCACGCAAAGCCTCTAAAACACTCTTGGAAAAATGCGGCAACTCGTCAAAAAAAAGGACACTTTTATGCGCCAAGCCCACTTCTCCAATCATCGCTTTATGCGAACCTCCGCCAAAGACACTCGCCAAAGTTGAAGAGTGGTGCGGGGAGCGGATATTTCGTTGTGGCTTAAATTGTGGCTCTCTTAAATCAAGGGCATCAAGTTTTGCAACATCAAGTATTTCACTCATACTCATAGGCGGCAAAATATACCTGAGCCTTTTTGCAATCATACTTTTACCGCAGCCAGGACTCCCCTCATAAATGATATTATGAAATCCTGCCGCGCAAATCAGCGTGGCTCTCTTAGCAACTTCTTGCCCTTTTACATCTATAAAGTCCTCTTCATACTCTTTTGCATAATAATATTTCTCACCATCAATCTCATAAAATGGATACTCAATACCACCATCATCCGTATTAGGCTGGGCAGTTTCTTGATTTTGAAGCAAGTTCATGGCTTCGCTTAGTGTTTTGACACCATAGAGTTCTAGATTTGGTATTTTTGAGAGTTTTGTAAGAGCATCATGAGGGACGATGACTTTTTTTATGATATGTTGATTGGCAAGGGAGAGCATGAGCGGGTAGAGGTGTAGATTTTCTTTGACGCTTCCATCAAGTCCCAACTCACCAAAAACAAACCAGTCATCAAAATTACTTTGCACATGGTCGAGAGCTATCATCAAAGCAATGCTCAAATCAAACTGTGAACCCTCTTTGCGAACGTCACTTGGAGCGAGGTTAATGGTGATACGTTTTGGAGGAAAAGAAAATTCATTGCTCAAGAGTGCTGATTTCACACGCTCTTTTGCCTCAGTTATAGCGGTGTTTGCCATGCCAACTATCGAAAAAGAGGGGAGACCTTTAGTGAGAGTTGACTCAACTTGAACAACTTTTGCATCAAGTCCCTCATAAGTTGCACAACTTACTTGTTTCATTTTCTAACCTTTTTTATTTGTAACTGATGTTACGCACTAAAACGAACACGTCTGTTTTAGCGGCAGGGACTCTTCGTCCTGCAACCCTTTGAAGCTACGAAAAACTCTAGCAAGATTATTGGGGAAAATGAAAAATATGGCAATGTGTCATATTTTTTTCTCTTTTTGCGCTCTTTTATACTCTTTTTCGAATTTTTTTCTTCGTGAATAGGAGAGTTTATCGATAAATAAAATACCCTCGAGATGATCCATTTCATGCTGAATAGCGATACTTAAAAGTCCATCAGCCTCTAATTGTTTTGTATTTCCATCTCTATCTTGGTAATTTATTTTTATCGTTTCATATCTTATGATATCTTCATAAAAACTCGGAACACTCAAACACCCCTCTTGGTAAACAGTTTCTCCGCGTTTGTGTGTCATGACGGGATTAATCATCTCGATAAGGTTCTCTTTTAATTGCTCAGAATTCTCATCAGGGATGGATAAAATCAAAGCCCGCTTTGCATGAGCGACCTGAATAGCGGCGAGTCCGATGCCGTTGGATGCCATCATGGCGTCATACATCCCATCCAAAAGTGCGTGTAATTCTTTATCAAAAACTTCGACAGGAGAGGATTTTTCTTTTAATTTTTTATCTGGATATTCGACAATACTCAACATCATAAATCTACTTTTTTTCTTTTACCACTTGATTGCTTCGAAGAGAAACTGCAAAATCAACCTTAGGGTTTAGATACGCCTGTTGTATCCCATCCATAGCACTTACAACAATTTCATCAACAGTAAAATGGGTGTCAATATTGGTAATACCAATAGATATCTTCAGCAATACCTCACGGTCTGATAAAAAGAAATTGCTGTTAGACACTAACTCTGCTAGCCTCTCGGATGCTCTTTGAGCACTCTCTATATCCGTATGTTTTAAAAGCATAGCAAATACACCGCCTCCATAATGAGCAACAATATCGCTGCGTCTTGAAGTTTTCAAAAGCAATCTTGCAATAGTTCTTGTCATAAGCATAATCGCCTTATCATTTGCGACATTTTGCTTTAGCTCTCGAGAGAGTTCTATCATGATAAGAGAACTTTTATGCTTGAACTCATTGATAAGTTCAACTTCTTGTTGTATTTTTGCAAGGAGAAATCTTTTGTTATAGACTCCAAATTGATTATCAAAAATTGTTTCATTTTCAATACTTTTGACAATTTCTGCTGTTTCGTCATAAAGAGTTTTCATCTGTAAATTTTGTTTTTTCAAAATAGAATTGAGTTTTAAAATATCTGATTCTATAGACCCAACAAGTATTGCACTGGAGGCAATATCTGAAAGTTCCGTGAATTCGCTTTTTCTTTTTTCAAGTATTTTAGTCATTAAACTCACATTTTTATAGAGATTTGCAGTAACTCCTAAAATATTTTTTATAGACGAAAAACCTTTTTTTAGATTTTGCTCAAGTGTAATGGTATTTTCAGCATCATTACTCTCTTCAAGTTCAAGAATGGAGTGGATTTGTTTACGAAGATTTTCACTCTTATTTTCAAGCAATCTATCAAAATAGAGTGAAAAATTATTTGGAGTTGGAGGCAAGTTGTCATTAATAAGTGAATTTAACACCTCTTTTGAATATATCTCTAAATCACTTGAGGGAGAATCTATTCCAAGCATTTTAGTTGCAACAGAGTCTGATGCTAAATCGTTAATATTACGGCGACTTCTACTTCTTAATGTGCCTGCCATTGTAACTCCTTATTCTTTATTACTTTTTACCAAAACTTCATCAATCATCCCATATGAAAGTGCCTCTTGTGCACTCATAAAATTATCACGGTCTGTATCTTTTTCTACGGTCTCAACACTCTGTCCCGTATGTTTTGCGATAAGTTCGTTGAGCTCTGCTTTCATGCGCAAAATTTCTTTTGCTTGAATAGCGATATCTGTCGCTTGACCTCTTGCTCCACCGAGCGGTTGATGAATCATGATGCGAGCATGAGGGAGAGCATAACGCTTCCCTTTCTCACCCGAAGAGAGCAAAAATGCACCCATGGAAGCAGCTTGACCTATACAAATCGTAGCAACTTTAGGGCGAATATAGTTCATAGTGTCATAAATAGCCATGCCAGCAGTGACTACTCCCCCTGGAGAGTTGATATAAAAATAGATATCTTTTTCAGGGTCTTCCGCTTCTAAAAATAAAAATTGTGCCACGATAGAGGAGGCAACTTGGTCATCAACTTCTCCACTTAACATAACAATTCTATCTTTTAAAAGGCGAGAATAAATATCATACGAACGCTCTCCTCTGCCTGTTTTTTCTACTACATAAGGGATATAACTCATTGTATTAAACCTTTTTTATCTTAGTATTAAGAATTTTTGAGAGAACTTTGTCCTCAACCATTGACATCTGAATAGCTGGAATATAACCCGACGCCTTGTAGTGCTCATACGCTTTTTGAGGGTCTTGACCCATTTGCATCGCTTCATAATAAATAGTTTGCATCACTTCTTGTTCAGAGACTTTAACACTCTCAGCCTGCGCTAAAGAGTCAATGATAAAAGTAGCTTTGACACTTTTTGAAGCATCTTCGCGGAAACTCTCACGAAGAGTAGTTAATTTATCACTATTTTGTCGAAGCTCATTAATCTCATCTTCGCTCATGCTTGTTGCTGCTTTGTTGAGAGCCATATCAATCTCTTGTTCGACTACAAATTCTGGCAAGTCAAAATTGATCCCTTCTACCAAAGACTCTAAAAGAGCTGGCTTCATAGTTTCGTTGTAGAGTTTTGCTAATGCTTCGTTTTCAAGCTGATTTTTAACTAATTCTTTTAATTTTGCCACAGAGTTATCTTCTTCACCTGGAAGCATTTTAGCAGCAAGTGCATCGTCGATTTGTATCTCTTCTTTGACTTGGATTTTGTTGACTTTGACTTTAAACTCTGCATCTTTGCCAGCGAGCTCTTTACCACCATAATTTTGAGGGAAAGTCACTTTAACTACCGCTTCATCATCTCTCTTTAGCCCGATAACTTGTTCTTCAAAACCAGGGATAAATTGACCTGAACCAAGGGTGAGAGGAAAATCTTTCGCTGTGCCACCATCAAACAAAACGCCATCCACAGAACCTTCAAAATCGATAACAGCTATATCACCCGCAACTAACTTACGATTTTTTTCAACATCAACAAGATTAGCTTGCCCTTGCGCTAAGTCTATGATTCTTTTTTCAATATCTGCATCAGCAACAACAGGTTTGTCAAATGGTGCAACCATGGAAGCATACTCACCCAAATCTATCTGAGGGCGCATGGCAACTCTTACTGCTACTTCAATTTTGTCACTGCTTTTGTCAAATTTTGTAACATTAGGCTCTCCGATTAAAGACTCTTTTGTTATATTCAACTCTGCTAAACCTTTCGTAAGAACATCACGAAGCGCCTCAGCCTCAGCATCTTGAACTAAACGTTCACCATATTGCTTTTTCACAGCAGATGCTGGAACCTTACCCTTACGAAACCCATCAATTTTTGCAGTTTTAGTTAATTCTTTAGCAATTTTTTCCACGTTAGTATTGACTTCTTGCATAGAGATTGTCGCTATAATCTCAGCATTTGCACCATCTATTTTATTTGATTTGATTTGCATCAATTTCCTTTATTTTTGTTAATTTTAACTATTATTTTGAACAATATTATCCAAAAAGTGCTTTTAGTTACCTTTTTTTCTCTTATTGGGTATTTTTACACTCAACCTCGACACCACTTTTCTTTGTAGTTTAGTACTAAAATCCAAACAACAGCAAGGTCTATCATGACATCTGCGAAATTAAACACTGCAAAATCAAATCCGCAGTGCCAGTAAACCATATCGACAACGCCGCCATGAATAAATCTATCATAAATATTTGAAAAAGCACCGCCGAGCATAAGTCCTGCTGGAAAAGCATAACATAATTTTTTCAAATAAATCACATAGCCAAGAATTCCCATAACAAGAACAATTTGTATATATTTTAAATATGCATCCAAAAACGCAAACATAGAAAAAGCAACGCCTTTGTTATACACCAAAATAAAATCTATACACTCTGTGTAGTAACGAAACCCCTCAACAAAAAGCATTTTAATATTTTGATCAACTATAAACACACCAACCATCGCTAGCGATAATATCGCACTCAGTCGTAATGAAACGCTAGGCATTTAAATCTTTTTGAAAAAATTCCACTATGTCATCCATGTTTGCATTCATTATTTTGGCATCTTTGGCTTCTAGCAATATTCTTAGCTTATTTTCTGTCCCCGAATAACGGATAAGATGGCGGATATGTTTTTCATCTAAATCTTTGAGTTTTTCCGAAAGTCCCACTATCGTATGGAGTGGTTTTTTGACCTTAATATTTAAATTTACAAGTTTTTGAGGGTAAAGATCAAATGGACGCAATACTTTAGAAGCTTTCTGCTGGGTACGAATGAGAAGCGCTAACACTTGGAGGGCACACACTAGCCCATCTCCAGTCTTAGCAAAATCACTTACTATAACATGACCACTTTGTTCTCCCCCAAAGTTTATATTCTCTTTTTTCATGATTTCTAAAACATTTTTATCACCTACATCGGAACGAAATAATTTGAGTCCTTTGCCATGCAAGTAGTCTTCAAGTCCTTGGTTACTCATAACAGTAGCAACCATCGCACCCCCTCTTAAAGTCCCCCTGTCGTTCATGTACGATGCCAGTGCGCCCAAAAGCTGATCGCCATCAACAACTTCTCCCTTCTCATCCACCACCACAAGTCTATCAGCATCCCCATCGAGTGCAATTCCCAAATCAGCTCTAAATTTCACAACACCCTCACACAAATCTTTTGGCTGAAGGGCTCCACATCCTTCGTTTATGTTAAATCCATCAGGCTTGTCATGGAGAACAATAACATCTGCTCCAAGCTCTTCAAAAACCGTCGGTCCAACCTTATAACCTGCGCCATTTGCAGCATCAAGTACAATTCGCATCCCCTGAAGCGAAAGCTCTCTTGGAAAAGAATTTTTGAGTTGAACGATATAGCGTCCTATGACATCATCAATTCTTTTAGCTTTACCTATATTTTTTTCTGTAGCTTGCGCATCAAGTAAAAGTTCATCATTTTGATAAATAGCCTCAATTTCACACTCGACTTCACTTGAGAGTTTATCACCTCGCCCATCAAAAAATTTGATGCCATTGTCTTCATACGAATTATGAGAAGCACTAATCATGATCCCTGCATCACAACGCATATTTTCAGTGATAAAAGCTATTGCAGGTGTAGGCATAGGACCAACTTGGATAACATCATAGCCAATAGCCGTCAAACCACTCACAATGGCATTTTCTATCATATAGCCGCTTCTTCTTGTATCTTTACCAATTAAAATTTTATTCGATTTTGAATGGTTCTTAAAATAAATTCCAGCGGCCATCGCAACTCTCAATGCAAGTTGTGCACTCAAAAACGAACCAGCCTCTCCTCGTACACCATCTGTTCCAAATAATTTCATGCTATTTTTCCAATATTTAAGTTCCATATTTTAACACAAATATAAAATATTGCATTCTATTTAACTTAAGATTAATTATAATTAAGCTATTATTGCGGACTTAAAATTTATGAGAAGGACTCATTATATGGCAAATCACAAGTCATCCATTAAGAGAATTCGCCAAACTATCGTTCGTGCAGAGCGTAATCGTTTTTATAGAACTCGTCTTAAAAATATCGTAAAGGACGTTGCAGCTGCTGTTGAAGCAGGCAACAAAGATCAAGCAACTGCTGCATTTAAAATAGCTAACAAGCAAATTCACAAGTTTGTAAGCAAAGGCGTTTTGAAAAAAGCTACAGCATCAAGAAAAGTAAGCCGTCTACAAAAAACTGTAAACGCTCTGTAACGGTAACAACTTATGTTATCTGATAAACTTACGCCGTTTATCAACCGCTATAATGAACTTAGCGAAATGCTAAGTTCACCCACAATAACCTCTGATATCAAGCGCATGACAGCTCTCTCAAGAGAACAATCTTCCCTTTTAAAAATTGTTGACAAAGCTAAAGAGTATAAAATTTTGCTCAAAGATATTGCTGACTCTAAAGTTATGCTTGGAGATTCAGAAATGTTCGAGATGGCAAAAGAAGAGCTTAAACAACTCGAGCCACGTAAGCCAGAGCTAGAAGATGAGATCAGACTTCTTCTTTTGCCAAAAGACCCAAATGATGATAGAAATATTATCGTTGAGCTTCGTGCTGGTGCAGGTGGCGATGAAGCTGCCATCTTTGTAGGAGACCTTTTTGATGCCTATTCGCGTTATGCGGAACTTAAAGGGTGGAATGTAGAGCTCTTAAGTACATCTCCATCAGATGCAGGTGGATTTAAGGAAGTTATTGCCCTTATCAAAGGGGATCAAGTTTATAGTAGGTTGAAATACGAAGGTGGAACGCATAGAGTTCAACGCGTTCCCGCAACAGAATCTCAAGGCCGTGTTCACACTTCTGCTATTACAGTTGCTGTTATGGCAGAAGTAGACGATGTTGAAATACAAATCAATGAAAATGATTTAAAAATTGATGTTATGCGCTCTTCTGGTTGTGGAGGTCAAAGTGTTAATACAACTGACTCTGCTGTAAGAATAACACACTTGCCAACTGGTTTGGTGGTTACAAATCAAGACCAAAAATCGCAGCATAAGAACAAAGACAAAGCCATGAAAGTTCTCAAAGCTAGACTCTATGATCTTCAAATGCAAGAAGCACAAGCCAAAGATAGCCAATCCCGTTCAGCACAAGTAGGAACAGGAGATAGAAGTGGAAGAATTAGAACATACAATTATCCGCAAAATCGTATCTCAGACCATCGCATAACCTTGACACTTTATAGATTAGGCGAAATTATGGGCGGTGGACTTTTTGATGAGATTATCGAACCTCTCATAGCAGACCACCAAGCTAAAATCGTTGAGGCAGCGGGGCTTTAATCATGAAGCTTTTATACATAACTATGAGAGGGCGACTTTAGCCGCACCTAATTTAGGTGCGGCTCGTGTGCATCCATGGTTATGAAAAAAAATAAAAAAATTTACTCATTAATCTCTGTTACAAAAACTTTCTTTATCTCACCCTTAAAAGTAATCGTTCTATTGTTAACACCCAGATACAGCGTATCACCGCTTCTCGGGTAAACTTCAATCTTGTCTGAGACTTTTTTCTCTAGCAATGCCACATAAAAACATGCTGCCATTCCCGTTCCACATGCTAAAGTTTCACCTTCAACACCTCTTTCATAAGTTCTAACTCTTAAATTATCTCCATCAACAAAAGCTATATTGACATTGGCATTATATTTATATCTTAATTCCCTCGCTTCTTGTAAATCAAAATTTTCTATATCGTCAGTAAAACTCACAAGGTGCGGAACTCCAGTATCAATCTTTACCCAATTTTTTCCCTTATACTGTATATTTTTTTCTAAAATACACGGGGGTGTGAGCTCACTCATGACCATTGTTTCATTGACTTCTGCAGAAATAACTCCTGCTTTGGTTAAAAAACTCATTTTAGCATCTGCAAGATTATTTTCAAAAGCATAGTGGGCACAGGCACGACTGCCGTTTCCACACATTTCAGCTTCGCTTCCGTCAGAATTATAAAACTGCCACTCAAAATCGTATCTTGCATGAGGGACGAGCACGATTAAGCCGTCTGCTCCGACACCGTTTTGTCTGTGACACAATTTTTTTGCTAGCATTCCTCTGTCTTCTTTGACAAAAGTATGAAACACGATGAAATCATTTCCACTCGCACTATATTTTGATACTGTCATTTTTTCTCCTGCAAAAACTTAGTCTTGATTTTATCAACAAATGCTTCGCATTCAGCCTGCAGATGTTTCAAATTTTGTCCGTTATCAATCACCCACGTCGCTCTTTTTTTCTTCTCATCAATAGGCATTTGGGAATGAATTCTCCTAAGCGACTCCTCTTTAGAGTATCCGTTTCGCTTCATAAATCTCTCAAGCTGAATCGAAGGAGGCACATAAACAACAACAGATTCTTTTATATCATACGCACCGTTTTCAAAAAAAAGTGGTATATCGATGAGATAGGGAAATTTAAAACTATCTTGTTTTGTACTTCTTTTTTCTATTTCGGCACGTATTTTCGGATGCAAAAAGTCTTCTAGTTTTTTCTTAGCTTGGGCATCTGAAAAAACTAATGAGCCCAATTTTGACCTATCAACTTTTGAGCCGTGCACAAACTCTTCACCAAAGTTCTCTCGTACCCAAACACTATTTGTATCTAAAATCTCATGAGAAATGGTATCGGCATCAATGACTCTCATTCCATTGAGTGCTAAAAGAGAGGCAACTGTGCTTTTACCTGTTGCAATCCCTCCTGTAAGTGCAATAGCATACTCAAATGCCATTAATTTTTTATGCTCCCTAGATACTCTTTACGAATATAATTTGGCATGGCAAAAGATGCAACATGGACATCACAATTATAGTAACTCAAACCATCAAGCATATCGCTTCTTTGTAAAATGATATCCGCGGTAGGATGATACTCCTTAGATGCCAAAAGGGCAGTTTCACCCGTACCGAGATGATAAGGCATGATTATTTTAAAATAATGCCCGAGCAGGTTCATAAGCACTTTATTGGTATGCGTATTTTCTAGGGAGTCATGAGTGATACAAAGCTGTCCGTCCGCCTTTAAAATACGGTTTATGTGAGCTATAACTGCAGCGTCGCCTTGCATTTCGCACACAACAACATCAAAAGAAGCATCCCCTAAATCACGAAGATTTTCCAAATCACATGCAAGAGTGTTAACGGTCATATCAGTATGTCTACAAGCCTCTTGAGCTAATAATTCTGCAGCATTACTTATAAGTAAAATAGTGTGAGGAGTTTTACTGGTACAAAGTGGGACATGCACCATCATTTCTGGGTAAATAAAAGATTTCATTTCAATAATTCCTATTCATTAATTGGGTACGATTTTAGCATATTTGTATTAATTTTACTTAATATGGATATACTTGCACGATTTTTATATAAAAATAAAGGATTCGCAATGAATTACAATAAATTTAGATCATTTTGTAGAGTGTTCCGTATTGTCCTCGGTTTAGCTTTAATCATTACAGGTTTCTTTACAGGAATTCTTTGGTTTTATTTAGGTGTTTTACCTCTTATCGCAGGACTTACAAATTTTTGCCCACTCTGCATCATTACTAAAAAATGTGATTTACCAAATAACTAGGAGTGGAAATGAGTCAAATTAGCTATAAAGATGCCGGTGTTGATATTGATGCAGGCAATAGTTTTGTTGAGAATATAAAACCCTTGGTTAAGTCAACATCCATACCAGGTGTTCTCGGTGGCATTGGCTCTTTTGCGGGAGCGTTTGAACTTCCAAAAGGCTTTAAAGAGCCTGTTATGCTTGCTGCAACCGACGGAGTAGGAACGAAACTAAAACTTGCTATTGACTCTGGCATACACAACACTGTTGGCATTGATTTAGTAGCAATGTGCGTAAACGATTTGCTCTGCAACTTTGCAACTCCCTCTTTTTTTCTTGACTATTATGCAACAGGCAAACTCGATGTGAAAGTAGCAACAAGTGTTATATCAGGTATAGCAGAGGGTTGCATACGAAGTGAATGTGCACTTATTGGTGGAGAAACTGCGGAGATGCCAGGCATGTACTCTCATGACGACTACGATTTAGCAGGTTTTGCGGTCGGTGTGGCTGAGAAGAGCGAAATGGACAGAGTCTCACTTGTAAAAGCAGGACATAAACTCATAGCACTTCCAAGTTCAGGTCTGCACTCGAACGGTTTTTCACTTGCACGAAAGGTCTTGTTTGAAAAAATGAATATGTCCTTCCAAGACGATTTCAATGGCAAACCTCTTATTGAAACTTTACTGACGCCTACAAATATCTATGTAAAAACATTCAAGGCACTTAAAAATGAGATTGTTGCTATGGCACATATTACAGGCGGTGGCATTGTAGAAAATCTTCCTCGTGTTTTACCAGAACATCTCATGGCTGAGATTCAAAAAGATTCCATCCAAGTGCTTCCTATCTTTAAACTCATAGCAGAGCATGTGGCAGAGGATGAAATGTACAGAGCCTTTAACATGGGTGTTGGCATGATACTTGTAGTTGAAGAGGCAAATGTGCAAACGGTATTGTCAAAAACTGATGGTTATCTCATAGGTGAGATTAAAGAAGGAGAGCGAGCAGCAATTATGGTATAAATCATCATTGCTGCTCGTGATAATGATGGTTTAAAACCATCACCCTTTAGTTAAAAGGCTTTTGCAAATCTTGTAAAATTGCCCCAGGAACAGTAGAAATAGTCATAAATTCACCCATAGTAAGAAGTGGATAAGAGATTGCTAGGTAGTATTTTGGTGCTAAAGCACTTGCAACTCCATTTTCTACTGCTACAGAGTAGGGAAGCACAGCCGCATTTGCGCGACCAATTTTATCAACAAATTTCTTTGTTCTACTTCCTAAGTCATAGCCTAAGAGAGTGGTATTATTTGAGAGTTTTAACTCAAAAACAAGTAGTTTTCCATCCTTGAATGCTCTTGCTTTTGTAAGAAGTTCTTCGTTTGAAGCCTTGGCAAGTATATCAAAATCCCCATAATAAGGCATTCCCATCATGAAATGAAAATCAGCCAAATCATCAAACTTTAGCTTATCGACAGAGCCTATTAAACCTGGAAATAGAGCACTTATTTTTTTATACTGAGAGACAAAAACATCTTTTTTATACCCATCCTGCATAAAAGCTTTACCAAAGTAAATAGGGTTTGTAATACTGACAGTCTTCATTTGATTGTCTATAAACATTCTCAAGATTGCAGCATGAGCACGCTTAGGTTTTGCACCCTCTGCTTTTAAAGCCTCATTTGTAAAAACTAAAGTGACTCCATCTTTTACTGCAGAGTAAGAAGCTATCACTTCAAAACCTGCTTCTTTAAGTTTTATTTTTGCAATACTTTCTTCAACGTAAGCCCCTTGCAAATAAGCACTCACAGTTTCGCCTGCCACAGCAGAACTTATAGAGAAAAATAAAACAGTTAAAGAGATAAGTAGTTTAAAAAATATCCTCATTAGAGAAATGGTTTTTCCAAATCTTTTGTAATCGCACCTGGAACAGTTGCAATTCCCATAAAACCGCTCATATCAAGCAAAGGATAGCTGATTGCAATATAATATTTCGCATTGAGTGCTGTCGCTTTTCCGTTTTCTATAGACACAGTCCATGGAAGCAAGGCAGCATTTGCACGACCGATTTTTTTAACAAACTTTTTCGTACGCTTATCCAAGTCATAGCCTATAAGCGTACTTGAGTCTGAGAGTTTCAGCTCAAAAACAAGACCTTCACCATTTTTATAGGCTTTCACCTTTGCCAAAGCGTCCGCGGTAGTTGCACTTGGAGCTCCAAGAACGTCTGGATCATTGTAATAAGGCATGCCCATCATAAAATGGTATCCCTCAAGAGCATCATATTCTAACATATCAGGAGATGCTTTCAAACCTGGAAATGCAGCGTTTATTTTCTCTAACACTCCATTGAAAACTGCATGATTGTATTCACCTTGCATAAATGCTTTACCAAAATAAACAGGATTTGTAAAACTAATCATTTTCTCTTGGTCGTCTATAAACAAACGACTTACAGCAGCAAATGCACGTCCTGGTTTGGCAGCTTCTGCTTTTAACTCAGCACTTGTAAATACGAGTGTTGTGCCATCTTTTTCAGACTCATAAGAAGCGACTACTTCAAAACCTGCTGCTTCTAGTTTACTCTTAGCTGTTTGAGTATCGACATATGCACCTATTAGATACGTATTGACCTTTGTTCCCTCAAGTCCGCTTTTAGCAGGAGCCGATGGGCTCGAACTGCTACAACCACTCAATAGTAAAACCGCAGCAGTTGCTACGAGAGCGAGTAATTTTTTCATATTTCTTTCCCGCCTAAAGCTTTCATGATTTCAACGATTTCATTATCTAAGTCTATAACAGATTTAATCATGACTGGGTCTGTAATATTCATAACAGCAGTCCATGCGGTAAGGCGTGGCATACCAACAATCATTTTATCAGAACCTGCTTTGATATAGAAGTACATAGAGCATGGTGCAAATACACCTGCATCTGGACGACCTTTATTGAAAATATTGTAAGAGTATGTAAAGTGACATAATCCATAGACAAAAAATTGGTCATATTGTTCAAAAGGCATATCCATATCAGCATAAGTCTCTTTGAAATTTTTAAAACCTGCGATAATATATTTTTTCTCTTCAAATGCAGCTTCTAGTTGTTCTTGGAAGCCCTCTGCAAATGCTGTCAAATCACCGCTTCTATCAACTGGAATCTCAAAAGTCATCATAGGCTTCGCAGGAAGTGCAGCTTTATACTCTGTTGTTTGAACTTTACCACCAAAGTTGTCAGCTACCCATTTATCAAGTGGAGCATACATGGCTACATATGCTTTTCGTACTGCAGGGTCTTTAACGCCTGTAATATCCAGCATGGTCTCAGGAACGATGTGTCCAATATATGTCACATTTTCTGCTTTTTTCTTATAGACATGTAAGTTAAACGGTTGAAAGCCTGCCACTTCTGGTGCTTTAATGAGAATTCCATGAAGTTTTTCATCATTAGAAATTGAGAAAAAACCTAAGTTGTCTAAATTTTTACTCCATGCTTTATCATAGTCAGGATCTTCAGTGTTCCCATAACGCTTTTCATAAGCATCATCGATTTTTTCATGCGGATCAGAGAGTGCAAAACCAGTATCACTCTTAAGAGTTTTACCGAGAAGCTCTTCATATTTTGCCTCTACATCACCCTCGATTACATTGAATCGCACTGCAGGTGCACCAAATGCCACACTTGCTACTAACGAAAACGCTACTGTTGTTTTGATGAGTTTGTTTATCATTTTTTTTCCTTTATTTGATTTTTATGTAAACTTATCACATTAAAATCATAAAATTTGTCTATATATTGTAACATAAAATGAATTGGTTTAGGCAAAGACTTCCGCCTGCTTAGTGAATAAGTCTTACGAAGTGTAAAAAATGCAGTACTACCACAGAGGTGGTAGTACTGCAAATGAAGGAGAATTTTTATGAAATATTAGAACGCGTAGTTAAGTTGGAAACTTACTGCTTTTTGACTGTGTGTAACAGTTGTTTCTGAATTAATAAATGCTCCAGTAGTCGGATCATTACTTGGCATTGTAGCCAAAGTAGTCGTAGTTTCAGGAGCATACACAAATCCTAAATCTAAAGACATAACATCGTTAAATGCATATGTCCCACCCACAGTAAAATGAGACTCAACAGTAGCAGGGAAACCTAACAAGTTAAACATGTTTATTGCATTTCCACCCATCATTAAAGGACTAAATGTTCCAGCTCCATATGCAGCATTAAGAGTATTTGCACTCATTGCTCCAATATCACTAATTGGATTACTTGCATAGTTGTATCCTAATCTTACTGCCCATGTTTTAGTTGCATACTCATAACCAACAGCGATTACATTTTGATCATCCCATCCAAAGTCTTCATAACCACTTGCACTTGCCCATTGAATATTTTTATAATCAATTGCTATAGTATAACCTTCAATTGCATAGCTAGCACCGATTCCCATCTCAGTTGGTGTAGATAATTTATCTGACATTGCTGCTGAAAAAATTCCAAAATCAACAAATGGTTGTGTAGCACCAGAGAGTTGCCCTTTATATTCCATTTCTATTTCTGATTTATATACAGCACCAATAGTTAAGCCAGAAATTTCATATGCTAATCCTAATGTGTAACCAAATTGTAAGTCTTGAGCTACGCCAGCGCCCGTTCCAGTATAACCAACAGCTGTATTACTTGGATTGTTGTAGTTGATATCTAAAGCACCATACTGAAGAATTGGAGTAACCGCAACACTTAAGCCATTAGTAGTGTACGCTAAAGGAACACCAAATTGCATAAGCTGTAGGTTTGTAACCATATTCATATTAGCTGTATATCCAGTCTCTTCTCTATAGTCAACACCCATTCCAGCTGTTCCCCACATACCAACACCAAAGTAAAAATTGTCATTTACTTTACTTGCCAAAGAAACTTCAGGAATCATATTCATATCAGCAGCACTGTCTGAACTTCCAGCACCCATGTCAGCAGAAACGCTTGGCATAAATAAAGTTCCACCAAAAGATATTTCATTGTCTTTAGTAATTGTAGTAATTAAAGCAGGGTTTGTTAAAGCAGACTCAGCACCGTGACCCATACCAATACCAACACCACCCATACCACGAGCTTTTGCGCCCATACCTATAAGAGCCGAACCATTTGTTGCAAACGCAGACGTTGCACCTAAAGCTAGAGCAGCTACCACTGCCAATTTAATCGTTTTTCTCATTTTTTCCCCTTACGGAATAATTTTTTTCAGAAATAGCATAACCATTTCGATTGTAAACATTATAGGTGACTAAGTTTTAAACAATTCTTAATGATTTTCAAATTGTTATAATATTTTTTTATACAAGTAATAGACAAAGAAATAACTATAAATAAATAAAGATATTATAATAATTAGAACTGATATTAATAGCTTTTTTGAGTATTATTATTACTTAAGATAATCAAATTAATTACTATTGCAATGGTATAAAAAAATATTATTTTTATGACAACTTTGTAATAATGTGCAATTTTGTAACAAAGTTATCACAAAATTATCATGATTATGAGAAAGCACTAAAAAGTAAAAACAAAAAAGAAGCATTTCCTCATTCCCACGGTCCCCGTGGGAATGCATATCCAAGTAACGCAAACTCATATATGCATTCCAACGCTGGAGCATTGGAGGAAGTAACGCCGTCATTGCGAGGCACGAAGCAATCTACAGACCCGCCATTAGATTGCCGCGCTTCGCTCGCAATGACGTAAGCTTCCACATGCCAACTATTTTCCTCATTCCCACGGTCCCCATGGGAATGCATATCCAAGCTTCGCAAACTCATATATGCATTACAACGCTGGAGCATTAGAACAAGTAAAAAAGCTTGACATGGGGAAATATTAGGAGTTGTGAAAGTAAATATAATAAATTCATGAATTGAAAAAGTTAGGTATAAAAAGAGATTGTATTGATTAAGTAAAAAGAGTTATAGAAAAAGATAAACGATTAAACTAGGCAGCGACCTACTTTTCCAACCCTGCAAGGGCAAGTATTATCAGCGATGAGAGGCTTAGCTTCTGGGTTCGGAA
>JFJP01005575.1_pt1 | contig 18530 bp, 20 predicted proteins | sample 431651 | NCBI WGS metagenome assembly JFJP01 (sample SAMN02602958, study PRJNA72255) | Microbial mat metagenome, whole genome shotgun sequencing project. | biome: fresh water; feature: sink hole; material: water; isolation source: purple microbial (photo- and chemosynthetic) mats found in...
ATTGCTATCACTTGAGTTAGACCCCCTAAAAATGCAAAGTCTGACAGGATTCAAATGGATAACATCTATCTCATTGAACGCTCATTAGTATGACGGGCCTGGGAAGGTAGTACACCGAACCTCGGCTGACCTTGAGCAGCTTGGCCTGGTGGACCACTGGCAACTGGTGGTTTCGGTCAATCATGGCTTTGCGCTCAGCAATCCCGCTTTGGTGAGCGCGCTGTTTAAAAAATCCAGCTCCAGTGCCTGCTGGCCAATCTTGGCGTGTAGCGGTACCAGATCAACCGGGGTTTCAACGCCGACGCCGCCACCAAAAACGTTGGCAGCTTTCTCCAGCAGTTGGTTCTTCCAGTCGCTGATCTGATTGGGATGCAGCTCGAACTGCTTGCACAGTTCAGCCATCGTCTTGTCCTCACGCAAAGCAGCAAGGGCCACTCGTGCCTTGAATGCAGGCGTGTGCGTACGGCGTGTACGTCGCGCTGATTTCTTCACCATCGAAAACTCCTGTCTGTCCAGCCGTCAACGGCTGAACTTTAGGCCCAGAGTGTCCACTTAAAGAATTGTTCAGATTTGCGCGACCACCTCTGTCAACACCGATTGACAGTTAGTGATGGATTCCTATGTTTCATTGGACAAATCGGTCTCAAATCAACTTAATGCGAATACCGCCAATTCGAATACAAAACATTGGCATCAAGGATCGCCGTGTACCGCGCTGAACCTGCCATCAGTACTCCAGGCCGAGTTCCTGCGACAGATCCGCCAGTTCCTGTAAGGCCTCTTCGGATCGCTGCTTGAGCTGGCGCTGAAAGCGCATCAACTCGGCCCAATGGGATGGACGCTCCTGTCGGTTGAAGTGGATGAAATCGCATCTCCCCTTTGGCACATTTCGATGCCGTTAGAGGTGGGAGCGTCCATCCCATTGGGCCTTATGGCGACAGAACCAAGAATTCCAGCGCAGTGGGCCACATCGAACAACACACCCATGCCGTTTGCCCCCCTCAGTGTTCAGCGGCGGAAAAAATGCCGCAAATTCAGACCGGCTGCGGACACCGCGCCCAGATACAGAACCATAGCGCCCGCCACGTATCCTGACAAAATAGCTATACGCTTGAGGCTCTGAGCCTGCAGGTCTACCCAAGAAACCGATTGCGCAGCCCACTGCAGATATATCACTAATAAAGCGCTGCCCGCCAAGACCTGCAATGCAAAGTGCCCCCAGCCAGGCTGTGGCCGATATTTCTTGCGATGGATCAATCCAAAAAGCAGCAACAAGGCATTGATCGTCGCCCCAAGCCCGATGGACAAAGACAAGCCGGCATGGCGAAACAGAGGCACAAAGGCCACGTTGAGCAATTGCGTAATCACCAACACCAGTACTGCGATCTTGACCGGCGTGCGGATGTCTTGACTGGCGTAGTAACCCGGCGCCAATACTTTGATAGATACGATACCTACCAGCCCAGCGCCCCAACCCATCAATGCAAAGGTCGTCTGGGCCACATCATATTCGCTGAATTTTCCATAGTGGTACAGCACAACCACCAAAGGTTGGGCAAAGATCAACAAACCAATTGCACAAGGCACGGCCAACAGAACCACGATGCGCAAACCCCAATCAAGCATCGCTGAATAACTGTCTGCGTCGCTCTGCGCATGAGCTGCTGCTAGTTGCGGCATCAATACCGCGGCCAATGCCACGCCGAGCATGGCCGTAGGGAATTCCATCAACCGATCCGCATAAGTAAGCCAACTCACACTACCTGTTTGCAAATGGGAGGCTATCTGCGTATTGACGAGAAGAGAAATCTGGGCGACGCTTACGCCCACAAGCGCAGGAAACATCAAGGTCGTGATTCGTTGGGTGGCTGGGTCTTGCCAAGCTGTGCGGATATCACGCCAATGCAAGCTAACACGCGGCAACATGCCGATACGGTGTAAAGCCGGAATCTGCACCGCCAATTGCGAAATACCACCCAGGATCACGCCAACAGCCATCGCGTAAATGGGCTCCACACCGCGATCCCGCAACGCTGGTACTAACAACCCAGCTGCGCCAATCATGCAAACATTGAGAAGCACAGGCGTTGCGGCGGGGATGGCAAAACGCTTCCAAGTATTTAGTACACCTGATGCCAAGGCAACCAGCGACATAAAGCCAATATACGGAAACATCCAACGCGTCAGACTCACAGCAACTGCGTAACCCTGTGGATCCCGCTGCAAACCACATGCCATGGCAAAAACCATCAAAGGCGCCGCCAATATGCCAATAACGCAAACCGTGACCATCAACCAAGCCAGCAAGGTTGCCACTTTAGTGATGAACTGGCGTGTGGCTTCGTCGCCCTGTTCGGCCTTGGTGGCCGCCAGCACCGGCACAAATGCCTGGCTGAATGCGCCTTCGGCAAACAGACGGCGAAACAGATTGGGGATGCGAAAGGCCACATTGAAGGCGTCGGTCATGGTACTGGCGCCGAAAGTGGCTGCCACCAACAGCTCACGCACCAAGCCAGTGATTCGGGACAATAGTGTCCACAAGGACACGGTATAAGCAGATTTAAAGAGACTCACAGAGCTTTCAGTGTAGCCTGCCCGAAGAAACTCCCAAAGGCTTGGACAGGTGGATTTACCTCACAAGAAGGCAGTTCTCGCTTGTAACAAGACCAAAGCCGCTGAACGGTTTGACAAGATGGAAGCCGTTGTAGTTCCGTCGCCGACAAGGGCATTGTGGAAACGGGGTAACGACTTTAAGGATGGCTTCCAAAAATAAAATGGAAGCCATCCTGGTTAAACCACATCAAACGATCAGAACCAGCTTCCCGGAACTGTTTTGTTATAAGGTATTTCACAAATAATGGGCTGTAGCACCAAGCAGTGTTCCTTGCGCTGCAGCCCCAGGAAAATCAGAAGATCACTGATTTCAATACCAGCGCTGCCATTGTTCACCAACAATACTCACATATTCTCCCCAGCTGTTTGTGCCTGGTGGACGCGTTGCGGCAGCATCGCCAGCACCAACCTCTTCAATTTCCAGCATATTCAATTCTTGCATTTTGTTTACTCTTTCAAATTCGGCACCAGATTCGCCCTGATGCCATCGGCGTTCCCGGTCAGCATGACCGAAATTCTTGAACTTTGTCCACGTCACTGTCCCGCACCACTCGCCCACGGTCCAGCGTCACCACCCGCTCCGCAGCTGATATGGTGGTGGGCCGATGCGCCACAATGATTCGGGTCACGGGCAGTTGTTTGACTGCCTCGTTGATCAAGCTCTCGCGCTGGGCGTCCAGGTGGCTGGTGGCTTCGTCCAGAAACAGCAGCCTGGGCCTTTTGTAGAGGGCTCTGGCCAGCAGCACACGTTGCTTTTGCCCGCCCGACAAGCTGCTGCCCATGTCGCCCACCAGGGTGTTGTAGTTCATGGGCATGGCCGCGATGTCTTCATGGATCGCCGCCATATGTGCGCTTGCGACCACCCGCTGCATATCGGCTTGGTGGTCAAAGAAGCTGATGTTCTCCATCAACGTGCCGGCCAGCAGCAGGTCGTCTTGCATCACCGCGCCAATCAGTGGCCGGTAGTCGGATGGCCCCAACGTTGCAATCGACACCCCGCCAAGGCTGATCTCGCCTTTGCTGGGCGACAGTAGGCCCAGCATCAACTTCAACAGGGTGGTTTTGCCGCTGCCCGAGCCACCCACAATGGCCACGGATTCACCGGCCTGGATAGTCAGGTCTACCCCCTGCAGTACCCAGGGGTCCGATTCACTGTAGCGAAACCAAACGTCGCTTAACTTGAGCGTCATGTCAACGGGTGCCATCAGTCCCAGGGCCTGTGGCTCGGGCGCGGCCTGCACAATATCCGCCAGGCGCGCGCCCTGCACCCTGAGCATCATCAGCTCCACCAGTTTGTCGATCAGCGAGTGCACGCGCTGGGCGAAGGTGGTTTTGTAACTTATGAAGGCGGTCAACATCCCGACCGTAAACTGGCTGTCCATCACCAGGCGGGCGCCGATCCAGACGACGATGATGTTTTCCAGAGCCGACAGTATCTGGTGCGCTCCCTGAACGCCGATATTGAGCTCCTGGCTGCGCAAGACCTTGTTCATGGAATCGACCACCGCATTTAGCCAGCGGCCTGTGCGGTCGGCCTCGTGCCGGAACAGCTTGATGGCCTGCACGCCACGGACCGACTCCAGGAATATTGTTTGCTCCTTGGCCTGCAACACAATCAGGTCTTCGTTGGCGCGGCGCAGGGGGCCGTAGCTGATCCAGCGCAACACTCCGTAGAACACTAGGGCGGCCAGCACCACCGCGCACAACAGAGCGCTGTAATTGGCCATCACCACCAGCATGGCCACCGCCATCACGCCGTCCACCATGGCTTCGACAAAGCTGGTGGTCAGCGCCTTTTGAATGGTATCTATGGACCGGAAGCGGGACAGCACGTCGCCCAGATGGCGTTTCTCAAAGTAACTGACCGGTAGCTGCATTAAGTGGCTGAACACATTGGCCACCCACTGCAGGTTGACGTGGGTGGCCATGTACAGCACCACATAGGAGCGCACGAGGCCAATCACGGTTTGCACCACTCCCAGTAGGCCGAAGCCGAGCGCCAGCACGGTTAGCAAATTACGATCCGCGCTGACGATGGCAAAGTCGATCACCCACTGCATGAAGAAGGGCACAACCAGCACAAACACCTCCAGCGAGCCGGCCAGTAGCAGTATTTGAACCAGTGAACGCTTGAGTCCGGTGACGCGGCCCATCATTTCCCGCAGGCGCACCTTTTGCGTCTCGTCGCGCTTTTCAAACTGGTCTGTGGGGATCAGTTCCAGCGCGACCCCGCTAAAGTGGCTTGAGACTTCGGCCAGCGAGAGTTTCACCAAGCCTCTAGCCGGGTCGTGTATCTCCACCATCTGGCCCCGGATGCGGCACAGCACCACAAAGTGCTTCATGTCCCAGTGCAGAATGCAGGGCAGCTTGAGTTGCTTGAGGTGATCCAGATCCAGCTTGAGTGCCCGGGGCGCCAATTGCAGCGACGTGGCTATGCCCATTACGGTTTTGAGCGCAGCACCTTTCAGGCTCATGCTAAAGCGCTGGCGCAGTGTCGCCAGATCGACCCGGTGCCCGTGGTAGCCAGCCACCATGGCCAGGCAGGCTAAGCCGCACTCGGCGACTTCGGTTTGCAGTATGAGCGGTAGCTGGTTGGTCCAGGAAAAATGCAGACGATCGGTCAATGAACGAGTCCCTTGCGTGGCTTGGGTATCGCTCACAGTTTGCCTTTCAGCGTGAGCAAGGACTCAAACATCCACTCGATGATGCGACGAGTGTCTTGCAACACATCTGCTTCCAATTGCATGCCCGCGCTTAGAGGCAGGGCTTTGCCATAAGCATTCACGCTTTGGCTGACGAGTGTGACGGTGATGCGGTACATGCCCTCGCCACCGAACTGTTGACCAAGGCTAGCTAGCGTGATGGGGAGCTCTTGGCTGCTGATGGGGCTACGGGAAACCTCAAGCACTCTGCCTTCAAACTGACCGAATTTTTGATATGGGTAGGCCTCGTAACGCATACGTACGGTTTGCCCAGCCTCAACAAAGCCAGCGGCCCGACTTGGCGCATACAAGTGGGCCTGCAACTGTGCTCCGTGAGGCACGATACTGATCAGGGTTTGGGTCCCCACTGTTTGGCCTACATTGGCCAGCAGTGTTGTGGCCACTCCACTGACAGGGGCGGAAACGATGATCTTGCGTTGTGTTTGCAGGTTGATTTGCATCTGCTCTATTTCGCTGGCAGCGCGCCTGAGTTGCTCTTGCTCTCTTGCCGCACGGGTATCCAGTTGCGCCAGATCACTTCGGAGAGATTCAGCTTGACGGGTAAGCTGGATGCGCGATTGTTGAAGTGCTTGTAGACGGCCTCGCTGGTCTAGCATTTCGTCACGGCGCTGCTGCAACGCCAAATCGGAAGCAAATTTTTGCTCAGTCAGGTTTTGCCAACGCTGGAGTTGGGCCGCACTAGAGGCTACGCGCTCACTTTGGATGCCAATTTGTTGCTCAAGTTGCGCTAACTCACTTTGCAATGAGTGGAGATTTGCAGTGGTCTGCTGACGTTGCTGCTCGGTGAGCTGGGCTTGCTTGGACTTTTCATTCCGCAGACTTTGTTGCTGAGTGCGCAGAGAGTCATCCAGTGCCGCACTGGCTGATACTGCTGCGCCATTGGACTGCCCCAGTTGTCGCTCCGTGTTCAGTACAAACAACACTTGACCGGCTTCAACGCTTTGGCCTTCCTGAACGTGCAGCTCAGTAACGACCCCACTAGCAGGCGATGAAATCCGGATGAGCCCAGCGTCTGGGACTAAGTGGCCCTGTATATGGGCGCGTTTGGAGTACTGTCCAAAGAATAGAAATGCGAGGATAACTAACGCACAGCCCAAAGCAAGCGAAGTCAAAAAACCGAACGAGGCGGGCCGAACCAAGACTATCTGACCAATGTCTTGATTGCGCTGTGACTCAAGCGCGGGCTGGCGGAATAGGGGGATAGGATTGTCTGACACGGCTTACTGCCCCGCGTCACATTGCATGTTGTACAGAATGGAGACTCTCTGCGTCACAGAAATGCACAGCGACGTCTGCCATTGCAGAAGCGCCCGAAGCAAATGATTGAAGTCGATGAAGGCGCACATTGCTCCGCTGCTGGGCAATGGCCAAGTCGTAAACATTATTCCGAAAAACTATCATTTCTCCCTCTGCCAGCACTTTGATGTGCTTTGTTTTCAACAGGGTTGGAGATTGCAGGAGAAATCCAGACTTGGGTATCCCCCATTTTGGGGATTTTTCAAATTTTGTTGTGTCGAAACGACGGGTGAAAACTTGGGCTCACATTTCACGCATCGAAGCATGGGGGAGCACATCTGCACGCAGGTTAGTCATCCCGCGGGAGTCAACGTGACAATTGGTGCAGGAGGAAGCGTGCACACGCCGCTCGGTATTGGAATAGGTATTGATGGCGGAGTTGTACTCGACACCAACAAGAATGCTTGTTTCTATTCCAATGTTTGCTATACGGTTGGCCCGGGCATTTCGGGTTCTTTGGGTGTGGTCGGTTCGATTGGCTCCGGACAGGCGTCAACTGGCACAACCGAATACAACGGGGCCTCCGGTCTTCGACAGTTCCGAGTCGATTCCGCTCCTTTTTGAAGTCGTGCCTCAATGAAATCAAGCACTTAGCGTTGATTTTCAAAAGTAACTGGTAAATATTCGGTGAACCCGTAGCCCCTACTGGCAAAGTGAGGCGGCGAAGTTTTTGCGTAGCGGATAGAGCCAGATATCTTTGGCCGGGATGAGGACCTTGTGGCTGGTGGATTTCTTTCCGCGCCCTGTCGTTCGACCGACATTGATCCAGTTGGCGGCCTTATAGCAAGTGCCTTTGTGGCGTTCAAATTCCACAAAGGTTTCCAGTAATACTGGCGAGTAGCCGTAGCGGCTGAGCCAGTCATTGGGTAACTGGCGAGCGGCGAGTGACAGAATCTTGGACGCCAACCCTTTGCATTCGATCCAAGGCAGAACCAGGAAGCGCGCGTTGTTGATAGCCATCGAAACTCACTGCTTTCAACCACGCTGTGAGATATCCATGACCTTGACTGAAGCACGCAAACAATTCCTGAGACATTGCGGATCGGCGATTAGCTTGTCCCCCCATACTATGCGAGCGTACTGCAGCGACCTTGACGACACCCTAAGCTACTTCGGACTACGAAAAAAACTTGAATCCGTCGAGAAGGATCACCTGCGTCAGTACATCCGCCACCTCAGAGAGCATCGGCGGTTCAAGGAGACCACGATCAAGCGAAGACTGGCAAGCCTAAAGCTGTTGTTTAAATGGGCTATGCAGGAAGAGTTCATTAAGACAAACCCTTTTGATTCGCTCAATGAACGCATCAGACTCCCGAAGCGTCTTCCGAGGGCGCTGGACCGCGGAGACCAAGCAACTCTGCGAAAGGCGGTTGCGATCCAGTCGCGGACTGACAACTTCGACATTGTTCGCGGCAAGACGGCAATCCATTTGCTGCTCGATACCGGGATCCGGGTTGGCGAACTTGTCGCCATCAACCTCAACGACCTGTCGCTTGCAAACGGCTGCTTGGTGATCAACGGGAAAGGAAATCGGCAGCGTCTTGTGTATCTTTTGCAGAAGCCGTTGTATCGAAAAATAGAGCAGTACCTGACGCGGCGCAACTCAGTGTCAACATGCACCGAAAAGCTGTTCGTTACCTCCGGCGGGAGTGCGATCTCGACACCCAACGTACGAGTCGTATTAAGAGACATTGCCAAGAAAGCAGGCATCGCCAAGCATGTCACGCCCCACATGCTGCGCCACACCTGTGCCACGCAATGGTTGGAGTCGGGCCTGGATATTCGGTACGTACAGAAATTACTCGGCCATCAAAGCATCTCCACAACGGAGATCTACACCCACGTCTCGGATCAGGGGCTACGCGAGGCGCTTGCCAGGGCAGGAGGACGCAAAAAACGATAACTAGGAATTATGAAGCACCGGATTTGGATTATTGCGCTGATCGACGATCCATTTGATCCACCAGGCGAGGGCCGCTTTGGCGGCGGACAGAGTTTCATTTTCGATCTCGGCAGGGGGTTCGTCAGACAAGGATTTGACGTCACCTATGTAACGCAACTCAACGCGCCGACGAAGCCGCGGTTTGAACGGCTCGGTCCTCGGTGCCGCATACATCGGCTCGAGGCGGGAGAGGCTCGCTACAGAGCGGGCGAGGAAGCCGCGATGAATATCGATGTCCTCGCCAGACTGACCGCCGAACTCATGGAAATTGCCCCCGCGCCCGAGATGATTCATGCCCAATACTGGGTATCTGGCGCCGTAGCCGTGCGCGTGCGCGCGTCTCCGTCCATTCCAATATTCCTTTACCCAATGTCCTTTGGTCGCGCCAAGCAGGCGGCTGGAGAAACGCGTGGCCCATTTGCGGAACTGCGAGAGCGGATCGAACCCGATGTCCTGGCGGCATGCGACCACATTGTGGTCGGAACGCCCGACGAATGCGCCCTCTTGCGGCGCCACTACGAAAAGGTGCGCAATGAGCAGATCCTACTTGCTCCACTATGGTCCGACGGGCAGCTCTTCAGCCCGCGGCCTGAACCCGCCGATCATTACGTTCACCGGGCGGCTAGACGCTTCGCAGAAGGGATTTGACGTATTTCTCGATGCGATCGAGCTCGCGGCCAGTACCTCCAAGTCACTCTTCTCAGCGTGGCTCGTTGGCGGAGCGGTCGAGGAAGCGGAGGCCGTCCTAGCGGAGGTCGCTCGACGCCCACGGTTGGCCAAGATGCATTCGTCCGGGCGATTCCAACTTTGGGGTCGGGTTGATTCCGATTGTTTGCCTGAACTCTTCTCTCGAAGCACACTGGTGGTCATGCCGTCGCGTCGGGAAACTTTCGGGCTGGTGGCCGTGCAGGCAATGCTTTGCCATACCCCTGTAGCCGCCAGCTACGTCGGGGGGCTGAAGCACACCGTTGTTCACCGCGAGACCGGCGCACACTTCGCACCCGGGGACGCAGCGGCGCTTGCTTTTGTTATTACCGCGTTGGTGAACAACCGGCCGCTCGCCGAATGGCTTGGACACCGAGCTGGAAGCTGGGCTTCGCGGGCGTTTGCACACGACAGTCCGGAAAGTGGATTCCATCGTATTCTCAAAGTCCAAGCCGGTGATAGCGTCGATCCGCATCCGATCGAGGACGCCGCAGCCGCGCTTTCCCAGATGGAAGAGAGAGAAGCGCTTGCATGGATGGCTCCGGGCACCTCGCTCACACCGGTCAGTACTCAGGGGCACAACATCACGTTTTGCGCCTTGTCCGCATCCGGGGAATCATCTTTTCTGAAGGCGTTCACGTTACGCCCCGACTATGACCTATCTGTCTATCGTATAGGGCTGCACCTAGTTCCTGCGGATTGGCATGTACGATTGCATCGCAGTCTCGCGGCCGCCGCGTCGGAGTTCACCGTTCCGCTGCTCAGAAATGAGGGCCGCTTCGTCAACTTCAGCTGGGCTGAGCCGATCAGCGTAGCACCCCAAGAAATTCTGCAACTGGCACGCGGGTACGGCGAAAGCCTGGCCCCGCCATCGCGCACCGCGACGGAAGCATGCACGGCGGCAGCCGAGCGCTTTCTTGCGTCGAGAAGCTGGCGCGATCTGACGCGTTTTGATCGGGCTGCGGCGTGCTTGAATGCTCCGCTCACCGGGAACTCAAACGTCTTTGTGCGCTGCGATCCCAGAGTCGAAATTGCACGGCTGCGGCTTCATGCAGCACAAGGCTGTTGGCCGTTGTCCAGGAGCACGCTTGCGGAAATACTCGTAGTCCTCGATGCCGCCGAGAGTCACGCTCCCAAAGGAATCCTCACTGTTGGGCTGTGCCACGGCGACCTCACAGCAGATCATGTTCGCGTGATCGATGACCGACACATCCTCTGCGACCTTGAGGAAACACGATATGCATTCGGTGACCTGAATGCCGCAGCGCTGGCGCGCGACGCGCTTGGTTCAGAAGGGATAGGCCCGGCATCGGTCGATGCCGCCATCGACATTCTGAGCGCCACGCGCGACGACGAGATACTTGGAGACGTGAAACTTGTCATGAACGATGTCGGCCTGCGGCATGCAAAGTCTTGCTGCGCTCATGTACGCCGGCCACATATCCATGGCTACCGCCTTGACCGATGCGCGTTGCACCGGCGTGAGCGTCTCCAGCAAACCTACCGCCGCCTCAAGCTTTCGCTCTGGCACCAAGTCAAGTACCCGCGAGCGGTCTATGTCGGTCAGGATGCTGGCGTAGGTGTGACCCCTCTCGGAACTCTTCTCATCGATGCCAAGGTGCGAAATCGCTTCCTCGGTACGGCGCAGCATGCCGCGCTCCACGGCGCTGACCATGATGGCGTTGACCGTGCTCCAGGAGAGTCCAGTGAACGTGCATACGGCTTGCGTGGTGGGGCAGGCTTGCAGCAGTTTGATGACAAATCCGGCCATCATGGTGGTCACCCGGCTGTAGCGCTCTGCCCACGGGACGGTCAACTCTTCGACCGTGCCGTCGCTGTACTTGAGCTGGGGGACGCGTGCCTTGATAAGCGTCTCGAACTGGCAGGTGTCAAGGTGTCGCCACTGGCGTTCGCTCCACCCGTTGAAGTGTGCTCTCTTGGTCGCATCCGTCGGGTCCGCCCACACCTGGCCCTTCTTCAAAACCACTTCGACCACTACACACTGGTCTGCCAGAGAAAGGTCCACCTTCTTGACCGACCAGGGCGACTTCAGCCCAAGAAGCTGCTCATACAGCGCGGTGTCCTTCATGATGTTCTTGATAGTTTTGAAAAACTGGATTGTCCCGGAGCGAGCAAAAAATCACAGTGAAATTGATGAAGAGCCCCTTTAGATAGCGTCGGAAAAGCCCGACCCGTCAAATCGTATCAACAGAAAAGGCTAAATCGCACTTTCTATCTGTAGGATATTCCCCTATGCATAACCCAATTTTTGGGGATGGACAGCTGGCCGCATTCGCGTTAGGCCCGTCGGTAAGAATCGTGCAAAATCGGCCACAGTGATCGACTCCTATAGTGGCAAGGTTGTGCAAGTCGGCATCGCCCCCGGCTTTAGGTCTGTCGGATATTCACCAAATCGCTTGAGCTTGCTGGTGGCATATGGACTTAGGAATGCTAGATCGGCCGCACGGACATTGATGCCCTTCGATTTCAATGCGTGAAGGGCTTGGGTCTGATCCACTACGTTTTGTAGCGCAACGGCATTGGTCATAAGTTCGTTGTAGACAATCGCTTTTTCCTGATCTGCTGGACTATTTGACCGCAGATGGCTGCCAGCACCAAACGCGAGGTGCTTGGCGAATTTGTGGTGCCGCTCGACCTTGGTCGTTCCCTTGTGGACCGTACGGCGCAATGATTCGTCCATGATCCATTCCAGCAAGTAGATTGTGCGCACCGCGATTCCGAGTTCCTTCAAGGCCAAAGCAAATCGATTCTTCGTGCTGTAGCTGTTTATCTTCGCCAAAACCACAGAGGGTGCGAGCGTGCCACTTTGGATTGCCAGCGCAAGTTGCACTAACTGGGGATAGTGCTCATGGATTAGCATCCAGTTGACCGTTCCGGAAAACAGCGAGTTGATCCTTGAGTACCTCTCGGCGTTATCAGACCGATACAGTGTCAATGTGTGCCAACGCCAAATGCGCGGCATCGGCTCAATTCCCAACAGACACGCCAGACCGAAGACAGCTGCCGACTGGCCATGTGTGTCCGCATGCAAGCGATTGGGCCGTACGTCTGAAAGACTCAGAAGCAGGGCATCCAGAATGTGCGTCGCCTCATAGGTTCCGCAGGCGATGAAGCGACTGAACAGCGCGATGTAGTTGTCCGCCACGTGTCGATAGACGATACCACCGGTTTTTCCGTAACGGATGTGATGTTCAGCAAGCAGGTTGTCTTCATACGTTTCGAAATGGGTGCCATCGGCTGCAGCGGATCGGCCCGTGCCCCAATGCTGTGGGAACTCGAATTGCGCATACAGATTGATCAGATCTGCCGAGGCAGCACGTAGCGGTGGTGGGTATCCTGAATTTGAGGGTCAAGACGGGATGGGAGTTCGAAGTGCCTGCCCCATTGAGCCCAGTGTTCTGTGTTGGAAATCGCCTCCAATACAGCCCGCTCAGGCATATGCGCCATCATCTGCCTTTCAAGATCAATTGCAGTCTCTGGTGTACCTACTGCACTAAGCCGACTTACGACTGGCCGTCCATGTCTTCCTCGCTGCAGGTATGCCCGTTGGCCGGTGCCCACGGTAGAATCCAAAAACCAAGCCTTCCGTTCAAGAGCACTTTTGACGGCACGGACTAATCCGTCGGCACCATCGTTCCATCCATGTGCGTTGGCGAATGCCGCGACCGCGCCGGAGTCTGCCGCCCTGAATGGCAATTGGTCCCAGAATCTATCAAAGCTCTGCGATCCGCTCACGAAAACCTCACCGGCCTTGATGGCGTTTGCCAGCTCAAGAATAGCAATAACTTCCAATTGACGTCTGTTGAAAATCCGTTTGTCGTTGGGATGATCATGAACGAGGGGATGCCATTCGCGCGGCAAGTTGTTTGGAGCCACGTCATCAATGTTTATGTAATCACTTTGCGACGCTTCACTTTTTGTTAGCGGCTGTGTAGGAAGGCGCAAATATGGCGGAGTTTCGCATTTGCGCCGACAAATGGAAAGGGCCCCGAAGGGCCTGGCATTGAGTGAAAGGGTGGCCCGCTAGTCAGAACAGATCTTTGTCTTCAAGGGTGAAGTCGGTTGAGCTTGTGACCTCAGTGCGGTCATCCTGCAGGTATTGCTGGATCTGCAGTAGGTAGCGGCTGTAAATAACTTCCCGCAAGTCATCCAACAGTTCGACCACGGCACAAGCCTGCGCAGGGGTCCAGTCATCCTGAATCAAGAATGGAAGTCCGCGTTGCAAGCCAGATGGCAGATGGAGTTTCATGATTTGACCTTCTTGCGCTTTGATTCGGCCTGCTCGGCGCGTTCGAGGGCTTCCTTGAGCCGGTAGGACTCACCCTCGATGGGGATTACCTCGGAGTGGTGGACCAAGCGGTCAATCAGCGACACCACGCAGGCGGCATTTGGAAACACCGTATTCCAATCGGCGAAGGCCTTGTTGGTGGTGACCATCGTGCTCTTGGACTCGTAACGCCTGCTCACCAACTCAAACAGTAAATCTGCATGTCGATTGGAGTACGACAGGTAGCCGATCTCATCGATGACCAACAAATCCGGACTGGCGTAATGATGCAGCCGACGTCTCAGTGCTGCATCACTGTCCAGTGCGGCCAAATCACCCAACAGTTCGCCGGCGGTGGTGAAGCGAACGGTGTGGCCCTGCACCAGGGCCTGATGGGCCACGTTCCTGGCCAGCATCGACTTGCCCACCCCATTGGGGCCTCTGAGCACGACGTTGGCCCCACCCTTGATGAATTCGAGCGTCATCAAACTCTCAACGGCACCCCGGTCGCACTTCGTGGGCCAACTCCAATCGAAGTCGGCCATCGCCTTGAAACGTCCGATGCGACCAGCGCGAATGCGCCGCTCCAGGGAACGCTGTGCGCGTGCTTGCTCTTCCCACGCAATGATGTCGGCCAACCAGTCGGCCTGGGACACCTGCGACCAATGCTCCAGAATGCCGTGCAAGCGCAGGTCTACGGCGCGCTGTTGCAAACTATTCTTCTTGGGGCTCATCGGTATCTCCTTGATGGTTAGGTTGTTGGGCGGTGCTGAGCTGGTCGTAGCTGTCCAGGCGGTGGGCATGGATCGCTCCATCGCGCAGCCTGGCTTGTTCGCTTAACTGCACCGCCACAGGTGCCGGTGCATGGCGTCCTTCACGTTGCGTCTCTAGCGCCAGACGTACCCCGCATTGGGGTGTGGAACCCCACGTGCCAGGGCGGCCAGGATGGCGATTTGCACCTGGGCAGCACCATAACGATCGACCAGACGCAGCAGGCTCATGGTGATGGAGCCTAGGTTCTCGCCGCGTGCGCCGGCGCGTTCGAGCAACTGTTGGCTGGCCGGTGCCGCCTGGCTCAGGCGGCTCATGCCCCGCTGAGCGCTGGCGTGGGCTTTGCGTTCAACCAGATCCCGGATATGGGCTGGCTGCTCGACTTGCTGGTCTCGGTCATACGAGCGCACATGGCAGGCCAGTACGACTTGGCCATCCACAATACGTAGGGTCTTCTCGTTGGCCAGCACCGTCAGCACCCGGCGCACGGCGGTATGCGGCACCGTATAGTCGTTAAGGTCAAAGCGTACGTAGGGTGTCTTGCCAACCTTCACTTCCAGGCGCTCCTCCACCGTATAGGGGTTGACCGGTAAAGCCAACAGGCTTGGCTTCTCCTGTGCAAAGGCCTGGCCGACTGTGAGCGTTTTATCCTGCGGACACAGCCGCGCATCGGCCTGTCCCAGGCACCAGGCCTGCGCTTGATCATTGAGGTCCTCGACGCTGGAGAAGGTTCGCGCAGCAAAGAAGTTGTCACGGATGTAGCGAATCGAGCGTTCGACCCGCCCCTTCTCGTTTCCTCGCGCGACTGCCACTGGGCGAGGCTCGAAGCGGTAATGGCCTGCAAAGTCCAGCAGCGTTGGAGAGAAGCGAATGGCACTACCCTGGCGTTCGAGAACGGCGCTCTTGAGGTTGTCGTACAGCAGGACTCTGGGCAACCCACCCCAGGCTTCAAAGGCTTGCACATGGCCGCGCAGGAAACTCTCCATGCGTGCGTCCAGGCAGAAGCGCAAGAAGATGCGCCGTGACCACGACAACACCATGACAAAGGCCATGAGGGGACGCCTGGCCTTACCGATTTGCATGTGTCCAAAGTGGGCCCAGTCGACCTGTCCCTGCTCACCAACAAGTGTGACCAGGCGCAGGTAGGCCTCAGCCGCCGGTCTGGGCCGGTGATGGGAGACGAGGTGACGGAAGTGGTTAGGCCCACCAAGGTAGCCACGCTCGCATGTCATCACGTACAGGCGGCTCGCCGTGAGCGTTGGAAACTTCTTGAGCGTCTCCAGGATGAAGGGCAAGTACGGGTCAATGCGGCAGGCCCGCACATTGCCGATGCGTGGCAATCCGGCTTGATGCAGGACGCGCTCAACGGTGCCATGGTGGACCTGCAACTGGCGGGCGATGGTGCCCACACGCCAACGTTCGACATGGTAGTAGCGCAGGATTTGGGCATGAAGCTCAGGGGTCACGGGCATGGGCAAACTCTTTACGGTCAGATAAACGAGGGGCTCGGCGGATGCGACGGCGCAAGTAATCAATCCGTACAAACAGACCGCAACAACATGGGCAGAAATGACACCGCCCAGGCTCCTGCGGTGCGTCATCGACGCGTGCCGCCGCCACGGATGGCAGTAAAGCAGGCAGTGCCGGGGGTGGGGAACCCTGATGCGTCACCGATTGATTGGATGTGGCTTGGCGCTCACGCCAGCGGCGTGTGCGCTGGGCATGTTTGAGGCGACCAGAACGGCTGCATTGGTAGCGTTGTGCAGCCTCTTGCTGCAAGGCTTTGCGGGCGATGACAGCGCAATCTGCGGCGCAGTAGCGCTGGCCACGATCGCAGTGGCTGCACACGAGAACGGGCGCACGGCAACGCGCGCACAGGAAACGTCGAGGTGGTGGCTCCATCGGCACAGCTGCACCGACGAGGGTTTTCGTGAAATACTGACATCGGCAACGTCGCCCTCTCGGGCTCGGGGCACGGCATCGGGCTTCACTTGCTAAGGGTTTGACCGGTGCCGTGCCTGCTCTCGCTTTATCGGCACGCCCCGTTTCTAACCGCTCATGCGCCAGTTGGCTACCTCTGCGACCTGGCAGCCAGCCAGCATCACCTGACAGACCGCCAAGGCCGTGTTTGCACTCGCCCTACGGGCTCCTGCAAACACGGCCTTGCAGGAACCCTCTTCTATCCTCTGCCGCCAGATTTACGCGCTTACTGAACGCCGTTCACACTTTTAACTGGACAGTGCCCCTTTCTCCTACCGAGTTCCAGTGGCGAGCTGATTTGTGTCAGAGGGCGGGTCAAAGCGGCGGTACTTGCGCATGATTTTCGTTAAGTCAGGAGCCAAAGCTGGAACTGCGATAAATACCGGCAAGGTTTCGCGCAGGGCATTGGCAACGATCAGTTCAGAAGGCGGCATATCTGGATTCATGGTGCGAAGCCAGCTGCGAAAGCAGCGCCAAACCTCAGCGGTGTAGTTGATAGCGAGATGCTGTAGCAAGCCCTGTGCGATGCACCCGAGCTGCACATGGACGTGGTAGGCGCGCAGCTTGCGCCGCACGGCCGATCGGTACTGCTCAGAGGTTCGATGCAGATACTGGTCGCCATCACCGCGGCGCAGCGGCTTCATGGCCAGCATCCAGAAATGATAGGCATAAGTGCCCAACACATGAACCGCTTGACGAAAGCCCAGCTCAATCTTGAAGCGATACCCATAGAGCTCAAGTATCTCCAAGGCAGCCATTGAAACATCGGTGGACAACAGAAATATTGTTCCACGCACCGGATGGTGAACAATCACAAACCGCACCAACCGGCCCACAGGCCTCCACAACAAGTCACACACACGATAACGCACGATGACACCGTGCTCGCCATAGACCGGGCTGGGTGCGCTGGCAAAGGTACCGACGTCCTTGGCGAGGTCTTTCAAGCGAACCTTCTGAGAGCGTTCGATTTGGTGGGGTCGATCAAGCAATCTGACTAAACGTTGCCGTATTGGACGGAAATCCTGGATACCATCGATCGAAGTCGTCGCGCAACATGCCGTCTACGACGCGAACCCGGACTTGCAGCAGCAGGTGAGCGCTTACAGGATCCCATCGCATCTGCTGTGACTTCGACATTCTCTTGTCGATCAGCTGGTTTACAGCTGATTCTATGAAAGCGCTGGAAATTCTCTTGCCTGCCCGATAGCGTTGACCATAGTTTGGTAGTGAGTCGCGGTTGTAGTGCAAATAGCCAAGCAATTCTTTTGTCAACCTACGGATAAGCTTCACTGCCTCTTTGTCGACCACCGATGGACGACCCAAAACCATTTGCATAATTTCCAGCTTTCGAATGGCCTGGCAACTCCTTCCGTGCCACAGCCGCCATTGAATCGCTTCGACCAACTCTGAGAGGCGGTCATGATCTACATGTTTGAGTTGATGCGCGGTTTCCTTGCTATGAACAACTCGATTGAGCTTACTGACTCTTTTGCGCAGGTGGTACCAATCCAAAATGTGCTTTGACCCAGGTAGCGTTGACTGCTGCCATTGACGTAATTGGTTATCGCCGTCCGTGAAAACTTCCATGCTGTCGGCGGTCGTGGCAAACGGTACCAACAGGGCCTTGATTCTTTGATTGGCATGGTCGTCTACCGTTCTTACGAAGGCAATACTTCGCTGGCCCAGGTCAGAGCGAAAGGCACGCCCAGCAACCACCTCAAAATCCTGTTTCCCATCTGGTTTGCAATGGCGGACATAACCACTGTCCAAACCTACCGCGGTCATGTTCAAAGTATTGTCAGCTTCTTTGACTTCTGATGCTATTGAGCGTTCAATGAGATAGATGTTATCCAGTTGAAGCCTGTCAGGCTTTGCATTTTTGCGGGATCCAACTCAAGGGATAGCAATCCCTGGCTGAGCGCTTTGTCTGCGGCATCCAGAGAGTTGAAGACGGTGTTACCGATGGAGTTCTCGCGTAGTGTGTCCCATATATGCTCGGCTGGATTGATCTCGGGACTGTATGGAGGCAAGAAGATCAAGCGCATGTTGTGCGGGACCTCAAGGCCACTTGCTACGTGCCAACCTGCTTGGTCCATAACCATGATGACGAACTCGTCTTCATGGCGCTCAGAGACCATGGCCAGAAACATCGACATGGTCTCGGTATTTACCCACGGCAGAACCAGGCTATCCATGACTCCGTCATGCG
>JFJP01059071.1_pt1 | contig 18530 bp, 15 predicted proteins | sample 431651 | NCBI WGS metagenome assembly JFJP01 (sample SAMN02602958, study PRJNA72255) | Microbial mat metagenome, whole genome shotgun sequencing project. | biome: fresh water; feature: sink hole; material: water; isolation source: purple microbial (photo- and chemosynthetic) mats found in...
TGATCTGCTGCTTGATGATATCGATGCCGGTGACTTCCTCCGTGACCGGGTGCTCGACCTGGACGCGGGTGTTCATCTCGATGAAGAAGAAGTTGCCCTTGGCATCGACCAGAAACTCGATCGTGCCGGCATTCTCGTACTCGCAGGCCTCTGCCGCCTTGATGGCAGCCTTGCCCATGGTCTTGCGCAGCGAGGGCGTCAGGAAGGGGGAGGGGCTCTCCTCGATGAGCTTCTGATGCCGCCGCTGCACGGAACAATCGCGTTCTCCCAGATGCACGATGTGCCCATGGGAGTCGGCCATGATCTGAAACTCGATATGGCGCGGGCGCTCGATGTATTTTTCGATATAGACTTGTCCATTGCCAAAGGCCTTCTCGGCCTCCGCTTGCGCGACGTGGTACTCCTTGGCGAAGGAGACGTCGTTGTGGGCGATGCGCATGCCGCGTCCGCCTCCGCCTGCCACCGCCTTGATGATGACCGGATACCCGATCTTCTTGGCTACCTTGATGGCCTCCCCTTCAGTTTCCACCGGACCATCGCTTCCAGGCACCGTGGTGACGCCCGCCTTGCGGACGGTGTCCTTGGCCACGGCCTTGTCACCCATCATCCTGATGGACTTGGATTTGGGTCCGATGAACTTGATGTTGCAGGTCTCGCACTGCTCGGCGAATTTGGCGTTTTCCGAGAGGAAACCGTAACCGGGATGGATGGCGTCCACGTCGGCGATTTCAGCGGCCGAGAGGATGCGGTCCATGCGCAGGTAGCTATCCGAGCTGCGTGGGCCACCTATGCAGATGGCTTCATCGGCGAGTTGGACATGCAGGGACTGGACGTCGGCCTCGGAGTAGACCGCCAGGGTCTTGATGCCGAGCTCCCGGCAGGCGCGCACGATGCGAAGGGCAATTTCACCGCGATTGGCGATGAGGATCTTTTGAATCATGGGTGTGGGTGCCGGTTGCAGCAGCCAAGGGGCGTCCTTACGAGACGTCTTGGGTAGCCGAGGTGTTCAGCCTTAAGGTCAGCCTTGCTTTACCTTGAAGAGCTTCTGGCCGTACTCGACGGGTTGGCCATTCTCCACGAGAACCTCGAGGATGGTTCCCTTCGTTTCAGCTTGGATCTCGTTCATGATCTTCATGGCCTCGATGATGCAAACCACGGAGTTTTCCGAGATTTTGGTTCCCGGCTCCGCAAAGGCCTTGGTCTCCGGTGAGGGAGATCTGTAGAACGTGCCTACCATGGGCGACTTGACGTAGGTGATGCTGGCATCCTCCACTGCGGCCTCAGGGGCTTGACCCGAAGCCATCTGGGTGAAGGTCGCCGCTGGAGGCGGGGCATCCATGCCAGGGATGAAAGGAGGTTGTGAACCTGCAGACTGAATAAGCGGCTGTGAACCTTGATTGCTGCGGCAGATTTTCAGTTTGAAGCCCTCTTCCTCAACCGAAAATTCGGTGAGCTCTGAGCGCTTCATCAGGTCGATGATAAGTTTGATCTGTTTGAGGTCCAAAAGGAGGCCCTTGGTTGAGGTTGCTTGGGGTGGGTTAGAGATGGGGATGCAGGGCTCGTTCAAAATTAATCATCAGGAAAACTTCAATCATCAAGTTTATGTAACTGAACTGCATAAGAGGGGGATTTATTTCGCATGGATGGCTCATTTTCAGCGTATTTGCCCCTATTTTAGGGCATTTATCGGTCATTTCAGCTTACTTGACAGTAATCCAAGCCGATATGGCTTTTCTGGTTCTGGGTGTGTTTGGGAGTCCCATACCTACGTCGATATTATGGAATATTCTAAATTTGACGGGAAATGCGCTGTGTTTTCAAGGCCACCTTCTTAACAACTGACACCGTCACAGGGGGGCCTCACCGCTATCTGGACTGGCCCCTTGCTTATTCAGGCTGGAGCGCTTAACATGGATTTCATGAGCAACCACGATTTTACCCGCCGGGATGCCATCAAGGTTCTTGGAACTGGGATTGCTGTTTTGGCCCTCTCTCAAAATGGTCCAGGCCTCCTCGCTGCGGAGCTTCCCGCTAAGAAGCAGACAGCCCCTCAGCCGTTCACCCTGCCGCCTTTGGATTTTGAGTACAATGCCCTGGAGCCCCATATCGATGCGCGCACCATGGAGCTTCATCATGCGAAGCACCACCAAGCCTATATCGACAATGCAAATCGGACCCTATCCGAATACCCCGATTTGTTGAAACTCACGGCGGAGCAACTGCTCAAGGACCTGCGTGTGGCACCCGAGACTATCCGGACTTCACTGCGCAACCACCTGGGCGGACACGTCAATCACAGTTTATTCTGGAAAACCCTCAGTCCCACACCGGATCGTCAACCGACCAAGGGGCTTGCCAAGGCGATCGACAAGACCTTCGGCTCCTTTGATGGGCTGAAGCTACGGCTCGAAGAGGCTGCGATGAAACGCTTTGGCAGCGGCTGGGCTTGGCTCTCACTCGACACCAAGCGCAATCTGATCGTGCATTCAACGGCCAATCAGGATTCGCCTCTCATGGAGGGATTCACTCCGCTCCTGGGCTTGGATGTGTGGGAGCATGCCTACTACCTCCACCACCAGAATCGGCGCCAAGACTACATCAAAGACCTTTTCGAGGTACTTGCTTGGAGCCAGATCTCCCAGCGCTATGAGCAAACCCAAGCCTCCAAAACTTAGTGAGGAGACTTGGGTGCGCGTTTAAGGCGTATCAGTTTTTCAAGGCTTCAGACTGTCCTGAGGCCTGTTCTTCGGGTGACACTCCCTCGAATTCGAGGCGATGTGTGACGGTTTTGAAACCTTTCGCCTGAAGCTTTCCTTCGATTCGGGTCAAGAGCTCAAACAATTCCTTAGCATCCGCCGCGTCGATTTCGAACTGCTTGTCCGATTTCTTGCAGGAGATGTAGTAGGAGGGAATGCCTTCGCGTTTGAGCTGATAGAGACCGGTGCCATTGTTCGAGAAGGAGCGGCGGACGAGACCGAGTTCCTCGAACAGTGCGAGGCCACGATAGACTGTGACCAGGTCACAGTTGGTGGCTTTAATAGCCCGGAAGATCTGCTCGATGGAGGCGGGATCCTTCAGGTCATTAAGTACTTTGTAGATTGCAATACGGGGCTGCGTGGAACGAAGACCTGCATTGCGTAGGTGCGAGCAGATAGCCTCACGGGTGGCGAGGAAATCTGCGTGTGGGCCGGCCGGTACTTGGCTGGCTGGGTTTGGATTTGTTTGTGTAGAAGCAATCATAACGTGATAACTGAGCTGAGTTACTCTTATGCGATAAAGAGGCATCTAGGCGAGCATCTTGTGAAACAGTTTTGTAACTTCACTGATGCAAAGCAGTAGTTAGGGAAATAAGGTGGAGCGATGTTGCCTGTTCATCTGAAATTCAGGTGCGAACTTGCATGAGTGAGGTTGCATAGCTCAGTGAAGACCTGCTAATCAGAGCGTAAGGAACGCATGAAAGAACCGGATTTCTCCTCCATTGTTCAACAGATCAGGAAGGAAGACGCTCGCTACGATGCGAGGGCCTATTATTTCCTGCGCCAGGGGCTTGACCACACGGTGCGCGAAATGAAGAAAAAGTCGGGGGGCCGGATGCAGCGTTCCTCCCACGTCTCGGGCCCGGAGCTGCTTCATGGATTGCGCGAGTATGCACTCGAACAGTACGGACCCATGGCAAAGGTCGTTCTCAACGAGTGGGGCGTCACCCGTTGTCCCGACTTCGGGGAGCTTGTCTTCAACCTGATCGACTACCAGGTGTTCAGTAAGACGGAGGAGGACCGACGCGAGGATTTCTCCGACATCTACTCCTTCGAGGAAGCTTTCGAAAAGCCGTTTTTGCCCCGTCGCGGTCCGCCCAAACGTCGTCAGGAGTCGCAGGAGGATTAAGCCGTCGGTTCGCTTCCACGACCCGCGTCCCTCTCACTCCACACATGGCAGTCAAAACAAATCCTGGTGCTGATCTCAGGCTTCTTGAGCCCTTCTGGGATGAGCCTTGCGATAGGCGCGTATTACCAAACGGTGTGCGTCTGGTGGTGAAGCCCGATCATTCCTGCGCACTGGTTTCGGTGCAGGTGTGGGTGCAGACGGGCAGCGTTCATGAGGGCCCCTGGTTGGGTTCGGGGATCTCCCATTTTCTGGAGCACATGCTTTTCAAGGGCACGGCGCGGCGCAGTGGTCCCGCCATCGCCTCCGAGGTGCAGGCACTCGGAGGATCGATCAATGCCTACACCAGCTTCGACCGCACGGTGTACCACATCGATCTTCCCTCCGAGCATGTGCTGGCGGCGCTCGATGTGCTGGCCGACATGGTCCAGTGCTCGACTTTCCCTGCGGAGGAGGTCCTGCGGGAACGCGAGGTGATCCTGCGCGAGATAGCGATGACGCGCGACGACCCCGATGGACGCCTGGGGGAGGCCCTTTTCGCCGAGGCCTACAAGGTGCATCCGCACCGCTATCCGGTCATCGGCAGGCAGGCCCTTTTCTCGCGGCTGACGCGCGAGGATCTGCTTGCGTATTATAAAACCCGTTACACACCGTCCGCGCTCTGCGTGATCGTGGCGGGTGACGTGGAGCCCGGGTTGATGGCAGGGGAGGTGGAGCGGCTTTTCGGTGCGGCGGCGGAGCAGCCGGGTGCCGGGGTGCTCATCCCCGCCGAGCCTGCGCAGACCGGAGCTCGCGCGCTTGTCCTCGAGGAGGATGTCACCGTGGTGCGCTGCGGCATAGCCTGGAAACTGCCCGGCTTCGGGCACCCCGACGGGCCGTTTCTTGATGTCGTGGCCGCACTGCTTGGCGGCGGGGAAAGCTCCATTCTTTGGAGTCGGGTGCGCGACCGGAAGGGCCTGGTTCATTCGATCGACGCCCAGTGCTGGATGCCCCTCGATACGGGGCTTTTCAGTGTGTTTTTCACCTGCGAGCCTGACAAGAGGGAGGCGGCCCTCGCGGCTGTCCACGCTGAGCTGCGCCGTCTCGCCACCAAGGGGCCCACCCGGGCCGAAGTGGCCAAGGCGATCCGGCAGCTTGTGGTGGCCGAGATCGGGACACGTCGCACGATGTCAGGCCAGGCAGCCAGGATCGGGGAGGCCGAGTTTGCGGCTGGGGATCTTCATTTTGCCCGCGCCTGGTTTGGGCGTCTGCACGGCCTGGTCCCCGGGGATATCCGGCGCGTCACAAGGCTGCATCTGTGCGAGGCGCCGACGACGCAGGTGGCCTCCGTGCCTGCCAGGAAACTACCAATGGCGCCGAATCTTCTCCTGCGCTCGGCTGCCGAGGGCGATTTTGAACTCCGCACCTTGTCCAACGGTGCGAGGATCGCGTACCAGGTGGACAAGCGCCTGCCCCAACTGCACCTGCGTGCGGCGCTCCGCGGAGGCCCGCTCCAGGATCCCCCTGAGTTGAGGGGGGCCTCTGCGCTCCTCGCCACCCTGATGACCCGCGACACGCGCAAACGCAGCGCTGCCCAGGTCTCCTCGGCTGTGGAGGCAGCCGGAGGTTTCCTCGGTTCCTTTTGCGGAAACAACAGCCTGGGGGTCTCCGTGGAGGTGCTTCCCAACGAGGCCCGCCTGGCCGTCGACATCCTGCGCGAGGCTTGTCTCTGCCCTGTGTTTCGCAAGTCCACCCTGGAGATCGAGCGCGAGGCGCAGGCCGCCTCCCTGAGGCTGGAGGCGGATGACATTGTTTCCCTCGCAAGGCGCAGCCTTCGTCAGCATTTTTTTGGAACCTATCCTTTGTCCGTGGATTCAACGGGTCGGGAGAAGGATCTTGCACGGATCCGCGCAGCGGATCTATCGGGGCTCCATGACGGGCTTCTGTGTGCGGGCAACCTGGTCGTTGCCGTGGCCGGGGACTTCGACCCGAAAAGTTTGCTGCCGCGGATCGAGGACTGGCTGGGGGCTCTGCCCAAGGTGCGAGCCACCGCTCCCGCGCAGGTTTTCAAAGCCGGTGCATCCTCTCAGCATGTGCTCCGGCTTGGGCGCGAGCAGGCGGTGGTGATGGATGCCTATCCTGGGCCCGAATTGCTTTCCCCCGACTTCCATGCGGGCGAGGTGGCGGACGAGCTTTTCAGCGGCATGGCGGCGCGGCTTTTTGAGCGTGTGCGCGAGGAGCTGGGGCTGGCCTATTTCGTGCGCTCGGCTCGTGTCACCGGTCTGGGCGGGGGCATGTTTTCCTTTCTTGCGGGGACGCAGCCGGGCAAGGAGTCCCTTGTGTTTGCGGAGATCGATGCGGAGATCGCGCGAGTCGCCTCCGGGGATCTTGGTGCAGGCGAACTCTCCCGCTGCAGGGCGAGGCTTTCGGCGGGGCGCAGGCTGGCGATGCAGTCCTGCGGAGCTCGCGCGCTCAACGCCGCGCTGAGCGTGCTTTTCGGACTGCCCGTCAACGACTGGCGCGGCTACGACGCACGCATCGCAGCCGTCGACGAGGCTGTGCTGGCGCGTTTCGCCCAGAAGTATTTAAAACCCGAATACCGCGTGCGCCTGCTTGCGGGGCCCGGTTCCTAAGCCGCACCCGTCGCGAGCACGGCCTTGTTGCGCCCGCCCGCCTTCGCCTCGTAGAGAGCCAGATCGGCGTTGCGCAAAAGAACAGCGGGGGTGGTTCCATGCTCCGGGAAGCAGGAAACGCCGGCGCTTGCGGTGATGGGAAGCTGGGTGCCGTTCTGTAGAAGGCAGAGTGCTTCCTGGATGCCTTCGCGCAGGCGGTTGGCCGTCTGGAGGGCGCCTGGGAGGCTTGTCTCGACCTGGATGACGACGAATTCCTCACCTCCAAAGCGTGCCACGCGGTCGACCCCGCGAACCTGAGCCGTGAGAAGCCGGGCCACGTGCTGGAGGACGTCGTCGCCGCTCTGATGGCCGAAGGTGTCGTTGATGCGTTTGAAGTGGTCGATATCGATGAGGATGACCGCGAAGGGACGACGGAAGCGCGCGGCGCGGGAGCATTCCTCCTGGAGAATCCGGTCGAGTTCGCGGCGGTTGAGCAGCCCCGTGAGCGGGTCGTGCGTGGCCATGCTCTCCAGGATGCTCATGTTCTCGTGCGTGTTGAGTGCGTGTCGCAGCGCGCGCTCGAGGGTGCGGGTGCTCAGCTCGGTTTTCACCAGGTAGTCGGCGGCCCCCGCATTGATGGCGGCCAGGTCGACATCCCCGTCGGACATTCCTGTGAGCATGATGATGGGCGTGCGGCACCCCATGCGCCTGCTGGCCTGGAGCAGTTCGAGGCCCGTGCGCTCCTTCAGCCGGTAGTCAAGAATGCAGGCAAGGTAGCCGCCCTTGGTGAGGGCGTGCAGACCTTCGGCGTAGCTGGGCGCCCAGTCGACGGTGTAGCGGTCTCCGCGGAATTCGGCCACCATGTCGCGAACAAGTGAATACTGCAGGGGCTCGTCGTCGATGAGCAGGATGCTGCCGGAAGTGGAGGGGACCTCGGCCATGGGACTCGAGTTGGCTCAGTAGCCCTGTTGCTGGACGGCCCGCTGCAGTTCCTGCATGAAGGCCTGGGCATCGCCTGGCGTGGGGCGGTATCCGGGCTGGCTCACCTCGGTGAAGCCGGGGCGGCCGTATTGGTCGATGAGCCATTTGGCCGTGACCCCGTCGCTGAAGGTGACCGTGCCGCTTGCCATGGCACCTGGGTGCAGGACGAGTTTGTCGACCGAGACACTCACGGAGGAGGCGCCCGGCGGCAGGGCTTCCTCGGGGGGGTAGGCGTCCTCCTCGGGTGGCAGATCATCTCCTTCGAGAGGCTTGTCATCTGTCTTCGCGCCCAGACCCACCTTCTCTTTCACCTTGTCGAGAAAGCCGCGTTTTTCCTGGGGAGCCTGCGGGGTGGCTGCAGGGCCCTGGCCGAGAGGATCACCGGCCTTGGCGACGGGTTTAACCGGGTCCTTGAGCTGCAAGTTCAGGTCGTCCACAAGGAAGCGCACGTCCATGAAGGTCAGGTTCACCTTCAATTCATCGGCGAGCTTGCGCTGGATGGTCGAGAGGTTGTCGCCGTTGGCGACCCAGGAGGACACGGTCTGTTTCTGTTCGGGAGTAAGTGCCATGAGAGGAAAAGGGATGCGTAGTGTCGCGCAGCCGACCCCTCTTATGCAAGCCTCGCTTGATTCCGCCGCCAAGTGCCGGGCTTCTCAGCGTGAAGACATCTGGGAGCGCAGGTAGTCGATGGTGCCGCGCATGGTGGTGTCGTGTTCCATCATGTTGCTCACGGACTTGACGGCATGGATGACCGTGCCGTGGTCGCGGCCGCCGAAGGAGTCACCGATCTCCTGAAGGGAGTGCTTGGTGAGCATGCGGCTGATGTACATGGCGATCTGGCGGGGGATGGCGATGTTGGCGGGGCGGCGCTTGCTCGTCATGTCGCTGTGGCGGATCTGAAAGTGGTCGGCAACGCGCTTCTGGATCATCTCGATGGTGAGAAGATTCTGGGCCTGCTCCATGAGCACGTCCTTGAGGAGCATCTCGGTGGCGGCCAGATCGATGGGCTTGTTGGTGAGGGAGGCGTAGCTGGCGATCTTGACGAGAGCGCCTTCGAGGCGGCGCACGTTTTTGGAAATGTGCTGTGCGACGAACTGAAGGACGGGCGCGGGGATGTTGAAATTGAGACTTGCGGCCTTGCTGCGAAGGATGGCGACGCGCGTCTCGTAGTCGGGTGCCTGGATGTCGGCGGGCAGACCCCATTCGAAGCGGGAGACCAGACGTGCCTCAAGCTTCTGTATCTCGCTGGCGCGGCGGTCGCTTGAGAGGATGACCTGGCGGCCTTGCCCGTGCAGGTCGTTGAAGGTATGAAAGAATTCCTCCTGGATACGTTCCTTGCCTGAGAGGAACTGGACGTCATCGAGCAGAAGCACGTCGACGGTGCGGTAGCGCTGCCTGAATTTGGTGAGTGCCTGCTCCTGAAGTGCCTGGATGAATTCGTTGGTGAACTTCTCCGTGGAGAGATAGGCCACGCGTGCGCTGGGGTTGTTGCGCAGCACCGCGTGCCCGATGGCGTGCATGAGATGCGTCTTTCCCAGTCCGGTGTCGCCGTAGATGAAAAGGGGGTTGTAGGCCTGAGCGGGCGACTGAGCCACAGCCAGGGCGGCGGCGTGGGCGTACTGGTTGTTGCTGCCCACCACGAAGTTTTCGAAGGTGTTGCGCGGGTTGAGGGTGAGGGAGGAGCTATAGCGATCCTCCTGTCCCTTGCGGCGCGCGTGGCTGCTGCGATTGCGCTGCCCCGTGGAGTCTCCCGCGTGTACGGTTTCCTCTGGCGTGGTTCCGGGGCGTTGTGCCGTGTTTTCGCTCTTCTTGAGATTTACGGTGAGGAGGCGGCCGGTATTGAGCCGCAGCCGCTGGGAAATGAGGTCGAGGTAGTTGTCGTGTATCCAGATTGCAGCAAAGTCGTTGGGTACGCCCAAGGTGAGCGAGTCCTCGGTTGCCGCGAGGCAGACAAGGGGCTCAAACCACATCTGGTAGACGTCTTCAGGGAAAAGACCCTTGAAGTCGGTTTTCACAGTTTCCCATTGATTGGGAGACAGGGCGGGCGCTGGCATGGAGAGGGGAGAGTTATTCACAAGGCGCAATCCGGTGCTTTGGGGGCCTTGGACTGGTCGGGGTATTGCCCGAGGCGTATCAGAGGGAAAAAGTGGGTGGACTGGGAAAGAAGGTGGACTTCAATGGAAGATTACGTAAGAACTTGGTTTATAAAAGGTTGAAGCATGAAATCTGGGAGGAGTCGTTCTAACGGATGAGTCTCCTGGGAGTGAGAAGGCAGAGGACGGTGTGGAGTGCTGGAAAGGGGGGGAGTAATGGACAGGACCCAGTCCATTTCAAGGCGTACTTTTCGACAAGTTATTCACAGCGAATTTTGATTCTTTTTTCTCTTGAAAAGCCGTGGTGTAGTGCTCGCAGGTGCTACGCGATTGTAACAATCGCTGGTGCGTGTTCCTACCCATTTCACTGGAGAGCGGGCTTGTTTACGTTTCTGGTGTACTAAGGATGGTGGATACAGATGGATCAAGTCTGTGCGTTTGCCTTTGGGGGGTCGATCCAGCGACCGTGCTCACGGATCAGGCCGATGAGCCTGGTGCGGGCCTCCGCCTCGGGGATGTTGTACTGGACGCAGGTTTTTCCCACGTAGAGGTTTATCCTGCCCGGGGCTCCGCCCACGTAGCCAAAGTCGGCATCGGCCATTTCACCGGGGCCGTTCACGATGCAACCCATGATGGCGATCTTGACGCCTTTGAGGTGGGAGGTTTCGGCCCGGATGGCCTGGGTGGTGGTTTGCAGGTCGAAAAGCGTGCGCCCGCAGCTGGGGCAGGCCACGTATTCGGTGCGGGTGATACGTGCGCCAGCTCCTTGCAGTATACCGTAGGCCAGGGAAAGAGCCGCTTCCGGGGAAGACTCCGTCTCTATGCTCAGAAGGTCTCCGATTCCGTCGGCCAGCAGGGTGCCTGCGAGCATGCTTCCCTCCAGCAGGAGCGAGTCCGGATCCCTCTCCGGCTCGATGAGGTTTTCGGTCGTGGAGCGTATCCAGATGGGTGCTGCACAGGCCTGGCTGTCGAGGGTCGAGGCGAGCGCCCGATAGGCACCCACCGCGTGTCCGGCGGCGCAGTCTCTTCGGCGGTCGGAAAGGGTGGCAATGAGGTTCTCGGGTCCGAGGGCGGCGAGCACCGGACCGAGCGCGCGCAGGACGGACGCGGGTGCATCGAGGGCGAGGATGAGTCCGTGCCTGCGGCACAGCAGCAGGAGATCCGCGAGGACTTGTCCATCGCTCTCCGAGAGACATGCCAGGAGGACGGTGCCGGGGGGCAGGGTGGCAGTCTGCGACTCCCAGTGGTCCTTGTTGAGGCCGGAGGCCAGGGTGATGACGCCTGTCCGCCCGGAGCGGAAGGGAGCCGCACCGAGAAGCAGCTCCGCAGGCGTATCTTTTTTCTCGATACCCACAAGTGCTTCCGGTGTGGTTTCCCCTGCAGGCACGGCGACCCGGGGGGGCTCGGTGCCGCCGACGCTTGTCGTAGGACTTATGATACAGGGGCGCGTCCGCCTTCTCGTGTAGGAATAGGGGTCCGCCGGAAAGGCTTCCTGCGAGGGGGGCTTTGGGTCGTGCCACAGAGCCATGATTTTATTGGCGATGCCTCTTGCCACGGGGATCTCGTGGATGGAGTCCTCGGTGAGGGAGACGCGCAGGGTGTCGCCGATGCCGTCGAGCAGGAGGGCGCCGATGCCGATGGCGCTCTTGATGCGTCCGTCCTCGCCGTCGCCCGCCTCGGTGACGCCCAGGTGGAGGGGGTAGGGCTTGTGTGCGGCGTCCATGCGGGCCACGAGCAGGCGGTAGGCCTGCACGACGACCTTTGGGTTGCTCGCCTTCATGGAGAGGAGGATGTCGTGGAAGCCGTGGTATTCGCAGATGCGGACAAATTCGAGGGCGCTCTCGACCATGCCCAGAGGGGAGTCGCCGTAGCGATTCATGATGCGATCGGAGAGTGAACCGTGGTTGGTGCCGATGCGCAGGGAGCGGCCCAGGGCCTTGCAGCGCAGAACGAGCGGGCTGAAGGCTTCGTGCAGGCGCTCCAGTTCGAGTTGGTAGTCGCCGTCGCTGTAGTCGCGCACCGCGAATTTTTTCTTGTCGGCGTAGTTGCCTGGGTTGACTCGGATTTTCTCCACATGCTCGACCGCCTCCATGGCGGCCTGGGGGAGGAAATGGATATCGGCCACGAGGGGGATGTGGGCGAAGCCTGCGGCGCTGAAGCGGCTTCGGATTTCCTTCAGACAGGCGGCTGCGGCCACGTTGGGTGCCGTTATCCGGACGATCTCGCAGCCGACTTCGGCGAGGGCAATCGATTGGGTGACCGTTGCGACGATGTCCTGGGTGTCGGAAGTCGTCATCGATTGGAGGCGCAGGGGCTGGTTGCCGCCTACGCCAAGGGAGCCCACCTTGACCTCGATGGTGTGGCGGCGGAGGGTGCTGAGGCGGGAGGCGCAGTAGCTGCGGGTGGCGTTGCTCATGGTGATGAACACCAAATGGAAGCCAGCCTTGCCGGAGCCGCAAGGGCTGAAGTCGAGGTATCCTGAGCAAGCCTCAGCACTTTTCCGGATTTTGTTGCTTGCAGCTTGGCCTTCGAGGCCTTGTTGTCTGCGACCCTATCCTACGCCCAGGTGGTGGAATTGGTAGACACGCAGGTCTCAGAAGCCTGTGCCTTATCAGCATGGGGGTTCGAGTCCCCCCTTGGGCAATTCAGGGTTAAATGACAGATGTACAGGGGTTTAATTCTTGTAATAAAACAAGGAAGAACCAGGAGCCCAGTCTCCATCGGAAGCAGGGATGGCTGCACTTGGATCAGCCTATCGTCGGCTACAGAGTAAAGCACCCATGGCGGCATGAGCCATGCAGGTCAGATTGGGCCCTTATCTTTGGTTTTGGTCGTCGGAATCGCTGAGAGTTTGATCCGCGCGTACGCACCCCGCTTTTGATCTTCAGGATGGGGCTCCAAGGCCAGCACGGTGATATCACAACGGTCAGGGCCGTAGGCCCAGAAGAGTCGGCCCGCCGCCGGTGTGTTATTCTCGAGGTATGACTGGAAAATCTTGATCCCATATTTGCGGCTTAGGTCGGCGATTTCGTGGGAAGCGAGGCTGTTGTGCTTCGGATTGCCACTGAGCAAACCAAGTGCTTTGACCAGCTTTTTGAAGAGTCTGGCCTCATCCGCATCGAGCTTTCCCTCAAGGCTCCGCGTGGAGAGATCATTCCATAGGGAATCCATCTCCGGCTGCCCCATTCGGATATTGAAGGGCATACCTATTTCTCAACTTCAGCGAAACGGATCAAATCAATCGGGGCTGAGACTTTTTCCCGCTTAAGCTGCGTCACCGAACTATCAATCATTTTGAGCGTCCGAGCCGGAATGGCGTCGGGCGAGATCAACACTCGCGGCTCCAGCACATAGCTTCCGTTGGAGAGGGCCTTCACATGGAAATATTTCGTCTGCGACCCGCGCAGGCTGATGCGATTCTTGGAGTCGGCAGTGGCGACGTAATGCTGAAGGATTGAAACCGACTTTCGCCTCCTGGAGGCATTGATCGTTACAGTACTCATTGAATACACAATGGTGGGATATCCCACTAGTGTCAAGTTTCTCACAAGGTGCGCTTTTCCTTCCTGCTTCAGCCCTGAGAGGTGCGGAAAAACGAGCCTCCAAAGGCGGAACTTTTTCAAGTGCCTCCAGTCCGAGGCAGGGCGGGCTGGGTTTATGTGGCCCAGTCCTAAGTTGAAGCTGGACCTGGCGGGGTTGCCGAGCGGCAGCCCCGCCTAGGCTTTTTAGGTCTTGCGGTTCAGGACGCGGGCCTGGGTTTCGAGCTGGCCGCGGGTCACACCGAGTTGGTTGATCAGCTTCAAGTCCCTCCACAGTTCCGCCCCTGAGACTTTCCCGGTAAGCAGCTGTTGGTAACTGCCCAGCGTGCGCCGCACCTCCTCGGGACTTTCATCCACAAACTCCACCCTGAAGTGGCGGGCACCCAGCGCCAGGAAACGGGGCAGGAATTCCGCCCCGGTCTGCGCCTTGTTGTTGAAGACGGTGTTGCGGCAGCCCGCGTCGGCCTTGAGCGGCAGCAGGGCCCCCACGCGGTCGCGCAGCTCCACCTTGTGTTTTTCACAGGGGCGCCCGCAGTCATGATAGTCTTTCCCCGTCGAGAGGAAGGCGCAGAACACGCAGTGCTCCATGTGGAAGAGGGGCATGTGCTGGTGCAGGGTGATGTCGAGGCGCTCCGTGTCGCAGGCGGGCAGCAGGGACTCGAGCTGGCTCACGTTGAGGTCGTAGCTCGCGGTGACCCGCTCCAAGCCGTATTCTGAAATAAAATACGTTGCGGTCAGGTGGTTGGCCACGTTGAGCGAGAAATCCCCGCGAAGCCGGTGCCCTGCGAAGAAGACGAGGTGGTCGTGATTGCGCGCCAGGATGCCGTCCGCCCCGCAGTCGCGCACCTGGGCAAGGATCCATTCCTCACCGGGTTTGTGCACGCGCGGGGGGGCGACCCAGAGTTCGCCGGGACCGCCTGCCTGAAGCTGGCGGAAGCGCTCGACGGCCTCGGCGTAGCGCCTCGGAAACTCAAAATCGCAGTACAGGGTCCGCACACCCGCCGACCAGGCTGCTTCGAGCTGGGGCAGGCTGCGTACGAGCGCAATGAGCTCCGCCGGGGAGGTGTCGCGGGTCTGCGCAGGCCTGGTCTGCGGCAGGGGGCGCAGGGTGTCCCCTTGTTCTGCAAGCGTCCATCTGCGGGGTAGGGCGCGCAGGCGGTCGAGTTCCGCCACACAGTCCCTGCGCAGGCGGTTGAGTTCGCTCACGGGCAGGCTGAGTTCGCCTTCGAGGTGGTTTTCAAGGCGGGAAAGTCGGAAGGCGGTGCCGCCGAGTCTGCCGAGCTGCTCGCGCAGGCGGGTCTCCGTGAGGGCCTGCCGCTCGGCCTTCTCCAGAGGCATGGAAGACTCCGCTTGCGCCAGGTGGCCTTCCTCGTCGCGCAGAAGGAGCGTCAGCGGAGCACCCGCTTGTCCGTGCACTTCGGCGTGCACGGGCCGTTGATGGCGGACTTTGTCGCCCTCGAAGGTGTTCCGCAGCTCGCGCTCCAGGGCGGGGTCGCTGGTTTTCCAGAGCAGGTTCCCGGAAGCGATTCTGGCGAAGTCGAGGTCTCCGCGCCCGAAGCGCAGGACGGTGGCGCCGCCGCGTGTATCCACTTCGTAGACACGGCCGCCCTCCTCCCCCTTCTCCGGCGTGCCTGCGTCGAAGACGACACCGTCCCCCGGCTTGAGCGGGGCCTCCAGGCGCAGCTCCACGGAATCGTGGCCGACGCGCGTGATGCGGCCCAGGAGGACGCCGCGTTTGGTGCCGAAGCGCGCATGCACGAGGCTCTGGTTGTCGGTCCCCTCAAACCAGCCTTTGGCGAGTCCCCGCGAAAAGGCCATTTCGAGCTCGTAGGCGGCATCGTTGCTCCGCTGCGCCGGTTTGGGGGCGGTCGGAGTGTTGAGTGCCTCTTTGGCTCCCGCCTCCGTGCGCCCCCAGGCCTGGTCGATAGCCTGTCGGTAGACCCGCGTGATGCTGGCGACGTATTCGGCGCTCTTGAGCCGCCCCTCGATCTTCAGGGAGGCGAGGCCATGGTGTATCAGTTGATCCATGACATCGATGCCCGCCAGGTCCTTTGGACTGAGCAGATATTTCCGGTCGCCCAGAGGGACCTCGAGCCCGTCGGACACCAGGCCATAGGGGAGGCGGCAGGCCTGTGCGCATTCGCCGCGGTTTGCCGAACGCCCGCCGAGCGCCTCGCTCGTGAGACACTGTCCCGAATAGGCCACGCAGAGGGCACCATGGACAAAGGCCTCCAGGGGCAGGGCGTCGGCCGGGTTTTCCGCCTCTGCCAGGCGGATGCTGGCGATGTCCTTGAAGTTGTTCTCCCGGGCGAGCACGACAAGCTGCGCCCCGAGGCGCCGTGCGAAGCCCACCCCTGCCGGGCTTGTGATTGTCATCTGGGTGGAGCAGTGGATCGGGAAATCCGGTGAGAGGGAGCGTATCAGACGCGCCACCCCCACGTCCTGCACGATCACCGCATCGACACCTGCAGAGATCACCGTGCGCAGATAGTCTTCCGCCTCGGCCAGTTCCGTTTCAAATACGAGGATGTTAAAGGTGAGGTAGCCTTTGAGGCCGCGTTTGTGCAGAAACTCCATCAGGGCCGGCAGGTCCGCCGCCGTGAAGTTTTTTGCCCGCATGCGGGCGTTGAAGCGGTCGAGTCCGAAGTAGATCGCGTCCGCTCCGTTTTCGACGGCCGCCTTCACGCAGTCCCAGTCTCCGGCAGGAGCCAACAATTCCGGGCGTCGCTCGGGTGCTGGTAAGGGGGGCTTTGCTTGGGCTTGGGATGTCTCTGTCATCTACAGCACTGAGGTACACGAGAAGCGGCGCATTGCCAACGCCGGGATGCGATTTGGAAGTCTTCCCCCAGAAAAGAGCGAAGAGGAGGGGAGGGTCGGTTTTGGTTGGCACCATTCAGGTTTTCTTTGCAGGGAGTCCAAGGTGGGAGCGCAGCACGGTGAGGAACTGTTCGACGCCATGGCTTTGGTAACGCATCTGATGGCGGATCACCCCCAGGTCGCGGCTCGGCTTGCGGCTTTCCAAGGGCTTGGTGACGATGCGGGTGCGGTCCTCGGCGCTGATCGTCCCAAGGGGCATGATGGTGATGCCTTCGCCCTGGGCCACGAGCGCCTTCACGGTTGTTATCTGTGCAAGCCGATGGGTGATGATGGGTTCGAATTGATTGTCGCCACAGAAGCGCTGGATGTCGGAAGTCAGGGTGCTGGCACTTCCCATGACTATGAAGGGCTGGAGCTTGATGTCTTCGATGCTCACCTTTGGCTTCGAGGCCAGGGGGTGGTTTTTACCGACTACCAGCATCAAGGGTTCACTGATCAGTGGCTCCACACTCAGGTTCGGTTCAGCCACGGGAAGGGCTACGATGGCCAAATCGAGAACGCCATTGAGCACCTCGGCGATGAGGTCGTCGCGGAAGTTTTCCCTGGTTTCGATCTGGAGGTTTGGGAAACGGTTGCGGCAGAGGGCAAGTATCTGCGGGAACAGGGAGGGGGCGAGGGAGGGGATTGCGCCCACCCGAATCCTTCGGTCCAGGGTGTTGCTGTCCTTGATCTCGCGGGTGGCATCATCCACCTCCAGCAGGATTCGGCGCGCGCGCAGGAGGAAGGCCTTGCCCGCTTCCGTGAGCACCGCATTGCGACCAAGGCGGTGAAAGAGCTTATGCCCCAGATCCTTTTCGAGATTGATGATCTGCTGGCTCAGAGAGGGTTGCGTCACATGGCAACGCTCCGCAGCCCGCGAGAAGTTTTGCTCTTCTGCGACGGCCACCACATAGCGGAGTTGCTGGAGTTCCATAGTTTTAAACTATTGAAACGATAGAAATAAAGTATTTCCCCTATGGCAAGATTAAGTGTACTCTCCGCTCGTGCTCAGAAATGGGCACCCTAACAACCAAAGAAATGAATACCATGAATAAGGAAGCTCTCACCTATGCGCTGGCTGGCGTCGCTACTGCGGCTGCTGTCTGGTTCTTCGCTGGTGTCCGCATCAACGTCACAAGCGTTGACGCAACCCTGGCTTGGGTAACGGCAGGAGCGCTTCTCGCGATGGCCCCGCTTGACTACAAGAGGGTCTGGAAGCGCGTTTTCGGTCGGTAATCCGACTGGAAAGCACCTGATAACAAACAAAATAGTAAATTAACTGGCCGGGGCGACAATGCCCCGGCCTTTTTATTTCTCAGTCCAGAGTTCTGCCAGGTGCAGGAGGGTTTCCACGGATTTGCCCATGTCCTGCAGGCTCACCCATTCGCGTTCGCTGTGGATTTCCTGCATGCCGACAAACAGATTGGGGCAGGGAAGGCCCCGGGCTGTCAGGTTCGACCCGTCGGTGCCTCCCCGGATGGCGCTGTAATGCGGTGTCACGCCCGCCCGTTTGTAGGCTTCGCTTGCGCGGTGCACAGGGCTCATGTCCTTTTCCAGCCAATAACGCATGTTGCGGTACTGCTCCTTGATTTGGAGGGTGATGCGCGCGTGGGGCTCACGTGCCGACTCGGCCTCGACAAGCTCGTGGAGCAGGGCGCTGTGTGCCGCGAGGCCCTCCAACTCGAAGTCGCGCAGGATGAACTTGATCGTGGCGTGTTCGGAGCTGCCCGTGAGGGTGTGTGGGTGGAGGAAGCCCTGACGATCGGCGCAGCGCTCGGGAGCCTTCTCCATGGGCAGGGCGGCCAGGATTCGTCCCGCTATCCGCAAGGCATTCACCATCACCCCATTTGCGTAGCCGGGGTGCGCCGCTATGCCCTGGATGTCGATCACGGCAGCGTCGGCACTGAAGGTTTCGAAATTGAGCTCGCCGGGTACGTCACCATCCAAGGTGTAGGCCACGTCCGCCTTGAGATCAGAAAGTTTCAGACCGCTCATGCCGCGACCGATTTCCTCGTCGGGGTTGAAACACAGGCGGATGGGACCATGCGGAATTTCGGGATGGAGGAGCAGATGGCGGGCGGCAGCCATGATCACGGCCACTCCTGCCTTGTCATCTGCGCCCAGGAGACTGGTGCCCGAGGCGGTGATGATGTCATGCCCTAGGCAGTTTTTCAGGTGGGGGCTATTTTCAGGACGGATGATTTTCGAAGGATCGTCTGGCAACACGATCGTCCTCCCATCGTAGGCTTTGTGCACCAGCGGTTTGGCTGCGCTGGGTAGGTTCGTAGCCGTATCCGCATGAGCGCACCAGGCCATCGTCGGGCAGGCTTCCTTGCCGGGACTGGCGGGAAGGGTGGCGAGCACATAGCCTTTTTCGGTCAAGATCACCTCGCTCGCTCCGATCGCGCGGACTTCCTCCGCCAAGAGCCGCAGAAGGGTCCACTGCACTTCGGAACTGGGGCAGTTGGGCGAATCCGCATTGGCGCGGGTATCGATTTGGACGTAGCGAAGGAAACGCTCGAGCAGATCAGGGGTGTCGATGGGCATGGGAGGGGGCTGAGTTGGAGGCTGAGAACACGAACAGATGA
>JFJP01001956.1_pt1 | contig 18526 bp, 20 predicted proteins | sample 431651 | NCBI WGS metagenome assembly JFJP01 (sample SAMN02602958, study PRJNA72255) | Microbial mat metagenome, whole genome shotgun sequencing project. | biome: fresh water; feature: sink hole; material: water; isolation source: purple microbial (photo- and chemosynthetic) mats found in...
CTTGCCGATGTATTCACGCTGCGCTTCAGTCAATTGCGGCGATGGGGCAATTTCGATCAGCTTCTGATTTCGCCGCTGGATCGAGCAGTCGCGCTCAAACAGGTGGACGCAGTTGCCGTGACTGTCGCCAATGATCTGCACTTCGATGTGCTTCGGATTGACGACACATTTCTCCATGAAGACTTCCGGCTTGCCGAATGCTTTGCTCGCTTCCGAGACGACGCGGACGTAGTTGTTGACCAGTTCTTCGTCCGAATCACAGCGTCGAATGCCACGCCCGCCACCGCCGTTGGTCGCCTTCAGCATGATCGGGTAGCCGATTGTTTTTGCCAGTTTGAGGGCTTCTTCGGCGTTTTCCAGGTTGTGGTCTGAACCGGGAATTACCGGAATGCCAGCCTTGATCATCGCCAGGCGAGCCTGAATCTTGTCGCCCATCTGGGTAATGACTTTGGCTGACGGGCCAATGAATTTGATGCCCCGACGGGCGCAAACCTCCGCCAGAACCGGGTTTTCCGACAGGAAACCATAGCCTGGATGCAAAGCATCGCAACCCGATGCCACGGCCAGATTCACGATGTTGTGCGCGTTCAGATAGCCGAGCACTGGATCGGAGCCAATATTGAAGGCGGTATCGGCTTTCTTGACATGAAGACCATGCCGGTCGGCGTCGGTATAAATGGCTACCGCTGTGATGCCCATTTCCTTGCATGCCCGAACAATCCGAACCGCGATTTCACCTCGGTTTGCGATGAGTATTTTCCTGATCACGCTTTGACCTTAGAAAGTGGCGTTGTAGGTGGCGTTGTCTTTGACAAAAACAGCCGCGCAGCTTAACATTTCCGGCTTATGTCTGCACGGAGACCCTTTGACAGCCTGCAATTTGCCAAGTCCGGCGAGAGCCTGAAGGGCACTTTGCGAGTCGAAGAGTTGCCGCGTTTGAGCGATAGTTTGAGGCCAGAAGATGTTGCAGTGCAATACCGGCTGGATGGTGTTTTGGCTTCCGGAAGACCGGCGCTTCGTCTGAAAGTTGAAGCCAGGGTCTGGCTAACCTGCCAGCTTTGTATGTCGTTGTATCCCGAAATGTTGAGTCTGGATACTGTTTTGCCGGTAGCCAGGAATGAAGCAGAGTTGGCACGCTGGGAATCGCTTGATCCCATGCTGGATGCGTTGGTTGCTGATCCGGGGTTGGACGTGGCGGTTCTGGTTGAAGACGAGATCCTGCTCGCTATTCCGCTGGTGCCAATGCACCCGGAAGGTGAATGTGATCCCGCTGGCTTGGCGCTGGTCGGCAAGAATTGATCGGATTGGGTATTCTTGTCGGGGTTGTTATTTTGTAATGACACGGCGATTTTTGAATTCAGGTATTTAGTGTTTTAGTTTTGGTTTTATTTGGTTTTAATTAGGAGAACGTCATGGCTGTTCAGCAGAATAAAAAATCCCCCTCCAAGCGTGGCATGCATCGTGCCCACGACTTCCTGACCACGCCGCCGACCGCAGTTGAGCCGACTACCGGTGAGATGCACCTGCGTCACCATATCAGCCCGAACGGCTTTTATCGTGGCCGTAAAGTGCTGAATACCAAGGCTGATAACAGCTAATTTTCGCGTCGGCTCAGCTTGAGATGAGCCAGGCAGGTTGCACTGGTTTTCCTTAAGCTGAACGTTCATGCGAGAAATCACTATCGCGATTGATGCCATGGGGGGCGACCACGGTCCCCATGTGACGGTCAAGGCAGCGCTCGACTTCCTGAGCAAAAATTCCGATATCAACATTGTTCTTGTTGGTCTTTCGGATGCCATTCACGCTGAACTCAAAGTCAATAAAGTTTCCGCAGGCACCCGCCTGAGGGTCCATCACGCCAGCGAAGTGGTGAAGATGGATGATTCTTTGCCGGTCGCTTTACGCACCAAAAAAGACTCTTCCATGCGTGTCACGGCGGACATCGTCAAGCGCGGCGAGGCTGATGCAGGCGTCTCTGCTGGCAATACCGGCGCCCTGATGGCGGTGTCACGCTTCGTCCTGAAGACGCTCCCCGGCATTGATCGTCCCGCCATCGCCTCAACCTTGCCTTCCCGCACCGGCCGGACTTACATGCTTGATCTGGGGGCGAATGTCGATTGCACGGCGGAGCACCTGCGCCAATTCGCCATCATGGGCTCGGCGCTGGTTTCCGCGATTGAACATAAGGAAAGACCCAGCATCGGCCTGCTCAATATTGGCGAAGAAGAAATCAAGGGAAACGATGTGGTCAAGCAAGCCGGCGAAATGCTCAGAGCCAGCGGGCTTAATTTCTACGGCAATGTGGAAGGCAACGATATTTACATGGGCACCGTCGATGTCGTGGTGTGCGATGGCTTCGTTGGCAATGTCGCCCTGAAGGCTTCAGAAGGCTTGGCCAAGCTGATTGGCGATCGCTTGCGCGGCGAATTCAAGCGAAACCCGCTAACCCGCCTGGCTGGCCTGATCTCCTGGCCGGTTTTGCGCGCCTTCAAGCGCAATCTGGATCCGCGTCGATACAATGGTGCCAGCTTGCTTGGGTTGAATGGCGTGATTATCAAAAGTCATGGTTCCGCCGATGTGTTTTCTTTCGAGCAGGCCATACTCAAGGCCACCGAGGAAGTGCGTGGTGGTCTGTTGCGCCGAATCGCCGAGCAGGTCGGCGTCCACAATGAAATTCCCAATGGCTTGCCAGAAGAAGGAGAGTTGGCTTGACGCAGACCGCATCTCCCGTGACCCGAATCTATTCCCGCATTATCGGTACCGGCAGCTATCTGCCGGCGCGAATCCTGACCAATGCGGAACTCGAAAAGCGGATTGATACCACCAGTGAATGGATTGTTGAACGCACCGGCATTCGTGAGCGTCATATCGCCGCTGAAGGCGAGTTGACCAGCGACCTGGCGCAGAAGGCAGCTGAAAGCGCGCTCGAAGCGGCGGCTATCGATGCCAGCGAAATTGAATTGATTGTGGTTGCCACAACGACCTCGGACCGGGTGTTTCCCAGCACGGCGTGCGTGCTTCAGGCCAAGTTGGGGATTACCAATGGTTGCCCGGCATTTGACGTGCAAGCGGTCTGCAGCGGATTCGTGTATGCGGTATCGGTGGCGGATCAGTTCATCCGATCCGGCCAGGTCAAGACCGCACTGGTGGTCGGTGCCGAGACCTTGTCGCGGATTACCGATTGGGACGACCGCAGCAACTGCATGTTGTGGGGCGACGGTGCTGGCGCAGTGGTGCTGCGTGCATCCGAGCAACCCGGCATCATCGCGACCCATTTACATGCTGATGGTCGTTATCAGGATTTATTGTTTGTCGATGGCGGCGTGTCGCTGAAAAAGGAAGGTGCGTGCTACATGCGCATGTCCGGCAACGCCGTGTTCAAGATGGCGGTCAATACGCTGGATGCGATTGTCGATGAAACTCTGGCGGCGAATGGCCTGCAAAAATCTGACATCGATTGGCTGGTGCCACACCAGGCCAATATCCGAATCATCCAGGCGACGGCAAAGAAACTGGGTATGAGCATGGACCAGGTCGTGGTCACGGTTGATCGGCATGGCAATACCTCGGCAGCCTCGATCCCGCTGGCGCTGGACACAGCCGTGCGTGAAGGGAAAATCAAACCGGGTGAACGTGTGTTGATGGAAGCCTTTGGCGGTGGTTTCACCTGGGGTTCGGTGCTGGTTCAGTTTTGAGCCTGCCTGGAAATCCGTCTTTCAGGTTCTGAAACAGCTTTCTTGCGGAGAATTTGAATGAAATTCGCGTTTGTATTTCCTGGGCAGGGCTCGCAATCTGTCGGCATGTTGAGCGCTTATGGTGCGGCAGCTCCAATCAGTGAAACGCTGGCGGAAGCCTCGGATGCCTTGGGCCAGGATATGGCGGCGATGATCGCTGAAGGTCCGGCGGAACTGCTCAACCAGACAGTCAATACTCAGCCGGCGATGCTTACGGCCGGGGTGGCGGTTTATCGTCTTTGGCAAAGCCTGGGCGGGCCGGCACCGGCCATGATGGCGGGACATAGTCTGGGTGAATACACCGCGCTGGTCTGTGCTGGTGCGCTGGGTTTTGGCGATGCGATCAGGCTGGTGCGATTGCGCGCCGAAGCCATGCAGTCGGCCGTGCCAGAAGGTGTTGGCGCCATGGCCGCTGTGCTCGGACTGGATGATGATGCGGTGCGTGCGGTATGCGCGGAAGCCGCCGAGAATGAAGTGCTGGCAGCGGTCAATTTCAATTCCCCCGGCCAGGTGGTGATTGCAGGCCACAAGGCGGCGGTGGATCGTGGTTGTGCGCTGGCCAAGGCAAAGGGCGCCAAGCGGGCGCTGCCATTGCCGGTTTCCGTGCCTTCGCATTGCGCGTTAATGCAGCCGGCAGCCGACAAGCTGCGTCTGGCGCTGGCGGAAATCGAGATCAAGACACCCGGCGTGATGGTGTTGCATAACGCCGATGTGTCCAGCCATGCCGATCCGGCAGCGATCCGTGATGCCTTGGCACGTCAGTTGTTCAGCCCGGTGCGCTGGGTCGAAACGGTGCAAAGTTTTGCCGCGCAAGGTGTTCAGTTGGTGGCGGAATGCGGTCCTGGCAAAGTACTGGCCGGTCTCAACAAGCGCATCGTCGATGGCTTGCCGGGTGTGGCACTGGCGGACGCCGCCGCGCTAACCGATGCTTTGGAAAAGCTTCGTTCGTAATTCAGGTTGTCAATAATCTCAGGTTAGAAGCCTGGGAAATGAGGAGATGCATATGGAACAACGTGTTGCCATGGTGACCGGCGCTACGCGTGGCATCGGCAAAGCCATCCTGCATGCCTTGGCGAAAGCTGGCTGCAACGTGGTCGGAACTGCGACCAGTGTGTCAGGTGCGGAATCCATTTCCGCTGCGCTGGCAGAAGCCGGATTGCCGGGCGAGGGGCTGATGCTTGACGTCAACGACGCCGCTCAGGTTGATGCCGCCATTGAAGGCATCATGGCGCGATATGGCCGAATTGATGTTCTGGTGAACAACGCCGGCATTACGCGCGACAACCTGCTGATGCGGATGAAGGATGATGAATGGAACGCCATTCTGGAGACCAACCTGACTTCGGTGTTTCGCCTGTCGCGTGCAGTCTTGCGCCCGATGATGAAGGCGCGTTTTGGCCGCATCATCAGCATCGCTTCGGTGGTTGGCGTATCGGGCAATGCGGGTCAGACCAACTATGCAGCGGCCAAGGCGGGCATGATCGGTTTCTCCAAATCGTTGGCCCAGGAAGTCGGTAGTCGCGGCATCACGGTGAACTGTGTGGCGCCCGGTTTCATCGATACCGATATGACCAAGGGGCTGCCCGAGGCTGCGCGTGGCAAGTTGATGGAGCGGATCCCGCTTGGCAAGTTGGGTACGCCGGAAGATATTGCCCATGCCGTGGTGTATCTGGCTTCGGATGGTGCGGCTTATGTCACAGGTGCCACCTTGCACGTCAACGGCGGCATGTACATGGACTGAACTCAACCCGGTCGATATTCAAAATTGCTGTAATTTTTTTTCGAGACGAGGCCTCTTTTAGCCGGTTTCATCGTATTCGACAGACTGCTAGAATGCCCCGGCTTTTTTGCTACCCGTAATTTTTCTACCCTAGTGGGAGTTATCTGATGAGTGATATTGAACAACGTGTCAAAAAGATCGTCGCCGAACAACTGGGCGCCAACGAAGCCGATGTGAAGCTTGAGTCTTCCTTCGTGGACGACCTGGGGGCTGACTCTCTCGACACGGTGGAACTGGTGATGGCGCTGGAAGAAGCTTTCGAGTGCGAAATCCCCGATGAAGAAGCTGAAAAGATCACCACGGTTCAGCAGGCAGTTGATTACGTCAACGGCCACTTGAGCAAGTAATTCCTGTTTGTCAGAGCGCAGGGCATCGCCCTCGCTCTGAGCTCGCTCTCTCTTGAATACCGGCTCGGCCGGGTTTCTTGCATATTCCCGTATCTGGTGTTTCCCAGGAGTTTCCCATGACCAAGCGCAGAGTCGTGGTTACCGGGCTCGGTATCATTTCTCCCGTCGGCAATAGCGTAAGTGACGCGTGGGCCAGTCTGATGGCAGGGCGTTCCGGAATTACCCGAATCAGCCGTTTCGATGCAACTGCTTTCGCCAGCCAGATCGCGGGCGATGTGAAGAACTTCGATCTGGCCAAATACTTGACCGCTAAAGATGCGCGCCGGATGGATACCTTCATCCATTATGGTCTGGCGGCCGCGATTGATGCCTTCAAGGATTCCGGTATTGAGGTCAGCGAGGCCAATCGTGAACGCATCGGCGTAAACATTGGATCGGGCATTGGTGGTCTGCAGATGATCGAAGAAACTCACAAGGTTTTTTTGGCCGATGGTCCACGCAAGATTTCGCCCTTTTTTATTCCAGCCACCATCATCAACATGATTTCCGGGCATCTCTCCATCATGTACGGTTTGCAAGGCCCGAATGTGGCGATGGTGACGGCATGCACCACCGGCACCCATGCGGTTGGCGAAGCCGGTCGCATGATCGAGTATGGCGAGGCCGATGTGATGATCGCAGGCGGTGCTGAATCCACCATCTGCCCGCTGGCCATTGGCGGTTTTGCGGCTGCGCGCGCACTTTCAACCCGCAACGATGATCCCGAAGGCGCCAGTCGTCCTTGGGACAAGGGGCGGGACGGCTTCGTCATGGGTGAAGGCGCTGGTGTTTTGGTGCTGGAAGAATACGAACATGCCAAAGCGCGCGGTGCTCGCATTTATTGCGAACTGATCGGTTATGGCAAGAGCGCGGATGCGCACCACATGACCGCGCCGGTTGAAGATGGCTCTGGCGCTGCGCGCTGCATGGATGTGGCTTTGCGCAATGCGGGCATCAATCCGGACCAGGTCGATTACATCAATGCGCATGGCACCTCGACCCCGTTGGGTGATCTGGCGGAAACCAAAGCGGTGAAGCTTTCGCTTGGCGACCATGCTGGCAAGGTCATGGTCAGTTCAACCAAATCGATGACCGGACATTTGCTGGGTGCGGCAGGCGGTATCGAAGCCGTCTTCTCGGCCTTGACCATTGCGCATCAGGCGGTGCCGCCGACGATCAATCTGACCGAGCCGGACGAAGGTTGCGATCTGGATTACGTCGCCAACATTGCGCGTGATGCCAAGGTCAATGTAGCGCTTTCCAACTCCTTTGGCTTTGGCGGTACCAACGGCACGGTCATCTTCGCCAAGGTCTGACATCAGCGGGCTCGGCGCATGATGTCGCCGCGTCAACGACAATGACAGCGGCTATGACTGAGTTGGATAAAGTGCAACTTGTCATCCTGGTCGATGGCGAGCCGTCTACCTGCATTCCTGCTGATGATCGGGGGTTTCTCTACGGCGATGGCGTGTTTCGTACGCTACGCATGGTTGCTGGCAAGCCGCGTTGGTGGCTTGAGCAAATCGCCAAACTGTCTGAGGATGCCCGCCGAATAGGTTTGACTGCGCCAGATCCGGCAGTCTGGTGCGCAGATATGGAACGCTTGCCAGCCCAACTGACTGACGGTGTCCTGAAGCTGATCGTGACGCGGGGAAGTGGTCAGCGCGGTTATCTGCCACCCGTGTCGCAACCGGTGCGGCGTTTGATGGTGTTTGATGCAGCCCACGCAACCCCGGCAAGCCCAAATTCTGGCCAGCGGACATCCGATCTACGCGTCCGGGTTTGCTCGTTGCGGCTCGGCTGGCAACCCCGCCTGGCGGGTATCAAGCATCTGAATCGATTGGAAAACGTTTTGGCACGCAGCGAGTGGTCAGCACCAGAAATTCACGAAGGGCTGCTGCTTGATCATGCCGAGCGCGTGATTTGCGGCGTCATGAGCAATCTTTTCATCTGGCAGCGCAACCGGCTTCTGACGCCCCGCCTCGATCAATGTGGCGTCGCTGGCGTTACGCGGGGCCGTTTGTTGCGGCTGGCCAGTGAGCAGGGATTGGACGTGGAGGTCACTGACTTGGACATGCAAGCGGTGCTTGAAGCCGATGAAGTGATGTTGACCAATAGCGTGATGGGACTTCGCCGCGTTGCGCGTCTGGAAGAAAAAATCTGGCCTGATCCGGTGATCAGTCCGCGACTGGTGGAATGGCTCGATGCGTAGATGGATCAATCGTTTTCTGTTGCTGAGTTTTATCGCCGGGATATTTTTGGCGGGCGTTTTGTTTTTCTATGCCAGACAACCGATGCAAATATCCGGAGTGAGCTATCCAATCGACTTCTCGATTCATCGTGGTACGGCACTGAAAACGGCAAGTGAAGAATTGCATCAAAGCGGCGTGCTGTCGCATCCGTGGGCCTTCGTCCTGCTGGCGCGCTTGAAAGGGCAGGCGGGCGAGATCAAGGCCGGCAGCTATGCGCTGGAACAGGCTGTCACGCCGCTTGAATTGCTGCGCAAGATTACCCAGGGTGACACCATTCTGGGCAAGTTGGCCCTGATCGAGGGCTGGACCTTTCAGGACGTGCGGCGCAGTGTCGCGGCCAATCCCGCGTTGCGGCATGACACGGTGAACATGACCGATGCTGAACTGTTGCAGGCGGTTGGCGCCAGCGAAACGCATCCGGAAGGGCTGTTTTTCCCGGACACCTATTTTTTTGACAAGGGCAGTTCCGAGCTTGCGTTGTACAAGCGTGCTTACCATGCGATGCAGGAAAATCTGGCCGCAAGCTGGGCAATGCGCTCGCCAGGTCTGCCGTATCGCACGCCGTATGAAGTGCTGATCATGGCGTCGGTCATCGAGAAGGAGACCGGTGCCGCCGATGAACGGCCATTAATTGCTTCTGTTTTCATCAATCGCCTGCGAATCGGCATGCGTTTGCAGACCGATCCAACCGTGATCTACGGCCTCGGCCCCCAGTTTGACGGCAATCTTCGGCGTGCCGACCTGCTCGCCGATACGCCCTACAACACTTACACCCGAGCTGGTTTGCCGCCGACGCCGATTGCCTTGCCCGGGCTGGCGGCGATCCAGGCGGCATTGAATCCGGAAGCCAGCAAGGCGCTCTATTTCGTCGCCAAGGGCGGCGGTAGGCATGTGTTTTCCGACAATCTGGATGCGCATAATCGCGCCGTGAATCGTTATCAAAGAGGGCGTTGAGATGTTTATAACGCTGGAAGGCGTCGATGGCGCCGGCAAGAGCAGCCACTTGAACTGGCTGGAAACCTGGTTTACCTCGCGTGGACGGCAGGTCCGGATGACCCGCGAGCCGGGCGGTACAGCGATTGGTGAACAATTGCGTGAAATGGTGCTGCACCAGCCGATGCATGCCGAAACCGAAGCCTTGATCATGTTTGCCGCCCGCCGTGAGCATATCGAGCAAGTGATCCGGCCGGCCCTGGCGGCTGGTGAAGTGGTGATCTCCGACCGCTTTACCGACGCCAGCTTTGCCTATCAATCGGGTGGCCGTGGTCTGCCGGAAGCACGTCTGGCGGTGCTGGAAGACTGGGTGCATGCCGATTTGCAGCCAGATTTGACCTTCCTGTTCGACCTTGCGCCCGAGATTGCCGCGCAAAGACTGTCTTCAGCGCGTGCGCCGGATCGATTCGAACGCGAGCAAACCGACTTCCATGCCCGCGTCCGTGCCGCATATCTGCGTCGCGCCGAACAGTTTTCAGCGCGCATCAGAATCATCGATGGCAGTCGAAGCATCGATCAGGTTCGCCTGCAACTTTCTACGGTGTTGGATGCCGCAATGGAGACCAAGGTGTGATCCACCCCTGGAATCAGGCACTGTTTCAGCAATTGACTGCCGACCGCGAACGCATGCCGCATGCTTTGCTGTTGCATGGCCCGGCAGGTGTCGGCAAGCGCGATCTGGGCTTGGAACTGGCGCAGTGGATGCTGTGTGAATCGCACAGTCCGCAAGGCGCTTGCGGGCTGTGCGATGCCTGCAACTGGTTCTTGCAGGGTAACCATCCGGACTATCGCTATCTTGAGCCGAAGGAAGAGGAGACTGACGAATCCGGCAAGGTCACCAAGAAGGCGAGTAAGGAAATCAAGGTCGAACAGGTGCGAGAAGTCACCGATTTCCTGACGCTCAGCGCGCATCGCGGTGGCTGGCGCAGCGCCGTGATTTACCCTGCCGAGTTCATGAATGCCGCCGCCGCCAACGCCTTGCTGAAAACCCTGGAAGAACCGCCGCCGCGCGTGTTGCTGATTCTGGTATCACATCAGCCCGGACGTCTGCTGCCCACCGTACGCTCGCGCTGTCGCAAGATCGCCGTCGGCTTGCCTGAACCGGAGTTGGCGCTGGACTGGATGCAGCAGGCCGGCATCGATTACCCGGATGCCGTGCTGGCTGAGGCGGGGGGCGCGCCGCTGACCGCCATCGCGTATGCCGAACCGGAGCGGATGCAACGGCGCGAGGTGTTTCTGAATCATTTGTCGCGGCCGGCGCAACTCGATGTCTGCGCTGTGGCCGAGGCTTACAAACCGCTGTTGACCGAGTCCTGGGGCTGGCTGCTGCGCTGGGTGCATGATGTGTTGTCGTGGCGGTTGGCTGGTTCATCTCGGTATTTCCCCGCGCGCATCGAATCAGTCATTCAATTGGGCGAACAGGCCGATCTCGCCGGCTTGCTCGCGCTTGAACGGGAACTCGCCGCTGCCGGACGCTGGTTGCGGCACCCGTTGAATGCGACCTTGTTGTTAGAATCCTGGCTGATTCGTTATGTCTCGGCAGTCGCCGGGTTGCGTCAATCAAAGTCATGATCACCAAGGACAATATATGAATGAAAGTGTTAAACCGGCGGCGGGCCGGGCGGGCATGCTTTCGTTGGCGATCAAGGAAAAAACGGCTCTGTTTGCAGCCTACATGCCGCACATCAAAGGTGGTGGCCTGTTCATTCCAACCAATCGGCCCTACCAGATGGGGGATCAGGTTTATATGTTGCTGACCCTGATGGATGAGGCGAATAAATTACCCATCTCGGGGCGCGTGGTCTGGATCACGCCGGCGGGGTCACAAGGCAACCGTCAGCAAGGCATCGGCGTTCAATTTGACGATAACGAGGGCGCCACTGCGGTGCGTCTCAAGATCGAAAGCATTCTTGGCAATGCACTGAAATCGACTCGCCAAACCCACACCATGTAAGTCTTCTTTCCTGTCCGATGTTCATCGATTCCCACTGTCATATTGATTTTCCCGATTTCAGCGAAGGCGTGATGCCGCTGCTGGAAAACATGCGCGCGGCGCATGTTGATGCCGCGTTGTGCGTCTCGGTGAACCTGGAAAATTTCCCGCGTGTTCTCGCCGTCGCTGAAACGCATCCGAATTTGTACGCTTCAGTCGGCGTGCATCCAGATCATGATGCAGGCCGCGAGCCTGATGTCGATGAACTGGTTGCATTGGCCAGACACCCGCGCGTGGTTGCGATTGGCGAAACCGGGCTGGATTACTACCGCATGGCGCGTGAAGATGTCGATTGGCAACGCGCCCGTTTTCGTACCCATATCCGTGCCGCGCGTCAGGCTGGCAAACCTTTGATCATCCACACCCGCAATGCCGCCGCTGATACCCTGGCAATCATGGCCGAGGAGGGCGCCCAGGCGGCTGGGGGAGTGATGCACTGTTTCACCGAGTCTTGGGAAGTTGCCGAAGCGGCGCTGGCGATGGGGTTTTACATCTCGTTTTCCGGCATCGTCACATTCAAAAGCGCGAAGGATTTGAAGGATGTAGCGCGCCATGTACCGCTGGAACGCATGTTGATTGAAACCGACTCACCCTATCTGGCGCCGATGCCGCATCGAGGCAAGCGTAACGAGCCTGCTTATGTCAGGCACGTTGCCGAGGAAATCGCGAATTTACGTGGAATTCCGCTCGAACAGGTGGCTGCTACGACGAGCAGAAATTTCTCCGATCTGTTCAAGGTTGCGATTTAAGTTGTTGATCTTGCAGCGCAGAATTTTTGCTGCACAGAAATAAAAAGGGCACTTCAGCTTGCTGAAGTGCCCTTTTTTACAGCGGTTACATCAAGACAAGGTTTTCAGGCCGCTACCAGGCTTTCCTTGAACGCCAGTTTCACCGCATCGTTTTCGCCAATATCCACTGTGACCTCGCCACCCTCGCTGAGTCGGCCGAACAAGAGTTCGTCGGCCAGGGCTTTGCGGATCGTATCCTGAATCAGACGTCCCATCGGACGGGCGCCCATCAGTGGATCAAAGCCCTTGCTCGCCAACCACTTTCTCAGTGCCTCGGTGAAATGGGCTTCCACTTTCTTGACGTGCAGTTGTTCTTCCAGCTGCATCAGGAACTTGTCGACCACGCGCAGGATGATTTCTTCATCCAATGCCGCAAACGAAATCGTGGCATCAAGCCGATTGCGGAATTCCGGCGTGAACAGGCGTTTGATTTCCACCATTTCATCGCCGGCTTTCTTCGGTAGCGAGAAACCGATTCCGGTTTTATTCATAGACTCGGCGCCGGCATTGGTGGTCATGATGATGATCACGTTGCGGAAGTCGGCCTTGCGGCCATTGTTGTCGGTCAGGGTGCCGTGATCCATGACCTGCAGTAGGATGTTGAAGATGTCCGGATGGGCTTTCTCGATTTCATCGAGCAGCAATACTGCGTAGGGATTCTTGGTAATTGCCTCGGTCAGCAGGCCACCCTGTTCAAAACCGACATAGCCGGGCGGGGCGCCGATCAGACGCGATACGGCATGCCGTTCCATGTATTCGGACATGTCGAAACGTAGCAGTTCGACACCCAGCACATAGGCCAATTGGCGTGCGACTTCGGTTTTGCCGACACCGGTAGGACCAGAGAAGAGGAAGGAACCAATCGGTTTTTGCGGATTGCCGAGGCCGGAACGGGTCATCTTGATTGCCGAAGACAGCGCGTCGATCGCCTTGTCCTGGCCGAACACTACGGCACGCAGATCGCGATCCAGATTCTTCAGCGCATTGCGTTCATCATTTGCAACGGTTTTCGCCGGCACGCGCGCAATCTTGGCGACAATGTCCTCGATTTCCTTCGGTGTGATGACTTTCTTCTGTTTTGATTTGGGTTGGATGCGCTGCGCCGCGCCGGCTTCGTCGATGACGTCGATCGCCTTGTCCGGCAGATGCCGGTCATTGATGTAGCGAGCGGAGAGTTCGGCGGCCGTGGAAAGTGCGCCCTGGGTATATTTGACGTTGTGGTGTAGTTCAAACCGCGATTTGAGGCCTTTCAGGATCGCTACCGTCTCAGACACCGAGGGTTCGTTGACATCGACTTTCTGGAAGCGCCGCGACAACGCGTGGTCCTTCTCGAAGATGCCGCGGAATTCCGTGTAGGTGGTCGCGCCAATGCAGCGCATCTGGCCGGAAGAGAGCGCCGGCTTGAGCAGGTTGGACGCATCCAGCGTGCCGCCGGAAGCCGCGCCAGCGCCAATCACGGTATGGATTTCATCGATGAACAGAATGGCTTTCGGATTCGCCGCCAGTTGCTTGATCACCGCTTTCAGGCGCTGTTCGAAGTCGCCGCGATATTTGGTACCGGCGAGCAAAGCGCCCATGTCGAGCGCGTAAACGGTTGCGCCTTCAAGAATATCCGGCACGCTGCCTTCGACAATTCGACGCGCCAATCCTTCAGCAATGGCGGTCTTGCCAACGCCGGCTTCGCCCACCAAGAGGGGATTGTTCTTGCGCCGCCGACACAGGGTTTGAATGACGCGCTCCAATTCCTGATCGCGGCCAATCAATGGGTCAATCTTGCCCGCCTGCGCTTGCTGGTTGAGATTGCTGGTGAAGGAATCGAGCGGTGAGGCCGATTTTTCTTCATTGTCGGGTTGCTCACCAGCCGGTTCTCCGCGCCCGCTGGGGGCCGCTTCCTGGGTCGTCTTTGCAATGCCATGCGAGATGAAATTGACGACATCCAGACGGGTGAGGCCTTGCTGATTCATGAAGTGCAGCGCGTGAGAATCTTTTTCGCCAAAGATTGCAACCAGCACATTGGCGCCGGTAACTTCCTTTTTGCCGGAAGATTGCACGTGCAGAATGGCGCGCTGAATGACGCGCTGGAAGCCTAACGTGGGTTGCGTATCGACATCGGCTTCGCCAGGTACTCTGGGCGTGTGGCGCTCGATGAATTCAGCCAGTTTCTTGCGCAAGTCTTCAATATTGGCGGCGCAGGCTCGCAGCACTTCGGCTGCAGAAGGATTGTCGAGCATGGCGAGCAGAAGGTGTTCCACGGTAATGAACTCGTGGCGTTTCTGCCGAGCCTCCATGAAGGCCATATGCAAACTGACTTCCAACTCTTGGGCGATCATTGACTTTCCTCCATCACGCATTGCAGCGGATGCTGGTGATTACGTGCGAAATCTTTTACCTGATGAACTTTGGTTTCAGCAACATCACGTGGATAAATTCCGGCCAGACCAGCGCCTTCATTATGCACTTTGAGCATGACTGCAGTGGCTTGTTCGCGCCCCATCTGAAAAAACCTTTCAAGTACATGAATGACAAATTCCATTGGTGTGAAATCGTCATTCAGAAGTAATACCTTATATAGCGGAGGCGGTATCGTTTTTGTCCGCTCCGCATGAATCACTAATTCATCTTGATGCCTTGCTGCCATTGGGGATACGCGTGATTTGATTGACAACATTGTGCGGATGAAAAGATTTTTTTCAAGCCGATTGACGACAGGGTGATCAGGCGAGTAAAAAGCCCACGTTTGGGCATGCCTGACCTGATACGGCGGGTAATAGTTCAAGCGTTTTATTAATTAAGTTATGTCGGATTTTGTTTAGGAGCAGTTTCAATGGCCACTGGCACTGTTAAATGGTTTAACGACTCTAAAGGTTTCGGCTTCATTACCCCTGATGGTGGTGGTGATGATGTGTTCGCCCACTTTTCCGCGATTAATTCGAAAGGCTTCAAAAGCCTGAAAGAAAATCAGCGTGTTACTTTTGATGTGGTGGACGGCCCGAAAGGCAAGCAAGCCTCCAACATCGTTCCGATGTAATTCGCTTCACCGGCAAACGGGGATGACTCTCATCGGTTAATTGCAACGAAGATTGTTATCCGGGGTTGCCTGGATTTTTCTGTTTGTCGTCGCATTTTTTGGTCCCTGCGTCCCGCGTACCTTGTGCTATATCTTGATTCACAAGATCAAACGCTGGCGCAGGAGCGGCCAAAATGAACATCTCGACGAATGTTTCCCATCAGCTACTGGAACTGGAATCCGAGTCCACAGCGGCTAAGGAAAAGGCAGAATCTCGCCGCCAGATTCAGCATTTGCTTGCTGGTCTTGAACGCCAGAAAGAAGAGCTTGGCCCAATTGCCGATGAGCTCATCACTCTGCTGAAGCGGGTTGGAGCGATGGCATCTGCGTAAGCGACTCTGCCGCCTCGAACTTAGCCAATCTACCTCAACCCGCATTCACTTCTAATCCATCCAGCGGATCATTTCCGTGCCGAATTCGGAACACGGAATCTGGGTGGCGCCGTCCATCAGCCGCGCAAAGTCATACGTCACTTTCTTCGCTCGAATTGCGCCGTCCATACCCTTGATGATCAGATCGGCCGCTTCCAGCCAGCCCATGTGGCGCAACATCATTTCGCCCGAGAGAATGATCGAACCCGGATTGACGTAATCCTTGCCGGCGTATTTCGGCGCGGTGCCGTGGGTGGCTTCGAACATCGCAACGGAATCCGACAGGTTTGCCCCCGGCGCGATACCGATGCCGCCGACTTCTGCAGCCAGCGCATCGGAAACATAGTCGCCGTTGAGGTTGAGCGTGGCGATCACGTCGTACTCATCCGGGCGCAGCAGAATCTGCTGCAGGAAGGCGTCGGCGATCACATCCTTGATGACAATCCCGTTCGGCAATTTCACCCACGGACCGCCATCGATCAATTCGCCGCCGAATTCCCGCATCGCCAGTTCATAACCCCATTTCTTGAAGCCACCCTCGGTGAACTTCATGATGTTGCCCTTGTGCACCAGGGTGACCGAGCGGCGGTTGTTGTCGATGGCGTACTGGATGGCGCGCCGGATCAGGCGCTCCGAACCTTCTACCGAAACCGGCTTGATGCCGATGGCGGAAGACTCGGGGAAACGAATCTTCTTGACGCCCATTTCCTTCTGCAGGAAGTCGATGAGTTTCTTCACTTCCGGCGAACCGGCTTCCCATTCGACGCCGGCATAAATGTCTTCGGTGTTCTCGCGGAAGATCACCATGTCCACTTTTTCGGGTGCTTTAACCGGAGTCGGCACACCCTCGAAATATCGCACCGGGCGCAGGCAGACGTAGAGGTCGAGCATCTGGCGCAGCGCCACGTTCAGTGAGCGGATGCCACCGGAAGTGGGCGTGGTCAGCGGGCCTTTGATCGACACCACATAATCGCGAATCGCCGCGACGGTTTCATCAGGCAGCCAGGCATCGGCGCCATAGACTTTGGTCGCTTTTTCGCCGGCGAAGACTTCCATCCATTCGATCTTGCGCTTGCCGCCATAGGCTTTGGCAACGGCGGCATCAAGCACTTTGATCATGACCGGGGTGATATCCACGCCGGTTCCATCACCTTCGATAAACGGGATAATCGGCCGGTCCGGCACATTCAGCGAAGCATCGGCATTGACGGTGATTTTTGCGCCAGCGGTTGGCATCTTGATATGGCTGCTCATGGGCAACTCCTGTTCAAAGTTATCGAATCGAAAATATTAGTTAGATGGCACGCATCATTTTATTCAACAAGCCTTACGGGATCCTGAGCCAATTTACCGATGAAGATGGTCACCCCGGGCTCAAGGCCTATCTTGATATTCCCGGCGTCTATGCGGCTGGACGCCTGGATCGCGATAGCGAGGGTTTGCTGATTTTAACTGACGATGGTGCGCTACAGCATCGCCTTGCCGACCCGCGCCACAAACTGCCGAAAACCTATTGGGCTCAGGTCGAAGGCGCGCCAACCGAAGCCGATCTGGCGCCGTTGCGGCAGTCGATGGATTTGGGCGATTTTGTTACGCAGCCCGCCCAGGCAAGGTTGATCGACGAACCGCAGAATCTCTGGCCGCGCAACCCGCCGGTGCGCTATCGCAAGGCCATCCCGACGACCTGGATCGAACTTGTGCTGAAAGAGGGCAAGAACCGGCAGGTGCGGCGGATGACTGCGAAAGCGGGATTCCCAACTTTGCGGTTGTTGCGGGTGGCAGTCGGAAATTATCGGTTGGAAGGCTTGCAGCCGGGTGAGTGGCGGGAAACCTCGGCGTAGAAACTACGAAATTACGAAACTACGTAATGATCCGCCCGCGCCAGACATGCGCCCGGCCGATGACTTCGTCGGCATCCAGCGTCAGGCAACGTCCTTCGTGCAGAACCGGATTTCCTCCCACCCAGACGTGGCTGACCTGGTCGCTGCCGGCGCTGTAGACCAGTTGCGAGATCGGGTCATAGCAGGGTTGCGTCGCCGGATGATTCAGGTCGATAGCGACGATGTCAGCCATTTTTCCCACTTCCAATGACCCGATTTGCGCATCCAGACCGAGCGCGCGCGCACCGCCCAGCGTCGCCATGTGCAACACCCGATGTGCGGGCAAGGCCGACGGATCGCCAGCTACACCTTTGCCAAGCAGCGCGGCCAGCCGCATTTCGCCGATCAGGTCGAGCCGATTGTTGCTCGCCGCGCCGTCGCTGCCGATGCCGACACTGACGCCGGCGGCAAGCAAATCGGCAATCGGCGCAAAGCCACTGGCGAGTTTCAGGTTGGAACTGGGGCAATGCGCCACATGGCAGCCATGACTGGCCAGCAATGCGATTTCATCAGCGTTCAGATGCACCGCATGAACCGCGATCAGGCTCGGCGTCAACAATCCCAGCGCGTCGAGTCGGGCAAGCGGGCGCACGCCGTACTTTTCGATGCTGTGCTCGATTTCATGCGCAGTTTCATGGATATGCATGTGAATCGGCAGATCAAGCTGCGCCGCATAAGTTGCCACCTTTTCCAGCGAACGGTCGCCGACGGTGTATGGCGCATGCGGCGCCATGCAGAAATGGGCCAGCGGGTGGTCAATCCACTCATCACGCAGCGCCAGCCCTTTCTGCAGATAGCCGTCCGGATCGGCGGCATAAGGCGTCGGCGCATCGACCACGATCAGCCCGGCGGAAACCCGCATGCCGGTTTCGACTGCCGCTTCGATTACTGCCTCGGAAAAGAAATACATGTCGTTGAAGCAGGTCACGCCGGTCTTCAGCATTTCCAGGCAAGCCAGGCGGGTGCCATCGCGAACAAAAGCCGATGAAACATGCTGATTCTCCGCCGGCCAGATGTATTCATTCAGCCAGGTCATCAGCGGCAGATCGTCGGCAAAACCACGCAGCAGTGTCATCGCCGCATGCGTGTGCAGATTGACCAGGCCGGGGATCAGCAGATGGTTGGGCAGATGCACACGTTCGTGGCTGACCCAGTTGTCCGCCTCGCTGCTCGGCAACATCGCGACGATGCGACCTTCCTTCACCAGCAGGCTATGGCCGTTAAGCACCGTGGCATCGGGTTCCACCGGAACGATCCAGCCGGCATCAATACGCAGGTCGGC
>JFJP01038723.1_pt1 | contig 18526 bp, 15 predicted proteins | sample 431651 | NCBI WGS metagenome assembly JFJP01 (sample SAMN02602958, study PRJNA72255) | Microbial mat metagenome, whole genome shotgun sequencing project. | biome: fresh water; feature: sink hole; material: water; isolation source: purple microbial (photo- and chemosynthetic) mats found in...
TCAGCTTCGGGAATGGTGATAGTCCATTCGGCTTTCTCACCCGGCAACAATTTGTTGCGGAATACGCTCAAAGCTGGTGTTAATTTCTTTTCTATCACCTTTTGTGTTATCTGCACTTGTTTTGTGAAAAACTTTTCATCTTTCATAAACGTAAACTGCACATTGATTCCCGCACCATATTCTTCTTTGAAAGGAATTTCAAAAGTCTTTATCTCATCGTTGAATTTCAACCATTTACTTTCCAGAATTTTATTTCCCTGCATGATTTCATACAGTACCGCTGAATTTTTCGTGGAAGTTCCAAAACGAATTTCTGCTTTTTCGCCAACAGCACATGTAGTTTTTGGAGTCAACAGCCAAACATAGGATTTAACCGGCGGACGATTGTCATCAGTATCGTACAAAACAAATACATTTTCAGTTTTTACTTCATTTCCAAACGCATCTTTGGTTTTCAACACCAATTTATATTGTGCCGATTTCCATTTTTTCATTTCCAATGTCAACGTTTTGTCCATAGTGTTGAATTTACCTGAGCCGACTTTTTCAGCATTTTTTGCTTCAACTTTATTTTTCTGATTATCAAAATAATCAGTCAATTCTTCCAACCGATAAACTTCGTAATCAATAATAGAATTAACTTTTTCGCCATTGAGCGTTTCGGTGTAAATATCAAATTTAGATGCCGTATTTTTCTCAATTTCATCAGGCACTGTGGCGATTATAAACAAAGATTTATCACCTAAAGAAACCGATTGTTCACCTTGTTGTGTTTCCCCTTTCGGGTCGGTAACATCAGTCGAAATAGTATAGGTATAAAAATTGCCGCGCCATGAATTGGATCCTGTTTTTGGTTTTTCAGGAGTAAAAGAAACTTCAAACTTACCATTTGCATCCGAAACTGTTGTGCCATTTGTAATTTCAGTTTCGGGCTCGCTCCACCACCAACAATACCGGTGCGAAACACGCGTTACCCGATATTTTATTTTGGCATCGCCAATATTATAACCCGCATAGGCTTTCACATTACCGGTAACTGTTACTTTTTCTCCAAAACGTATTTCTGCTTTAGGTTTCTCTATCTTCACTTCAAATGTTGGGCGTTTGTATTCTTCCACCCAGATAGATTGTGAACCATAAGTTGACTGAATTCTGAATTGACCATTTAAACCTCCATCGGGCAAAATAAATTCACCGGCAAACGAACCGAACTCATTGGTTTTTAATATTTTTGAACTTACTTTTTGATTGTTTGCATCAAAAAGTGTCACTTCATAATTTGAAAATTTATCAATTTCGTTGCGATTTTTATTGGCATAAAGAGCAATTCCCTTGAAATAAACGGTTTGTCCCGGACGATAAATGGAGCGATCTGTAAAAATATTGAGTTGTGGTGTTTCAATAATCGAAGGTGTATTATTGTAAAAATTAGTATACGAAACCGATGAAAAATACACATCCTTTCCTCTTTCAAAAAAGATTTTTGCATCGTAATAATTGGTATTGAAAGGTATTTTACACAAGCCATCACTGTCCGATTTCGATTTACTTTTTAACTCATATTTGTACCCATTTCCTGTCCATTTTGGCTCATAAACATTCACCTGAACACCCGACTGTTGCAATCCTGTTTGTCGGTCAAGCACATATAAATTTTGCAAATTAGCAACATTCACACGCTGCATAAACCCAAAATCTGAAACTACAAAAACAGTATTCGATACTTTATCTTTGTCGGTGTTTCCTTTTTCGGCAACATTAATTTCATAAATTCCGTATTCTTTCGATTTGAGAGTGAATGTTGTATCGGTAGCTCCAAAATTCGGGTCTGCTTTGATTTTCATTTCACGTGTCTCGAGCAAAGTCCGTTTCGGAAATTGCTGATTACGGTTTTGAGCATTTTGTTTGAATGTGAAATATTCAAGTGCAGTTGCATTGATACGATAAGTTGTGATTTGCAATGCAGTGATATTGGCCGAATTCACATTCACCACCAGGTTTGAAGCAGGTTTAAGCACTTCGTTGTGATTTACGTTCATTGATTTTTGAGTTATTCTTTTTTGAATATTTTTCAATAAATCAATGCGTTTATAATTGGGGAAGCGTTTGATTCCATCTGCACAAATATCATAAGCAGTCCTTTTGAATCCTTTATTTTCTTCATTATCAGAACTTTTATCCAAATAATAATCAGCTTTCTCTGCTAAAATCTCAACAACAAACTCAGATGCTTTGTTTTTCTGTTCCAAATCAATTAATGCTTTCAAATACAAATCGTTATTACCGGTTGTGTTTTTAATATATTGCAATCTGTCAAGATCAGCATAAATCAACGCTTCAGGAGTTTTATCGTTACTATGAAAAGCCAGTAATTGTTGATAAGTTCGAACAATCATATTTTCAACCGATTTATTATATGTTGAATCTGATTTAAAATTGATAAATTCATTTACAGGAGCAAAATATGCCTCCGATAACAGTGGATTTTCAGAGTCGGCAGCCTGTTTTATTTCGTTTAATATATCAATTTTCCGATACGCCAGAAAATCGAAAAGCGTAGGTTGCAATTTGCGACTATCTTCGCCTTTTTCCAATAACCCTGCAAATTTCAGCACATCAGTTTTTTGTAGTTCCGTTGCATTTTCATGTGATGAGGCAAGTAATTTAGAAATTTTATCAAAGAAAATATTCTTTGTCCATTCTTTTATGTCATCGGGTACAAAACCGACGACTACTGTCCGATTATTAATTGTCCACGAATCATTTTGATAATATTGCGCATACAATTCGGCAGTCATTGAATTCAACAACGCTTTTTCGGTTGGGTCGGTACTTTTTTCGGTAAAAGCTTCAAATTCTTTAATCAATTCAGGCGCTTTATCGGGGTCTTTATCAAGCGTGAAACGCATTTTGTAAATAAACGCTTTGATAATTTCGGGCGAATTTTTCTCTTTCTGTGCTTGTTTGAGGATTACTTCTACTTCTTTCAATGCCGATTCAGGCAATTGTTTTTCAGCTAATTGCTGAATTTTTTGCCATTGTTTTTCGTAATTGATCACTGTTTTTTTCTGTGCCATAATAATGCCGGCCACCAACAGGGTTGCCACCGATAATAAGATAACTAAGTTTTTCATAAATGATTTTTTTTATTTCAGGAAAATGATTTGACAAATATAATACCATTTAAAGAATTAATCTTTAGTTTCATGATGCAATGTCGGCTATTTTTCCATATTTATTTCACAATTTTTAAAAAATACAGTAATATATTTTGATTTTTCAATAAAAAGTATTTCTTTTGCATTTATATGATACCTTTTAGTATCATTTAAAAATTTTGATTATGAATTTCAATAAAACAACCGAATATACGCTTCGCATTTTAAGTTTTATGTCGCTGAACGAAAACATGTTATATTCAGCTAACGAATTATCGGAAAAACTTAAAATTCCTTACAGATATCTTCGCAAACAAATGAATGCGCTTTCGAAACAGGGATTTATTGAAAGCATACAGGGAAAACAGGGCGGTTATAAAATTGCTAAAAGTCTGACTGATATTTCGTTGCTTGACATTGTAAACGCTACTGAAAATTACTCAAAAGAAAACATGTGTTTTTTTGGATTTCAGGAATGCCCGCTACAAAACCACTGCTCTATGCACACAAAATGGGGCGAAGTGCGTGATAAAACATTTGCTATTTTGAAAACGACCACTTTACTCGATTTGAAAAATGATAATTCAGCTTTGATTCTTTCAATTAATTAACAATAATAATAACACTTTAAATTTCAATCGTATGGTAGATTCACAAGTTGTCCTTTGGGGACAAACCATTGCATACACTTGTTATGCACTGGCAATTATGGCGCTTATGGCATGGTTTGGTTATAAAATAACCAGGCAGGGCGATGCCTACAAAGCACCAACAAAATTGTTTTATGCTTTCGTTTCGGTTCTTATTGTGGCGGGTGTTTCGTTGCACATTATCACTTACAACACCATTCCGTGGGCACCTATGGATGTCAATCGTGCTGATATAAAGGCCGATAAAGTATTCGACATTACGGTAGCTAATCATAAGTTTAATTTACCGGCTGAGAAAATGATTATCAAAGTAGGTGAGAAAGCTTTGTTTAATGTTACATCTTTAGATTTGACATATGGTTTTGGACTTTTTCGTCAGGATAATTCCATGTTGTTCCAAATGCAGGTTGTACCGGGACACAACAACGATATCCTGTGGCAATTCAATAAACCGGGAGTTTATTCCATTCGTTCAACCGAATATTCCGGTCCAAAGGGAGCTCAAATGATTGTTGAAAATGCGGTAGAAGTTGTTGAGTAAACCTGCCCCCCAACCCCCTAAAGGGGGAGCAAGAAGGGGGAATTATGAAATGCTGAATTATTTCTAAAAACAATAGTAACTTTAAATAAAAAAATTATAATATGAAATTTATAGAAACATTTTTACATGGCGAAGAAGGTTTATTCAAACCTAAAACGCTGACACCGATGCAGAAACTTGTTTTACGTTTTGTAGTTGTTTCGTTGGTGTATTATTTCTTTGCATTATTCGAGGGTATGTTAATGCGTATTATGCAGGTAGACCCGAGTTTGATGCCGGCTGATCAGTATTTTGGAATGTTGACTGCGCATCCTTTGGTTGGGATATTTGGTTCGACTTATTCATTGGTTTTTGGGGCTTTCTTATTTTTAGTTCCATTTCTGATGAAAAAACCCATCTGGAGTTTTAAATTAGCCAACTGGACATGGATTTTAATTGCAGCAGGAACAATGATATTCTGGACAGCCGGATTCCTGACACATTACTCACCGCTCTATACACTTTATTGGCCATTACCTGCCGATTTTACACAATTTAATCCGCTTGGAGGAGCTATTTTCATTACAGGTATTGCCATCATTATGGTGGGAACTGTATTTTTTGTGATTAATATTTTTGCAACTATCACGTACACTCCTGAAGGATGGGAAAAACAACCTTCAGGAAAATTGATAAAATCGGCGTTAGGGATTGATGCTTTTAGTAACATTTTTAAGAAACGAGACAAACAAAAAGAACATTTGGTTTCGTTGCCAGTGGCTGCTGTGGCTCGTGGAACTGTTGATGTGGCGTTGAATGCCGGAATTATTTTGTTTACCGGAGTTTTGATTTTGGTTTATATGGTAGCTCATTTAATGGGTTACGATTTAAAACATTCAGCCATTGATGCCTTGCTTTATAAAAACTGGTTCTGGTGGGGTCTTGACCTGATTGCTGATGGTTTGGTGCTGATATTTGTAGCCGGAACGTGGTATTTGTTAGCTATGTTAATTACAGGAAAACAACTTTTTATGCAAAACATTGCCCGTGCTGCATTATTAGTAGAATTGGTTGTTTCATGGACAGTTTGGTCGCATCATTTGATGTCAGATCAGGCTCAACCCGGAATCTTGAAAATTCTTTCCGGCGAAATGGTAACTGCATTTGAATTAATTACTCAGGGACTTGCATTCTTCATCACCCTGGTAACGCTCTGGAGTGCACGACCGTTGAAAATGACCAATCCGTTGAAATTCTTATTGGGTGGTTTGCTTGGATTTGGATTGGCAGTACCTGCTGGAATTATGCAAGCCGACATAGGTTTGAACCGTATTTTGCATAATACGCAATGGATTATCGGACCTCATGTGCATGTTGCCATTTTAGTTGGACTTACAATGACTTTATATTCGGCTGTTTATATTCTTTTCCCTATTGTTACCAACGGAGCAAAACTGTATAGTCAGAAATTGGCAAACATTCATTTCTGGTTTCACTTAATTGGTGGCATCGGTATGGGTGCTTTTATGGGAATGGCAGGTTTACACGGAATGCTTCGTCGCACACTTTATTACAACGGCGAATTTAACTTGTACATGATACTCGCTGCCCTTTCCGGAATGTTGATGTTTATTGCATTTCTTGCATTCTTCTACAATATAGTTATGAGTCTTGGGCTGAATGGTGTAATTCAGGTATTTACTCCTTCTAAATTAAATGTAAAAGATACAGTACCGGTTGCAGAATAATAAATTTTAAAAATAAATAATTTTAAAAAAGGCTATTGCGGATTTGCAATAGCCTTTTTTGTTGGTGTAAAATATTTTGATTATCAGAATGTATGTCGATTCTCGTAATCGCTTGCAAACGAGGTGGTGTAGATAGTTTTTTTCAAAGTTTCATTTCCTCAATATTTTTTCCATTGATCTTCCTTTCGCTAACTCATCTATCAACTTGTCTAAATATCTTGCTTTACGTGTCAGTTCATTTTCAATTTCTTCAATGCGATAGCCACATATTACACCTGTAATTTGGCTTGCATTTGCATTTAAAGTAGCTTTTTTAAAAAATGTTTCAAATGTCACCTTATCATCTATGAGTTGTTGCAGTTTATACTTGTCAAAGCCCGTCAACCATTCTATAACCTGCAAAAGTTCTTCAACTGTTTTGCCTTTACTTTCTACTTTTTTTACATAATAAGGATATACGGTGGCAAATATCGTTCTTGCCATTCGGGCGTTATGCGCTTCTGTAACTATCATTGTTCCTTTTTTATTTGTTCTAATTTACCTTTTCGCTTTATCAAATTCTTGTAATCCCATTGAATTTGAACAGATTTTTCAAGCCATCTTTTAATGTCAATTGTGTTTATTTCTACCAACGAATTATAGAATACAGAAGCATCTTTAAATTTGTCGCCTTGTATATTTAAACCGGGTTCATCAAAATCGGCACCACTCCAAAACATCAATTTGATTCCTTTTTTTTGTTTGCTGTAACCAACAATTGGATTGCCGTTCAAAAACCAAACCGGGTGTGCATGCCAAATTTTATTTTCTGCATGCTTCAGGTGTTGGTCAATTAAAGTTGCCAATTTGTTACAAAGCTCAACTTCTTCTAAAGATTCATTATATACTTGAATTTCAGCATACATACGAAACAATTTTTACGATTGTTGTGGGAACTTCGTCATGTCCATAAAGAAAATTTCCCAGGTATGTCCGTCAAAATCTTCAATGGTTCGTAGTTGCATAAAGTCATAATCTTTCATTTCACTTGGTTCTGTTCCACCTGCATTGAGTCCATGAGTCATTGTGTTATTCACTTGATCAATGCTGTCAACCGATAATGAAAAAATTCCTGCTAAATTTGATTTGGTGTCTGCTACCGGTTTTGTTGTAAATGAGGTAAACTTTTCGTATGTCATTATCATAACGTAAATATTTTCACTCCAAACCATGCATTTACCTGAGTCGTCCGAAAATTGAGGATTGTTTGTAAATCCCAATGCAGTATAAAATTCAAAAGATTTTTGTAAGTCTTTCACTGCTAAATTGATAAATATTTGCTTTGCCATTTTATTATATTTTTTATTCGTCCGGAATATTAGGTTCAACCAAACGTTTTAATTTATCTAAGGATTCCTGCCAACCTAAATAGCACATTTCAACAGGTATTGCATCGGGTATTCCTTCTTGTGTTGCAAAAAGTTCAGTACCACAAACTACTCTTTTAAATTCAATTGTTGTAATTATTTGTCCCGGCATATTGGGGTCATCAAATTTGTCGGTATATTTTAAAAGTTCATTGGGGATAATGTCTATATATTCGCCACCAAACGAGTGACCATTCCTTGTGGTAAAATTAGTAAAGGTCATTTTGTATGTTCCACCAATTTTTAAGTCCATACTATGCACTTTACATACAAATCCATAAGGAGGCAACCAGGAAGCCATTGCATCGGCATCTGTGAATGCTCTAAATACTTTTTCTACAGGTGCTGCAAAAATCCGGTGCAGTTTTACGGTGTAATTTGCCATATTGCAACTTTTTATGTTGTCAAATCTAAAACTTAATTATTAATTTTTGTTGCTGTGAAATTATACAACAGTTGAAGGTTAGAAAAGTTGAAGATGAGGTGTAATTTACTGAACTTTCGTTTTTGGAAATGTGCATTCATTGTAAAAAATCTTGTGCTTTTTGGCTGGATTTGCAATTTTTCGCTTACTGTACTTTGGCTATCAGAGAGGCAATTTATGTATCTGGATAACAATATTGTTGATCTACAGCCTTGCAAATATAGAATTTGTTTTACATAAACTTTCCTTACCTTTGCAAAACATAATTTATCTTGGCGTTCGGGCTGAAACTTACAATACTTTCAGCTTTAGATGCCATGGATTTTCGGTTGTGGATTTTCTACGGAGAACAATTTTCTCAATTTCTCCTGAAAGCTTTCGGGATTCTTTATTTCTAATTTCTTAATTATCAAAAACGAAATCTTTCGGACAACTTTCAAATTTTCAAATTAAAGAAAAGTGAATTCAACAAAAAATATTCTCAAAATATCCTATCCCATTATTCTGACATTGGTAGCACAAAATGTGGTTAATGTGACAGACACCGCTTTTCTGGGGCGTGTGAGCGAAGTGGCATTAGGTGCATCGGCTATTGCAGGGGTATATTATTTTGCGATTTTTATGGTTGGCTTTGGCTTTAGTCAGGGTGCTCAAATACTAATTGGGCGACGAAACGGTGAAGGTAATTACAGTCAGATTGGACCAATTTTTAATAATAGTTTGATATTTAATGGCTTATTTGCTTTGATTTTGTTTGTTGCGTCAGCTTTTGGAATGCCACATTTAATGAAAACTTTAGTTAGTTCGGATCATATTTATGTTGCTGCCATGGAATATTTAGACTGGCGTATTTATGGTTTTTTCTTTGTATTTCTGAATGTGGTTTTCCGCAGTTTATATGTTGGAATTACCGATACACGTATTCTCACAACTTCGGCTTTTGTAACTGCTTTTACCAATATAGTTTTCGATTATTTGCTGATATTCGGCAAGTTTGGGTTTCCTGAATTAGGAATTGCAGGTGCTGCCATTGCATCAGTTATTGCCGAAGCTGCTTCGCTCGGATATCTTATTTTTCATACTTCTGTATTTACCGATATGAAAAAGTATGGTTTATTCAGTTCATTAAAAGTTGATTTCAAAACCATGGGGCAAATTCTGAACCTTTCCATTTTTATCATGTTTCAGTTTTTCATCTCTATTTCTACGTGGTTTTTGTTTTTTATTTTTATCGAACGCATGGGTGAGCGACCTCTGGCTGTCACCAATATCGGGCGAAGCATGTATATTTTACTTATGATTCCCGCTTCGGCACTTGCAACCACGGCAGGTACTTTGGTTAGTAACCTGATTGGAGCCGGACAAAAAGATAAAGTAGTGAAAACCACAAATAAAATTATCGGTATTGCGTTATTGTTGGTTTCACCACTCATCATTTTCGGGTTTATTTTTCCGGAACTTTTTGCACATATTTACACCGACGATCATTCGCTTATGTTGGCTTCAATTCCTGTAATTCGGGTTGTTTCAGTAGCAATAGCTTTTTTTACAATTGGATGTGTAATTATCAGTGCTGTTTCGGGTACCGGAAGCACAAAAACAGCATTTTACATGGAAGTGGTTACGCTATTTTTGTACATATCTTTTGTTTACTATACGGCCATCATCAATCCACAAGAAGTTTGGGTGGTTTGGTTGTCGGAATTTGTGTATTGGACTGTGACTGGAGGATTGGGTTATTGGTATTTAAAAAAAGGTAACTGGAGAGAAAAGAATATTTAAGAAACCTGCCCCCTAACCCCCTCCCGATATCCCGATAGCTATCGGGACGGGATAAATGGCGGGGGATTAAGACGCAGTTTGTAAAAGTAAGAGGTAAAATTAAGTGATAATACTAATCTCAAATCCCCTTTAGGTTCAGAGAGATATCGGAATGCGACTGTTCAAAAATCGTTTTAATTTATCAACTTTTTACCCATTGGCAATACTGTTTTCCCGGCTAAATCATTTATAATTATACCTGCCATCATGTACCATGCAGCAAATGCACAAATAATCAAATCGATAGCAGCAATTGTTTTTAATTCAGGGAATCCGAAATGTTCCAAATCCAATAAAATAAATCCTAAGAGTAAAGTTCCGAATGTAAAAACCATTGCTGTGTGAATACGAAACGAAGCAATAAACATGATAAGTGTGTACAGCGTCCAACCAATCAGGTAAAATCCGACATCTGATGTTTCAGAAGCATAAATACCGAAATGATTAAAAAGTTTGATGATGCTTAAACCAATCCAAAATGCACCGTAGGACACAAAAGCACTGTAACCAAAGTTATTACCCATTTTTTGTTCCTGAAATCCGGCAATTAATTGAGCCAAACCACCAAAAATAATTCCCATGCCTAGCACAGGTCCCCAACCCATTAAACCAAGATTGTGTAATTGAAGAAGAAATGTTGTCATTCCAAAGCCTGCAAGACCAACTACTGCGGGATTTCCGTTTTTCATTTTTTGCTATTTTTTTTTAATTTCGGGCACAAAAGTAATTGAAAATAACGTAATATACAATATGTAAGGCAATCTGAAAGGTTTTCAGAACTTCATTTTCGAGATTAAATCAAGGGATAAGGTCATTTAAATTATAATTTATTTTCATATGATTTTAATTACTAGCAAATAAAGAAAGGCATCGGAATAATTACTTAGGTCGAAAAAAATTTGATATCATTTCATCAACAAATAATGGTGCAATTTATACCGGAAAAATTATTAGAAACGCAAAGTAGGGTCAGATATTTTTGCAAAATAAAATTTATGATGTTACTTAAATAAAAAACTCTATTTTTGCATTTCAAACAACAAACTATCAAACATCAAACTATCAAACATCAAACTTCTCAAACCTATTTAAAACATGGCCAAAACCAAATCCGTTTATGTTTGTCAAAATTGTGGAGCCGACTCGCCAAAGTGGATAGGTAAATGTCCGTCATGCGGCGAATGGAATTCGTATGTAGAAGAAATTATAAGTAAAGACAATTCGCCTAAAATAAGCTTAGGCGGATTAGAAATTACCAAACAAAAACCTGTCAGACTCGATGAAGTTGAAACATCTGAAGAAACACGCATAGACACATCGAGCAATGAGTTAAATCGCGTTTTGGGAGGTGGATTGGTTCCGGGATCGTTGGTGCTTATTGGCGGTGAACCGGGTATTGGTAAATCAACTTTGGTTTTACAGGTTGTGCTAAACCTCAAAGGCAAACGCACCCTTTACATTTCGGGAGAAGAAAGTGTGAAGCAACTGAAGCTTCGTGCCGAACGACTCAAATACGACAATCCTGATTGTTATTTTGTAAGTGAAACTTCATTAGAACAAATTTTTGTACATATTCAGAATATCCAACCTGATGTAGTGATTGTTGATTCAATACAGACCGTTTCTACCGAAATGGTCGAATCTTCGCCGGGTTCGGTTTCTCAGGTGCGTGAGTGTGCTGCACATTTACTCAAATACTGCAAAACCAGTGGAACACCCGTTTTACTTATCGGTCATATCAATAAAGAAGGCAGCATTGCAGGACCTAAAGTACTGGAGCATATTGTAGATACTGTTTTGCAATTCGAAGGAGATCAGCACTATATGTATCGCATCCTTCGTTCCATTAAAAACCGTTTTGGAAGTACCACCGAAATTGGCATTTACGAAATGCAACAAAGTGGTTTGCGCGAAGTGAGCAATCCTTCCGAGTTACTGCTTTCGCAAAATCACGAAGGTTTGAGTGGTGTTGCCATTGCTTCGGCCATCGAAGGTGTACGTCCTTTTCTGATAGAAGTTCAGGCCTTGGTAAGTTCTGCAGCTTACGGTATGCCACAACGATCCAGCACAGGTTTCGATCTCCGACGATTGAATATGTTATTGGCAGTACTCGAAAAACGGGCAGGATTTAAAATTGCTCAAAAAGATGTTTTTCTCAATATTGCGGGCGGTATTAAAGTGAATGATCCGGCCATTGATTTGGCAGTTATTTCGGCTATTCTTTCGTCGAATGTGGATATTGCCATAGAAAAACATGTTTGCGTGGCTGGCGAAGTTGGTTTGTCTGGTGAAATTCGCCCCATCAACCGCATAGAACAACGCATTCTGGAAGCCGAAAAACTGGGATTTAAGAAAATGATTATTCCTGATTTTAATTTGAAAGCACTGAATATTGGTAAAATAAATATGGAAATAGTAATGGTAAAAAAAGTGGAGGAAGCGTTTAGGGTGTTGTTTAAAAAATAAAATTTCAATTTACCAATTCAACCCCTTCAGGGCTGACTTGTAGGGGATTCCATAGTCCTCCGGCTACACCGGAGGTTATTTATATTTAGTCCTTTCAGGACAAAGATGCGTCGGTTGTATCAATGCTTAATTGTATTCGGTATTTTCAGGACAAATATTCTTCGGTTATTTCAAATTTTTTATATATCCAGTCCTTTTAGGACAAAAAAGAGTTGATTGTATGTATTTTATCTCCCGAAGGGAGTAAATGTGAATAACCGTGGGTGAAGCCCACGGATAAAGAAACAAGGCAAACTAACAGCCCCGAAGGGGTTGAATAATTGAAACTAAAATAAAATTAACTATGTCAAGCTACCGTCAGATACTTTATCACATTGTTTTTCGCACAAAAGATAGCAAAAAAACACTAAATCTCGAAAACAGCGATGAACTATACAAATATATTTGGGGAGCAATAAAAGGTAAAAATAGTGTGCTTTACAGAATTAATGGAATGGAAGATCACATCCACATACTATCTGATTTACACCCGTCAATTGCATTAGCAGATTATCTTAGAGATATAAAAACAGCTTCTTCAATTTGGCTTAAAGAATGTGGTAAGTTTCCTCTCTTTAAAGGTTGGGCAGATGGATATGCAGCCTTCACTTATGCTTATGGTGATAAAGAAACAATTATTAATTACATCAAAAATCAAAGAGAACACCATAAAACAACTACTTTTGAAGAGGAACTCAGAAAGTTGTTAATTGAACATGGAGTGGAAATAGACGAAAAATTCTTTCCTTGATATTCAACCCCTTCAGGGCTGACTTGTAGGGGATTCCATAGTCCTCCGGCTACACCGGAGGTTATTCATATTTAGTCCTTTCAGGACAAAGAAAAGAGTTTATAAAAAGCATTCATATTTCACTCGATGTTATTCAAATATAGTCCTTTCAAGACAAAAGAAGTGTTTATAGAAATCATTTTTATCTCCCGAGGGGAGTCAATGTGAACTAAAGGTCAGCGTAGCTAATAACCGTGATTTTTTACGACACGTTAATTTTTAATTTGTCGTTTCATGATAAATTTTTTAATAGTAATTCTACAATGTAATTTTAAATATCATCCTGTTATTTCAATAAAAAATTGTAAATTTGCACCTCCGAATTTACAACTTTATTATAATGAATCATACCGACCAACAATTTGATCAGGTAGCCATAATTTGCCGCGACATTTTCACCAAGAAGATGAAAGACTACGGTGCATCGTGGCGCATTTTACGTCCCAAATCGGTTACCGACCAAATTTATATCAAAGCCAACAGAATACGCTCTATAGAAACAAAAGGTGTTTCGAAAGTAAATGAAGGCATCCGACCTGAACTAATTGGCATAGTCAATTATGGAATTATTGGCCTGATTCAGTTAGAATTAGGAAATTCTGAGACTGATGATTTGAGTTTTGATACAGGACTTGCATTATACAATAAATACATGCAACAAGCCAAAGAACTGATGATGAATAAAAATCATGATTACGACGAAGCCTGGCGTTTGATGCGTATGGAATCGTATACGGATTTGATTTTGATGAAAATAAACCGAACCAAACAAATTGAAGACAATCAGGGAGTAACGTTGATTTCGGAAGGTATAGATGCCAATTATTTCGACATGATAAATTACTCCATGTTTGGTTTGATTAAAATGGAAGAGAAAAAAAAATGAGAAATCATAAGCTTAATTCATGAAATGCCTTTAAAATATTTTAATAACAAAACAATATTTAAATGAAAGTAAAATAAATGTCGCCTACTAACAAATATAAACCTAAAAAAAACCAATGGCAAAAAACTGCATACTGGTTAATGCATATCAGTCGTATTCTGCTGGCTATTGTTTTCATTTTTTCAGGATTTGTAAAAGTCATTGACCCACTTGGGCTCACGTATAAAATTGAAGATTATTTTGCTGCTTTTGGTGGAGTTTTTTCTAAGCTTCAAGTATTTGCATTGTATGCAGGCATTATACTTCCGGTAATCGAATTAGTTATCGGACTGAATCTTTTATTCATGATTAAACTGCGTCAAACTTCAATTTTAGCGCTACTTTTCATGCTGGTAATGACTCCACTTACCTTGTATATAGCCATTTTCAACCCTGTTACTGACTGTGGATGCTTCGGAGATGCATTAGTGATTAGCAACTGGCAAACTTTTTACAAAAATATTGTTTTTCTAGTTTTAACAATTATTCTAGTTTTAACACTTCGGGGTAAAAATCCTATATTCTTACCTCACATTGAATGGATTGTGGTATCGGCATTTGTTATTACTGGTGTGGGTGTATCACTTTACTGCCTGAATCATTTACCTTTCATTGATTTTCGACCCTACAAAGTTGGCACCAATATCCCTGAAGCCATGCTCGTTCCCCAAGATGCGCCATCTGACGTTTATAATACCACTTTTATTTACAAAAAAAACGGTGTTGAAAAGGAATTTACACTCGAGAATTATCCCAAGGGCGATTCTACCTGGACTTTTGTAGATCAAAAAACCATACATATTTCGGAAGGTTATAAGGCTCCGATTCATAATTTCTCCATCGTCGATTCAAAATTCGATGACATTACAGAAGATGTTATTTATTACAAAGGTTATACCTATCTGCTGATTATGTACGATATAAATAAATCATCAGAAAAAGGAGCTATAAAGGCACAGGAATTTTTCGAAAAATACAAAAACACTGATGTCCGTTTTTATGCACTCACAGCATCGACGGATGATGAAATAACCGCATTTAAGGATAAAACCGGCGTGTCTTATCCATTTTGTAAAACAGACCCGATAACGCTGAAAACAATCATTCGTGCTAATCCGGGATTAATGTTGATCAAAAATGGAACAATTCAAAAGAAATGGCATTGGAAAGACTTTTAAAGAATAATGTAAAATGAGAAAATGTAAGAATGTAAAATAAAAAACTAATATAAAATATAAATAAAAATGAGAAAAAACATTGTTGCAGGAAACTGGAAAATGAACAAAACCCTTCAGGAAGGGTTGAATTTGGCTAATGAACTTAACGCAGCCTTAGCTGAATCAAAACTGAATTGTGATGTAGTTATCGGAACTCCATTTATTCATTTGGCAAGTGTAGCCGCTGCTATCGACACAAAAATCATAGGTGTTGCAGCTCAAAACTGTGCAGATAAAGAATCAGGTGCTTACACAGGCGAAATTAGTGCGGCTATGGTAAAATCAACCGGCGCTGATTATGTAATTCTTGGACACTCTGAACGTAGGGAGTATTATGGTGAAACAAGTGAAAAACTGAACAATAAAGTGGCTTTGGCTTTGGCAAACGGATTGACACCTATTTATTGCTGCGGAGAAGCGTTGGAAGTACGCAATGCCAACGAACAAAATGTGTACGTAGAAAATCAGTTAGAAGAAACTGTTTTCAATCTTAGTGCTGATGATTTCAACAAAATAGTAATAGCTTACGAACCAATTTGGGCTATTGGCACTGGTGTAACAGCTTCTACTGAACAAGCTCAGGAAATGTTGGCTTTCATCCGTGGATTGATTGCAGCAAAATTTAATGCAGAAATTGCAAATAACACCTCAATTTTATATGGTGGAAGTTGCAATGCAAAAAACGCTGCAGAACTTTTTTCACAGCCTGATATCGATGGAGGTTTGATTGGTGGCGCTTCACTTAAAGTAGAGGATTTTAAAGCAATTATTGATGCTTTTTGAGGGTAAGCACAATAATTCTATTTTTAAATAATCTCTTTTTAAAAGAATATTATTGAATATAAAATCCTGTGAAATAATTTTGCAGGATTTTTTTTGTATCTTTTAAAACTCTACGAAACCAATCCAAATCCTGTTCAAATCCGTCATGTAGTTGAAGTGCTACGTAACGGAGGAATCATCATCTTCCCTACCGATTCTGTTTATGCTTTTGGATGCGATATTTTCAATACTTCAGCTGTTGAGAAAATTTCGAAAGTTAAAAATAATGATTTACGCAGAACAAATCTGTCCTTTGTTTGTCATGAAATGAGTCAAATCAGTGAATTTGCCAAAATGGATGATGTAGATTTTAAGTTGATGAAAAAAAATCTGCCGGGACCTTTTACTTTTATATTAAACGGCAGCAGTAAACTACCTAAACTGTTTAAAAACCGTAAAACAGTGGGAATAAGAATGCCGGACAATAATATTGCCCTTGAAATTGTACGAGAACTAGGAAATCCGATGATGACAAGTTCGATTTTCACTGACGAAGAAACCACAGAATATATCACCGATCCTGAGTTGATTGAAGAAAAATACGGCGAAATTGTAGATTTGGTTATCGATGGCGGGTTAGGTGGAACTATGCATTCAACAATAGTGGATTGCACAGGAGATAAACCTGAGATTGTACGTGATGGAGCAGGTGAATTAATTGAATAAAGAGTTTGATCGTTAGTGAGTAAAAAAAACAATCCGCTAAATTTTGCTTAATAAAAAAACCAGAAGTAATAATTTTAATAATTAAATACAAGTTGGTTTCTTTTATAATTAATTTTATAAATTAGAAAATCGTTGAGAAAAAGCTTCAATTTAATGCATTAAATAGATAAAAGTTTCATTTTCAATAAAAAATTTTACAGGACCGATTGTGTTCTTTCTCTTTTTCTTCTTCAAAAATAAGTTGGGATGGGAGTCAAAAAAAATCAATCAATTGCTGCTCATATATTTTGAAACATTTATTATTTAAACAAAAGGCAAGCTCCCGTATTTGCAACGATATATCCGTTTGAAGAATAGTGAATACAAAAATGATGTCGCTAATCCCCGTTTTACCCTCACAAAAAAAGTCCCTGAAAACTCAGGGACTTTTTTTCTCTGCCTTTTTCACCCTTTTAGGGGGGCTTAAAGGCAGGGTTAGGGCAGATTTATGCCATTCTATACGGATCGTTGTTGAAGTATTCAGGTACTGAATTGTTTTTTACTTCACCCGGAGGTATTGGAGGATCGGATGCCAATATCAACGATATTTCACTATCAAGTATTATTTTTTCTAATGCAGGAGTGTTATAAACTCTTAAATCTTTTTTAATTTCGATAGCTTTAATTTTTCAGTTCAATTAATATTATATGATTCTTAAATTATTTGATATAAAATACTCAAATTCATACTACAACTCTACCTTTCGAAGTGATTATACCTTTTACACTAATTTCGACATAATATGTACCCGGAAACAATTTCTTACTGATTATTGTTTGTCGATCTTTTAAAGGCAAAGATATTATTTTCAAACCTGATGATTCGCTATAAACAGTGAGGATAGTCCCCGAAACAATTTCTTGGTTATGGGTTACCACTAATTGTCCATTAATCACAGTTAATGAAATATTTTTAACTACTTCAGGATCAGGTTCTGGATTAGGATTAACAACTTCATCAGGAATATTAACAATCAGTGTGAACAAGTTTCCGCCAACGGCAGCCGTAAACGAATAAACCGAACCATCAGAAAGCACCTGCTCAAAGCCTGAACTATTATTTTTCAGCTTAATAACAGTTCCTTCAGGGAAATTACTCAATTCGTTCATTGTCAACGTAAATTCACTACCCGATTTATTTGGAGCGAAATACAACGGAATTTCTTTTTTTGCAGTAAATGGTGACATGCCATTGATTACAATTTTATCAGTCCCTATCATGGTATAAAAGTCAGGAACACTTGAAGAAGAACCATTCATCATTTTTGGAGAATCGTTAGCATCATAACCGTTGGCTGCTTTCTTATTAAAATAAACTACAGTTTCGTCGGAAGTAATACCATTTGTTATCTGTAATCGTAACATTTGATTTTCATCATTTTTTGCAGCAGGTGCTTTCATTAAATAATAATTTGATGGAGCATGGGTACGCATTAAATTTGTCATATCAATTATTGTAGATGAAGTATTAGTTCTTACCCAAAATGCCTGCATAGGAGGTATACTATTGCTGGCATCAACAGGGCTACCTATACCCGATGCATTTACAGTCCAGAAATAATATGTACTACCTACTTTTGTACGGTACCACATAGTAGCAGTTGACAATTTACTACTGTTTGCTGCAAACAAATCTGACCATGTAAGATACGAAGGATAAGGATTACCAATCAAATTATAGCCATTTTTAGATTTTCCGGCGTTATTAGTATAGGTAATAGGAAACGACTGATTCCCATTATTTAATGCACCGGTAAAGGTAATTTGATTAGTTCCAGCTCCTGATGGTGTTACCAAAAACCCCTTGTCAGGCGACATCGTTGTTGAAGTTAACC
>JFJP01039937.1_pt1 | contig 18518 bp, 14 predicted proteins | sample 431651 | NCBI WGS metagenome assembly JFJP01 (sample SAMN02602958, study PRJNA72255) | Microbial mat metagenome, whole genome shotgun sequencing project. | biome: fresh water; feature: sink hole; material: water; isolation source: purple microbial (photo- and chemosynthetic) mats found in...
TTGATTTTCTTTATACCCAGACTGCTCCTTATCATATTCCTGACCTTGTTTACAAGATCAAAAGATGTCCAGTATAACGGCTTGTTAAATAATAATACTTCTCCTTCCTGAAAATTCATCATGCTATATTTAAATCAATGCCTGCAGCCAGAAGTATTAATATTATTGCGCCGACGATTATCCTGTAGTAACCGAAAACTTTAAATCCATGCCTTGTAAGAAAAGTTATAAACCCTTTTATTGCCAGTATAGCTACCAGAAAGGCTACCAGATTTCCGATTATTAATACATTGATATGCTCGGGTTGTATCGATTTATACGATTTTATCATCTCATATACCGATGCCGCAAACATTGTTGGTACGGCCAGAAAAAAGGAAAACTCTGTTGCATTTTTTCGACTTAATTTTTGTGTCAATCCTCCAATAATCGTTGCAGCAGACCGCGAAACACCAGGAATCATAGCTATTACCTGAAAAAAACCTATAACCAGTGCTTTTTTGGAGGTTATCTTTTGATTTTCTGAAGGATTATTAAACCACGAATCAATAAAGAGCAGAAACACTCCTCCAAGAACAAGGGAAACAGCTACGACAAGAACACTCTCTAACATCTGATCAATATATCCGCTAAAGAGGAAACCAAGAAATGCAGCTGGTAAAAAAGCAATAAACAATTTTAAATAAAAATCAAAAGTTTGAAAAAATCTTTTCCAGTATAAAATGATAACTGATAAAATAGCGCCAAATTGGATATTTACAGTAAAAAGCTTAACAAAACTGTTGGGTTCGATACCAAGTAGTTTTTGGGTAATAATCATATGGCCGGTTGAAGAGACAGGTAGAAACTCAGTTACCCCTTCAACGATGGCTATAATAATAGCTTGAAATATGTCCATAATTCAGATATTCTTTGATCCGATACTTATATCACTAAAGTTGATTCTGTATCGAAATGAGAGTTTTATTTGAAAACTGGATATTATTCTTTGGGCTTTTTCATGATGGCCCAAATCTCAAATATAAACCCGGCCAGAACAACTATTGGGGCAAGAGTAATTCTCCTGAAGCTGAATATATCTTCGCTGAATTTGTCGGGACTGTCAGACTTTCCGCCAAGCATAAGCAGGAAGCCAATTACAATTATTCCGAATCCGATAGCCAGCAGCTTGTAGTTCTCTCTGCCAAGAGCAAAATTCAGTTTCTCCTTATTTTCGTTCTTTGTGCCCATGATAAATCAATAATAAAGTTTGTCTTCAGAAATACTCAGATACCTGTTAACGGAAAAATATGTTGAAATAATATTTATAAGTACGCCTAAAATAATTAATGATGCTCCAAGAAGAAGCAATAAATTTGTGCTCTCAAATGAGAACATCATAAAAAATTCCTTTTCTATAAGGTAAAGCAGTCCCATCAGCAGAATCATTGCCAGCAGGGCAGCAAGAAATCCCTGAAATGCACTCTGAAGCAGGAATGGCCTCCGTATGAAGCCTCTTGTTGCACCAACCAGCTGCATTGTTCTGATTATAAACCTGCGCGAATATATCGACAGTCTGATTGTATTATTAATAATCGTCAGAGCTATCAGGAACAGAAAAGTACTGATTACCAGGAGGAACAGACTGATCTTTTTAACATTTTCATTAATGAGAAAAAGTAACGACTCCTGATAATAAACCTCCTTTACAAAAGGATATTCAAAAACGTATTTTTCGATTTTCGCAACACTGTCGGGACTTGTAAAACCTGCATATAAATAAACGTCAATCGAAGGAGGAAGCGGATTATCTCCCAGGAAATTAATAAAATCCTCTCCCAGCTCTTCTTTCATTTTCAGGGCTGCCTCATCTTTTGAAACATACTCGGTTGACTTTACATATGGTTTGGCATCAAGGTCTTTCTGCAACATCCTGATATCTGCCTCTTTCGCGCCATCATCAAGCATAACAGAGAATGAAAGGCTCTCACGGAAATAGTCTGACAGTTCCCTTGCATTTATCAGCACCAGACCTAAAACCCCAAGCAGAAACAGAACAAGAGAGACACTTATTACAAGCGTCACATATGAACCCCTGAGCTTTGTCTTTGAATATCCGGTCTCTTTAGTCTTCAATTCCTTATTTTATTATTTTAACCGTCATTGCGAGGAGGAACGACGAAGCAATCTTTCAAACATACTTACATTTAACCGTCATTGCGAGGAGTCCCGATAGCTATCGGGACGACGAAGCAATCCTTCTCCCTCAGTCTAATCCAAAACAGTGATCCACCCAAACATATCCGGCTCGTCACCACTCTGGATGCCAATCAGCTTGTTATAAAGTTTCATAGACTGCACACCCGGCTCTCCGTCTTTGCAATACTCGTATATCTTATTATTCTCCGGATCAAAAATCTTCGCAATAGGACTTATCACTGCTGCCGTGCCACATGCTCCTGCTTCGGCAAAAGTTGATAGCTCTTCCACCGGGACTGGCCTTCTCTCGGTTTTCATTCCCAGACTTTTTGCTATCTCAATCAGGCTCATATTCGTTATAGAATTAAGAATAGATTCTGATTTAGGTGTTACATAAGTGTTGTCTTTAATTCCAAAGAAATTGGCTGGTCCGCACTCGTCAATATATTTTTTCTCTTTTGCATCGAGGAAAATAGTATTTGCATATCCGCCATCGCGGGCAGCTATTATGGCTCTCATGCTTGCTGCATAGTTACCTCCGACTTTGTAAATACCGGTCCCCAGAGGGGCAGCTCTGTCTATGTCTCTGCATATCAGCATATTAACAGGCCTGACTCCCCCTTTGAAATATGGTCCCACTGGTGTTACAAAAACAATGAAGGTATATTCCGCTGCAGGCTTAACGCCAACTTCAGCTCCGCTGCCATATAATAAAGGCCTTATATAAAGGGTTGCACCGGATCCGTAAGGTGGCACATATTTTTTATTCAGTTCTATAACTTTAAATATGGCTTCCCTGAACAACTCAATCGGAAAAGCTGCCATCTTAACTCCGTCAGCCGAACTGATCATACGCTTAGCATTCTCTTCCCAACGGAATAGTCTAACCTTCCCGTCTTTACCCATGTAAGCTTTCAGTCCTTCAAATGCTTCCTGGCCGTAATGAAGCCCGGTTGCAGCAATATGTATATCAATATATTCAGAGGAGGAGACTTCCAGTTTTCCCCATTTTCCATCTTTATAAACGCATCGTATATTAAAATCTGTTTTGATATAACCAAAAGGCAGATTTTTCCAATCCAGAGTTTCCATAAATAAGACTTATAAAATCAATCGCAAAAGTACATTTTTAAAAGATATTTTTCCGGTTTTCAGAGAGAAATCGGGTTATTCTGTGTTTTTCTCCAATCCGGCCAGCTGATCTTCAACAGGAACTCCCCTTAAAAGCCTGGCCGTATTTGTATGAAATTCATGGTCAGATAAGATTTTTTTCTGAATCCTGATCCATGTAGAATTGTCAGTATGTTTGCCATATTCTGTTCTTTCCCGAAGGAGCCGTTCTGTAAGCTTAAAAAAGTCAACCCTTCCCAGATAATCATAACGGGCATCATGTAAGATCCTGTCTGAAAGTGAATCATACTGATCGCTATATGAGTTCTTTATGAGCTTACATGTAAGGTCCACATTCTCCTGACTGAATCCGTATCCGGGTAGTATTTCTTCAACAAGCCGTAAAGATGCCTCCATAGGCTTCTCATAATCTGAAATATAACCAGTAAGAAGAAATACCGAAGCAAGCTTCAGATTGATAAACTCCTCCTCAGGAAGATTCTCTGCAGTTGACAGTAGCTCAACATTATTGCTGATATTCTTCAGCATCGATGAGTTATGAAAATAGAGATTAGGAGGAGCCTCATCGTCGAACATTTTGGTAACCATTTCTTCAATATCCTGAAGCTTGATCATCTGCATCTTAACTATAAATTTCCTGTTGGGACCGCCATTCTCATCCGACAGCTCCGGCACTATGCCATTTACAAAGTACATCTCCAGTTCTCCCTTATATTTCACTGGCATCTTACCCCTGAATTCGCAGTTAAAAAACTCTTTAACAAATTCATAGGTCGTTCCTGATATATTTATTTTTCCGGCTTCTCCTGATGATTCCATCCTGCTTGCAGTGTTCACTGTATCTCCCCAGATATCGTACGATAGCTTTTTCTGCCCAACAACTCCTGCAACAACTGTCCCGGTATGGATTCCGATCCTTATATCCCAGAATTTCATTCCTTCAAGCTCAGAACTCTCTTTCAGCCTGGTCATGTATTGCTTCATCTCAAGTGCAGCCAGAATTACCTCAACGGGATTGGTTCTGTTCTTTTCAGGTATTCCTCCGGCACACATATACGCATCACCAATCGTCTTAATTTTTTCAATTCCGTACTTCTCAACAACTGAATCAAAATAGAAGAAGAACTTGTCGAGTTCATCAATTAATACTTCCGGATTCATCTCCTCCGCTATCTTGGTAAAGCCCTGAATATCAGAGAATAGAACTGTCACAAAATTATATTTGATTTTTGTTGCCTTCCCTTTCTCAATAATCTCGCTAGCGGTGTTTTTCGGGAGAACATTTGCAAGCAGCTTTTCAGTTTTCTCTTTTTCAATAATCAGGTCCTCTGTTCTGTTATTGATGATCTTCTCAAGCATATATTGCTTTCGTGCAAATCTCAAATCAAGCTGTTCGTAAATGGCCCAGCTGATAAGAAGGAATAAAATGAAATAAAACACCAGGGCCGGCGCAGAGAGGTACCAACGGGGAAGAATTTTAACCGTAAGCGGAGGAAACTCAACTATTTTATCTCCCTTCTCTTTGTATCTTACCATAAGAGAGTAACTTCCTGCAGGTATGTTGGTATACTCTTTATAGTTACTCTTCCTGCCGGTACTCCAGTCAGAGTCAAATCCCTTCAGCAGGAACTGAACCTCTTTTATACTGTCTCCGGGTACTTCAAATGTTATATTATTATCCCTTCTTCTGAGTTCAATCTTCTGATTTAAAAACTGTTCCCTTATTGCAGGAGATTCGGGAATCACCAGTACCGTGTCGCCCGAAAAACTGCCACTAACAGCAATTACTTCCGGGAACATCAGAACAGGAAGAAGCCCAATAAGAATAATTCTCCTGAGGAACTTAAGCATAAACAATTATCTTGCTTTTTATTAATTCAAATGTAGCATTTAAAAAAGTATAGGCAAAAGGAAAGCCCTATTTTGAGTATTTTTGAGACAAATTTAAAAGTGTTTTATGAGATTAATATTCGCTTCAAACAATCTGCATAAGATTAGGGAAATAAACAGTATTCTTGGGAACAGCTTTACGCTCCTTAGTTTAAATGATATAAATATTTTTGATGAAATACCTGAAAATGAACCGCTTATTGAAGGTAACGCTCTTGCAAAAGCCAGATATGTATTCAATTCAACCGGATTGGATGTGTTTGCAGATGATACAGGTCTGGAAATTGAAGCATTGAATGGAGAGCCGGGTGTACACTCTGCAAGATTTGCCGGACCCGGCAAGGATTCAGCGGCAAATATTGAAAAAGTATTTGCCCTCCTGGGAAACAATAAAAACAGAAAAGCCAGATTCAAAACAGTGATAGCCCTGATTCTGGATAAACGTGAATACCTTTTTGAAGGGATTGTTAACGGTCAGATAATTTCCGGGAAAAGAGGTGCTGAGGGATTCGGATATGACCCTATTTTTATTCCGGATGGCAAAAACAAAACATTTGCAGAGATGGAACTTAGTGAGAAGAATACTGTTTCACACCGGGCCAGGGCATTCGAAAAACTGAGAGGTTTTCTGAATGAGTATGAGAAAAACAATAAATAGGTAGTTTAATGGTTTATCTGGAAAGACAGAAGACAGTGAGATTGCGGATTGCGGAATTCGGATTGCGGATTTAAAAATCCGAAATCACAAATCCGAAATCCGAAATTTCACTCCGGTCTCCGGTCTTCTGACCAATTCAAAATTTAAAATTGAAACTTAATCTGACATTTTTACTACTTTTTTCCGGAGTTTTATTTTCCTCCGGTCAGTCTCCCGTTGGCACCTGGACAGACCATCTCACTTACAATACGGCCAAAAGTGTCGCAGTTGGTTCCGGAGAAGTTTTCGCTTCAACCGGATCTTCAATAATAGTATACAATAAAGAGTTTTCAGAACTGAAAAAAATGTCGCGCATTAACGGGCTTACCGAGACCGGGATAAGTACTATCGGATGGTCTGAGGAGAATAAAACACTTATAATAGCCTATTCAACAACAAATGTTGATCTTGTAAAAAACAATGTAATATTTAATATTTCCGACATTTCCAGAAAGTATATCCCAGGAAGAAAAGAGATTAACCGCATACGTACAAACGGGAAGTACGCATACCTTGCCTGCAGCTTCGGTATTGTTGTAATCGACCTCATAAAAAAAGAGATTTACGATACCTGGAAGCCCGGAGCTGCTACCGGTGATGCTGAAGTTTGGGATATAACATTCGGTAACGGGAATTATTATGCTGCAACTTCAGTGGGTGTTTGGTCGGCATTACAAACTGATCAGGGTTTGTCGTACTTTGGAAACTGGAAGCTGATAAATAACCTTCCGCAACCTACAGGAAAATACACTTCAATTGTTTATTCAGGTAACAAGCTATATTTTAACCTTTCTGATCCCATCTCAGGAGGAGATTCTGTCTACTCCCTTGATGGCGGTATTTCACTTTTTTCCTTTTTGCCGGGAGTATATAATAAATCTTTTGATCCGGCACTTTCCGGATTTACAATATCCTCACAGTCATCACTGAGATATTATAATAGTAGCGGTTCTCTCTTAAACACTATATCTTCTTATAACTGGGGAAATGTTAGTATTTCACAGGGAATAGCCGACGATAAGGACATATGGATTGCAGATAATAATTCCGGACTTGTCCGCGGTGAAAATCTATCTTCTTTTTCTGCCTTTACGCTGCCCGGACCTGTATCAAACAATGCTTTTAGTATCACTTCATTAAACGGAAAAACAATAATAAGTGGTGGTGGTCCAACTGTATCGTGGAATAATCAGGGACGTCCCTTTCAGCTATCAGTTTTTGAAGATAATAACTGGACTCATATACTTAAAAGTCCTGTGATTGATGCTATGAGGGTGTTGATCGACCCTGACAATAACAACCATTATTTTGTGTCAACATGGGGTAACGGTTTGCTTGAGTATGAAAATAACGAGCTTAAAAATCAGTATACTTATACTAATTCACCCTTACAGACTATTATCGCAGGAGCACCTTATGTAAGGGTTTGTGGGCTGGCGATGGATAAGGACAAGAATCTTTGGATAACACAAACAGAGGTAGAAGGAACTCTTAAAGCCCTCAGGCCCGATGGCAGCTGGATTGTTAATCCAATAACAATACCCGGCACGACAATTGGTGACCTTATTATTGCAAAAAATGGTTATAAATGGGTAATACTTCCCAAAGGAAACGGATTGCTTATTGTTGATGATAACGATACACCTGAAAATAACACCGACGACAGATATAAAAGGATGCTGGTTGAGGACAACGAGAATAATATTATATCAGGTGTATATTCCTTTGCTGAAGATCTCGATGGGAATATTTGGGTTGGAACTGATCAGGGTCCCCTGATATATTATAACCCGGAAAAAGTTTTTGATAGTGATATTAATGCCTTCCGCATAAAGATCTCCAGAAACGATGGCAGCGGTCTTGCAGATTATCTTCTTAATAGTGAGGTAATTACAGCTATAGCTATAGACGGTGCAAACAAAAAATGGATCGGGACCAATAGTTCGGGTGTTTATCAGCTTTCTCCCGAAGGCACTAAAATGCTAATTAACTACAATGAAACTAATAGTCCTATCCTTTCAAACTCAATAGTAAGTCTTGCCGTTGATAATAAAACCGGAGAAGTATGGCTGGGAACCTCGAGGGGAGTACAATCAGTAAGAGGTGAAGCCACAGAAGGAGGTGAACAATTTTCCAAAGTTTATACTTTTCCTAATCCCGTAAGAGAGGACTATTATGGAAATGTAACGATAACAGGACTAATGCGCGACAGTCATATCAGGATAACAGATGTTAGCGGAAACCTTGTTTTCGAAACTGAATCTGATGGAGGTCAGGCATCATGGGATCTTAAAACATATAACGGGAAACGGGTCAGTACCGGTGTATATCTTGTGTTCTGCGCCAGTAGCGACGGGTCTCAGTCGGCGGTTACAAAGATGCTGGTAATCAGATAAATCCATTAACCACAAAGGGCACAAAGAAATTACACAAAGGGCACAAAGAAATTAATAAAATTGATTAGACTTTGTGTCCTTCGTGTTGACCTTTGGGTTCCTTTGTGGTAAAAAAAATCCTAATATTTATTCTGTAATAAGACTCTGGATCCTTTCGATCTGTAATTGCTTATTAACTTCCCTGAGGCTTCGGGCAGTTGATGTGAAATACTGGTGTCCGGAAATAAATTTCACCTGGATCTTATTCCAGTCATTAAGAGATCCCATTTTATTCTGCGCTTTAAGCTCCTCGTACAGAGTATTTGAAACAGGGATAAAATCACTTCTGCCCAGATAATCAAGGTCAGAATCACATATAATATTCTCAAGAAGATTTGTTGGTCTCGGAGGAAGTTTTGTTGCCATTATAATTGAACAGATCCTGTCAATCTGTTCTGGTGAATAATTGAATTTTGGTAACATTTCACGCGCCAGTTCCGTACCATAAAATTCATGGTTGTCATATGCAATTGTGTGCCCGGCATCGTGGAATAGTCCGGCTGTTTTCAGAAGCAGGATCTCTTCATCGGTACAACCCTCGCCCCAGCCAATGAGCTCAACCTCAGTCACCACATCAACAGTATGCTTAACATTATGATAATACAGATAATCAGGCAGTTCTTTCTCGAGTTTATCTAAAATAATCTCCTGAATATCGGTAAACTGAATTAGTCCGAACTTGATTCTGAACGCTTCGTTGGGTAATACACCTTCGCCATTGACAGAAAATTCCGCTTTGAGCCCCTTTACCCGGTACATCTGAAGATCTCCTTTGTACTTAACCGGAAGCTTCCCAAAGTATTCGCAATCAAAGAACTCCTTTACCAGTTCGTATGTCATTACAGAGATCAGGATCATCCCGTTATCTGATACTGCCTCAACTCTGCTGGCTGTATTTACGGTGTCGCCCTTAATATCGTAATTAACTTTTTTCTTGCCTGAGATCGTTGCTGTAACCGGACCTGTGTGAATGCCTATTTTGAGATCCCAGATGCTCTTATCGCCCCCTCTTTTTTCTGTTTCGTACTTTTTAAGGAAATTTCTCATTTCCATTGCAGACATTACCACATCGATAGGGTTGGTAATGTTTTTGACAGGTATACCTCCGGCACACATATAAGTGTCGCCGATAGTCTTGATCTTTTCAATTTTAAACCTTGTAACAATTGAATCGAATTCAAAAAGGATCTCATCGAGCTCATCCATTACAGCTGAAGAATCCATTCCTTCAACAAGTTTTGAGAACCCGTGAATGTCGGCAAAGAGAACTGTCGCCATATTAAATTTAAGCGATCTTTCTTTCTTATCACCGTCACTGAGATCTTTTGCACCTTCCGGCGAGACCTTTTCATAAAGAGCTTTTATTTTTTCATTGTCGCGGGTAAGCTTTTCATTCAGCTTTTCAAGTTTCTTGATATGATCTTCAAGCTCCTGGTTCTGTTTGGCAAGCCGGGCAATTCTTTTTACAAGCTCCTCATTATTTGTTACTGTCATAGTACAGTTGAATGATCAGTAAATATAATAATTTTATATTTGAAAAATTACACAGTTTATCATGCTTGAGAAAACACGGGGAATAGTACTTCATCAGATTAAATACACCGACTCTGGTATTGTAGCACAACTTTACACAAGAAACTTCGGCAGACAATCATTCCTGATCAGAGGTATGAGAAACAAAAAAGCAGGAAAACATAACATTCTTTTCCAACCTATGTTTATCCTCGAAATCGAGATGCAATATAAATCATCACGTGAAATGCAGATAATGAAGGAGTTTTCCGTTGCCTTCACACCATATAATATTCATTCTGATATAAAAAAAAGTGTTGTGGCAATTTTTCTGGGAGAAGTCCTTACATCTGTATTAAAAGAAGAGAGTCCGCATGAGGAGATGTTCGACTTTATTGAGGAATCTATTATCTATTTTGATAAAAGCAGTGCGGGATATGCAAATTTCCATATTGCCTTTCTTGCCGGACTCAGCAGCTATCTCGGATTTGAGCCATCCCTCCGCTCAGGCACTGATGATCAGTTTTTTGATCTGAAAAACGGCGCTTTTGTCCCGGTTCCGCCGGTGCATGGTTTTTATGCAACCAGCGGGGTCTCTGAGATCCTGGCCGGATTCTTCTCTTCCTCATACGAAGAATGTGACTCCATATCACTCACCGGGGTACTTCGTAATGAAGTACTTGAAACGTTGGTAAAATACTATTCACTCCATTTGCCCGGACTGAAAAAAATAAAATCTCTTGAAGTGCTTAAAGAGGTTTTCAGTTAATTTCAAATCAGTATCCGTAAAGTATTTTTTCTATCTTTAATGATCAAATTTAAAGTATAATGTCGATCATTCCCTCTATTGTTAACTGGCTGAATAAAAAGCGTATAGATCAGATAGAGCTGTTTAAGAAATATCCTGTTGAGACCCAGCAGGAGGCATTGTACAAACTTCTTGCAAGAGCTGCTTCAACAGAATGGGGCCAAAAATATAATTATTCATCAATAACATCAGTAAGAGATTACCAGTCCAGGTTTCCTGTTCAGACATATGAGGAATTAATTCCTTATGTTGAAAGGCTGCGCAAGGGAGAGAATAACCTTCTATGGCCGGGTGAAATAAAATGGTTTGCAAAATCTTCAGGTACAACATCTTCAAAAAGCAAATTCATTCCAATGAGTACTGAAGCTCTCGAAGATTGTCATTACAGAGCCGGAAAGGATATTCTCATAATCTATACTATGCAGAATCCTGACACAAAAATATTCTCAGGAAAGAGTCTTACACTCGGGGGGAGCCATCGCATAAATCAGTTTAACAGTGATTCTTTGTACGGCGATCTTTCTGCCATACTTATCGAGAATGCCCCGTTCTGGGTCGATATCATCAGAACACCGAAACAAAAGATTGCTCTTCTTGAGGATTTTGAAGAAAAGCTGGAGCTGATAACAAAATCGTGTGTAAACGAAAATGTGACAAACATATCAGGTGTTCCCTCCTGGTACCTGGTTTTGATCAAACAGATACTTGCCTATACAGGAAAATCAAACCTTCTTGATGTATGGCCCGATCTGGAAGTGTTTTTTCATGGAGGAATCAGCTTTACTCCATACAGGGAACAATATCAGAACCTGATTCGCGGAAACCAGATGAAGTATATGGAAACTTATAATGCATCGGAGGGATTTTTCGGGATACAGGACGATCCGGGGAAAAGTGATATGCTCCTTATGCTCGACTATGGTATATTTTACGAGTTCATACCTTCAGATAAAGTTAACTCGGATTCTCCACCTGTTTATACACTGGGAGAAATAGAAACAGGAGTGAACTACGCAATTATCATATCTACCAATGGAGGGTTATGGAGATATATGATGGGCGATACAGTTGTCTTTACATGCCTCAATCCCTTCAGATTCAGGATATCAGGCAGAACCAAACATTTTATAAACGTGTTTGGCGAGGAGGTAATTGTTGACAATGCCGATAAGGCTCTTGAATTAGCATGTAAAGCTACAGGTGCACTTATATCCGAATATACAGCCGGACCTGTTTTTATGAATGCTTCAGTAAAAGGATCTCATGAATGGATAATAGAATTTGAAAAAGAACCTGCTGATCTGGCCTTGTTTACTGAATATCTCGACAAGTCACTTCAATCTGTTAATTCAGATTACGAGGCTAAGAGACATAAGGATCTGAATCTTGTTCTTCCCCTTGTAAAATCAGTACCTGCTGGAACATTCAGCAAATGGCTTAAAGCTAAAAATAAACTTGGAGGCCAGAACAAAGTACCCCGGCTCTCAAATACACGTGAGTATATAGATGATTTATGTAATATTTCCCAACTTTAGTCACTTTAGGCATTTTAGGCACTCAAGGCACTTTTTTTTTACTAATTTTATATTCTGATTATCTGGCAAAACAGTACGGTTGGGTTGCTCATTATGAGGATGTTGATGACAATCCTTACCTTAACGACTTTTATGAAGATATGCAGCGATGGTCGTTTAACCTACAGATCTATTTTCTCAATTCAAGATTCAGCCAGATACTTGAAATAAGAAAATCTGATAAGACAATTATTCAGGACAGAACCATATACGAAGATGCCTATATCTTCGCTCCCAACCTTCACTCAATGGGTTTAATGTCGACTCGTGATTTTGACAATTACTCCTCCCTTTTCAAAATGATGAGTTCGCTTGTAAAACCTCCTGATTTACTGCTTTATCTCCGGGCATCGGTACCAACACTTGTGAACCAGATCCAGAAACGCGGAAGAGAATACGAAAGTTCCATCCGGATCGACTACCTGAAAAGACTCAATGAGAGATACGAAGCATGGATGGAATCCTATAACCTTGGAAAGGTGCTTATCATTGAGGCTGATCATTATAACTTCCCCAATAACAGAGATCATCTCAGCGAGGTTATTGACAAGATAAATGCTGAGCTGCATGGACTATTTTAAAAATATTTGAATATTTCGATTCTGTTTTCTAATTTTACTGTTCATCAAGCTGCAATACTGATGTCGGTAATTTCTGTAATTTTTATTAAGTTCTAAATTAATATTTATGAAAACTATTAAATCATTATTGATCCTATTTGTTGTAATATTCTTATTCAGTGGTGTTTACGGCCAGACTGATCTGAACAAGCAGGCACCTGTTGATCCTTTAATAAAGACCGGAAAACTCAGTAACGGTCTTACATACTTTATCCGTAATAATAAGGAACCGGAAAAACGGGCAAGTTTCTATATCATTCAGAATGTAGGTGCTATCCTTGAAAATGACGATCAGAATGGACTGGCGCATTTTCTGGAACATATGGCTTTTAATGGCACCACACATTTCCCGGGCAAAGGAATTATCAGCGGACTTGAAAAGCACGGAGTCTCATTTGGAAGAAATATCAATGCTTATACCGGTTTTGATGAAACAGTATATAATCTTACAGATGTTCCGGTTGAAGTTCCGGGACTTGTAGACTCATGTCTTTTAATACTTAACGACTGGTCGCATTATCTAACCCTCTCTGAAAAAGAGATTGATCTGGAACGGGGAGTTATAAGCGAGGAGTACCGCACCGCCAAAACAGCCAGCAGAAGAATGATTTTTGATGTGATTCCTGTAATATATAAAGGAACAAAATACGCAGAAAGAGATATAATTGGCAGTCTGGATGTTATTAAAAACTTTTCCTATAACACCCTGCGTGATTATTATAAAAAATGGTACCGTCCCGACCTTCAGGCTATTGCCATCGTAGGAGACATAAACGTAGATGAAGTTGAGAAGAGCATTAAGAAAATTTTCAGCTCTATTCCTCCTCCCGAAAATCCTGCCCCCCGCAATTTGATTGAAGTACCATATCATAAAGAAACCTATTTTGTTCTTGCAGCCGATAAGGAGGCTCCACAGACTTCGGTTGAAGTACTTGTGTTGCATAAAGCAGTACCTCCTGGTGAAAAAAATCAGAAATATATTCGCGACAGTCATGTTATTTCTCTTATGAACTCTATGATCAACACCAGGGTGAACGAACTCCTGCAGAAAGAGAATCCGCCATTTGTCTCAGGTTCGGTTTCATTCGGCTCACATTATGCAAGAGGGTATGATGGATTATCTATCGATGCAACAGCCCGTCAGAATGAGGAAGCTATTGCCCTTGAGGGTATTTATACAGAAGCTGAAAGAGCTAAAAGATTCGGATTCACAAAAGGCGAACTCACCCGTGCAAAGGCAAGGATGCTGGCTGATTTTGAGAACAGATACAAGCAGAAGGATAAAATTGATAATGACACTTATGTCTCCGGAATCCAGAACTTCTTTTTAACCGGTGAACCTCTTACATCAATGGACTTCGACTTTGAATTTCTGAAACAGGTTATTGATGGAATAACAGTTGAAGAGATCTCTGCTCGTTTTAAAGAGCTAATGATTGATGAGAACAGGACTATTATTGTCCAGGGCCTTGAAGGTGATGGTGTTAAACATTTAACAGAACAGGAGGCTCTGGATATTCTTGCAAAAGTTAAAAACTCCCAGCTTTCGCCTTATGAGGATAAAACTCTGTCTGAATCTTTAATAAGTGAAGAGCTCAAAGGCTCCAAAATAGTCAATACAGTCCTTCTACCTCAGTTTGATGCTGTAGAATGGACACTTGCCAATAATACAAAAGTGATCTTCAGAAAGGCAGATTATGAGAAGGATAACATTTTACTTTCTGCTTTCAGTTTCGGGGGAATGTCAAAACTCGATAATAATCTGGTTCTGCCTGCCAATCTTCTTTCAGCCATTCTTCCAATGTACGGAACGGGTGACTATGATAATGTTACACTACAGAAAATGCTTGCAGGCAAGAAAGCAAATGTAACTGTTGCCATGTCTGAAACAGTTGAATCGCTCAGCGGTACCTCTACTCCAAAGGATTTTGAAACAATGATGCAGCTTCTTTATCTTCGCATAGCCAAACCACGTTTCGATAAGGTTGCCCATGATGCTGTAATCGGAAGATTTGCAGGCATAATAGGGAATATGGAAAAAGATCCCAATAAGATCAAGAGTGACAGTATTTCGATGATTACAACCGGTTATCATCCAAGAACTCCGATCCTCTCAAAAGAGACAATTGGGAAAATTACGCTCGAAGATGTTCAGAAATTATATACCGACAGATATAACAATGCTGATGAATTCACATTCTTCATTGTCGGTAATATTGAAAAGGAAGCTGTAATACCTATGGTGGAGAAGTACATAGGATCTCTTCCTTCAACCGGGAGAAAAGAGACATGGATAGACAGGGAGGTTGAACAACCCGATGGTAAAATAACCAGAGAAATTGCAATGCCTCTGACAATTCCTAAATCTACAGTCTTCCTTTCTTTTGCTCAGGAAATGAAATATACTCCTTATAATTATCTTGGACTTGAAGTCCTGAAAGGTATTCTCGATCTGGTATATACCGAAAAAGTAAGGGAAGAAGAAGGGGGAACTTATGGTGTGGGTGTATCACTGACTGCACAGAAAAGACCAACCGAACTGGCAGAAGGGATGATAACATTCGACTGTGACCCTGCCCGTGCAAATGACTTAAAAGCAATTATTTACCGCGAGATTGATAACATTGTCAAAAATGGCCCAAGCCAGGAGAATCTCGACAAGGCAGTTAATAACCTGCTTAAGACAAGAGAAGAGGGCAAAATGCATAACTCGTACTGGTTAACTGTCCTAAGCAAATATTACAGCTTCGGGATTAATTCCAACGATCCGGCAAACTATGAGAATATTTTAAAATCATTTACGGTAAAAGATATCAAAAAGATTTCCGGACAAATGTTCAAAAAGGCCGATGTTGTTGACCTGATATTCAAACCGGTGCAATAATATAATTGTAGGTCACGGTCACGACCGTGGTTTTATGTAGGGAAGGGTCGCGACCCTGGTTGGATATTGTCACGTCCGTGGTTTTATGTAAGGAAGGGTCGCGACCCTTCCCTACATAAACAGAATCACATCAATTTTTAATAATTTTTAATATTAATCGGATTATACATTTTAAAATTATGTATTACCTTGCCATTCTTATTAATAAAAAATAAAAATACCATGAGTTCTTCACGCAGAGGTTTTATTAAAACTGCATCTGTAATGGCTGCAGGAAGTGTTTTATCATTAGATGCTCTATCAAAAGCCAGACTTGGCATATCTGCCAACGACAAAATACAGGTTGGCCTTATCGGAGCAAGGAGCCAGGGCTTTGCTAATCTTGTCTCATTACTTAAAAATCCTGAAGTGGAGTGCGTTGCACTTTGCGATATTGATAAAAATATTCTTACAAATCAGACTGATGCCCTTGTAAAACTTGGATTCCCTCAGCCAAAGCTGTATGTTGATTACCGTAAGATGCTGGAGAACAAAGACATTGACCTTGTGATTATCGGAACTCCCGACCATTGGCACTGTCTGCAATTCGTTGATTCTCTCGCAGCCGGGAAACATGTTTATGTTGAAAAACCCATAGGTAATTCCATTGCCGAAATAAATATCATGCATAAAGCAGTTCAAAAATATGGCAAGATTGTACAGGTCGGACAGTGGCAAAGAAGTCAGCCTCACTTTGTTGATGCAATAAATTATATAAAAACAGGTAAACTAGGACGCATACGCACCTGTAAAGCATGGTCGTATGTCGACTGGAAAGGAGCTGTTCCAAAAGTTGCCGACTCTTCCGTTCCGGAAGGTGTAGACTATAATCTGTGGCTCGGACCGGCACCAAGGATTCCTTTTAATTTAAACCGTTTTCATTTTACATGGAGGTGGTTCTGGGAATATGGCAACGGACTCATGACAGACTGGGGAGTGCATCTGATCGACTATATATTATATGGCATGGGCAAGAGTATTCCGGAGTCTGTTATGGCTATCGGAGGAAAATATGCATTCCCTGATGATGCCATGGTTACTCCCGATACAATGACAGCTGTATATGATTTCAAAGATTTCACAATGATCTGGGAACATACAATCGGTATAGGTTTGGGTAACTGGGCAAGACCTCACGGAATGTCATATATCGGAGAGAATGGAACACTTATTCTCGATCGTAAAGGATGGGAAGTGGTACCGGAGAAGACCAGGATCGAAGCTGTTCCTGTTCAGAAAAATGTTGGTGTAGGACTTGATATTCATACCAAAAACTGGCTCGACTGTATTAAAAACAATACCCCTCAGAAACTGAATGCCGGAATTGACATCGGACGAAAAGTAGCACTGGTAGCCCAAATGGGAAATATTGCCTACCGTACAGGAGAAAAAGTATACTGGGATGATACAAAACAATCCTTCAAGACTGAAACAGCAAACAAACTGATAACACCTGTTTACAATAACGGATATAAATTACCGAAATTATAACTGTAGGAACGGGTCGCGATCCTTGGTTTTATGTAGGGAATGGTCGCGACCATTCCTTACATAACAACGAAATCATTCCGGATTATTCAATTTCCGCTACAGCTGCTGTAATAATTTTCCATTTATCATGGTCCATTCTTGCACCAACAATTTCTATTACGTGTCCTGCCAAAAGAGATCCATACTGACCGCATATCTCAAGATTCTTTCCTTTGGAATATCCATAGAGGAATCCTGATGCATACAGGTCTCCGGCCCCCGTTGTATCTCTCAAAGTTACCTGTGCGGTTCCGATTTTTATAATTTCCTCTCCTCTTCTTATCCACGAACCTTCGCTGCCTACCTTAACTACCGCAATTTCACACATCTGTGAAAGACTTAACAGTGCTTCTTCAGGAGCCAGTCCGGTGAATGACTTAGCTTCTTCCTCATTGGCAAAAACAATGTCCACATATTTTTCAACTATCTCTTTAAAATCGGAAAGCATTGCATCAACAACATTAAAGCTGGCAAGATCAAGTGCTATTTTCATGTTATTCTGCTTTGCCATACGACAGGCAGTCTCTACCAGTGGCTTATTCAGGATAAGATAACCCTCGAGATATAGTATATCGTATCCTTTGAAATACTCAGATTTTAAATCATCTGCATTGAGTTCAACTGCTGCTCCCAGATGAGTTGCAAATGTTCTTTCCGAGTCAGGTGAGATCATAGCAATTGCAGTTCCTGTAACTGTATCACGTCTGATAAGCATAGTATTTATGCCTGCGTACTTCATATCCTTCTCAAAAAACAGACCTGTTTCATCTTTTCCGATTGATCCGATGAAACCTGTTTTAATACCAAGCATAGCCAATCCGTGTATTGTGTTTGCAGCTGATCCTCCGGAAGTCATAATTCTGTTAAAGTTAACAGTTTCAGACTTTACCAGCCTGGATTTAGACTCATCGACAAGCTGCATACTGCCTTTTGGTAACTCAAACTTTGAAAGAATTGAATCATCATTTATCATGGTCATTACGTCGACCAATGCATTACCAATACCCAGGATTTTTTTCATTTTAAAAATTTTTGTCAAAGATATTGCTTAATTCACTAAAAGCCCTTACTTTTGGCCTGCTAAAATATGGCAAGTTCTTTTAAAAATACCTTCCTCAGTAGCTCAGTTGGTTAGAGCAACGGACTGTTAATCCGTGGGTCGTAAGTTCGAGTCTTACCTGGGGAGCAAAAAAGTCCTGATTCGTCAGGACTTTTTTTTT
>JFJP01001996.1_pt1 | contig 18514 bp, 16 predicted proteins | sample 431651 | NCBI WGS metagenome assembly JFJP01 (sample SAMN02602958, study PRJNA72255) | Microbial mat metagenome, whole genome shotgun sequencing project. | biome: fresh water; feature: sink hole; material: water; isolation source: purple microbial (photo- and chemosynthetic) mats found in...
CACCATTTCGAGCAATCGGGCTGGAAAGAAACGCAGGTGGTGGTGCGTTTCTGGATCATCACCATCCTGCTGGTGCTGTTCGGTCTGTCGACGCTGAAGATACGATGAAACTGGCCGGCAAACACGTTCTGGTGCTGGGCCTCGGCGAATCGGGGTTGGCGATGGCGCAGTGGTGCGCGCGCAACGGCGCGGCCGTGCGTGTCGCCGACACTCGCGCCGCGCCGCCCGGCCTGAACGAGTTGCGTTGCCGTGTCGCTAGCGCCGACTTTTTCACGGGTGAATTTGATAAGGGCCTGCTCGAAGGCATCGACCTCGTTGCGCTGTCGCCGGGACTGTCGGCCGGACTGCTGCTGCTGATTCACGCCCGCGCCCAGGGCATTCCGGTCGTCGGTGAAATCGAACTGTTTGCCTGGGGTCTGCGTGATCTCGGCCTGCGCGAACGGGATGAACGCCGCGCCCGCGTCATCGCCATCACCGGCACCAATGGCAAGACAACGACAACGGCGTTGGCCGGGCACTTGTGCCGCAGCGCCGGCAAGCGCACGGGGGTGGCCGGCAACATCTCGCCGGCGGCGCTAACCGCATTGATGTCGTGTCAGGACGAGGGCACATTGCCCGAAATCTGGGTGTTGGAATTGTCCAGCTTCCAGCTCGAAACGCTGGACAGCCTCGACGCCGACGCGGCAACCGTGCTCAATATTTCGGACGACCACCTCGACCGCTATGTCGATCTCGCCGATTACGCCGCCACCAAGGCCCGTATCTTTGCCGGATGCGGAGAAAATACGGGGGTGCAGGTGCTCAACCGGCAGGACGAGCGGGTCAAGCGCATGGCGCTGCCCGGCCGTCAATTGATCACCTTCGGCCTCGATGCCCCGGGGGATGAGCGCGACTTTGGCCTGCGGCCCAATCGGGGCGAGGCGTGGATCGTCCAGGGCGACAAATTTCTGTTGCCGGTGCGCGAACTGCCACTCTCCGGCTTGCACAATGCCGCCAATGCCATGGCGGCGCTGGCGTTGTGCGCCGCTATCGACGCCCATGACGGGCTCGATCCGACGGCGCTGCTGCCGGGCTTGCGTGCGTTCGCGGGCTTGCCCCATCGCGTCGAACGCGTCGCCGAGATCTGCGGCGTGGCGTATTTCGACGACTCCAAGGGCACCAATGTCGGCGCCACCGTGGCGGCGCTGGAAGGCCTGCAACGCAAGGTGGTGGTGATCCTCGGCGGCGATGGCAAAGGCCAGGATTTTTCGCCGCTCAAGGACGCCGTGGCCCGCCACGCCCGCGCCGTGGTGCTGATCGGTCGCGATGCGCCGCAAATCGCCGCCGCCATCGACGGCTGCAACGTGCCGGTGCTGGCCGCCGCCGACATGGCCGAGGCCGTGCGTATGGCGGCCCGCAAGGCCTGGGCGGGCGACGCCGTGCTGCTATCGCCCGCCTGCGCCAGCTTCGACATGTTCCGCAACTATGAACACCGCGCGCAAGTCTTTGTCGAGGCGGTCGGCGGGTTGGCGCAATCATGAGCACCTTGGCGTATTCCGCCGGCCGGCGCCTCAATGCCGGGTCGACCCCGCAGGCCGAGCTCGATCCCCTGCTGCTGTGGCCGGCGCTGGGTCTGCTCATGTTCGGCCTCGTCATGGTCTATTCGGCCTCGATCGCCACCGCCGAGGGCAGCCGTTTTACCGGCCACCAGTCGAGTTATTTCCTGGTCCGCCATGCCGTCTTCCTCGCGGTCGGTCTGGTGGCGGGTGTCATGGCCTTCCAGATTCCGCTGCGGCTGTGGCAGCAGGCGGCGCCGTGGCTGTTTCTGGCTGGCGTGCTGCTGCTGCTGCTGGTGCTGATTCCCCATGTCGGCCGCGCGGTGAACGGTGCGCAACGCTGGCTGCCGCTGGGCCCGATCAACCTGCAACCCTCCGAGCTGATGAAACTGTTCGCGGTGCTTTACGCCGCCGATTACACCACCCGCAAGCTGGCCGACATGGGCTCGTTCCGCCGCGGTTTCGTGCCGATGGCGCTCGTCATGGTGCTGGTCGGCGCCCTGCTGCTGCGCGAGCCGGATTTCGGCGCCTTCGTCGTCATCGTCGGCATTGCATTCGGTATCCTTTTCCTTGGCGGCATCAACGCTCGCCTGTTCGCGGTCTTGATCGGGGTGATGGCCATCGCCTTCGTCATCCTGATCTGGTCGTCGCCCTACCGGCGCGACCGCATCTTCGGTTTCATGGATCCGTGGCAGGACGCCTATGGTCGCGGCTATCAACTGTCGCATGCGCTGATCGCCTTCGGTCGTGGCGAATGGCTTGGCGTCGGCCTTGGCGCCAGCATCGAAAAACTGTTCTATCTGCCCGAGGCGCACACGGACTTCCTGCTGGCGGTGATTGCCGAAGAGTTGGGCTTCTTCGGCGTGTTCGCCGTCGTGGCGATGTTTGCCCTGCTGGTGCAGCGCGCTTTCGCCATCGGCCGCCAGGCGCTGGTGCTCGACCGCCTCTATGCCGGCCTGGCGGCACAGGGCATCGGTATCTGGATCGGCATCCAGTCCTTCATCAACATGGGCGTAAACATGGGCCTGTTGCCGACCAAGGGCCTGACCTTGCCGCTGATGAGCTTCGGCGGTTCCGGCATCATGGCCAATTGCGTGGCGCTGGCGGTACTGGCACGGGTTGATTGGGAAAATCGACAGCTCATGCGGGGGCAGTCGGTATGAGCCTCAGTCTGAAAAAGACCCTTCTTGTCATGGCGGGCGGCACCGGCGGCCATATTTTCCCCGGCCTCGCCGTGGCCGATGCGCTGTACGCGCAGGGCTGGCGCGTGGTCTGGATGGGCAATCGGGATGGCATGGAAGCCCGACTGGTACCGGGTCGCGGCTACGAAATGGTCTGGGTGCGCTTTGCCGCCCTGCGGGGCAAGGGGCTGCTGCGCAAACTGCTGCTGCCCTTCAATCTGCTGCGCGGCTTCTCGCAGGCACTGGCCGAAATCAAACGTATCCAGCCGGATGTTGTGCTCGGCATGGGCGGCTATGTCACCTTTCCCGGCGGCATGATGGCGGCGCTGAAAAACATCCCACTGGTACTGCATGAGCAGAATTCGGTGGCGGGACTGGCCAATCGTGTGCTGGCCGGCGTGGCCGACCGCATCCTCTGCGGTTTTCCCGCTGCCTTGGCAAAGGGCGAATGGGTCGGTAATCCCGTGCGGCGGGAAATTGCCATGTTGCCGCCGCCAACCGAGCGCTTCGCCAACCGCAGCGGTCGCCTGCGCCTGCTGGTGGTGGGCGGCAGCCTTGGCGCGGCTGCGCTGAACGAGGCCGTGCCGCAGGCGCTGGCGGAAATTCCCGAGCCCGAGCGGCCCGAGGTGGTGCATCAGGCCGGCGAGAAGCACATCGAGGCGCTGAAAAAAATCTATGCCAACGCTGGGGTGATGGCGCATCTGGTGCCGTTTGTCGAGGATATGGCGGGCGCCTACGCCTGGGCCGATCTCGTCATTTGCCGCGCCGGCGCGCTGACCGTGTCCGAACTGGCGGCGGCCGGCGTGGCCAGCATTCTGGTGCCCTACCCGCACGCGGTGGATGACCACCAGAGCAGCAATGCCCGCTACCTGGCCCGGGCGGGCGCGGCGATCCTGCTGCCCCAGGCGGAACTGACACCGGCGCGGCTGGCGCTGATCCGTAACCTGAACCGCGCGCAGTTGCAACAGATGGCCGAGAAAGCCCGGGCGCTGGCAAAACCGGAGGCAACACTGGCCGTGGCGAATATTTGCAAGGAGATGGCTCGATGAAACACAAGGTTCGCCGTATTCATTTCATCGGTGTGGGCGGTTCCGGCATGAGCGGGATTGCCGAGGTGTTGGCCAATCAGGGCTACGAGGTCAGCGGCTCGGACCTGGCCGAATCGGCGACGACGCGGCGGCTGGCGGCGCAGGGCGTGCGGGTGAGCATTGGCCATGTAGCGGAACATGTCGTCGGCGCCGACGCGGTGGTGGTGTCGACCGCTGTCAAGGAAGATAACCCCGAGGTGATCGAAGCGCGTGCCCGCCATCTGCCGGTGGTGCCGCGCGCGCAGATGCTGGCCGAACTGATGCGCTTGAAACAGGGCATTGCGATTGCCGGCACCCACGGCAAGACGACGACAACCAGCCTGGTCGCCAGTTGCCTTGCCGAGGGCGGCATCGATCCCACTTTTGTCATCGGCGGCCGCCTAAATTCGGCCGGTGCCAATGCCCGCCTCGGTGCCGGCGAGTTTCTCGTCGCCGAGGCCGACGAATCGGACGCTTCCTTCCTCTTTCTGTCTCCGGTGCTGTCGGTCGTTACCAACATCGACGCCGATCATATGGAAACCTACGGCCACGATTTCGGCCGCCTCAAGCAGGCCTTCGTCGATTTCCTGCATCGGCTGCCCTTCTACGGCGTGGCCGTGCTCTGCGCCGACGACGCCAACGTGTGTGAGATTTTGCCGCGCGTGGCCAAGCAGGTCGTTACCTACGGCATCGACCCGGTAGAAAAATTGGTGGTGAATTTCCGCGCCGAGAATCTCGTCGCCGACGGCGGCACCATGAAGTTCGACTGCGTGCGCACCAACGGTTCGGTGTCCCGCCTGGCTATCACGCTCAACCTGCCGGGGCGCCACAACGTGCTGAACGCCCTGGCAGCCATCGCGGTGGCGACAGAAGTCGGCGTTAGCGACACGGCAATCGTCAGGGCGCTGGCCGAATTCAAGGGCGTCGGACGCCGCTTCCAGCTTTACGGCGAGATTGCCTGCCCCGCGGGTGGCACGTTTACCCTGATTGACGATTATGGTCACCATCCTGTCGAAATGGCGGCCACCATCGCCGCCGCGCGCGGCGCCTTCCCCGGCCGCCGGCTGCTGCTGGCTTTCCAGCCGCATCGCTACACGCGCACGCGCGACTGCTTCGAAGACTTCGTCAAAGTGCTTGCCGGCGTCGATGCGCTGCTACTGGCCGAAGTCTATGCCGCGGGCGAGACGCCCATCGTCGCTGCCGACGCGCGCGCCCTCACCCGCGCCCTGCGCGTCTCGGGAAAGATCGAGCCGATATTTGTCGAGGATATCGCCGCCATGCCGCAAGCCATGCTCGCGGCGGCGCGGAATGGTGACGTGGTGATCACCATGGGTGCGGGCTCTATTGGTGGCGTGCCCGGGAAGCTCGCGCATGGCTGAGGCAATCAGGGGCGAAATAAGGCCGAACGAACCCATGGCCGGACACGTTTCGTGGCGGGCCGGCGGTGCTGCGGCCTGCGCTTTTTTTCCGGTCGACCTTGATGATCTGGCCGCCTTCCTGAGCGGCCTGCGCCACGATGAACCGCTGATGATTGTCGGTCTGGGGTCCAATCTGCTGGTGCGCGATGGCGGCTACGATGGCACGGTGGTCTTTACCCATGGCGCGCTCGACGTCCTGCGTCTGGAAGCCGACGGCACGATCTACGCCGAAGCCGGGGTGGCCAGCCCCAAGCTGGCACGCTTCGCCGCGAATAACGACTTGGCCGACGCCGAATTTCTCGCTGGCATTCCGGGTACCCTCGGCGGCGCGCTGACCATGAATGCCGGTTGCCATGGCGGCGAGACATGGAATTTCGTCGAGCGCGTGCTGATGCTCGACCGCCATGGTCGCACCGTCCTGCGCACACGCGAGGATTTCGAGATCGATTACCGCCACGTTGGCCTGAAAAGCGCCACCGACGAGGTGTTTGCCGCCGCCTGGTTGCGCTTTCCGTCCGGCGATGGCCCGGCATCCCGAACGCGCATCGCCGAACTGCTTGACCGCCGCCTGGCGACCCAGCCACTGCAATTGCCGAATGCCGGTTCCGTCTTCCGCAACCCGCCGAACGATCATGCCGCGCGCCTGATTGAGGCCGCTGGTTTGAAGGGAAGCGCAATCGGCGGCGCGCAGGTCTCCGAAAAGCATGCGAATTTCATCGTTAATCCGGACTGCAAGGCGACGGCTGGCGAGATAGAAACGCTTATTCGTCACATTCATGCGCGCGTGAAGGAAATGTTCGGGGTCGAATTGGTGAGGGAAGTTCGTATCGTGGGTGCAACATCTTGATTAATATAAACTTCGGAAAAGTCGCAGTGATGTTCGGCGGCGATTCGGCGGAACGCGCGGTGTCGCTCAAGAGCGGTGCCGCCGTGCTCGCCGCGCTTAAACGTGCCGGTGTGGATGCTCATCCCTTCGATCCGACCGCAAAACCCTTGTCCGCTCTGAAAGACGAAGGCTATGCCCGCATCTTTATCGCCCTGCATGGTCGCGGTGGTGAAGATGGCAGCCTGCAGGGCGCGCTTGAACTGATGAAGATTCCCTACACCGGCAGCGGCGTACTGGCTTCGGCGCTGGCGATGGACAAGTGGCGCACCAAGCTGGTGTGGCAGGCGGCCGGCATTCCCGTGCCCGATTACGCCATGCTCGACGAAACGACGGATTTTGCCGCAGTCGAAACCCGGCTCGGCCTGCCCCTGTTCGTCAAGCCGGCGAATGAGGGATCGAGTATCGGCATCACCAAGGTCGCACAGGCCGGCAATCTGCACGCAGCGTGGGAAACGGCAGCCCGCTACGACAAACTGGTGCTGGCGGAGCGCTTCGTCGATGCCGGCGAATACACTGTCGGCATTCTTGCCGGCCAGGCGTTGCCGCTCATCCGTATTGTTCCCGCGACGGATTACTACGATTACGAGGCGAAATACAGTCGCGACGACACCGAATACCGCATCCCCAGCGGATTGCCGCCCGAGCGGGAGAAAGAAATTCAGGCGCTGGCGCTGAAGGCTTTTGACATCCTCGGTAGCCGCGGTTGGGGGCGCGTCGATGTCATGCTCGATAGCGCCGGCATGGCCTATGCGCTGGAGGTGAATAGCGCGCCGGGCATGACCGATCATTCGCTGGTGCCGATGGCCGCGCGCGCCGCCGGCATTGAATTCGAGGAACTGGTGGTAAGGATTCTGGCGGAGGCGACCCTTGGCTAAGCGGGAACCCGTCAGGAAACGGTCGGCAGGCAAGACGACAAGCAGGGTGACGAGCAGGTCGGCCGCCACCGAGGGCTTCTGGGATCGGCCGGTGCTGATGAATCTGGTGTCCGATGTCCTGATTGCCTTTGGCATCGCAACCTTGGCGTGGGCCGCGGTGAACGGTTTGCAGCATATGCCATTCAAGCCATTGCGCGAAGTGGTGGTGGTGTCTGACATCGAACGCGTCAGTCGCGCGCAGATCGAGCACGCGGCGCGCACGGCGGTTAGCGGCAATCTGCTTGGCGTAAACATTGAAAACGCCCGGGCTACCTTCGAAAAATTACCCTGGGTACGTCGCGCCGAAGTACGCCGCCGCTGGCCCGATTCGCTGGAGCTTACGCTTGAAGAACACGTTGCCGTCGCCCGTTGGTCGAGGGCGGGCGCCAGTGACAGCCAGGATGAGCGCCTGGTCAATGCCAAAGGCGAACTTTTCGTTGCAAATAGTAGCGCTTCATTACCCCTGCTTTCCGGGCCGGAAGGATCGTCCGCGGTCATGCTCGATCGCTTTCGCGCATTCGACGCCAGCCTCGAAAAAATCAAGCGCAAGCCGGTGGCCGTAACCCTGACCGCCCGCGAGGCGTGGCAGGTAAGACTCGACGACGGGGTGATGCTTGATCTCGGTCGTGACCAGCCCCGTTTGCCGCTGGCCGAGCGACTCGAGCGCTTCAACGCCTATTACGCAGCGGCGAGAGAGAAGACCCGGGCACAGGTAGCCGCCGTCGACATGCGCTACCCCAATGGCTTCGTGTTGCGCCTCGGTGCACCCGCCAGCCCGGACAGAAAATCGAAGGAATCATGAAAACTTCCCCCACGCTTACTTCGTTCGCTGCCCCCAAGGGGGCGCTTGTCGCCTCGGGGCGGCCCGTCGGCTTATGAGCAAGGAGCAGAAACGCGACCTCATCGTCGGCCTCGATATCGGCACGTCGAAGATTGTCGCCCTCGTCGCCGAACTGAACGCCGAGGGCAAACTGGTCATCCTCGGTCTTGGCACCCAGGAATCGCGCGGCCTACGCCGGGGCGTGGTGGTGAATATCGAGGAAACTGTAGGTGCCATTTCGCGCGCCATCGAAGAAGTCGAACTGATGTCCGGTTGCAAGGTGAAAGAGGTCTACACCGGCATCGCTGGCGGCCACATCAAGAGCAAGGATTCCAGCGGAATGGCCGTGGTGCGCGAGACGGAGGTGACGCATTTTGACGTCGAGCGCGCCATCGAGGCGGCCAACGCCACGCCCATCTCGGCCGACGACAAGATATTGCACACGCTGGTGCAGGAATTTATCGTCGATGGCCAGGATGGCGTCAAGGAACCGATCGGTATGGACGCCAAGCGGATCGACGTCAAGGTGCATATCGTCACCGGCGCCGTTACCGCCGTGCAGAACATTGTCAAGTGCGTGCATCGTTGCGGCCTCGAAGTCGTCGACCTCGTCCTGCAGCCGCTGGCCTCGGGCCATGCCGTGCTGACCGACGACGAACGCGACGTCGGCGTCTGCCTGGTCGATATCGGCGGTGGCACCACGGATATCGCCATCTTCTCGCAGGGCGCCATCCGTCATACGGCGGTCATCGCCATCGCCGGCGACCAGATCACCGCCGACATCGGCTTTGCCCTGCGCACATCGACGCCGGATGCCGAGGAAATCAAGGAAAAGTGGGGCGCGGCCCTGCAGCAAATTCCCGACCCGGAGCAAATGATCGAGGTGCCGGGTGTTGGCGACCGGCCGTCGACTCAGCTATCGCGTCAGGCGCTGGCCGGCTTCATCCAGCCGCGGGTCGAGGAAATATTTTTCAAGGTGCAGGAAGAACTGGTGCGCAGCGGCTACGAACGGCTGTTGCGTGCCGGTGTCGTGCTCACTGGCGGTTCGGCGCAGATGCCGGGCATGATCGAACTTGGCGAGGAAATCTTCCACAACACGGTGAAGCTCGGGGTGCCGCATTACGACGGCAACCTGCGCGACTTCGTCAAGAGTCCGCGTCATTCGACGGCGATGGGGCTGCTCCTACAGGGCATGGAGCAGCGACAACGCGGACTCAAGATGCAGAGCCCAACGAATTTCAAGCAGGTGCTGGAGCGCATGCGTTCCTGGTTCGTGAAAAATTTGTGATTTTTAATTAGCGGCGGAAACAACAAGGAGGCGAGCATGTTTGAATTTGTTGAAGCGGAACCCACGACCCTTATCAAGGTCATCGGCGTTGGCGGCGCGGGCGGCAATGCCGTTGAACACATGATTCGGGAGGGGGTGCAGGGCGTCGAGTTCATTTGCGCCAACACCGACGGCCAGGCGCTCAAGCACATGAGCGCCGGTGTCAAGCTGCAACTCGGCCCTGGTCTGGGCGCGGGTGGCAAGCCGGACGTCGGTCGGGAGCATGCCGCGCTGGCGCGCGAGCAGATCGCCGAGGCCTTGCGCGGTGCGCACATGGTTTTCATCACCGCCGGCATGGGCGGGGGCACTGGCACCGGCGCGGCGCCTGTCGTCGCCGAAGTCGCGCGCGAGTTGGGTATCCTGACGGTGGCGGTGGTCACCAAGCCGTTTGAGTACGAGGGCAAACGCCAGAGCCTGGCCGAAGCGGGCCTCAAGGAACTCGAACTACACGTGGATTCGCTGATCATCGTCCTCAACGAGAAACTGATGGAGGTGCTTGGCGAGGACGTCAGCATGCCCGAGGCATTCAAGGCGGCGGACAATGTCCTGAAGAATGCCGTTGGTGGCATTGCCGAAATCATCAACGTCAATGGCCACATCAACGTCGACTTCCAGGATGTGCGCACCGTCATGGGCGAAATGGGCAAGGCCATGATGGGCTCGGGCGAAGCTCTTGGCGTCGACCGCGCGCGCATTGCCGCCGAGAACGCAGTGGCCAGCCCTTTGCTGGAAGGCGTCGAACTTTCCGGCGCCCGCGGCGTGCTCGTCAATGTCAGCGCCAGCAAGCAGATCACCATGAAGGAATACAAGGAGGTGATGGCCACCATTCGCCAATACACCTCGCCCGAGGCGACGGTCATTTGCGGTCTGGCCTACGACGACGGAATGGAAGATCGCGTCCGCGTCACCGTAGTGGCCACCGGCCTGGGTCGTGATGTTGTCCGCAGGGGCGCGGCCAAACCGGTTTTGGTGCACCACACCGAAATGCTGCGTACGGGTACCGACAACATTCCGATGATGACGGAAACCCATACCACGGCCGGCGGTGGCGGCGGGGGCGATTACGACAATCTCTTCAGCTCCGCTCGCGCCAGCAGCGCCGGCCGCGCGGCGAGCGTGCGAACCATGACCGACGCAGGCGTCGATAAGTACGACATCCCCGCCTTCCTGCGCAAGCAGGCGGACTAAAGAGGAAAGGGCATGCTGTCGCCCGTCGCGGCCATCCGACAGATCCGGCACCTCGCCTTGCCGGGCCTGTCGGGCCGCGATGCTAGAATTGCGGCCATGCAACATCCTCGCCGCAATCAGACATCCATGCTTCGTCAACGCACCCTTAAGTCAGTTATTCGCGCCACTGGCGTCGGTCTGCATTCCGGTGTCAAGGTGCGGATTGCCTTGCGTCCGGCGGCGCCTGATACGGGGATCGTTTTTTGTCGGGTCGATCTCGATCCGCCGGTCGAACTGAAGGCCAACCCCTTCGGCGTTGGCGATACGCGCATGGCTTCTGTGCTCGAACAGGACGGCGTTCGCCTTGGTACGGTGGAGCACCTGATGTCCGCCCTGGCCGGGCTGGGTATCGATAATCTCTACGTGGACGTCGATGCTGCCGAGTTGCCGATCATGGATGGCTCGGCCGCGCCCTTTGTTTATCTGCTGCAATCGGCGGGCATCGAGGCGCAGAACGCACCCAAGCGTTTCCTGCGGGTAAAAAAGCCCGTGGAAGTTAATGAGGGCGACAAGTGGGCACGGCTTGATCCCTACGATGGCTTCAAGCTGGACTTCTCCATTGCTTTCAACCACCCGGCGGTCGATCAGACCGGTACGCGCGTGGCGGTCGATTTCGCCGACGATTCCTACACGCGAGACATATCCCGCGCCCGCACCTTCGGTTTTACCCAGGATGTCGAGGCGCTCCGCGCCCAGGGACTGGCGCTAGGCGGTAGTCTCGATAACGCTATCGTGATGGATGAATACCGCGTACTCAACGCCGAAGGTCTGCGTTTGCCCGACGAGTTTGCGCGCCACAAGGTGCTCGATGCCATCGGTGACCTCTATCTGGCCGGCCATCCGCTGCTGGCGGCTTTTTCGGCAAACAAGTCTGGTCATGCGCTCAACAACCAGTTGCTTCGCGTGCTGTTGGCCGATGCATCCGCGTGGGAACTGGTCAGCTTCGAACGCGACGAAGCCGTACCCGCCGGCATCGCCCACCTTTACCCGACCTTGCAGCTGTCGTAAGTGGCTCGCTTCCGCAGCGCTGTCGCGCCCGGTTGCTTCATTCTGCCTTGCCCGTTCAGCCGCGTGCTATCAGTCGGGCAAGTGCCACCTGTAAACGCGACCCAGTTGGCAGAGAGCTTTCAAGCGATGTAAGTCCCTGCTTCGCCTGAGAGCCAATGCCAGCAGGCCTCCGTTTGCTTGTATGGAAGCTATTGCCGCTAGTGGCTTGCACTCGAATGTCGATTCCGGTAACTTCCGGCGCCACGGAACGAAGAAGATCAGTGAGGCGTGGTGCCAGTTGCCGGAGTTTTGCAGCCACTGCCCCGTTGTCCGAATAGATAAGGATTTTTCCCTGCTTCAAATTGGCAATGTGGGCACTTCGCCCCAGCGCCGCGGGTACCGCAGCCGCAAATACGGTTTGCAACCTGAGCAATCGAGCGGTGTGGGTGGCAAGCCGGGCAATCCCGGGGTCTGCCTGCAATAGGTCGTCAATGCTGCGTGGTCGCATGGGATAAACAGGAAGGAACAGAAGCGTGCATATTATTCTGGTCTCCGACAGACTGGCAACGGCCAGGACGATTACAGTGACCTGGCTTCATTTCGCCATGGGCAGCGTGCTGCTGATGGCATCGGTGATTGCGCTGTCGTCGTTGTTTTCTTACGTTACGGTTCGGCACGCCGCAGCATTGCGCTTGCCGATCCTCGAAAATTTGCTGCGCGTCGTTTCCGCGGAGGAAACCCAGCGCAGCCGCGACTACGTGCGTGAAAACGTGCAGGTGATGGCCGTCAAACTCGGCCAGATGCAAGCACAGTTGCTGCGGCTTGATTCGCTGGGTGATCGTCTGGCGACATCGGCAGGCATCAAGTTGCCGGAAACCCGTAAAGACGAGGCCACGCAATTGGCCCGAGATGGTCGTGGCGGCCCTCTCATCACGCCGTTACCCCTATCCACCGATGAATTGCAGCAGGCGCTCGACGTTCTCGTGCATCAGGTCGAGGCCAGCACCGATACGTTGACGCTGATCGAATCCCAGGCCTTCGAAGAACGGGTGCGCCAGGCCATGTTGCCGACGACACTGCCGGTGAATACCCAATGGAACGCATCGGCCTTCGGTTGGCGGATTGACCCTTTCACCGGACAGCGCGCCATGCACGAGGGCGTGGATTTTCCCGGCGAAGTGGGTATGCCCATTGTCGCCGCCGCGGCCGGTGTCGTGGTAAGTGCGGAGCGTCATCCCGAATACGGCCTGATGGTCGAGATCGATCATGGCAACGACCTGAGCACGCGTTATGCCCACGCATCCAAGTTGCTGGTGCAGGCGGGCGCGCTGGTAAAACGCGGCCAGAAGGTCGCGGAACTTGGCAATACCGGTCGCTCCACCGGTCCGCATCTGCACTTCGAGGTGCGCGTCAAAGGCGCCGCGCAAAACCCCAACCGATTCCTCCAGGCGGCACAGTCCGGCGGACAGAAGCACGCATCGCTTCGTCGCTGATTTAGCTTTCACCTGGCCTCCGCCAGATAGCGTCGCCGCTGGCGACCCTCGAACCGGGCGCCGGCACGGTCGTGGCCGCAGTCGGCATGGGGTCGCATGTTAGAATCCTTCCTTTGTTCAACGCGGTAGCAATCCCATGATTTCGGGTTTCCTCAAGAAACTGTTTGGCAGCCGTAATGATCGGCTGATCAAACAATACGCACAGGCCGTTGATAAGATCAATGTCCTCGAACCCGCGATGCAGGCACTTGACGACGCCGGCTTGCGCGGCAAGACCGACGAGTTCAAGGCCCGCGTCGCCAACGGAGAAAGCCTCGACGACCTGTTGCCGGAAGCCTTCGCTGTCGTGCGCGAAGCCAGTCGACGCGTGCTGGGCATGCGCCATTTTGATGTGCAGATGATTGGTGGCATGGTTCTGCACAACGGCAAGATCGCCGAAATGCGCACGGGCGAAGGTAAAACCCTGGTCGCCACCTTGCCGTCGTACCTCAACGCGCTTTCAGGCAAGGGTGTGCATGTCGTTACGGTGAACGATTACCTCGCCAGTCGCGACGCCGAATGGATGGGACGGCTACACCGCTTTCTCGGCATGAGCGTTGGCGTGAACCTGTCGCAAATGCAGCACGACGAGAAGCAGATCGCCTACGCCGCCGACATCACCTACGGTACCAACAACGAATTCGGTTTCGATTACCTGCGCGACAACATGGTCTATGCGGCCAACGAGCGCGTGCAGCGGGCGATGAATTACGCGATTGTCGACGAGGTCGATTCGATCCTCATCGACGAGGCCCGCACGCCACTAATCATTTCCGGCCAGGCCGAGGACCACACCGAACTCTACATCAAGATGAACGCCGTGCCGCCGCTCTTGACCGAAGGCGTGGCGGCGCAAAATCACGAAGAGGTGGACACGGGCGACTACACCGTCGACCTCAAGGCGCATTCGGTATTGCTGACTGAGGAAGGACACGAAAAAGCCGAGGAGATACTTACCCGCCTGGGCATGCTGCCTGAAGGTTCCAGCCTCTACGAGCCGGCCAACATCCTGCTGATACACCACCTTTACGCGGCACTGCGTGCCCACAAGCTGTTCCACAAAGACCAGCATTACGTGGTGCAACAAGGTGAAAACGGCGGCGAAGTGGTCATCGTCGACGAATTTACCGGCCGCCTGATGGTGGGCCGCCGCTGGTCGGACGGATTGCACCAGGCCGTCGAGGCCAAGGAGGGCGTCGCGATCCAGAACGAGAACCAGACGCTGGCCTCGATCACCTTCCAGAATTATTTCCGCATGTACGGCAAACTCGCTGGCATGACGGGTACCGCCGACACCGAAGCCTACGAGTTCCACCAGATTTACTCCCTCGAAACGGTGGTGATACCCACCAACCGGCCGATGGTGCGCAAAGATGCCAACGACCAGATCTACCGCACCGCGCCTGAAAAACACGCTGCCATCATCGCTGACATTCGCGATTGCCACCAGCGCGGCCAACCGGTACTGGTCGGCACCACGTCCATCGAGAATTCGGAATTGCTATCAGCCATTCTGACCAGAGAAAAACTTGACCATCAAGTGCTTAACGCCAAACAGCACGCGCGCGAAGCCGAGATCGTGGTACAGGCCGGTCGCCCCGGCATGGTCACCATCGCCACCAACATGGCCGGTCGCGGTACCGACATCGTGCTTGGTGGCAATATCGAAAAGCAGATTGCCGCCATACGCGACGACGAAAGTATCCCGCCGGCCGAGCGGGAAACGAAACTCGCCAGCCTGCGAGCCGCCTGGCAGAAAGTGCACGACCAGGTGCTTGCCGCCGGCGGCCTGCACATCATCGGTTCCGAGCGACATGAGTCGCGCCGTATCGACAACCAGTTGCGTGGCCGCGCCGGTCGCCAGGGTGACGCCGGTTCTTCGCGGTTCTATCTGGCGCTCGACGATCAGTTACTCAAGATTTTTGCCGGCGAGCGACTCAATACCATCATGGTGCGGCTCAAGATGCCCGAAGGCGAGGCCATCGAGCACCCACTGGTGACACGTTCGCTTGAATCGGCCCAGCGCAAGGTTGAACAGCGTAACTTCGACATCCGCAAACAACTGCTCGAATACGACGACGTCGCCAACGACCAGCGCAAGGTTATTTACCAGCAGCGCAACGAATTGCTGGAAACCGAGGACATCACCGAAACCGTCACGGCCATGCGCCAGGGACTGATCCACGAAACTTTCCGCCTGCATGTACCGGCCGAAAGTGTCGAGGAGCAGTGGGATATCGGCGGCCTCGAAGCGGCCCTCGCTGCCGAAATGCAACTTCGTCTGCCGATTGCCGACTGGATCAAGACCGAGCCGAATCTCGGTGACGATGACATTCTGCGTCGCATCCTCGACGCCGCCGACGCCGAATATGCCGCCAAGAAAGCCGCGGTCGACGCCCCCGCCTGGGCTGGCTTCGAGCGCAATGTCATGTTGCAAAGCCTCGATACCCACTGGCGTGAGCACCTGGCGGCGCTCGACCATCTACGCCAGGGCATTCACCTGCGCGGCTACGCCCAGAAAAACCCCAAACAGGAATACAAACGCGAAGCCTTCGAACTGTTTGAAGGACTACTCAGTATGGTGCGCACCGAGGTCAGCAAACTATTGATGACCGTCGAGATTCGCTCGCCCGAACAGATCGAAGAAGCCGAACAGATTCATCCGCAAGTCGAGAACGTGCAATATCACCACGCCAACTACGACGAGGCGCTGGCAGTGGCGGAAGAAAAAACACCGCAGCCCATCGTCAATCATGCCCCCAAGGTTGGCCGCAACGATCCCTGCCCCTGCGGTAGCGGAAAGAAATACAAGCATTGTCACGGCAAGCTGAGTTAGATTTTATAAACAGAGAGATGAAAGCCTGATTTTTTAAGGGGAAGGCTCAATTTCTCGAAAAAGCGCACGGTGGCGAAAAGGCGATAGTCGAATAAGCAGTAGCCAGCTTTGCCCGCAAAGAGTATCCAGGCCATGAAAGCACTAGCGTGACCGACGTCGCCGCTGCGCGAAGTCAGTTCAAGCCATCGATGGTCGCGCTACGTTTGATGCTGGTCGATGACGAAGCGCTGGCACGGCAGCGACTGCGCCACCTGTTGGACGATATCGCCCCCGAACTGTCGACCGAAATTGTCGCCGAGGCAGTCGATGGCATTGATGCGCTGGAACAACTCGACACTGCGGCCGTCGACATTGCACTGTTGGATATTCGCATGCCGCGTATGGACGGCATTGAACTGGCGCGGCATCTGGCACGGCTGCCAGCGCCGCCGGCGGTGATCTTCGTTACCGCTTACGATCAATACGCGGTTAAGGCGTTCGAACTCAATGCCATCGACTACCTGTTGAAACCCGTGCGGGCCGAGCGCCTGCTCGCGGCCTTGCGCAAGGCGAAACCGCTGCCGCTGCCCGTCAACGCGATGCAGGCGCTGGACCAACTGGCGCCCGGGGGCCGTCGCCACCTGCGTTGCGCCGAACGCGGCCGGCTGCTGCTGGTGCCCGTGGCCGACGTGTTGTATTTCAAGGCCGAACTCAAATACGTGACGGCGCGCACAGCCGAGCGCGAGTATTTGCTGGAAGAGTCGCTGGCCCACCTCGAACAGGAATTTGCCGCCCGCCTGGTCCGAATCCATCGCAACTGCCTCGTCGCCCGCGACGCGGTGACGGGCTGCGCGCGCGAGCAGGCCCACGATAGCACCAGCCCTGATCCCAATCCCGGTGACAAGTTGGTTCAACCAGAACTGTCCGATCCACACTGGGCTCTGTTACTCAAGGGCGTGCCCGAGCGCCTGCCGGTCAGCCGCCGGCAGTGGCCGCAGGTCAAGGCCGAGCTGAAAATCTGAAGGCCGGTTTGGAGAATATCGATCAACTGGCCTGATGCCGCGCGATACCGTCAGTGCCGTACCGCTACCGCCGACTTTTTGGCCTGCGACCGATCAGTAGCGCAACAGGTTCAATTCAATGTTTTGGTTCGTACCGGAAGAATTGCTGTCCGGTTGCCACTGCATGCGCTTACTTTCGCTCCAGATCTCCGTGCCATCCCGGCTGACCATGCGGTACTCGAACTCGACGGTAACTTTGGTCGTGATCAGTATGTACTGCGCGTCCCAGCGATTGATGGTGACGTAGAGTATTGCGTCGGCGTCGAATAACTTGGCGAGCGTGGCAGGTGCTTGCTCATGGATGCGCTCACCTTCGTAGAGGCCTTCCTGTTCGAGCACCATCTTTGCTGTATTGACCGGGAATATGTAATAACCCTTCTCCGCCAATGGCACGGGCAAGGTGGATAGGACATAGTTGGGCGCATCGACATCGAGCGTTTTATTCACGGTCGGCACGACGAGAATGGATCGCGGCGCTGCCGCTTGAAACGCACTCATGTCCTTCTTGACCGGTTGCGCCACGCATCCGGTTAGAAAAGCCGCTATCAGTATCCAGACTGCCTTTTTCATTTTGGCGCCTCCGACTTGATCTGCTCTCGCTTTTCCAGGTTCCGAATCATCGCGTCCATCAGTCCCTTGCTTTCTGGCCACGCATTCCGTTCGCGGGTGTACATGGCAACAGCCTTGTCAGATGATCCGCTTTGTAAATAGAGCGTTCCCAACTCGGCATAGATTCCGGGAGGCGCCTTTTGACGGGTGTTTTCCAAATCGGCGATGTGTGCTTCCAGGCCTAGCCGCATCGCTTCCATCTTGGCCGGGTCCTTGTAGCCGGCGTACAGCATTGACTCGTAGCCGCCCCAGTTGTAAAGCGAAGGCGCGGCGCAGCCACCAAGCATGGCGGCGGCTGATGCTGTCATGGCCAATTTTCCAAGTGATCTCATGTGGTTACGCCTCACTTAACGATGAAAGCGCGGGCAACACCATCGCCCAAATAGATCTTTTCGTCGAGCAAAACAACGCCGCCTGTGACCACGCGCAACTGGTGCGTGCCTGGCAATATGCGCAGGGCGGCGACTCCCTCCAGATAATCGGAGACTATGCCCATGTCAAGTCCATCGATCATCACTCTAGCCGCTTGGGTTTGTTTGGCCTCCGCCTTGAAGGAACTTTGCGGACGCATGTCCGATACGCCTTGCTTTTCGGTCGGCATTTGAACGCAACCGCCCAGCAGCAGCGGCAGTGTTGCTAACCCGGCCGCCACGATCATTGCCAAGTATTTCTTCATCATTTTGTGCCTTCGAAGCGGACAATCAATTGCTCTGGCCGGTAATTGCCAAGCGAACCGGATATGGTAGATGCCACTGAGCCTTCGTTCAGTTCGTTGTCGCCGAAGTTGGAATCGACACGTATCTGGGCCACGGCGCGACCGGGCAAAGTGATTTCGGCGCCAGTCTGGGGTGATTTAACTTTCTCGCCCTGGGTTTGCACCGAAAACAGCATGCCGGGCTTAATGCCTTGGCTGCGTCCGCCGCCGATGAATATCTGGCTGCCCTCCATGCGCAGAATGAAGGTTTGCCACGGCCGGCCGCTCATTTCTGCCGACAGCCGATTGACGGCCTCGGACACTGCCTGTCGGATGGCCGTGTCGTTCAGTGTGCCGTCATAGCCTGCCTGCGAACCAAACCCGAACGTTGACCCTGTTTCGGTAGATGCCTCGCCTGCGCCCGAGGTGGCAAAGAAGGAA
>JFJP01022041.1_pt1 | contig 18506 bp, 14 predicted proteins | sample 431651 | NCBI WGS metagenome assembly JFJP01 (sample SAMN02602958, study PRJNA72255) | Microbial mat metagenome, whole genome shotgun sequencing project. | biome: fresh water; feature: sink hole; material: water; isolation source: purple microbial (photo- and chemosynthetic) mats found in...
CTGAAATTTCGCCCGGCGGCTCATTTTCGGAGCGTAGTAACGGGTTTATCTGTTTTTAACCCGGGCCGTTTTACTGTGCTGTGCTGAAATTTCGCCCGGCGGCTCATTTCAGCACTCCACTCCTCCCGGAAATGCGGTCCGGAGTGCTGAAATGAGCCGCAAGGCGAAATTTTAGCTGCGTAACGGGTTTGTCTGTTTTTAACCCGGGCCGTTTTACTGTGCTGTGCTAAAATTTCGCCTTGCGGCTCATTTCAGCACTCCGGAGGCGGAAAACATCAATGTTGAATTTTCAGCTTTCCTTTACTGTGCTGAAATTTCGCCCGGCGGCTCATTTCAGCACTCCGGAGGCGGAAACATCAATGTTGATAGCGAATCGGTATTAATTTTCAGTTCGTTGATTTTTTTCCGATCAGGTTTTCCAATTCGCTGATAAAGGTCTTCATCAGACCGGCATGGGCATTCAATTCCTCTGCGGTGCCCGCCCCTTCCTGAGACCGGGCGGCATTCTGCTGCACCACTTTGTCAATTTCCGCCACAGCGTTGTTAATCTGCTGAATGCCTTCAAACTGATTTTTTGACGATTCGGCAATCTGGGTAAGAAACTGTCCGATTTTCTCGGTGCTTTCATTAATTTTTCTGAACGCTTCATTTGCCTTTGCCGCCAGCGCCGAACCTTCCGCTGTTTTCCGAATGGTCACGTCAATCAGACATACAGTGTTTTTTGCAGCATCTGTGACCCGCATTGCCAGATTTCTCACTTCATCCGCCACCACGGCAAATCCTGCACCGGCAGCGCCGGCTCTGGCTGCCTCAATGGCTGCATTCAATGCCAGAAGATTGGTCTGAAAGGCAATTTCATCAATCATTTTTATGATTTTTGAAATTTCCTTTCCCGATTCGGACATTTCCTCTATTTTACCGTTTAATTCCGACATGATGCCGCCGGCATTCCCGACAATCTGCCCCACAGTTTTCATCAGATGGTCTGATTGTTCCGCATCTTCTGTATTTTTTTGGACCATGGCAGAAAATTCCTCCAGAGATGCGGAGGTCTGTTCCAAAGCGGTTGCCTGTTCCGAGGTTCCCTCTGCTAAAGAGCGGCTGGAATCGGCTACATGCTCGGAAGCAAAAACAATCTGATCGCTTTTTCGGCTCAGACCTTCAATGGTGCGGCTGATCGGCAGTATGACGCTTCTTCTGATGCTGAGAGAACTGACTGAAACCATTGAAAAATTCAAAATTATAACCGTAATCAGGAGGTTGACGCGTGAATCTTCCAACTCTTTCCGCATGAAATTATAGGTGAGATAAACCTCGACTGTCGCCAGCTTATCATTGTCTTTAAAAATGTCTCTGCTTTTCATCAGATATTCGCCGGAAACATTGTTTTTCAGATCAATCACATTCCAATCTTTATCTCTTATCTTGCCGAAAGAAACTGTTTTTCCGTCAGCATCTCTGATGAGAACCGCATAAACCCGTTTTTCAGTCATTACAGATTTTATAATATCTTCAGTACCTTGAGTGTCAAAACTCCAAAGATGCAGTGACAGACTTTTGGACTGCTGATTCACAATAAGCTCCCCCAGATCATTCAGGCTGCTGACGATTTTTTCCTCGGTTTTCACATAACCGAAAAAAGCAAAACCTGTAAGAATGAGGGTGACGGTGATGATGAGCGAAAGATTTATCCGCTTTTGAATGCCGGCTTGCTGAAATCTGAGAGGAAATGTTTTTTTCATAATGATGATAAAAGACTCAGGCAAAAACACAAAGCAGGGACATGACGACGGCGTGTCCCTGCAAAACATCAGACCCGCCGGAATTAATGCAGTCATGCAGTGCTTTGCGATCTTTGCTTCTTTGCGTGAATTTTTTGTTTGCGGTAAAAAAAAGCCGGCCCCGGCTGTCCCTAAGCCGAATTCTGTTCCCGGTCCGGATTACTCCGAACCGGGCAATGATCATTCATCTGCGGACGCCGGTTGCCCGGCATCTCCTGCAACCTACCCGGGAGCTCGGACGGGCAGCCCTCAGACGCTCCTCTATTTGGTTTTGCACCGGGTGGGGTTTACAAAGCTTCTCCGGTCACCCGGAGAACGGTGCGCTCTTACCGCACCATTTCACCCTTACCTGATAGGGGGTCAGAGGTTCGGGGTGAGAGGTCAGAGGTGCAAAACCCCTTACCGCTCACCCCTTACCTCTGACCCTCCCATCAAGGCGGTATATTTTCTGTTGCACTTTCCTTCACGTTGCCGCGACTTTGGATTACAAAGCACCCTGCCCTGCGGTGTTCGGACTTTCCTCCGAGTCTGATGCGACCCGGCGATCATTTGGACAGCCTGGACCGGATGGAAATTTGGGGTCAGAGGAAACACCCCTGACCCCTCACCCCTGACCTACTCCTCATCCTCCCTCTTTTCCCAGTAGATAAGCCTTTGGCAATGGGGACAGAACTTCAAACTGTCAAGGCGCTGAAGTTCGTTATACAACTGCGGGGGAATATTCATGTTGCATCCCTGACATACCGCTTCTTTCACCGGAACAACAGCAATGCCGCCGCCTTTTCCCTTTACCATGAGAAACTTTTTCATCATATCGGGTCTTACGGTTTTGGAAATCGCCGTCCAATCTTTATCAAAGCGGTCAAGGCTTTCCTTTTTCTGATCCGCTTCCAGTTGTATCGCCTCTTTTTCATCGGTGATCTGACGGGTGACACGCAGAAATTCTGCCTTTTTTTCCGCAAGACTTTTTTCTGATTTCTCTATGCGGTCAAGGTCTTCCACCATTCCGTCCTGGAGTTGGGAATTCTTTTTCTTTAACTCCTCAATTTCCTTTAACGCTGCCTGATAATCTTTGTTTGTCTTGATACTGCCCGACTTTTCCTGACTCTTTTTGATCTTGGCAAGATTGATCTGCACCTCGGATTCGCACTCGCGGTATTTCCTTTTCAACTTTTCGAGCCTGGATGTTTCTTCCGCGATAAGCTGATCAAAGTCATTCCGTCTGGCATCCAAGGTTTTAAATTTTTCAGACAGTCTGTTAAGAAAAACCTTTGTATTGCCAATTTCCGTTTCGATATTCTGGAGCTTTATCAGAATCTCTATTTGTTCTCTCATAACCGGGTATCCTGAAGTTTTTGAACTGAAAAAAAACGCAACAATAAGAAGTTGAAAATTAAAAATTAAAAAGTTGAAAGTCTGTTCCTGACCTTCAACTTCCCTCTTTCCCTTTTTACACTGTAGATATTCAGAAATCAGCGGGGACGGGGCCCCGCTTCTGCCGATGCCGCGGGGCAAGCCCTGCCGATAACACTGATTTCCGAATATACAGCTATGGTAGGGCGGACAAAGCGGAGCGTGTCCGCCGTTTCATAACTTTTTTTTAACCGCAGAGTTCCGCAAAGTAAACCGCAAAGTTCCGCAAAGATATATTTTGAAACTCTGCGCAACTTTGCGGGAACTTTGCGACTTTGCGGGAACTTTGCGTAACTTTGCGGTCAGCCCGCAGGGCGGACAAAGCGCAGCGTGTCCGCCAAGTCCGCTTATCAAACAATCACAAACGGGTCTTTTTCAAGCCCGCAAGCCTCAACCTTTACATCTGTTCCGGTTTCAGATAAAATCTTGCTGATTCGTTCTGTCAGAACCTCAACCATCAGATGCTCCGATGCAAAATGTCCGATGTCAATCAGTCCCCGTCCCGCAGCTTCCGCATCTTTTGCATCATGATAACGCAAATCCCCGCTGATATACACTTGTGCGCCGGAAGAAAAAAAAGCATTCATCAGACTGGAGCCGCTTCCCGAACACAATGCCGCCTTTTTTACCTGTAAATCCGGGTCCCCTGCTACTTTTACATATCCGAGTTTCAGGTTTTCTTTGATCTTTCCTGCAAAAGCGGCAAGGGTAAGGGATTCCGGCAGGTCTCCGATCCGTCCGGTTCCGTGCCTGCTTTCAGATGATAACAGCGGGTAAACATCATAAGCCATTGTCTGATAGGGATGCTGTTTTCTCAGATGCTCAACAATGCCCGGAAGGTCGGGTTCCGAGACAACAGCCTCTATTCTGATTTCATCGGCATGGGTGATTTCGCCGATCTTCCCCGTAAATGGCTTTGCCGATTTTCCCGGACGGAAAGTGCCTTTGCCCTGATTTCTGAAGGAACAGCATGAATATTCGCCGATGTTTCCGGCAGTTGTTTCAAAAAGCGCATTCAATATGCTGTCCTCATATCCAACTGGAACATAGACAACTAATTTATAACTGGCTGCGTCTTCACCTCCCCCCTGCGGTGTTTCTCCCTTTTTTAAGGGGGGGAGACCGATGGGGATTTTGAAAACAGGGGAATCCGGCTTTTTTAAGGGTTTAAGGTGATGAATGCCGATTTTGGATCCAAGGACATCGTTGACGCCGCCGAAAGCATTGTCCAAATTGGTGTGCGCCGAAAATATCGCCAGCCGATGCAATATTGCCTGATGAAGAATCGAACCTGTGGGGGTGCTGAAATTGACAGATTTAAGCGGTTTGAATATCAGAGGATGATGAGTGACTAAAAGATCGGCGTTGTGTTTGCAGGCATCGTCCACGACTTCAGGAGAGGGGTCAAGCGCGACTCGCACCTTTTTCACCGGCCAGTCCTTCTGACCGACCTGCAAGCCTGCATTGTCCCATTCTTCGGCGAGCCGGGACGGGGCAATGCTTTCCATGATGTTGATAATATCTGCTACCGTTGCAGCCATTACCGCCCTTTATTTATTCGTATATTTAACATGGCAAACTTGTTATCTCTGCGTTTCTTTTTCCCGTTCCCGCGCGGCGTGTTCTCATCTGAAATGGCGGACACGCTCCGCTTTGTCCGCCCTACTGCAACTGCTCTGTAGAACGGGTTTGAAACCCGTTTTACTTTGCTGAAATTTCATCAGCACTCCGGATAGCATGATATGTGAACGGGAAAAATTTTCGCCGAAAAAAAAAGAAACCAAGTTTTTTGACAAAACTTGGTTTCCGCATCCTCCGGACAAGGAAAACGTCTCTCTTTTCTGTAAACTGAATGTGTTATTCAAATGATTGCTGTCTGACATGTCTTTACACAAAAAAAGTGGGCCCACTTGGGATCGAACCAAGGACCTACCGGTTATGAGCCGGTGGCTCTACCAGTTGAGCTATGGGCCCCAACCAGCTTTATATTCTCTTTATTTAACCTCAGATAAAGATTTTGTCAAGCATTACCTGCGTTAATAGTCAAGAAAACTTTTCAGCTTCCGGCTTCGGGTGGGATGTCTGAGTTTTCTCAATGCTTTAGCCTCAATCTGCCGGATACGTTCCCGCGTAACGGCAAAATCCTGTCCCACCTCTTCCAGCGTATGATCCGCTTTTTCACCGATGCCGAAGCGCATCCGCAGCACTTTTTCTTCCCGGGGGGTCAGGGTTGCCAGCACTTTCCGGGTCTGTTCCGCAAGATTCAGGCTGATGGCGGCATCTGAGGGAAGCATGAATTTTTTGTCTTCTATGAAATCTCCCAGATGGCTGTCTTCTTCCTCTCCGATGGGCGTTTCCAGCGAAATCGGTTCTCTGGCAATTTTCAGCACCTTGCGGACTTTATCCAGAGGGATTTCCATTTTTTCCGCGATTTCTTCGGGCGTGGGTTCTCTGCCGAGTTCCTGCACCAGATAGCGTGAGGTCCGTATCAGCTTGTTGATGGTTTCGATCATGTGAACCGGAATCCTGATGGTTCTTGCCTGATCCGCAATGGCGCGGGTGATTGCCTGACGAATCCACCATGTGGCATAAGTGCTGAATTTATAGCCCCGGCGGTATTCGAATTTGTCCACCGCCTTCATCAGACCGATGTTGCCTTCCTGTATCAGATCAAGGAACTGCAAGCCCCGGTTGGTATATTTTTTGGCAATGCTGACCACCAACCGCAAATTTGCCTTGATGAGATCGCTTTTGGCAAATTTTGCCCTGGCATGTCCTTCGTCAACATTTGACATGATCCGTTTCAGAATCAGGCAGTTTGCCTTAATATGCCTTTCTTTTTCACCTATCTGTTTTCGGGTGTTTGAAAGTTCCGAAAACAGAAAGGACATATCTTCCCGGTTCAGTTCACAGTTGCACCCTGCCCATTCCAAAAATTTTTCTTCTGTTTCCAAATACTCAGAGGCTTCACGGGGAGAGGAATTGATCAGGTCCGCACATTTCAGCATCCGCTTGTTCATTATCTCAAACCAGTCAATCTGTTCCCGGATATCCTTTTCAATCCTCTCAACCACGCCGCTTTCAAGACGCCAGTCTTTCAGAAGTTCAAAGACTTTGTGGTTCCGCCGGGAAACATAACGCCGGAGCCGGCGCTGTTCCTCAGGGTCCGTGCCGTCTGATGAAAAAAGCTTTTCCCGGTATTCCCGGTTTTCTTCATATAATTTCCGGATGTCATCTATTGTCTTTAAAAAATTCTCAATCTGCAAAGCCTCGTCAGTGTATGTGTCCCCTTCGTCAATATCTCTCAGAACATGCTTGGGACGCAGCGATCCCATCCGGATGTGTTCTCCGAACTTTAAAATATATTCTATGCCTATGGTGGTGTCCAACAGTGCTTTAAGCACTTCCTGTTCGCCGGATTCGATCTTTTTGGCAATATCAACTTCTTCTTCCCGGGTCAGGAGATTCACAAGTCCCATTTCCCTAAGATACATTTTGACCGGATCCGTTACGGAAGCCAGATCCGGCGTGGCAATCTCATCGGCGCTGTTGCCGGGTTCGGCGTTTTTATCTGTTTTATCAAATGGTTTATGCTTTCTTTCATCTATAATTTCTATGTTCAGTTCGTCAAACATGATGAGCGTCTCATCCAACTGATCCGGAGACAGCATATTGTCGGGCAGCACGCCGTTAATCTCGTCATAAGAAAGGTATCCCTGTTCTTTTCCTTTTGAAATCAGTTGTCTTAATGCGTCTTTGTCTATTCTTTTCACCATTCTCTGCTTTGCAGGGGATTTTTTTGTCATGAATCAAGCTCCTCCGTTCATATAATTAACTGCTGCTGTCTTGCCTGAGATTCCTTTTTTTTAAATAAATTATCCACCAACTCGCGATCATTTTTTTCATCTGCCGCTTCTATTTGCTGCGTTAAAAGCGGATGGCTCCTGCGTCGGCGGACAGTTTTTTCAAATTGCCCGATCAGCTTGAGGCATCCCTCACGGTTCCACTCATTTTTCTGACTAGCCAGATAAGCAATGATTCGCCTTTGTTCGGCATCTTCAGCATCTCCCAGAATATCAGACAACTGCGCCGATGCGCTTTCAGGGCGGTTTAAAATCAGCAAGCCGATGGATTTCAGCGTATTATCTTTAAAATATTCCAAAAGATTACGCTCTCGGATGTCATCCCGTATTTCAGGAAATTGAAGCATCATGGAAACGATTTGTTTTTCCATCAGATTTTCTGTTTTCTGAGCAGAGGAAACCCCTTCTTGCTCCGGAGTGCGAAAATGCCTAATCTTATAAAATCGGTTTCGCTCTATATGTTCCCCGCCTTCTCTTATTTTTTCCAGAATAATTCTTTCATCGGTTTTGATTCGCTCGGCAAGCGATTCGACATACAAAGCCCTTTCCATGCCTTCGGGAACAGACAGCAACGGTTCTTTCATTTCAGAGATAATGCGGATTTTGCCTTCCACAGTATTCGGATCATGCTGCTTCACAGCGCATTCTGTCAGAAATGAAATCAGCGACAAAGCATTTTTTGCCGCTTTTGCAAAGGCTTCCGCGCCGAAACGGAAAAGAAAGGAGTCCGGATCATAACCGGATGGCAACACGAGAATATAGGCATCTGCCTGTTTTTCCCTGAAAATACCGACGCTGCGTTTTGCGGCGCGAATCCCGGCGTCATCCGAGTCGTAAACCAGAATGATTTTTTCTGCCTGACCTTTCAGAACACGGACATGTTCGGGCGTCAGAGCGGTTCCGAGGGTTGCGACAGTGTTTTCAAAGCCGTGCTGATGCAGGGCAATCACGTCAACATATCCCTCTGTCACATAGACCACGCAGGTTTCCCGACATTTTTTTCTTGCCCTGTCTATGCCGTAAAGCGAGCGGCTTTTATTGAACAAAGGTGTTTCGGGTGAATTGAGATATTTGGGAACCGAGTCGTCCAAAACTCTGCCGCCGAAAGCAATCACCTGCCCGCGTATGTCTCTGATCGGAAAAATAATGCGGTCCCGGAAACGGTCATAATAGCCGGTTCTGCTTTTGTTCGGGGCAATCAGACCGGCTTTCTCCGCCAAAGCAGCCGGAATTTTTTTTGCTGAAAAGAAATTGGTAAGATGCTGCCAGCCTTCGGGCGCGTATCCGAGCGAAAAAGCCTCTGCGGTTTCCTTTGTAATGCCCCGCTGTTTCAGATAAGCAAGGGCTTTTTTTCCCGCATCGCCGTTTTTATCATAAGACCATAATGTATTCTGGAAAAATTCAGCCGCTGTTTTGTTGACGGAAAGCAGCGATTCCCGTTCCAGTATCTGCCGTTCTTCCTCGGAAGACGCCGCGTGTCTCGGAATTTCAATGCCGTATCTTTCGGCAAGCTGCGTGACGGCTTCGGGAAAAGAGCATCCTTGATGCTTCATCAGAAAGTTGAAAACATCTCCGCCGGCGCCGCAGCCGAAGCAATAATATATCTGTTTTTCGGGACTTACAGTAAAGGACGGGGTTTTTTCGGAATGGAAAGGGCAAAGCCCTGTGTAGTCTTTTCCCGCTTTTTTTAAAAGTACGGATTCGGAAATGATTTCTACAATATCAGCCGCGTTCTGAACATCCGTAATTTTATGTTTAGGAATTAAAATCGCCAAAGAGGAAAATCTCCGTTAAGCAGATCGGTAATCCAATTTTTTTATAAACTTACAGTATAAGATTTGATGTTGTGTTTGTCAATGGATGATTTTGAAACTTTTTTTTGAAAAAAAGTTTCTCGCAAAGGCGCATCTGTTTTTAGACTGTGCCTCAAAGAAAAATTGAAAAAATATCTGAAAGCTTTTAAACCGTTGCGCTCTTAGCGTGCTTTGCGAGAGATAAAAATTCTCGCAAGGGCGCAAAGCAATGGCATAACCGTCAGATTCTCTCTGCGGAATCCCGAAATCCTTTCCCCTCCGGGGAGAGTGGCAATTCATACCCGCCGACAAGTTTCAGCCGTGTCCGTTGCAAAGTCTGTCAGATTTTTCTCATTATAACAATATATTCATTATTCATTGTCGTATCTGTTTTACCTGTTATGTTGGTCGGACTGTTTTTTGACGGCATACGTTTGTTGGGAATATTGCGGATAACGGTTTCTGTATGGTCAAAACCCTGATTTTCAAATAAAAATTTTGTTATTTCATCTGTCGGCAGAACAATGCCTTTCACCTTGCGGTTGCCCACAACATAACAGGCATAACCGCCTTTTTTAACAGTCTTTGCCACATTTTTGACAGATTTCTGATAATCATGGTAAAATGCTGCCACTTCTTTAGCTCTCTTTTCATCTTCCTCTGCTATCTTTCCAACAGCCTGATTCAGCAAATCAGAATCAAATGAATATGTTTCTTTGCAAATCTTTCCGCCCATCAGTCTGCTGTCAATCTGTGCCGCATTTTCAATACTAAGCCATTCATTGGCCAATCTTGAAAACTGACCGTAGGCAACGGTGGTGCGGCTGTCGCCGTAAGGCGGCGAAGTTACGATAATATCAACACTTTCATTTTCAATATGTTCAATCCTTTCAACCGTATTGAAATCAAATATTTGGCTGACAGCTTCAGACTGTTTTTCTGTCAGTTCTTTCAATCCCCTTTTGTTTCTTGCCAATTTAGTTTGCATTAAAGCGAAAACATCGGGATTGAATTTCTGCATTTGTTTTTCAGACATTCTGAACATTTTGAATTCACTGTTCCTTGTCCAACTGCTTTCTCTGACTGTTTCACTGAATGCAACTTTGAAAAAATCAGCTATTGAATTATCTGAGATATTCTGAATGAAGTTTTTAATCAGAGCTAATTTTTCTTTTACAGACTGAGAAAACCAATAATCAACATTCTTGATATTCGGAATAACCACATTGAGTTTTTTTATATCAAACAGTATTGAAAACACATAATCACTGAAATCTTTCAGATACAAATCCAAAATCTGTATGTTGATTTTTGTGGTTTTGGCTCTTGCGATAAGCCGCGCCAAAGGATTCAAATCCGTTCCCACAGCATTGATATTTTTTAAATTTGCCTCAACTAATGATGTGCCTGTTCCGCAATACGGGTCAAAAAGTAATCCTGCATTGCCTCCGTATCTGCTGATTAAACGCTCTGCAACATGCGGGATCATCATTGCAGGATAATTATGAAAACAATGCGTAATTTCCTTAGTATTTTCATTTCGGAAATCCCAGCTTTCATCAATATATTTATTTCCCATATTTTTCTTAAGTGCTTATCTATCTGTCTTATATTTTTTACAAGTCGCTTATATCGCTGAAAAGTAAAGGCAGTTTGTCCTCATAGGTTCTGAAGCCCGTTCCGTGATTTCTTGCTCTTGTTCCTTTATCATGAAGCCGTAAATCTACCAGAAGATTTTCAGCTTTGAACTGGTTAGCCAATAATTCAGGCGAAGTTTCCCTCATTATTTGTGAACGGTAAAAATGAAAATATTCTTTTCCGCCCCGTTCCTCTGTAAATGCGGATACAAACACCAGTGCCGGTATTTTCTGCATAAATCTTTCTGCAAGTATTTGAAACTCCCACGATGCTATAATTTCGCCTGAAATGTGTCTTACGGAAATTTCTGTATTACCTATATGTAGGAAAAGTCCCGCACTGTTCGGTTTTAATGACATTGTGTAATAAAGACCTAATCTGCCTGTTCTATCTCTGCTTCCATATTTTTTTACTGCTTCCAACGGCGGTATTTTCCAGACTTTATTATTAAATGTGAACAGAGTGATTAAACTGTTTACATTTGTTCTGTGCGCCTTCAGTTCTACTTCGTCAATGTCCGGCAAGGCGATGTTGTTTTCCGTCATACCAAGATAAGTTTCAAGTGTATGTCCGATTCCGGTGGGTCCTTTTCGTGTTGAAGGAATAAAACCCTGCGATTTGAGTTCTCTGAATTTTTCAATAAATTCTTCTAAGTTCATAGTAAAATCTTTTGTTTTGAAAATCTGACCTACTGTTAAAGGGGGCAGGGGGGATTTTCTGCGCCGCAACGAAAAACCTCCTTTATCCCTCTTTAAAAAAGGAGGAAGTCATGTCTCGCAGGACGCCCCCGTCTGCATTCCCACGCAAAGCGTGGGAACGAGATACCTTTGCGAGAGAAAAAAGGGTTCTCGCAAAGCACGCAGAGGGCGCAAAGAATATTTCAAAACTTTTAAACCTTTGCGCTCTCTGCGTTCTTTGCGAGAAATTTTTAAGCCCTGAACGCTTTTGTTGCCGCTATGGCTTCTTTCAAATCCAGCGTGCCGCTGTATATTGCTTTTCCGGTGATGATGCCCGTAACGCCGACTTTTTCCAAAGGCAGCAGATTTTTGATGTCGTCCAGCGTGGAAACGCCCCCGGACGCCACCACTGGCACAGAAACCGCTTCCGCCAGCCGCCGGGTTTCTTCGATATTCGGGCCTGTCTGCATTCCGTCTCTGTGGATGTCCGTAAAATTGATTGCGGCCACGCCCAAGCCTTCCAACTGTTTCGCCAGATCGGTCGCTTTGATCTGCGTGGTTTCAGTCCAGCCTTCGATTGCCACAAAACCCTTGCGCGCATCAATGCCCACGACAATCTGCCCCGGAAAAGCCTTGCAGACCTTTTCAACCAATTTCGGATTTCGGATGGCTTCCGTGCCGATAATGACCTTTTTCACGCCCAAATCTATGAACATTTTTACGGTATCTTCATTTCGGATCCCGCCGCCCACCTGAATATCCGCCTTTACCGTATCTAAAATTTTCTTTATCGCATCGAGGTTTTTCGGACGCTTTTCAAACGCGCCGTCAAGATCAATCACATGGATCATTTCCGCGCCCTGATCTTCCCATTTCTGCGCCATTGCTGCCGGATCATCGGAAAATACGGTTTCCGCGTCCTTGCGTCCCTGAAGGAGTCTTACACATAAGCCGTTTTTTATATCAACTGCGGGGATAATAATCATTTATTATTTCCTGAGCGTTGCAAGCATGTCCTGAAGCGCGGAAATCGCCATTTCCCGTCCCGTAATCCACTTGCCGTCTCTTTTTAAAAAGGTGTCAAAATGAAAAAGATTTTCGTTCAATGAATGCTGGGTTTCATCAAAATGCGCTGACCACAGCACTCTGCCGTCAGCGACGCGGAGAAGATGAAGCCCGAATGCCACCGACGCGGGAGAATCCACCGAATAGTCGCTTCCCACACGGTCTCTGAAACGATAAATATAGCCGCCCATGACCGCGTCCGCGCCGAATTTGCGACCCGCTTCGATGAGCATATCCCGCTCCGAAAATCCCTCTTTATTTTCTGCCGCGCCGGTGCGAACCTGCTGGTTATATGCAAAAGGAATCAGTTTGAAGTCATTACGCGCCTTGAATAAATTAACCAACTGTTCTGTCAGGATATTGGGCGCATCTTCCCAGACCTCGCCCCCCGTGAAAATTTTGCCGCACAAAGGACATCTGACGCTGGTATTGTCCTGAAAACCTTTTGACATATCTTTGAAAGAAACAATCAGAATGTTATTCAGGTCAGACGGCACAGGCGGCGGGGGTTCGGAAACAACCTGCTGACCTGCACAGGCAAATACAAAAAGCGAAAACAGAAAAAGGATTCCGGTTCCGAACATGCTGTTATCAAACAAACATCTCTTTTTCATAACTTACAGGACTCCTTTGCTGGAGCGAACATCTGTTATCCGTTCATCAAAAGAAACGGCCTGATCCAATGCCCTGCCTGTTGCTTTGAAAACAGATTCGATGATATGATGTTCATTTTCTCCGTAAAAAACATTAATGTGAAGGTTCATCCCTGCCCGCGTGGCAAAGGCACGGAAAAATTCTTTGGCAAGATAAATGTCAAAGTTTCCGCATCGGTCTGCGGGGCGGGGAACATGATAAACGATAAAAGGGCGTTTTGACAGATCAACGCTTACGGCAGTCAGGGTTTCATCCATCGGCGTGACAGCATGTCCGTAGCGCCATATACCTTTTCGGTCTCCGAGTGCTTTGTCAAAGGCATCGCCCAAGACAATGCCCGTATCCTCGACGGTGTGATGGAAATCCACGTCAATATCGCCTTTTGCCTGAACAGACAGGTCAAAAAAACCGTGAACGGCAAAAAGCGTGAGCATGTGATCAAAAAAGGGAATCCCTGTTTTGACATCATGTTCGCCTTTGCCGTCCAGATTCAAGCGGATACGGATTTCTGTTTCTTTGGTCTTGCGGTCAATTTCAGAAGAACGGTTCATGTTTTGAAGGTTTCAGGTTGCAGGTTTCAGGTTAAAAAACGCAAAGCGCACAAATGATTCTTTAACTTCTTTGAAAAACAGATTTTTTATTTTAACCACAAAGGACACAAAGGTCTCACAAGGTTCACAAAGCTTTGTGAACTTTGCGCCTTCTTTGCGACCTTTGCGGTTAAGAAAAAGTTGAACATCGCGTAGTTTTTATAATCATAAGGCAGGGGTATGGAAAAGACAAGCCTGTTGCATATAAAAAAATCCGGCTTGGGCATAAACTTTGTTTTGAGCATTTTATCTGATTAGAAATATAAAGGAATCATGTTGAAAAAAAGACGGGGTTGAAATTTGAAAAAGACTGAGCTGCATCAATTCATCCGAATAAAATTCATTAATGTAGGAGTTACGCAGTTGAGACCTCACACCCCGACCCCCTCTCCGAAGGAGAGGGGGTGTTCTCCTCCAATGCCGTTAAGTTAGGGCAGGGACATCGGAATCCCCCCTCAAGAGGGCAAAAACTAAAAACAGACCGGGCTTAACTTAATGACATTTGGAATATTTTGCAATCGCCTTTATAAAGCCGCACGCATGAAAAAAAGTTGGCAGCGGTTCAAATTTGACTGATATTTTTCTGTTTGCCTGTTCTCCGATAAATCAGGCTCTGCCCGTCCTACCTCGTTTCCTTAACGTCCGTTGACCAGTGTTCGGGGCGGCGGGTAATGCCGCCTTTGGGGATTTCCTCGCCTGTATAATCGCCGTAGCATTCCAAAATACGCACAAAAATATCTTCCCTGCTGTTCAGATAGATTTCAATCTCCTTGAAAACATCTGCCAGTTTTTCAAATCGCCTGCCGTGTCTCAGGTCTGTCATCCATTTGCCTTTCATGCCCTGAACATGCTTTCGGATTTCCCGGTTCACTCTTTTTTTCGGCATGAGAAAAAGATCAACCACCGAGAAGAAAACATAGCATCCGGACATATTATCCCGCACCACAAGCCCGGAGTTCGGCGAATAGGCAAGGATTTTTCTCGCGGCAAGATCATCCATGATGAAAAGATGCGGCTCCGGTATCTTTGTATCAGGCCAGTTCGCCTTGGTGTAAGGCTGACGTTTCTCTTTCACATCAAAGGAAAAATGCCTTTTCGCCGCTTTGTCGCCGAAACTGAAGTCAAGCTTTCTGAATGAATCGGAGTTGTCCTGAAAGGCAATTTTATGCAGTATAAAATATGCTTTTATCTCTTGTTCAAACGGCAGCAGTTTGTTCATCATTTCTAATGATAATTTTCTTTATGTCAAAGATCAAGCGCAAATCATAACCGAAATTTTTTCCGCCTCTTTTCAAAAAAGGCAGAGGGAATATGAAAATCTCCTGAATCTCCCTTTACAAAATCCGGACTTAATAGTAAGAAAGAAAAAATTGTGAAAAATTCAATCTGAATAACATTTTGATATGGAGGGTGTTTATGTCAAAACAAGAATCTGTCACTGTTCATGATCTCCTGAAAAACCATGAAGTTCAGAACGTAACCGGCAATGTGAACCGGGAACTGATTGAAAGAAGAAAAAGCATCCCTCCGATATGCGGGGTGTTTTCCGGCGCTTATACTGCGTTGAAAGGAAATGACAGTTTCAGTTTTGTGATTCATAAAGAAGCTGAAAAACAGCTTCCCAAAATCATCAGAAATAAAGTGCAGAATGTCGTGTCTGCGGACGCGCCTGATGAAGCTTTTAAGAAAAATTACGCCAAAAAACGAAATATCGGCATTGTGTTTTCCGGGGGACCCGCGCCCGGGGGACACAATGTGATTGCCGGGCTTTTTGATGCGGCGAAAAAGGCGAATCCTGAAACCAAAGTCTATGGTTTTCTGCTCGGTCCCGACGGCATCATTGAAAACGAAGCTGTTGAAATAACACAAAATATTGTGGATACTTATCGGAATCTGGGCGGCTTCGGCATGATAAAAACCGGCAGGACCAAAATAGACAGCAAAAAGAAAATGTCTCTGTCAAAGCAGACCTGCAAATCGCTCCGCTTGGACGCGCTGGTGGTGGTGGGCGGAGACGACTCCAACACCAACGCGGCTTTTCTGGCGCAGGAAATGTACAGCGACGGCGTTCAGGTCATCGGCGTTCCCAAAACCATTGACGGCGACATACAGGTCAGAGACGCGGCAGGACAGGTTTTATGCGCCATGTCTTTCGGATTCCACAGCGCCGCCAGAGCCTTTGCCAATTCCATAAGCAATCTCTGCACGGACGCGGCTTCCGATGTGAAATACTGGCATGTCTGCAAAGTCATGGGAAGGGTGGCGAGTCATCTTGCGCTGGAAGTGGCATTGCAGACCCACGCAAACATTACGCTGATCGGCGAAGACCTTGCGGACTATGTTGACACGCGGCGCATCGAAAAGGCAGGGAAAGAGGTTGACTACACGGCTTACGGCATGACGCTGCGGCATCTTTCCCGTGTGATCTGCGATGCGATTGTCCGCCGCGCTGCGGTGGGAAAGAATTACGGCGTCATGGTCATTCCCGAAGGAATACTTGAATTTATCAATGAAATTCAGATGCTTATCACAAAGCTGAACACGGTGATCGCCGAATACAATCAGACTTATGACACGGCTTTTCATGCAGATTTTCCGCTGCTGGAGGACAAATTGGAATATCTGCGGAGACTTGCCAGACGCTCCCGTGAAGAAGGCTTTTTTTCCATCTGGAATACCCGTGACGATGACCTGTTTAACGATATTCCCGAATTTTTTCAGGAAGGACTTCTGACGGAAAGAGACAGTCACGGCAATTTTCAGTTTTCACAGGTTGAAACCGAAAAGGTGGTGATGGGACTTGTGAAAGATTATCTGAAAATTTTGAAGGAAAAAGGGATTTATAAAATCGGGATTGAGCGGTCTTATTATCAGAAAGTGATGAAAAAAGAAGAACTTGATCCGGATACCTTCGGTCCTGTGCTGTTCAGCAATTATGATGCTGCCATGTTTCTGCTGGTGAAGCCGGCGATTATCTCTCTGAAAACGCTTGAACAGGTTCTGGTGGCTGAGGGCGTGATCCGGGAAAATGAAAAAATTCCCCCGGCGGTTGAAACGATTTTCAAGAAATCCGTGCCGAGTTTCAAGACGCAGACCTATTTTTACGGCTATGACGGAAGAGGGAATGATCCCACATGGTTTGACTGCACCTATACCTACAATCTGGGACTGACGGTCTTCAGTCTGGTTGCAAACGGCGCGACCGGACAGATGGCAGCCATCATGAATCTGGAACACGGATTTGACAGATGGGAGCCTATCGGCATTCCCATTGCGCCGCTCATGCACTTGGAGGAAAGGGGCGGAAAAATGTCGCTGGTATTGGAGCGGACGCTGGTGGATGTCAATGCGCCGGCTTTCGGAATTGTGAAGGCGTTCCGGGAAAAATGGCTTGCCGCCGCCCCGGGCGAGGATAATTACAGGAAACCGGGGCCGGTTTATTTTGCCGGAAAGACTGAGGAAGACAGACCCATAACATTGGTGCTTAATTCGCTCGACTCACGGTAGAGGCACGCCGCCGGTGTGTCCCTGCATCGGATAAGGTTTCTCGCTCTTTGCGAGAGATAAAAAAATTTCTCGCAAAGGCGCAAAGGTCGCAAAGAAGAAAAATTTAATAAAATAAAGTTGTTCTTTGCGTTCTTTTATCTTTGCGCTCTCTGCGGTCTTTGCGAGAAATAAAAACGTCTTTACGGGACATTATGTCAAAACACGCGATCAATCACTATTACAGCAAAATTGACCAGTACAGAAGATTCGGCGGCACGCGGAATGAGACATCCGTGCGCCGGGCTTTTGCCAATCTTTTGGAAGAATACTGTGCGCCGAAAAATCTGATTCTGGTGGATGAAGTGGCGCTGAAAGGCTCTCAGAAACGCCCCGACGGCACGGTCAAAGACGCTCTGCGGCTTGACTGGGGACATTGGGAGAGCAAAGACCCGGATGACAATCTTGATGCGGAAATAGAGAAAAAATTCAGGCTGGGCTATCCGAATTTCAACATCATTTTTGAAAATTCCCAAGAAATCGTTCTGTTTCAGCAGGGCAGCCGGATTATTCGCCGCGACATGCGGGACCCGGATGCGCTGGACGCGGTACTTACCGCGTTTGTGAGTTATGAACGCCCTGAAATCAAAGAGTTTCATCTCGCTGTGGAGAAATTCAGAGCCGATATTCCCGATATTATCGAGGCATTGCGTGCGATGATTTCCCATGAACTCAAGACAAACAGGGCGTTCAAACAGGCAAACGCCGAGTTTCAGGAACTCTGCAAAGAAAGCATCAATCCTGAGATTACGGCGTTTGACATAAAGGAAATGCTCATTCAGCATATTCTCACCGCAGAGATATTCGACACGGTGTTCGGAGAGAGTCATTTTCATCGGGAAAACAATATTGCCAAGGAACTTGAGGCGGTTGTCGGCACGTTTTTCACCGGAACGCTGCGCCGGAACACGCTGGCAAGCATTGACTCGTACTACAAAGCCATCAAAGCCGAAGCCTCACGCATTGACAATCATCACGAGAAACAGAAATTTCTCAAAGTGATTTATGAGAATTTCTACAAGGCATATAATCCCAAAGGCGCAGACCGGCTCGGCATTGTCTATACGCCCGGCGAGATTGTCCGCTTTATGATTGAAAGCACGGACTGGCTGCTGGAAAAGCATTTCGGGAAATCCCTTGTCAGCGAAAATGTGGAAATTCTTGATCCGGCAACGGGCACCGGCACTTTCATCACCGAAATCATTGAATATATTCCGCCACAATATCTCGAATACAAATACAAAAATGAAATCCACGCCAATGAAGTCGCCATACTTCCGTACTACATCGCCAGTCTGAATATCGAGTACACCTATCAGCAGAAAATGGGGAAATATGAGCCATTTGAGAATATTGTCTTTGCGGATACGCTGGATAATACGGGGTTTGATTTTAAGGGACAGACAACCCTTGCAGGCTTCGGGATGAGCGCGGAGAATCTTGCCCGTATCAAAAGGCAGAATGAGCGGAAAATTTCCGTGATTATCGG
>JFJP01038261.1_pt1 | contig 18506 bp, 17 predicted proteins | sample 431651 | NCBI WGS metagenome assembly JFJP01 (sample SAMN02602958, study PRJNA72255) | Microbial mat metagenome, whole genome shotgun sequencing project. | biome: fresh water; feature: sink hole; material: water; isolation source: purple microbial (photo- and chemosynthetic) mats found in...
CGATTCTCGTATTTTTTTGGTGTTCTTTTCAATCTTACCTAAGAAGGACTTTTTAGCATTTTTGGAATTAACCAGCTCATTAAGCTCAGTGATTTCGATATCGAGTATCTCAGCTTGCCGCGTTTTACGAAACTCAATATCTTTGAGCAAATCATTGATATGCTGCGTAGTTTTAATTATATTGCTAGCATGATTCCGCCGATACTCGCTGTACTGAGCGAGATAAATGAAACGCTTGTAAGCTTCATTGAAAGTATTGGCACTAAGAATAAACATCCATAAACTAAAGGCAGTACGCTTTTTATACATAGCCATAAGAATGTTGCCGTATTCTTTCTGGCTTCTTTTCAGTAAATCGATGTTTGAAGTATAGGCAATCTTCAAAGAATCGATCTTAATGCCAAGCGATTTATTTTCCTTCTGTAGATTGTTAACCAATGATTGCTGTTTTTGAATAAGTCTGTCCAGTGTATTCAGCTTAGCAATTACATCCCGAGAATCCTCTTTAAGATTTGATAATTCAGACTGGTACGAACTGATCTGACTTTTAACCTTTTTAATACGCGATTGTACAGATGAATTGCTTTGTGCAAAAGCAAATACAGGTAAAAAAAGAATAACTAGAATGAAATTTCTATAGCCCATTTCGGTATTTTATTTCATATTTATTGCTAATACTTGGTGGGTTAATAGTAAATGCATCGAATTTATATTCTTCAATGTTTATAAATACATCATTGCCATTAAGTAACATTTTGTAAGTTTTGGGAAGTAAGTTGGTATCGCTGGTCAACCATGAATAACAAATGTTTATCTGCTTCATATTTCCCACATCATGTAGCATCAAATTCGTGATCTTTCTGTTTTCATCGACTTTTATACTATCAGCCATCAAAAATCTATGAATATCAACAATACCATTATTCTCGAGTGAATTGATATTGCCAAAGAGAATTTCTTGCAAATAGGTAACAAAATTTATCTGCTTATTAGATTTGAAAATAAAAGCTTCGCGCTTTAGTCGGTTCAGAAAAACCACAGAATCTTGTCCGGCGTATAATCTAAAAGCTTCGATACCTAAGCCTGGAGACCCGATAATTTGAAGGCTACTATCTTTAACAAGCTTAAGCGTGCCCATAAAATCAACACTCTTTGTACTATCGATAAATGTACCTGTGTAATTACCAGTGAAATAAGCAGGAACTTCAGACATAGCATACTGTGCCAATTTTTTAGAAACAATAGTAGAATCCTTGTTTTCAACAATTAAGCTATCGGAATTATCTACCACAATTACCTTTTTTGATTTACAAGCTCCAAAAGCCAGCAGAACAATAAGCAATAATAAAAATGTGCGATAAGGCAAAACATATTTCATATCAGTTCAATCCATTAACTAATTTAGTACGTATAATTTCATTATCTCTACCCAATTCGATACATCTATTCCAGGCCTTACGGGCAGAATCTGTATTTCCGTTGCGGTAAAGAATATCCCCATAGTGCTCTAGCACTACCGCATTGGTTGTAGTATTGAAATCGAAATGTGCCTCCATAAGGAGCATTGCATCAGCATATTTGCCCATTTTGTATAAAATCCATGCCTTTGTGTCGATGTAATTGAGTTGGTTTGGAGAGTCAACAAGTGCCTTATCAATCAGCATAAGCGCAAGATCAAGATTAGAGCTGCGAAGTGCAAGATAGTACGCATAATTATTCATGATAGGATAATTATTGGGCGATTGCTGCAAAACGAAATTAAAAGCTTGATCACTTTTCGCAAACTTTTTTGACCTGTGATATACTTCACCTAACTGAATATTAAACTCTATCAACAACTGGGTATTATCAAAAGACAAAGATTTTCCCATTTCAAGATAAGATTCGGCTTCTATAAATTTTTCGAAATGCATTTTAGCTATACCCAAATATAAATACAAAAGTGGTTGATTTGGAAACAACTCAATTGCGCTGGTAGCATCAGCTTCCAACTCAGTAAACATATCTAGCTGGGTATCAATATTCAAAAGCTCAATCCACTGGTTATAGTCGTTGTTGTAAACTTGAAGTGCCTTACGCAAATAGAGCCTTGCAAGACTAAAGTTACCAGCTTTGATGTGAAGACGAGCAATAGTGGCATTTAAATTGGGATCATCGGGATAACTAAGTTCAAGCGCTGTGAGAACCTCATACATCAAACTATCGTTAGTTGTGAACAAATCAGAAACATAAAGCATAAATTCAAGTTTCTTACTCAATGGTACCTGAGGATCATCAACACATAGCCTAAAGTATTTTAACTCCAAATTAGAATTAGATTTGAGATGATAAAAATTGGCCATACTTAAATAAATATATCCATTGGCCTGATTGTTTCGAATAATTTCAGCGTATATTGAATCAGCTCTATCAAATTGTTTCTGAGATGCAAAAAACTCAGCTAGTAAGCCTTTGTACTTCATATTATCGGGATACACAAGAAGGACTTCTTCAATAAGAGACAATACCTGTTTTAAATTATTATTTTTCAAATAGTTCTGAATATATAATCCCACGATATCATCAGAAAAACCCACTTCCGCTTTCAGTATATCTAAATAAGACAAACTAGAAACATAATCAGCATTCTGGTGCATATAGAGCGCCACCTCGAACAAGGATTCAGTATCCGATGGAAAATCTTGGTAATACGCTATATATAGTTTCTTTACCTCCTCAAAATTAGCATACTTTTTAGAAACATCGATTTCTAATATTCTATACCACTTATTCTTACCCTCCAACTGCACACACTTCTGCGCATAAAGAACCGGATTTGAGGAATCAGAATTTTCAAGTATCAACTTGCCTGCAGCGTAATATGCAACCGGATTATCAGGCTGCAAAGAGATAGCTTTTTCATAAGCAATGAGAGCACCGGCAAAATTTCCAATCATTTCCTCTCTTTTACCATCCATTATGGCAGACTTGTACTCCATATCGTTATCAGAAATATATATGTAATTCCGATTGGAGTCTACTACATTTCTATTGCTACTGCATGCACCAAGTACAACAACAACAACAAACAAAACAGATGGAAAAAATTTAATCATAATATCTGTGTAAAATCACCAATGTTCAAATCATCCATCGTACCTCTATATTCAACATTACTTCCTATCATGCTATTACGTATATTGGCAGCAGAAAGTACAGAATTTGAATTGATCATAGCATTATTTACGATAGAATTTTCAATATAAACGTTATTTTCGAGCGAAACATTCGGGCCAACAACAGAATTAAGAATTTTTACATTTTTACCAAAATAACAAGGTTCAATAATAACACTATTGACAATATCAGCATCAAACTGCTTGCGCTCACTCGCTGAAAGACTATTAACTATACGGCCATTGGTATAAACTGTAGCATTCTTGTTGCCACAATCAAGCCATTCGTTCACTGAAGTCGTTTTGAAAACAGTGCCATTATTCTTCAATAGTTCAAGTGCATCAGTAAGCTGATACTCATTGTTTCCACGCAAATTATTATCAATGATATGGTTTATTTCCTTGAGCAGATTTTCACCATATTTAAAGTAATAAATGCCAATAATGGCTTTGTTACTTACAAAGCTTTTAGGTTTTTCAACAAATGACACTACCCTATTTTCAGTATCGGTGATAACAACACCAAATTGGGAAGGGTCTTCTACTTCATTAACCCAAATCAGCGAATCAGCATTTTGATCCAACTTATTATCGGCCAAAAAAAGAGTATCGGCAAACGCCACAATAACAGGGCCTTGTAGTAGTTCCTTTGCACAGTGTACTGCATGCGCAGTACCAAGAGGTTGGTCTTGATAAACAAGATGTGCTTTAGCGTTGAACTGAGCAGCTAAATCAATCAAGTACTGTTCAACCTCTAAACCAAAATTACTTATAATAAAGGCAATATCGGTAATAGGCTCATCTACAAAATCGGCAAGTTTATAAATCAAGCGTTCCACAATAGACTTACCAGCAACTTTAATCAATGGTTTAGGAACAGTAAGGGTATGTGGACGCATTCGCTTACCCATACCAGCCATAGGAATAATCAATTTCATAATTCTGTTATATTAAATTCCGGTGTGACCAAAACCGCCATCACCACGTTTACTTTCATTCAATTCATTAGCAGATAACCACTCTACCTTGGTATACTCTGTTACTATCATTTGACAAATACGATCACCATTGTTGATAACAAAATCAGATGGTGAGTGATTTATAAGTATGATGCCAATTTCACCACGGTAATCGGCATCTATGGTACCGGGCGCATTGAGAATGGTGATTCCATGTTTAAGTGCCAAGCCACTACGAGGACGTATTTGAGCTTCGTATCCATCAGGCAATTCAATATACAACCCAGTAGGTATGAGTGTAATTTCGCCACTACGTATAGTAATACTATCTGATAAAAAGGCCTTTATATCCATGCCGGCGCTATGCGAAGTAGAATACTCAGGAAGAGCATTATCAGATCTATTTACAATTTTAACTTTCATGTTTTCTAGCATTCCAATTTTTGTTGATATAATAAGCGAAACCTACATATGCAATCATGGAAATAATACCTGGAAGGATAAAATCTAAAGTATTAACTGAAAGGTAATTGATAAGCATATATAGAATTATTGGTACTATAACCAGAACGATGATAAGTCGCTTGTTATAAGGTACCGGAAAATATTTTTGTCCATAATAATAAGATAAGCCAGCCATAGCGGAATACGAAGCAAGAATAACATAAGAAAGTCCAACATAACCAAAGTAAGGTATGACCAGCAAAGAACCAATAAGCGTAACAGCCGAACCAACAAGCGTAATATAGAGCCCATAAATGGTTCTATCAGTGAGCTTGTACCAAAACGACATACTGAATACAATGCCGTATACCCACTTAGCAACTAGCAAAATGGGTACAATTGCAAGCCCCTCATGATAACTGCTGCTAATAAAACCTTTTATAAAATGCATAAATGTGATAATTCCCAGAAATACCAGACCTCCTGTGAATACAAAGTAATGCATAACACTTGCATACAGAGTTTTGTTATTTGCACCTCCACTATTTTTGAAGAAGAAAGGATCGGCAGCAAAACGAAAGGCTTGAATAAAAAGCATCATGAAAATGGCTATCTTAAAATTTGCCCCATAAATACCCAACTCATGCATAATTTGCTTATCGGAAAAATCACCTGTGTAGCCCAGAATATACTTCAAAAGAATTTTATCACCAGATTCGTTCACCATACCAGCCAAACCCAAAAATAATATGGGATAAGAATATTGCAGCACAGTGCGAAGCAATTTAAAATCGAACTTACGAAAAAGCTCAATATAAGATAACATAGCTACCAAAGTGAGTATGGTACTTACAAAATTGCTCAAAAAAACATAACCAACACCAGAGAAATAAGTACTTAAACCTAAATATTCACCTAAGTCAGTTTCGTAAAACAATACATTGAGGCCAATATTAAGCAAAATACCGAATAACTTGAACGAAGCAAAATGAAAAGCTTTAGACAAATGCCGTAAACGAGCAAAAGGCAGAGCCAAAAAAGCATCGAAGGAAACAGTAAGTGCCATTATAAGAACAAAGTAATTATCAGACGGAAGCCCAATACCAGTATTAATGCTGCTTTGAAAAACAAAAATGATAGAAACGAATATAAGACCACTCAAAGCCAAAGAAGTGAGCAATGACTGGTATAGTGAACTTTCATCTTTATTGTTGGTTGCAAACCTGAAGTATCCGGTTTCGAGACCATAGGTAAGCATTATAATAGCAATACCAGTATAGCTATATATTTCAGTAATAACACCATACTCATCGGGCAAGAATAACCGGGTATAATACGGGACCAGCAAATAGTTGAGCAAACGCCCAACTATGCTACTCAGACCGTATACTGCAGTTTGTCCGGCAAGTTTCTTTATAAGAGGATTCACAAAACTTAACTATTTATTCTTATTATAAATCATCATAAAATGTTGCAAGTTGGCCTCGAAGAACATTTCACCGATAACATGAAAATCATATTTTTCGTAGAATGAAACGGCATCTTTCTGGGCGTGGGCATATATAAGTTTAGGCGTAGGCAATATTCTATTCAGTATTGAAACTAGCAAAAGTTCACCAATTTTAAGTTTCCTAAAGGGTTTCAACACGGAAAACCTTTCAAGCTTAATACCTTCCATGGTAGTACGAAAACGGGCTGTACCCACAGGAATATCATCATGAAAAGCCAACAAATGAACTGATTCCACATCATATTCATCAAGTTCTAGAAATTCATCTACACCTAATTCCTTTACAAAAACCTCATATCTTATCGACATGGCTATTTGGTAAAGCTCTTCGTTAGAAGAATCAAATTCTTTAATATAAACTGACATAATTGTAAGATTTGTTCAAAAGTAATAAAACTAGCTATGCCACAAAAAACTCTTTGAAAATATGATCGCTGATAAGTATACCAGATTGAGTTAGTGAAATACGATCGTTCTGTTGAAATAAACTATTACCTGCAAAACCCTTCTCAAGCGCATTTAAGAAATTTTTTTGATATTGTGGCCATCGTTCAAGCATTAGGTTCAGACTAATTCCCCATTTTGTGCGCAAATTGGTGATAATATATTCATGGTATCTGTCCAAATCAGTTAAATCCTCAGATTCACGTACAAACTGACCACTTTTTCCATTGGCAATGTACTTATGAATATCCGACAGATTCCAGAATCTGTTATTTGCGATATAACTGTGTGCACCTGGACCAAAACCTATATACTCAGTATTGTTCCAATATGAACTATTGTGTTGAGCATATTTTCCGTTCTTAGCAAAATTGGAAATCTCATATTGCTCATACCCAGATACCTTACATAATTTCATAAGCGTATCAAACTGTAAAACAGATTCATCCTCGGCTACAACTTTAAGCAAACCTTGTTCATACATTTTGCCAAAAACGGTATCATTCTCAATGGTGAGATGATAAGCAGAAATATGATTTACACCCAGTGACAAAGCTCTGTGAAGTGTTTCTTCCCAAATCCCAATATCTAAATCAGGTATACCATATATGAAATCTATGCTAATCTCAAAACATTCAAAACTTTGAATTAGTTCGATGGCCTTCAGCGCGGATTGCGCATTGTGCCTTCGATGCAGATAACGGAGAATTGTATCGTCTAACGATTGTATCCCTAAACTTATCCTATTAACACCAAGACCCTTTAAAGCTATTAAATACTCAGATGTAACATCATCGGGATTCATCTCAAAAGTAAATTCTATCAAATCACGAGCAACGCCATATTTTGTTAAAGATTGTAAAATAATATCAAGATCCTTAGGAAGCATTTGACTCGGAGTACCACCCCCAAAATAAAGTGTTTCAATGGTATTTTCTAGAATAAAACCAGCTTGCGATTGGATCTCATTTACTAAGGCCAACACGTAGTCCCCATAATACTTTTTATCGGTAATACGATAAAAATCACAATAATGGCAAATAGTTTTGCAAAAAGGCACATGAATATATAAACCAGCCATAATTTATGGTTAATAATTCAATTGAGAAATGCTATCGCCATCAGCTTCTAATACATCTCCAATACTTTGGTTTTTAAACAACAAATAAAGCTGGTGTCTCACAGGGCTACTTTTACTGTGCAAAGGACATACATTTTGCTTTAATCTGTCAGTAAGACATGCTTCTAACCCAAAAGGACATTCGAGAAAAACATCGGTACCATCAATAATTTCGACAATCTCATAAAAAGTAATTTCACGTGGATGCTTACTTAGTGTGAATCCACCGTGAGGCCCTTTGGTAGAAAAAAGTATTTTATGTCGGGTAAGGGTTTGTAATATTTTGCCAAGAAACGGAAGAGGAATGGCCAAATCTGAAGCTATTTGTTTGAGACCTATCCGTACATCAGGCTCATAGTGACGAGCCAGATAAACTACAGCTCTTATTGCATATTTACAGGTACTACTAATCAACATACTTAAAATGCGTTGTTTATAGGAATTTTATTGACTCTGGCTATATGCCTACCCCCTTCGAATTGAGTAGAATGAAAAGCTTTTAAAATACGTAATGCTTCATCAACGCCCACAAAACGAGCAGGAATACTGCATATATTTGCATCATTGTGCAATCTGGCTAAGGTAGCAATTTCAACATTCCAACAGAGAGCAGCTCGTATGCGAGTATGTTTGTTCACTGTCATATTTATACCATTGCCACTACCACACAACGAAACACCAAAATCAGCCATTCCGTTTTCTACAGCATAAGCCATAGGATGTGCAAAATCAGGATAATCGGCACTTTCTTCGTTGTACGTACCAAAATCGAGAACTTCAGAACCAAGACTTGTCAGGTACGAAACTAGCACAATCTTTGTATTGTACCCTGCATGATCACAAGCAATTGCAACCTTCATACTTACATAATTTTAGACAAAAGTATAAAAGAAAATGATAAATTCACATTCTGTTTAAACCTATGTAAAAAGAATGTGAATTATATGTGAATAAGTATATGAATAAAAAGTAAAAGAAAATTTTGACGAACCACCAAATTTTATAAGCCAAACAGAAATGAAGAATCCAATAGACACAACAATAATTTTACACATACTTACTAACAAGTTACTGACAAGTTAACAGAAGGAGTGAACAAAAAAAACTAACTTTGTAAACTAAATCACAACCCACAAATAAATGTTAATAATCATAAAACCAATACCTCCTGACAACAAAACACGTTAATAACTTGTGTACACTTAAAGGCACCAACAAGCTGTCTTAGCAATACACACAATTCACAACATAACATCATTACCATTTATTTTAATATTAAATTAATAAATTATATGTATAATATTAATGATATAATCCGGGAATACGGATACGTTAAAATTACAGCCTTGCAAAAGGTAAACTACAAAGAAGAAATCTTGCGCCTTAAGAAAGAAAAGAACGTTGTGATTCTTGGACATTACTACATAGACGGTGAGTTACAAGATATTTCCGACTTTGTAGGGGACAGCCTGGCTCTGGCACAAAAAGCGGCAAGCACTCAAGCTGATATCATATTGTTTTTGGGAGTACATTTCATGGCCGAAACCGCCAAAATTCTTAATCCTAGCAAAAAGGTACTACTACCTGATTTGAACGCAGGCTGCAGCCTGGCTGACTCATGTCCAGCCACAGGTTTTTCAGAGTTTCTTCAAAATTATCCAGACCATATAGTTATTTCATATATCAATACTACAGCTGATATAAAAGCTCTTACAGATATTATATGCACATCTAGCAATGCGGTGCAAATAGTACAAAGCCTACCTATAGATCAGAAAATTGTATTTGCGCCCGACAAGAATTTGGGAAACTACATTAGTAGCGTTACAGGAAGAGATATGGAGATTTGGGATGGTGCATGCCATGTTCATCAACAATTCTCATTAGAACGCATCCTAGAGCTTAAAAACGAGCATCCCGATGCATTGATTCTTGCGCATCCAGAATGCAACAAACCGGTTTTGCTGCTAGCAGATTACATTGGCAGTACAAGTGCATTGCTTAAGTTCAGCCAAACCAATGAAGCACAGAAATATATCATAGCTACCGAATCGGGTATCTTGCACCAGATGCGTTTGAGCAATCCGAATAAATATTTTATACCAGCGCCACCGGAAGATTCGACTTGCGCTTGCAATGATTGCAATTTTATGAAATTGAATACCATGGAAAAAGTTTACAATACATTGGTGCATGAGCTGCCCGAAGTAATATTGGACGAACAATTGAGCAAAAAGGCATACCACCCTATCAAACGCATGCTCGAAATATCAGAACAACTAGGATTATAAAATATTCAGACGTACATTATGAAATACTTACTTGTATTTACATTTGTTTTTCTTGCAATTTACAGTATTCAGGCCCAGCCTAAAGTCAATCCGGATGGATATAATGTATTCTATTATCCCAACAATGTAAAATCCTCGGAAGGGAATATGCGTCAGGGTAAGCCTGATGGTTTGTGGAAAACTTACTATACCACCGGTCGTTTGAAATCTATCGGAATTCGCACTGCTTTTCAGTTAGATAGTACTTGGGTGTTTTATTCTGAAATGGGTGATACTACTGAAAAGATTTCGTATCTCAATGGAAAAAAGAACGGTTTTTACTTTCAATACGATACTATTACTACGCACGGTAAACACCTCAATTATATATCAGCCAGAGAAATGTATATATCGGACGTAAAAAGTGGAATGGCTTTATACTTTTTCTATGATGGTCAGATAAAATCTGAAGTGATGTTTGTAGAGGGCAAAAAACATGGATACTCCAAAGAATACAATCAGCAGGGGGTTATTATTTCAATCAAAAAATATCATTACGATCAACTTACTGATATTGAAAAGATAAACCGGACTGATCAGTTAGGCATAAAACAAGGCATTTGGAAATATTTTGGTGAAAACAGACAGTTGATAATTGAAGAGTTCTACATTGACGGTAAATTAGATGGGATGCGTAAGTTTTACGATGACAATGGCAAACTTACGCGCACAGAAAAATATAAAATGGGAGAATTGCTTACAGATGCTCAGGCCAATGAAACAAGGGATAATATCATTATAAAAGATACTCATTACCCCGACGGCAAAATTTATATTTCAGGTAGTTACATGAATGAAATTCCGGTAGGCATACACCGAACTTTTGACACTACCGGAGTGATAACTGAAAGTTTCGTATTTGATAGTCTAGGTGTAAAACAATCTTTGGGTATTGTGGATATTGCAGGTAAGAAACAAGGCAGTTGGAAAGATTTATTCAGCGACGGTAATACCCGCGCCGAAGGTGTATACAAAAATGATAAGCGCACTGGGGCCTGGAAATTTTATTACCCGAACGGAAAATTAGAACAGGATGGAAAGTATGTAAACGGTAAACCTGATGGAGAATGGAAATGGTACTACCCCAATGGCCAGCTTGCACGTGAAGAGTATTTTGAAGATGGAATTGAAAACGGTGACTATGCTGAATATGATGAAAAAGGGAATATTATTGCTAAAGGCTATTATGAGAATGGAATGAAAGAAGGCGAATGGTTACTGGTAGTGGCTCAGAATAAGCTTGTTGGAAATTTTAGCGAAGATTACCGCAATGGTCTTTGGAAATACTATACCCTTTCAGATATCTTGTGGTTCGAAGGAAAGTTTTCGGATGGCGAACCTGATGGAAAGCAAATATATTACTATCCAAATGGTATGGTAAAAGAAGAGCATTACTACATAGTTGGCAGAAAGGAAAAATCTTGGAAATACTACTCGCCCGAGGGAATAGTAACCACAACCATTGACTATAAGAATGATGAAGAAATAAAAATAGATGGGCAGAAACTAAAATGAACGGACAAATAGCACCCAATGGCATGAAAGACATGGATATACACAAAGCTGCTCATAACCAGGACAACGATTATGAAAAGAGTTTGAGACCTGCTGCATTTAACGATTTTAGTGGCCAGAGCCAGATACTGGATAACCTTAAAGTATTCGTTAAAGCTGCCAAAATGCGTGGTGAGCCGTTAGATCATGTTTTATTACATGGGCCTCCCGGGCTTGGTAAAACTACCCTATCCGCAATCATTGCCAATGAGTTGGGGGTAGGTATGAAAATAACCAGCGGCCCGGTATTAGATAAACCGGGCGATTTAGCGGGTTTGCTTACAAATTTGGAAACCAACGATATACTTTTTATTGATGAAATACATAGGTTAAGTCCAATTGTAGAAGAATACTTGTATTCTGCAATGGAAGATTACAGGATTGATATTTTGATAGATAAAGGCCCAAGTGCAAGATCGGTGCAGCTCGCACTCAATCCGTTTACACTTGTAGGTGCAACCACACGCAGCGGTTTGCTCACTAGTCCTTTAAGAGCCAGATTTGGTATAAAAGCACACTTACAGTACTATGATGCCCATACACTTTCAAACATTATAAAAAGAAGCAGCGGCCTGCTAGATATTCCCATCGATGATACCGCAGCCTGGGAAATAGCCCGACGTAGCCGAGGCACCCCGAGAATCGCCAATTCGCTGCTGCGCAGGGTACGTGATTTTGCACAGGTAAAAGGCAATGGTACTATAGAGATTGAAATTACCAATTATGCTCTCAATGCATTGAATATAGACATGTACGGATTGGATGAGATGGATAATAAAATACTAAATACCATAATTGATAAATTCAAAGGCGGACCGGTTGGACTTACCACCATATCAACTGCAGTTGGAGAAGATGCTGGCACTATTGAAGAAGTATACGAGCCGTATCTCATACAAGAGGGTTTTATGGTACGTACACCACGCGGACGCGAAGTAACTGATAAAGCATACCGTCACTTGGGGAAGACCAGATTTTCAGATCCTTATCAACAGGAATTATTCTGAAAATCAGAGAGAAGACTCACCTTTCAATAATTTCACCACATCGGCTTCTATGAAGGCAGGTGTAGTCATGGGACTATATCTTTTTAAAGGTCTACCTTCTCTGTTTATCAGAAACTTTGTAAAATTCCATTTAATGGAAGTGCTACCTAAGGAACCGGAAATCGAATTTTTAAGAAATTTATACAAAGGATCGGCAGATGTTCCATTCACTTCTACTTTTGAAAACAACTGGAAACTTACATGATAATTGGTTGAGCAGAAAGAATATATAGACTCATCATCTCCAGGTTCTTGATTCGCAAATTGATTTGAAGGAAAAGCCAATATTTCGAAGCCTTCTGATTTATATTTTCTATAAAGTTCCTCTAAACCTTCATATTGAGGTGTGAATCCACATTGGCTGGCAGTATTTACTATCAGCAATACTTTGCCACGGTATTGGCTAAGTTCTATGTTTTCTCCCTTAATGCTTTTGTTTGAAAACTGATATATGTTGTTAATCATGTGGGTACTGGTTTAATTAAGTATCTAACTTATCGGTAAATCTAGCAATAAATACCTGTATGCGATTTTATATTAACAAAATTTATAAGCAACATACTATTAGCATAAATGAAGTATGCAAAAACTGGTTGAATTAAGCTTGAACATCTTAATATAATTTGAGTAGTATCATCCAACTTAACCAAAACCAATGAATCAGGCAAAAATCATAAAAAATTCGTTTTTTTTATAGTAATTTAGCGTTACATTAGTGCAATACAATTTAGTGCCGGATGATTAAGATATTATTGGTCGACGATGAAATTATAACCAGAAAAACCCTAAGCTTAGCATTGGCTCGCGAAGGATACGATGTGGTAGCAGCTGAAGATGGCAGCCATGCCATACGATTGTTGAAAAAATATACCCCGGATGTTGTGGTTACTGACATCATCATGCCTGAAAGAAATGGGATTGAAGTCATTTTGGAGATTAAAAGAAACTATCCGAGTATTAGAGTAATAGCAATATCTGGAGGTGGAAGGCTAAATGCGAACACGCATCTCAACATAGCCAGAGATTTGGGCGTTGCCGCCATCATGCTGAAGCCAATAAAACTTGATGAGCTTAAAATTGCGATAGAAAATTGTCTTTTAGGTTTTTAGCCAAATTTGCAGATGCAAAAAAATGCAGATTTCATAGAAAAAAGAAAAGCATGATTACGTAAAATCATGCTTTTGTGTATTATATCCTCAATATATTATACAACAAGGATTTATCTATTTTTTCGAAAATTTTGCAGTTTCGTTATCAAAGTTCATGAAATAATCACCGTTTTCTAAATCGGTAATATTTATTGTTTTACCAAAACCTTTTTTCCTCAACTTACCATAAAAATCATATATTTCAAAGGCTGTATCAGCCGAAAAGACGATCTCATTTTTAGGTTTGGAGGGAGAAAAAGTAACTTTAGCCATAATACGGTTATTAAATGAGGCTTCGAGCGAATACCTGGGACGCTTGCTGTAGTCTATCTGTTTTACTCTGAAACGATTTTCACCACTATGTAGGTTAACTGTACAAGTATAATCCGATTTTGAAGGTTTGCCTTTGCCTTGTATCACATCTACCTTCACCCATTTATTCCACTTAAATTGCTCTACTGTAAATGGAAGCGAACCGTTTTCTTCGATTGTTGTCCATTTTAGAACTCCTGTTTTGTCTACAGTTATATTAGTTACTGTAAATGTACTTCTCGGATTCAGTACTTCAGGGTTGATTACTTTTGGGGTACATCCACTTTTGTGTTTTATTACCACTACCAACTGATCACCACTTTTGAGTTGAAAAACTGAAAGATCTACTTCAAAAGCACTAGAATTTATTTCATCAGTCACTGTTTGACCGTTTACGGTGACTTCATATATACAGAATCCCACACCTGTAGCAGCAAAAGGATTCATGATGTATATATTCTCACCATTAAAGATACCTTCGATCGTGATTTCTGCCGATAGTGCATGAAATATAGAGTAAAACGTGAGAAACAATGTCAGCAAATGCCTTTTCATTATTCTATAGGTTAAGAAAATTAGGGTAAATATACAAACTTTTAGAGAAATTATAAAAATTGAACAAATGTATACTAAATATAATTTATTGCACAAACAATGCCATTTTTTTTAACCCTAAACAAAGCAAATGAAAAAATTCAGTTGCTCAACGCATTTTACTCTCTTCCATATAGCTTTTAGGAAGCAAATAATAATATGCCAGTTGCAAAGATAGATTATTTCTGTTAAAATTAAATAGTTGTAAGCAATAAAAATTGCATTAAGTATTACTTTACTAAAAATACTCAAATATTTATAGGGCAATTGAATATACTACTATTATGTTTATTCTACCAGTACAATTGTTATCCCTACCCTACCCTTCTTGTACAAACTTAAGATTCATTATCCGACAACCCGGAAGATAAATTTTGTATGATTCATTTTAAAGCCAAGATCATATACCAAATATCAAGTTACTGGCTTAAAATACATACAATCAATATGTTGAACTAATTTTTAATACATTTGCTGCTTATGATCGATTTGCTGCATTCCGTTGCATTTATAGGTTGAAAGATGCGTTGGAATTTACATTTTACGCTTTATTATTCGCGTATAAATACGTTTTTTGTCTTAAAATTTATATAAACTATGAGTTGAAATAATATGCATTAAAATATTGAATAATATTATTATAGAAAATTTTGAATTGAGTATGAAGATTCAATTTCTGCTTAACGTATGTCTTTGTTTATCACAAAACATTTTCTTACTCTGGTGCATGGAAAGTAAAATTTTAGGAAGTGAGCAATCAAACAGTTTTTCCACATTCGGATTGTTTTAGAATAGGTGTTTGTAATATGTTGGGTCTAAACAATCCTAGCAGAAACATACTATACACAATTGGAACTACTTGCAAATGAGATGATTAATGAAATAGTTCGAAGTAGGGTAGAGCAGTGTAAGGTCTTACTTTCTAGTTATAGTTCAATATAATAAGCTAAGGAACTGAGCTCAATTTTTGGCAATAGGTAAGCAGCTGAAAGAGAAAAGTTAAACATTGTTATCTTTCGATAAACTGCCGAGAAGAAAAACCTATGAATGTCTAAAAACCAATTATCTTTAGGGCACTAATATTAAAACAATTATGTCAATTAGAGCCAGCAATATTAGCAAACTTTATAATCAGCAGAGAGCACTCGATGGTGTAAGCTTTAGTATTACTGATAAAGGAGTTATAGGTTTTTTGGGACCTAATGGAGCAGGAAAATCTACCATGATGAAGATAATCATGAACCTTGTATCTGCCACAGAAGGAGTAGTGGAGGTAATGGGTAAAAATGTAGAAGGAAACCGGCAGGAAATAAGTAAGCAAATGGGCTATTTGCCAGAAAACAATCCTCTTTATACCGATATGTATGTTCGTGAATATCTGGAGCACTCGTTGCGATTTTATGAAAAGATAACTAGAAACGAGCATAGGATTGAGGAGGTAATAGAGCTTACAGGACTCACACATGAAGCGCACAAAAAAATACAAGCTCTGTCAAAAGGATATAAGCAACGTGTGGGTATAGCTCAAGCTATTATACATGATCCTGAGATACTTATACTCGATGAGCCAACCACCGGACTTGACCCAAACCAGATTATAGAAATTCGGCAGTTGATAAAGGAATTGGGAAAATCGAAAATCATTTTATTGAGTACCCACCTCATGCAAGAGGTTGAAGCCATTTGCGAGCGTGTAATCATACTCAACAAGGGGAAAGTTGTTGCGGATGATTATACAGTAAATTTAGTAACTAACACTAATACTGATATATACGTTGTTGAATTTGAAAAACTAGTTCAAATAAACGATTTTATCAGTTTGCCCAATGTAGAGTCAGCGAAACCCTTGCAAGACAAATCATATCAACTAAATGTAAAGCCCGGAAGCGATATACGAAACCATATATTTGAGTTTGCAGTCAGAACAAATAACCCTTTGCTGGGTATACACAAGCAGGAATACAAAATGGAAGAGCTTTTTCACCAGCTGACGAAATAAATTTGTAATGAACTAACAAACTGTATACATTTGTACAATCAATTAGAATTTAATAAGTCAAAATCAGTATTTTATGTCATATCTATTTACTTCAGAATCGGTTTCTGAAGGTCATCCCGACAAGGTAGCCGATCAGATATCCGATGCATTGCTCGACGAATTTTTACGTCGTGATTCCGATTCAAAAGTTGCATGTGAGACCTTAGTTACTACTGGGTTAGCTGTTTTGAGTGGCGAGGTAAAAACCAATGCATATGTCGATGTGCAACAAGTTGCCCGCCGCGTTATCAACGAAATTGGATACACCAAAGCCGAATACATGTTTGATGGTTCTTCATGCGGTGTTATTTCAAGCATTCATGAGCAATCGGCAGATATAAACCGTGGTGTAGAACGCGAATCTGATGAGACACAGGGAGCAGGTGACCAAGGTATGATGTTTGGCTATGCTGTTGATCATACTGACAGTTATATGCCTTTGCCACTTGATTTGTCGCACAAATTGCTTATCGAGCTTTCGGAAATAAGACGCGAAGGCAAATACATGACTTATCTTCGTCCTGATGCGAAATCGCAGGTAACTATGGAGTACAATCTGGAGGGTAAACCTACAAAAGTAGAAACCATAGTAATATCGACCCAGCACGACGATTTTGTAAAACCTGCCGGCACTAGTACTGATGCACACAAAGAAGCGGATGAGAAAATGCTTGCCCAAATTCGTAAAGATGTGCAGGATATACTTATACCACGTGTAATTGCGAAATTGCCAAAACAAGTAGCTCAATATTTCGAAAGGGGATATAAACTGTTTGTAAATCCAACTGGGAAATTTGTAATTGGTGGCCCTCACGGTGATACCGGCCTGACTGGTCGTAAAATCATTGTAGATACTTATGGCGGAAAAGGTGCACACGGTGGTGGTGCTTTCTCTGGTAAAGATCCTTCTAAAGTAGATCGTTCTGCAGCTTATGCAATGCGCCATATTGCCAAAAACTGTGTAGCGGCCGGTTTGGCAACCGAAATATTGGTACAAGTGGCATACGCCATTGGTGTAGCTGAGCCTATGGGCTTGTATGTGCATACATACGGCACAACCAAAGCCCGCAAAGCCGATGGTACTGTATGTTCCGATTCCGAAATTGCACAAAAACTTGCTAAGGTATTTGACCTGCGTCCTGGTATGATTATCAGACGTTTAGGTTTGAAACAGCCTATTTATTTACCTACTGCATCTTATGGCCACATGGGACGCCAGCCTTACAAAGCTGAGGTAGAAGTATTTGAAAATGGAAAAGCCGGAAAACGCATGGTTGAATTTTTTCCATGGGAAAAACTCGATTTCGTAGACACATTGCGTAAAGAATTCGGTTTGGTTTAATATTCTGATTAATAGGACTACTGCATTCGCAGTTTTCTAGCATATTTTCTGCCCGGTGCATACATTGAACTCACTTTTGCAAAAACAAAACTCAATGTATTCACCGGGTTTTAATTAATAGTACTTTCATTTCAGGCATTTTCTAAATATTTAAAATTATGGTCTTTGTAACTGGCGCAACTGGTTTTTTAGGTGCACATTTGGTTGCGCATTTGTTGCAGCAAGGAGAGAGTGTAAAAGCCATGCACCGGAAAACCTCATCTTTTGCCCAATTCAATTATATTCTCGGCTTGTATGATGGTGCGCAAGACGCAGCTGCTACCCGTTTGGAATGGAGTGTAGGTGATTTGCTCGACCTGGAGTATCTCGAAAATATTTTGGTTGGAGTAAAGCAAGTGTATCATACTGCAGGTTTTGTGAGTTTTGATAAACGAAAATCTAAGGGCATTAATAAAATAAATTCGCTCGGTACAGCCAATCTGATAAATGCGTGTCTCGATGTTCCCGGAA
>JFJP01012212.1_pt1 | contig 18505 bp, 16 predicted proteins | sample 431651 | NCBI WGS metagenome assembly JFJP01 (sample SAMN02602958, study PRJNA72255) | Microbial mat metagenome, whole genome shotgun sequencing project. | biome: fresh water; feature: sink hole; material: water; isolation source: purple microbial (photo- and chemosynthetic) mats found in...
TCGTTGGGAAGTAATAATGCGCCTGACATACTCAGCCTTGAAATGAATTTACGCTTTATGCGTGGTTTATTAATAATTATACCTTACCTTGCAGATACTTTCTATATTTTTGAGAAAAAATACAGGTGTAAGAAAATGCGTCTCTTTCACATCAAAAGTTGAGCGTGAAAAAAACTTTATAAAATTTGAAAAGGATATGTGAAATGAAAAAAAACTTAATTGTCAGCCTGACTTTGTTAACCCTCGTCCTCACTGCTTGTGGGGTACAACCGACTCAGACTCAACCTGAGCCTGTTGCGCCGACCCAGGCAGAGATTCAGCCTACGGCAGTTCCCACAGAAGCAAACGTTGCCACAGATACAACAACATCCGCAACAGAAGCGCCTGCCACGGGTGTTAGCTTTGCAAATGATGTCATGCCCATTTTTGCGGCAAGTTGTAATGATTGTCATGGCGGCAAGCAGACCAAAGCAGGGCTTGACTTGACGACTCACGAAAGCGTCATGGCTGGCTCATTTAATGGCGCTGTGATTACCACAGGCAACTCCGCCGATAGTTTGCTGGTGCAACTGGTAACCGACGGCGAGATGCCCAAGCGTGGATCGGATTTAACAGCCGAACAAATTCAGATCATTCGTGATTGGGTTGACGCTGGCGCATTGAATAATTAGCCGCCAGACGATTGCGTTCAGCGCAATGTTGCAACAAAAAAGATGCGATCAGCATGATCGCATCTTTTTTGTTGTCTGTAACTTTAATTTACCAAACGCCGGTATTCAAATACTCATCCATGGCTTTGGCGGCAAGTTTTGCCTGCCCCATGGCAAGGATGACGGTTGCCCCGCCGGTGATGATGTCGCCGGCGGCAAACACGCCTTTTTTCGAGGTTTTCATGGTGGATGTGTCGGCTGTTACTGTGCCGTTTTTCTTTGTTTCCAATTCCGGCGTGGTGTTGGCGATTAGAGGGCTTGGACTTTGCCCAATGGCAATCACCATCACATCGGCTTCGATGAAGAAGTTGGAGCCTGCAATTGGCACAGGCTTGCGGCGACCAGAGGCATCAGGTTCGCCGAGTTCGTTTTTGATACATTCCAGGGCTGTGACGCGCCCGTCTTTGCCGTGGAAGGCTATAGGAGTGGTCAACAGGTTGAATTGTACGCCTTCCTGTTCGGCGTGATGAATTTCCTCGGCGCGCGCGGGGAGTTCAGCGCGTGATCGGCGGTAGACAATGATCGATTCTTTCGATCCAAGCCGCAGGGCGGTGCGCGCCGCGTCCATCGCCGTGTTTCCGCCGCCGATGGTTAACACTCGGTTGCCGCGTGAAACGGGGGTGTCGTAGTCGGCTCGGTAGGCTTTCATCAGGTTGACGCGGGTTAGGTATTCATTCGATGAGTAGACCCCGCCTAAATTTTCGCCGGGTAGATCCATGAACCAGGGTAAGCCGGCTCCGGTTCCCAATAAAATGGCGTCGTAGGTTTCCAGCAATTCATCCAGCGTGGCGACGGCGCCGACGATGAAATCCATGTGAACATCTGCGCCGAGGCTTTTCACGTAATCCACTTCGCGTTTGACAATGGCTTTGGGCAGGCGGAATTCGGGGATGCCGTAGACCAGTACGCCGCCCGGTTCATGCAAGGCTTCAAAGACATCCACTTGATGTCCCATGCGAGCCAGGTCTGCGGCGGCGGTCAAGCCTGCGGGACCTGAGCCTACAATGGCCACTTTTTTTCCAGTTTGCGGCGGGGCTTGTGGGATTGCGATTTTGCCTTGTTTTGCCTCCCAGTCGGCGACAAAACTTTCCAGCCGGCCAATGCCGACAGGTTCAAATTTTTTGTTCAGCACGCAGACGCCTTCGCATTGAACTTCCTGCGGGCAGACGCGCCCGGTGATGGCAGGCAGCGCGTTGGTTAGTTTGATCATTTCCACGGCACTCTGAAAGTCGCCGTCTGCGACCCGTTCGAGGAAGCCGGGGATGTTAACGTTGACGGGACAGCCATCCATGCAGGTGGGTTTGGCGCATTGCAGGCAGCGGCGTGCTTCTTCCATTGCCTGTTCTGGCGTGTAGCCAAGAGGAACTTCTTGATAGTTGTGGACTCGCTCGCCGGCAGGCTGTTCTGTCATCGGCACTTTGCAGGGGACAATTTTCTTAGCCATTTTGACCTGCCTCTACGCCAGCCTCAAACATGAGGTCAGTGCGGCACTTGTGATCTTTTTCCTTCCATTCTTCAACTGCGGCTTGTTCTTCGGATCGGAAAAATTTCAGTCGAGCCAGGAGCAGTTCCCAATCTACGTGATGACCGTCAAATTCGGGTCCATCCACGCAGACGAATTTCGCGCCTTTGTCCATTACCACGCGGCATCCGCCGCACATTCCGGTTCCATCCACCATTACGGTGTTCAGGCTGACGAGGGTGGGGACATTGAATGGCTTGGTGGTTGCCGACGCAAACTTCATCATAATTGAAGGTCCGATTGCCCAGACTTTGGCGATGTCGCTGTTTTGCTCCAAAACTTCCTTGAGCGGTTCGGTAATAAGCGCTTTGCGTCCGTATGAACCGTCGTCGGTGCAGATGATGACTTCGTCGGTTTCGGCGCGCATTCGGTCTTCCCAAAAAAGCAAGTCTTTGTTGCGCGCGCCCATGATGGCGGTGACGTGGTTGCCGGCTTGTTTTAGCGCGCGGGCAATGGGGAAGATGGGCGCAATGCCCACTCCGCCTGCCACGACGACCACTTTGCCGTAATTTTTTATTTCGGTGGCGTGACCCAGCGGACCGACTACATTTTCAAAATAATCGCCTTCTTCCAACTGCCCCATTTGCATGGTGGATTTGCCAACTTCCTGAAAGATGATGGTGACGGTGCCTGCGGCTGAGTCAAAGTCTGCAATGGTTAGGGGAATGCGCTCGCCGGTTTCGTCAATGCGTACGATGACAAATTGTCCCGCTTTGGCTTTATGCGCCACGAGTGGCGCTTCGAGAACCATTAGTTTGACGGTTTCGCTAAAAATTTCTTTTCGTAGGATTTTATACATGGGGGATGCTTTCCTTGTGCTTAACAAATGAAACTTAACGTCCATTTAGACGTTTCAGTTTTACCATAAAACCTTTGGAATAACATTAACAGCCCTGAAATTTTCAGCGTTTTTTCAAAAGTCGGGAATTTTATAATGCAAATGGGGTGAGGAAATTCCTCATACAGCGGATGTTGGAGTGCCCAGCCTGCAAAATATCAAAATACGGCACTCCGATTTTGGGAAGAAGGTAAAACTAGACCTCTTGCATAGGTAAAGCGTTGTAAACCACAAAGTCACCAAGACACTAGGTCACTAAGTTTTCCCCTTTGAGTCTTCGAGACTTTGTGCCTTTGTGTCCAAAAACGGACTTTTGCAAGAGGTCTACAAAAGAAAAAAGACCTGATGGAGCGAAAGCCATCAGGTCTTTTTTCTCATTACTGTTTACTTATTACTAAATTGTGAATGGCACGTACTTTCTGGTTAATTTACCATCCAAATCTTGTACGAGGATTCCGGCGAGGTATTCGCCAGAGAGAGGGGATTCCGTCAGCAGTTGGAAGGGTTGTTCGCCGAAGGTGAGGGGAGTGGAAATGGCAAATGTTACATTCCATTTTTCATGGTCTTCAGCGGTGAGGGTTTGGACGAATGGAGCAAAAGTGTCGCCAGGTTTGGGGGTCAGCGCGTGCGGCGTGGATTTTGTTCCCTTTTCTTTGATGGAGAGGATTTCTTTGATTTTTCCGTCGCTGTCGAAGGTGATGCGGGCGCGGGTTTGCGAGTCGGCGCTGGTGTATTGACCGTCGAGCCGGCAGCCTGAATTGCTGTAGCCTTCGGGGGTTACAAATGCAAAGGCGGAGTTAACACCGTCTGTAAGCAGGGTTAGGCTGGGGCGGAGTTTGATCGAGAGGTTGATGGTGTTATCCCAATCTGGGCGGCTGATTCCGCCGGTCTCTTTGTTCTGATCCGCTTGAATATATTCGCGGGCAATGGGACCGTAGTATTGCCCGCCGTCTTTGAATAATATTTCGGTGAAGATGTAGGCGATGTTTTTTCCGCTGATCTGGGCGGTGAGTGTCAAATCATTTGAAAGGTTGATTTGCGCGATCTCAAATTTGCCTGCTCCCGGCGCGCGTACAGCGGATGTCTTTTTTGGTTTTGAGGGTGACGGCGATTCGTAGGTGGCGAGTTGCAGAACTTTGCCGTTGTGCTCGAATGTTTGAAAGGTTGTCATTCGTTATTCTCCTTTTACTCGGTGACCGTTACTTCAACGTATTCAGCGGTACGATTTCCGTTTAGGTCTTCAACAATAATGCCCAGCGTGTAATTACCTGAGTAGGCATAATAGGGAACCATTACAAAGTCGTTGTTGTCAAAGGTCATGGTGCCGCCGATATAATCTACAAATTCGCCTTCGGGGTTCGGGTCAAAGTCGAGCCATTGCTCGGTGATGGTGAAGGTGTCGCCGGGTTGCGGGGTGATCTCACGCGGCGCGCCTGAGCCATTTTCGCCGTTGAAACCAAAGATGCTTTGCATTTTGCCTTCGCCGGTAAATTTCATAACCGCGTCAATTTCTGATCCGCTGTCCACAAATTTGTATGTTCCGCGTACGGTGTAAATATCTCCGCTTGCGTCAACGCCATAAACGGTGGGTTCGAAGAAGGCAAATTGGTCATTTGCTTCGTTGCCGTCGCCCATGTAGTAAATGGTTGGTTCCCAGTCGTAGTTAATGGAAATGACGCCCTCGTTACCCCAGTCAGGGTAATAGATGCCGCCGATCTCTTTGGTTTGTTCTGAGCTGATAAAACCCATGTCGGCAGTGAGGTAGGAGCCGGATTCTTGATCGTAATAACTGACATAGTAATAAATGTACCCAACGTTTGAACCGTTAATTTCGGTGGAGAGGGTAACAACGCCATCGGGTCCGATTTCGCTGGCTGAGACGCTGATTGGGGCAATGGTGATTTCACCCGCGCCAGGTGCGGCGACTTGGGCGTTTGTGGCTGGCGCCGATTCTTCGATGGCTTGCGCGAAATCTGTCTGTGCCGATTGGGCGGGAGTTAAAACGGTCAAGTCGGCGGCGGCGGGGTCAAAGGTTTCGCCTGTGTAGTGGAAGGTTAGGAAATCATCCCATAAAGAAGCTGTGGCAAAACGTCCGATATAGGCGGTGTACTGAATGCCATAGGTGGGTGATTCGCCAAACGTGCCTTCATATAGATCAGAGTTGGGGAAGTAGATGGTTAATCCGCTGGAGCCTGATTTTTCATCGCCGTGCATTTCTGCGGTGACAGTTTGAGCCAGGGCGCTTTTCACTTGTTCGGCGGCTTGCGTTACATTTGGATCGTCAGTAGATGCCATCAGCAGGTCTATGAAGTGACCCAGGTCAATGTAAGAAGGTGGAACGTCGTCTCCAAATACGCTTTCGTAGGATTGGGCGTAGGATCGCGCTTCTGCCACCAAATTTTGATCAACTTGTGTTAATGCGATTGCCAATTCGTTGACAGCCGCGTTTAGGTTTTGGATTGCGCTTAAGTCAACGACAGAAAGTGTGCTGCTTTTGATCAAGTCGGCGGCTACGCTTTCGGGGCTGAAATCGCCGCCAGCAAAATTGCTGCGGGCATTGTCATCTGTGATGCGAAAATCCTGGGTGAGATAACTATCTACAATGGATTGTCCTAATTCCTTGCCGGTCATGGCTGTATTATTATTTAAGGCGGTAAGGAAACTGGCGTAAGCCCATCCGAGGGAGGGTTCTGTTTCTTCCGAGCCGATGGCGTATCTGGCGTGGGGCGCAATGGCGCTCATCACTTCCAGTTGTCCCATGAGGCAGGCGTCGAAGCCGACCAGTTCGAATGCGTCGATGCCGGTAGTGGTGATGATTGATCCCAAAGCGTCATCAATGTTTTGCATGGTGAATGAACTGTTTTCGACGGGGTCATTATCGTTCCATCCGCCGCTCCAGCCTGCGCCATGATCTGAGAGGATCAAGACGTAATGTTCTGCCGGGTAGGTGTTGATTGCCCAGGTGGCAAATTCAATTAATGTGTCTTTGTTTCCGCTGTCTACTTCACCCAGGTCTTCCAGTTCTGTTGAGTTGATGGTTTCCAGATCGCTATCCTGAGTGACCAAATATCTTTTTGTTGAAGTCCAATCGCCATCTCCGTCAAAAGCGCCTTTGAAGCGGTCCAGTTGGGCGACAATTGTTACTTGATCGGTTGATCCAACGATTTCGGCTTCATTCAAATCAATAAAGATATCCTGTTCCAGCACTTCGTCGTCTGCGTTCTGGTACATCATAACCAGCCATGTGCCTGGCTCACCCGCTGGCGCTGGTTTGTTTTCGCTTGTTGTAGGTGCAGATGCTTCATCTGTTGCGTCAGCTTCAATCGGAGTTTCTGTATTGGATCCACATGCAATTTGCATACTTACCAGTAATACAAAGGCTAAAATAATATTCAAAAAACGGTTGCTTTTGGATTTCATTTTTTTTCATCTCCTGTTTATAAAGTGGATAATTAATTCGCTGTTCAGAATATAGTTTACCCTTATTTTGAAAATTTCCGCTTTGCTATTCAGCAAGTCCAAATCTGAAATCCAGTAGTCGCAAAATTGTGCGATTTGAGCAACCGACCATTCATGAATACTCGGATTTGCGATCCGACATTCGTTTGCACCTGCACTGCATTCCCGAAAGAACATCGGGACAATGTGCGTTTGTTGCAGTGCAGGTGTCGTGGAAAATTTGGAATTGCCGACCATTTTTGTACATAATTGTACAAAATCGCATTTTATGGTAAATTTACTCTAGTATTTCACGAAAAATGAGGATAGAAAAGTGAACGCAGAAAAAATTCCAGATATTATCATTACACGTTTGCCCGTTTATTTACGCGCGCTTCAACGTATGGCTGATAAGGGGATCAAAACCACATCGTCGCAGGAACTTGGCGAACGTGTGGGGATCTCCGCCGCGCAAATCCGCAAAGATATTTCTCAATTTGGTGAATTTGGCAAGCAAGGTACGGGATATACCATTGATTACCTTCTTGATAAACTGCGCGAAATCCTAAAAGTGGATCGCATGTGGGATGTAATCATCATCGGCGCAGGCGATATGGGGCACGCGCTGGCGCGCTATCAAGGCTTTTCCAATCGCGGTTTCAATGTTGTCATGATCTTTGACAACGACCAGGAAAAAATTGGGCAGAAAATCGGCGAGTTTACAGTAGAATCGATAGATAATTTGGTTGAAAAAATAAAAGCTGCCGACATCAAAATTGCCATGCTTACCATTCCAGCCACCGCCGCGCAGGGCATTGCCGACAAACTTGTAGAGGCGGGCGTTAAGGCAATTCTCAACTATGCCCCAATCAGCCTCAGCGTGCCAAAGGGTGTCAGAGTGCAGCATATTGATCCGGCTACTCACTTGCAACGGATGACGTATTATTTGTAAAGAATAGACCTCTTTCGTAAGTAGTTGTAGGGCGGGTTGAAAACCCGCCGTCAAATTTCAAGGGCATCAGGCTAAAAGCCTGACCTACGATTAATTTATGCAAGATGTCAAATAAAAAAAATAAAAAGGTGCCTCATCGTAATTCAGGTGAGACGCCTTTTTTGTTTCCCACCTCACTTTTTACCTCTCACATTCCCTTTACCAAATCTTCACAAATCCTTTGTATTGCGTAAATAAAAAATAATTACACTTCGTTCAATATAAAGTACAAGGAGAATGTAATGAAAATTTTTGGTAAACGACTCTTTCGACCCCGCAGTATCTGGATCAGGCGCGTGGTGCAATGGTTTTTCTTTCTGCTGATTGCCCTCATTGCAGTTAATCATACATTGGTTGAAAATGGCGGCGGAATTGCCTTTCTCTCTACCGCCTCGCTTCATGCATTGTGCCCCTTTGGCGGTGTGGTGACCATTTATCAATATCTGACCGTTGGAACTTTCGTGCAGAAGATTCACGAGTCCTCATTCGTTCTGATGATTTTAGCTTTTGTGCTGTCCATTTTGTTTGGACCTGTTTTTTGTGGATGGGTCTGCCCGATGGGAACAGTGCAGGAGTGGGTGAGTATGCTGGGGAAGAAAATTTTCAGACGCAAGTTCAATCATTTTGTCCCTGAAAAATTAGACAAAGCATTGCGCTACCTGCGTTATCTGGTTCTTGTCTGGGTAATCTATGTCACAGCCACCAGCGGCACCTTGATCTTCGCTGAGTACGACCCATATTTTGCACTCTTCAACTTTTGGACAAGCGAAGTTGCCGTCGCAGGGCTTGTGATACTTGGCGTGACGCTCCTGCTTTCGCTCTTTGTCGAACGGCCGTGGTGCAAGTATGCCTGCCCGTACGGCGCAGTGCTTGGCGTTACAAATCTGTTCCGCGTCTTTCAAATTCGCCGCGTTGAATCCACCTGCAAAAATGATGGCGCTTGCTCAATCATGTGTCCCATGAACATTCCCGTTGATGTTGTGAAAACCGTCCGCGACCACCAATGCATCTCGTGTCTCGAATGTACTTCCGAAGCCATTTGCCCCGTCGCCAAAACCGTTGTATTCAATGTTGGAGGTGTGAAATGAATCTGACATCTAAACCGCTCGCCGCGATTATTTTTATTGTGTTTTTTGGCGGCATTGCCATTTCAACAGTCATGGGATCATGGCAGACCGAATCCAGCAAGGAAGCCGCCACTTACACCGAAGGCGAATTTGCAGGTCAAAGCAACCCTGCCGACATTCGCGGCTCGTACACTTTTGGCGATGTCGAAAAAAACTTTGACATTCCGTCGTCGGTTCTCGCGCAAGCCTTTGGCATCGAAAGCGATGGCGCTGCTACATTTGCGGTCAAAGGACTTGAAGAAATGTATGCGGCAAGCGAGTTCGAGATCGGCACAGGATCGGTGAGGTTGTTCGTGGCTTTGTACAAGGGGCTGCCTTTCGATCTCAGCGTTGATACCTATTTGCCTGAGGATGCGGCGGCGCTGCTAAAGGATCGGAATCTAACTCCTGAGCAGAGCGTATATCTCGAAGCGCACACCGTCCCGAACCCCGCCGCCGCGACAGACTCGCCGGTAGTTGATCCTGTTCCAACGGCAGAGTCAGCATCCGAAGCGGTACCAACCCAAAGCGCGGCCACCTCCGAAGCCCTCACCGAAAACCTTATCAAAGGCAAAACAACATTCCAGGAAATTTTAGACTGGGGCGTGAGTCAGGAAATCATCGAACAAGTGATGGGCGCGCCGATGCCCAACCCGTTGACGAAGGTCAAAGATTATTGCACCGAAAAAGGATTGGATTTTGAAACGATCAAAGTGGCATTGCAAGTTGAAGTGGATAAAATGAAATAAACGGGAACGTCCCGAAGGTTAAAAGAAACCTTCGGGACGTTTTACTTAATGGTAATATCACGCGCATGAGCAAAATATGGAATGCCTCTGAGTATGATCTTTCGCGCCGTCGTCTGATTCCTTGCTACGACTCGTTCTATGCAAGCGCAGCAGATTTGGTCGCGCGCACCGTCCGCGATATTTCATCGCCCGCCATTTTGGATATTGGCGCAGGCACAGGCTTGATGAGCGAGTTCGTGATGCAACGGGTTGGAAAAGCCTCCCTCTACCTGCTGGATGAATCCACCGATATGACCGACAAAGCCAAAATTCGGTTGGAGGCGTACGTGCCCACCGTTATCATCCAATCCATGACCGAGCCTCTGCCCGATATTCAATTCAACGCCATTGTCTCATCGGTTGCCATTCATCACCTTACCCACGCAGACAAGCGCAGCCTGTATGAGCGCATCTTCAAGGCTCTGGCGCCAGGCGGAGTCTTTGTCAACGCCGAGCAGATATTAGGCATAAGCGACTGGCACGAAGAATTATATGAAGAAATGCACCTCGGCGTTGCGCGCACCCTTGGCAGTGATGATGAGGAAATCCGCGCGGCGAAGGAACGCATGACTTATGATCGGAGCGCTACACTGGCAGAGCAAATTTCCTGGCTAAGAGAAATCGGCTTCCAGAATGCAGATTCATTTTTTCAGTCGTTTCGGTTTGCGGTGTTTGCGGGGTGGAAGGGGGGATGAGTAAAAGTAAGAAGTAACGAGTAATAAGAGACGGCAAAATAAAACAGGTGACTCACATTAGCGAGTCACCTGTTTACTATTTACCAATTACCAATCTTTTCTCTTACACCTGCGGCAGGTTTCTGCGGATCATGTTCAGCATGGTGAAGCCCTTCACTGTGCCTTGCACAACGCAGGTCAGCGGGTTATCTACCAGGTAGGCGGGAATGCCGAGGGATTTGGTCAGTAATTTATCCACGCCGCGCAAGAGCGCACCGCCGCCGCACAGGGCAACGCCGCGATCAATAATGTCAGAAACAAGTTCGGGGGGGGTCTTTTCGAGAACTTTGCGCCCCGATTCGACAATCTGCTTTAGCGGGTCTTGCAAGGCTTCGACGATTTCACCAGTGGTGAGTGTGACGGGGCGCGGCAAGCCGGTGACTTGATCCTGTCCCTGCACTTCCATGCTGTTTTCTATGTCTTGTGGAACCGCCGCGCCAATGCGGACTTTTAGTTGTTCGGCTGTTGCCTGCCCAATGATCACGCCGTATTTACGGCGCACATAATTGACAATGGCTTCGTCCAAATCCATGCCGCCAACGCGCAGGGTGTCTGCGGCTACGATGCCGTACATTGCCATCACAGCGGCTTCGGTGCAGCCGCCGCCGAGGCTGATGATCATGTTTCCAGACGGGGAGTTGATCGGTAGGTCAATTCCAATAGCGGCGGCTAAAGGTTGTTGGATGAGGAATGCCTCGCGGCTGCCTGCTTCCATGACGGCTTCGTAAACCGCGCGACGTTCCACGCTGGTAACGCCATACGGGACAGAGATCATCACTCGCGGGCGAAAGATACGCATTGAGCCGCTTACGCGTTGTAATAAATATTGCAGTAATGTTTCTGTAATTTCGTAATCAGCGATCACGCCACTTCGAAGTGGACGCGCAACTTCGATGCTGTCTGGAACTTTCCCAAACATGTCGCGCGCTTCGAGTCCCGCTGCCACCATTTTTTGGTCATCCACATCAATGGCAACAATTGTCGGTTCTTCCAACAGCACTTGCGAACTGTCAGCGAGACGAGTGAAAATAGTACCCAGGTCAATTCCCAGGTCTTTTGAAAACATAGCCACGGGGGTTTATTGTTCCGAATAGGGCGAGCGGTTGTTCTTGCCGTAACGACGAGCAGCATCGAGACGTAAGTTTGATTTTCGCAACGCAGCTTCCATTGCGAGGTAGGCGTCGTTATCTGCGGGCACGCCTTTGGCGAGCGCTTCTTCAGCGCGGACACGCGCCGCATCAGCGCGGGCAAAGTCAATTTCCTGCACATTTTCTGCTGCGTCTGCGAGAACCGTAACAATGTCAGGTTGTACTTCCGCAACGCCGCCCGCTACTGTAAAGACTTCTTCCTTGCCGCCTTTGCGGACTTTAATTACGCCAAATTTCAACGTGGTAAGCACAGGTGCGTGTTTTGGAAGAATGCCCATTTCTCCGCCTGCGCCGGGCAAAACGACAATATCCACATCACCTGCAAATACGGTGCGGTCTTGAGAGACGATTTCACAACGAATAGTCATAAGAAACCCTTATGTAATTGGAGATTGGTAATTTGTAATTACCAATCTCCAATCGCCAATTACGCTTTAGCCAGTTTCTCGGCGCGTTCGCGGACATCCTGGATTGTGCCTGCCATCATGAAAGCCTGTTCGGGCAGATCATCGCATTTGCCGTCGAGAATTTCACGGAAGCCGCTGACAGTATCTTTGAGAGATACGTAGCGGCCAGGAATGCCGGTGAAGCGTTCAGCCACATAGAAAGGCTGTGAGAAGAAACGCTCAATTTTACGGGCGCGCGATACGATGAGTTTATCGTCTTCGGAAAGTTCATCAATACCGAGAATGGCGATGATGTCCTGCAAATCTTTATAGCGCTGCAAAATGCGTTGAACTTCACGCGCTGTTCGGTAGTGTTCCTCACCCACGATGTTGGGATCAAGAATTCGGGAGGTGGAAGCGAGCGGATCCACGGCGGGGTAAATACCCTTTTCCACAATGGAGCGTTCGAGGGCGATGGTCGCATCCAAGTGGGTAAAGGTCGCCACAGGCGCAGGATCAGAGTAGTCATCCGCGGGGACGTACACAGCCTGCATGGATGTGATCGAACCGGTGCGGGTGGAGGTGATGCGTTCTTGCAATTCGCCCATTTCTGTGGCGAGAGTTGGTTGGTAACCTACAGCGGAGGGCATACGACCGAGTAGCGCGGATACTTCGGAGCCAGACATGGAGAAGCGGAAGATGTTATCCACGAAGAGCAAAACATCCTTGCCTTGGTCGCGGAAATATTCCGCCATCGAAAGCGCGGAAAGCGCAACGCGCAAACGCACGCCGGAAGGTTCGTTCATCTGTCCGTATACCATGACGGTGTCTTTCATAACGCCGGATTCGAGCATTTCACGATAAAGTTGTGTGCCTTCGCGGGTTCGTTCGCCCACGCCGGCAAACACAGAGTTGCCTTCGTGTTCGGTCGCAACCGAGCGGATGAGTTCCATGATGATAACGGTCTTGCCTGTACCCGCGCCACCGAAGATACCCGTCTTGCCGCCTTTGGTGAAGGGGGCAATCAAATCTACAACTTTTACGCCAGTTTCAAAGACTTCCACGCGAGTGGATTGTTCTTCAAAAGTAGGCGCAAGGCGGTGAATTGGATAATAGGTCGAGGCAGTAACCTCGCCTTTTTCATCAATAGGTTGACCCAGCACGTTGAAAATACGTCCGAGAGTGGAGGGTCCCACTGGAACCATGATTGGCGAGCCTGTGGCAACAGCCGGAACGCCGCGCTGAAGACCATCGGTTGAGTCCATGGATACGGTGCGTACCCAACCATCGCCAAGATGTTTTTGCACTTCAAGAACAAGCGGTTTTTTGCCTTCACGTTCCACTGTGATCGCTTCGAAAAGCCCGGGGATGTTGCCTTCAGAAAATTCAACATCCACCACACCACCAAGAATTTGTACGACACGGCCTGCTACGTTTGCCATGATTTTCCTCCAGTTATTTCGCGGCTAGCGCTTCTGCGCCGCCGACAATGTCCAAGATATCGTTCGTAATGCCTTGCTGACGAACTTTGTTATAAGCCAATTGCAAAGCGCCAACCAGTTCTTTTGCATTATCGGTGGCGTTGCGCATGGCGATCATACGAGCGGCGTGTTCACTGGCTTGTGATTCCAACACGGCTTGATAGACCTGCAATGCGGTAAAACGCGGGATGATCTCGTCGAGGATCACGCGCATGTCAGGCTCATATTCATAAGCCGCCGCAGGTCCGTTGGATGTGTGTTCAAAATCTCTCACCAGACCTTCGCCTTCGAGTTCAAGCGGCAGGAGTTTTTTCACAGTTGCCACCTGACGCCCCATGTTGACAAAGGAAGTGTAGATGAGATAAACCTCGTCTACCTCGCCAGTTTTGAACTCCTCTACTGCGAGGCGTCCAATTGCTGAGACATCGGAAAAACTTGGCGCAGCAGGCAGGTTGCTGAAATCTGCAATTACTTTTTTGCTGCGTCGGATGAGCAGGTCACGACCTTTACGTCCGACCGCTATATATTTAACAGGAGCAACATTCGAGTCAAAACGCTGAGACGTAAAACGGATCACATTGGAGTTGTACGCGCCCGCGAGTCCGCGGTCACCTGTGATTACAACCACCAATGTATTATTCACTGATTTACGATGCGCCAAAAGCGGGTGCAGGCTGTCACGTCCCGGTTGTTCGGCAACGTGTCTTAATACCTGCCAGGCTTTGGTCGCATAGGAACGAGTCGCCATGACCGCATTAATTGCCTTGCGGACTTTACTGGCGCTCACCGTTTCCAGCGCGCGTGTGACCTGCGAAATGTTTTTTACGCTCTTAATTCGGAGCCGCATTTCACGAGCGGAAGCCATAATTTAGTCCTTTAGTCCTTAGTCTGATAGTTAGTTAGTCTGGTCAGCTAGTATTACAGTCAGAAGACTACGAGACTAGCCCACTATGTGACTACCCAACTACTTATGCTTGCCAACCCGCGCGGAATGCTTCGAGGGCTTTTGTAAGGGCGGCGCGGTTATCGTCAGTAATGGCTTTCTTCGCGATAATATCCTTGCCAACTTCGGGGTAGGATGTTGCCATAAAGCGGATCAATTCCGCCTGCCATTGCGCCATCTTGTCGAGGGCAACGCCGTCAGCAAAGCCATTGATGCCCGCGAAAAGCACCATGACCTGATTCTCAAGTTCAGTCGGTTGATACTGGGGCTGTTTGAGAATTTCCTGCATGTGCTGACCACGGCTCAACTGCTGCTGTGTAGATTTGTCCAAGTCAGACGCCATCAACGCAAATGCAGCCAGTTCACGATAAGCCGCCATGTCGAGGCGCAAACGTCCAGCCACTTGTTTCATGGCTTTGGTCTGGGCATCGCCACCCACGCGGGATACAGAAACGCCCACGTTGACCGCAGGGCGAATACCGGCATTGAACAGGTTGCTCTCAAGGAAAATTTGACCGTCTGTAATTGAAATAACGTTGGTGGGAATGTAGGCAGAAATATCGCCAAGCAGGGTTTCAATAATTGGCAGGGAGGTGAGCGAACCACCCGTACCGGCAACTTTGATAATCTTGTGATTGTCCGCGTCGTTCATGTGTTTGCGGGCTTCTTCGGCTTCATCTTTCGAGATGGGACCCGTGTAGACTTTTCCGTCCACGCCGTCTTTTTCAGAAGCAAGTTCGTTCGCGTAATCCTTCTTGACGATTACATATTTGTTCGCAAGGCGCGCAGAACGTTCCAACAGGCGGGAGTGCAGATAGAACACGTCGCCAGGGTAGGCTTCACGTCCGGGCGGGCGGCGCAAGAGCAGGGAAACCTGACGATACGCCCAAGCGTGCTTGGAAAGGTCATCATAAATGATCAGCGCGTCGCGACCGCTTTCCATAAATTCTTCGCCAATGGAGGTGCCAGAGTAGGGGGCAATATATTGCAAAGCGGCTGATTCATCTGCCGCCGCCACCACGATGATTGTATGTTCCATCGCGCCGGCTTTTTCAAGAATACCAAGTGTGCGGGCAACAGCGGCTTTCTTCTGACCGATTGCCACATAAATACAAACTAAATCCTTGCCTTTTTGGTTGATGATGGTGTCAATCGCAATCGCCGTCTTACCTGTCTGGCGGTCGCCGATGATCAACTCGCGCTGACCACGCCCGACCGGGATCATTGCGTCGATGGATTTGATACCCGTTTGCACCGGTGTATCCACATCCTGACGATAGACCACGCCGGGAGCAATGCGTTCCACCGGTCGAAAACCTGTGGTTGCAATGGGTCCTTTACCGTCAATCGGCTCACCCAAGGCATTGACCACGCGTCCGATCAGGGCATCGCCAACTGGAACAGACGCGATGCGGTTCGTGCCGCGCACGGTCATGCCTTCGACAATGCCATCGTAGGCGCCCATCACAATCACGCCCACGCTGTCTTTTTCAAGGTTGAATGCTGTTCCCATTACGCCATTGGAAAACTGTACCAGTTCCTGCGCTTTTACAGTCGCAAGACCTTGTACGCGGGCAATACCATCTCCCGCCTCCAAAACAACACCAATATCGCTGATACTGAGTTCGGGATTAAAGCCTTCAATTTGTTTCTGCAAATCACCTGTGATTTGCGTGATCAAGTCTGACATTAGGTAGCCTCCACCAAGATTCTTATTATGCACAAGAACCCGGATAAGGGCTTTATCCGGGTATGTTTGCAAATTTCCACCTGATTCCATGCTTTTTTTTCTTTCATGGGCAAGGAAACAAGCAAAGTAATGATACCTGAAACGTTAGTGATTGTCTAGTTACAATTAATAAATACCTTAAGAAATCACTCGTACCCTTGTTATCCGCACAGCATGTACTATACTAACGCCCGTTATTTCATCTAAAGGAGCAAAAATGCCAGAGCCTCTTAACCGTGAAGAAGAGAAGCCTCCCAGTCGTCGTATGAAACGGTATTGGAAAGTCGCCGTCCTTGCAAACATTAAAGACGACGATCACCCCAAACCTGAAGGTGTCCCACCAGATGCCTTTTCTGATTTTGATCATATTGAGACGATAGACTCGCTTCGCGCCGCGCTCGAAACGGATGGGCACTCGACAGTTTTTATCCAGGCTGACAGCGACCTGCCCTACGCCCTGCGCGAAGAAAAGCCTGACATTTGCTTCAATATTGCCGAAGGACTTGGCGGTGATGCGCGTGAAGCCCAGGTTCCCGCCTTGCTCGAAATGCTTGGCATTCCCTACACAGGCTCGCGTGTTCTAGCCAACGGCATTTCTCTCGATAAAACCCTCACCAAGCGCATCTGGCGTGACCGCCGTTTACCCGTTTCACCCTTTCAAGAATTTATTGTTGGCGATGAACCCTTACGTGCTGAGTTGAATTTTCCGCTCTTCGTCAAGCCTGCGCGTGAAGGCACTGGCATGGGCGTGGATATGAACGCCATTGTCAACAACGAAAAAGAATTGCGTGAACGGGCAACCTACATCGTCAATACCTACCAGCAGCCTGCGCTCGTGGAAACTTTTCTGCCGGGGCGCGAATTCACCGTTGGCATTCTGGGGCGCGCCGATGCAAAACTCTACTCGCGTCATCCTGAATGGTACGAAAAAGACGGTTTCCACCGCTTCCCTGTTCTTGAACTCGACACAACCCGCTCTGTCAGTCCCTGGGTGTACACAAATGAAGCCAAATCAAAGGAAGTTGGCGCAGATGGTCACTTGGGATATTTCTGCCCCGCAGAAATTGAGCCTGAGTTGGAAAAAAAACTGAAATATCTTGCTCTGCGTGCGCACCAACTGCTCTACACATTGGATGTGTCTCGCACCGACATCCGCTTGGATGATGAAGGCAACCCGCGGCTGATCGAAATTAATACTCTGCCCGGTCTCACTCCCGATTACAGCGACCTATGCCTGCAAGCCAAAGCCGAAGGCATCCGCTACGAAGACTTGGTGTTGGATATTCTCTACCTTGGCGCAAGCCGCTGGGATATGTTGGAGCCGCGAGAGGTAAACGACTTGCGAAAGAAGTAAAAAGTAGAATTCTTGCAGTAAGTAAAGCGTTGTAAACCACAAAGTCGCCAAGACACCAGGTCACTAAGTTTTTCTCTTTGAGTCTTCGAGACTTTGTACCTTTGTGGTCAAAAATGGACTTTTGCAAGAGGTCTGTGAGAAATAAAAAGGACTCGGCGCATCGCCGAGTCCTTTTTCGTCATTCATTCTTGCATTTCTAAATCCATTTCAAAAATCCTGCAAAGATAGCCATCATCAACACATCAATCGCCGCCATTGTGCCAATAAAGGTGATTTGTGTTTTAGGCTTCCAGTCGTAGCAATAGAATGCCGCCAGAAAAAATGGGATATATACGGTCACGAAAACGGGGAATGATCCCCACCACGGGTAGACCCAGACAAAAGCGGGGGTTTTTGCGAGGAAGATTTCGATGAAAGAGAAAAATGCCGCGTTCCCAATCGCAAACAGCAGACGATTATTGATTCCGAGAAGTTTCAGTTTTGGGTCAGCGGGCAGTAATTTGCTCATCACCAAGCCTGCGATGGAAAACATAAAACTCAACTCGATGCCCACGCCGACAAGAAGCAGGAATGCTGTTCCTGTGGGAACCGTCCACAAGGCGTGTCCGCTGAAATGCTGGATCAGCGCGTTGAGGATTTCATAGAACCAATGCACTGAGTACAGCGCCAGTCCCGCCGCAATGCCCTTCCAATTTCCTTTTGAAATTTCGTTGAAGTAGATATACACCACCAACGCCAAAAACGTGATGATGTACCATTGAAAATTATCCCCCGTACGTAAAATATTCAAAGCCATTTGTGTTGCTTCAGGATGATTCATGGACGATCCTCCAAGTGTGAATTTATTTCTGCCGCCTATCTTACACCTTCTTTTCACGGTTGAACATTAAGAGACTGTTTAATAACTTCACCACGAAGTCACCAAGACACAAAGTTTTTCCCTTCGAGTCTTTGAGACTTCGTGCCTTTGTGGTCAAAAAGCGGGATTAATTAAACAATCTCTAAACGTTTGATGTTCCGAGGTAAGAAGTCCCTTCCCTCCCATCGTCTTATGAATTATATTATTGCAAAAAGTTGCAATAAGGAAAACCTATGACCTGTTCCATGAAATATGCTTCTCAATTACGCGCGCAAGGTTTGCGTATGACGCCCCAACGGGTGGCGATTTTGCATGTCCTGCACCATGCAGGCGGACATCTCTCTCCCACCCAGGTTTATGAGATGGCGCAAAGGGAATATCCACGCTTGACTGAGCCGACCGTTTATCGAGCGCTGGAAGATCTCACCGAAAAAAAATTTCTGCTTGCCGCGCATGTAGGGAATGGAAAAATGGTTTA
>JFJP01038262.1_pt1 | contig 18505 bp, 16 predicted proteins | sample 431651 | NCBI WGS metagenome assembly JFJP01 (sample SAMN02602958, study PRJNA72255) | Microbial mat metagenome, whole genome shotgun sequencing project. | biome: fresh water; feature: sink hole; material: water; isolation source: purple microbial (photo- and chemosynthetic) mats found in...
ATTTCACGGATAATTTTTTCTGTAAAGTCTTTATTATGGCGGATTTCTTCCAGCATTGTATCCAACGACATTCTGTTATCGGTAAGTACTTTTGTAATCCTGCGTTTAAATGATTTCTCTGAATAATCTGTAAAATCGTACTCTGAATTGGCCTTTAGCGCCTTTAGGAATAGCTCAATATCTTTATCTGTGACTATCATGCAGTTAACTTGAAAATTTCGAATAAATTGATTGTAATAAAGATATAAAAAATTAATTATAATCCATATTATGAGGCAAAATACGGAAATCAACCCGATAAAGTTCTATTTTTTTGAAAAACTTTTTTTCAGCCAACCGGGTAGAAAAATAGCTCCTGCAATAAGGTAAGGGTAGTAACTGATAAATCGCCACATTAGCGCCAGCGCTATGATAACACTTGCTGCAGAAGCTTCTGGAACATCAATAAATTCTTTAAGATACTTAGAGAATATATATTCAGCAAAGCCACTCCCTCCTGGGGTTGGACTTATCAGCATCATGATCCACATTATCAATTGTTTGGCAAAAAGCAAAAAATGATCAGAAACAACAAAGAAAGAGAGGAACAAGGCATTGACAACCCAATAGCGGGAAGTCCACGACAAAAAAGTTGCCCCAATAACCTTCAACCAAAACAATATTGATTTCTTCTTTAATTCATTCGAACTAATTACAATTTCATTACCAGCCTCACCCGCCTGATGCCTATATCTTCTCAGAAAGGGCAAGCGAAAAATCCATAATACGAGCCATTTTAAGCCTCGCGGCCTTATAAACAATCCATAACTTACAAATAATGTATAAGCCAACTTTAGCACATAACCAACCACAGCAAAATAAAACAAATCATTTGCAAAAGTCAGTTCACCACCACCTTGTGCAGTAGCAAATAAAGCATGTACATCCAAAAAAAGCAATAGCAATGGAAACATGATAATAAAATACAATTCATCAAGAAATGAAGTAGCCAAAACTACAGCCGAGCTTTTACCCACACTGATACCTTCTTTAGAAATATATAATATAGCAACACTGGTACCTCCAACAGCCGAAGGGGTAATAGCCGAAGTGAACTCCCACAACATAATAACCTTAAATGATTTTTTCCAGCTTAATTGATTATCGGTCAATAATCTTATTCTTATAATATAACCTATATCGCGGCCAACCATAAATAACAAAGCAACAAAAAGAAATAGGGCAGAAGACCAGGTAAATTTCAATTGATGTATGGCTTCTGGATCAAACTCTTTATAAAACATATATCCCACTACCGCCAAACCAATAAAAACTGGTAGAATAATTTTTGAGGGTTTAATTGATGAAATTAAATTACTTTTGTCACGTTCTTTAGCCATCTAAAAAGAATATCTGTTGAATTGCAATGATACAGATTTATTCACAAAAAGAAGGTATAAACTAAGTTAATTTATTCTTAATAATTCATGAGTCCATTCTACAAAGCGCACATAGCAGTTCTCTCTACCAACTTATTGTACGGTTTTATTCATATTGCAGGTAAAAATGTGATGCCGATATACCTTACTCCTTTGGCACTCACAATGGTTAGGGCATTGACATCATTAAGCTTATTTTGGATTTTTTGTATGTTCATCCCTTCCGAAAAAATTGAACGAAAAGACATGATACGCATCTGGATTGCGGGTTTATTCGGCGTTGCATTAAACCAAATGCTTTTTATGAAAGGTTTAAACCTCAGTTCGCCTGTTGATAGTGCTATTATTATGACTACCAATCCTATTATGACATTAATTATTTCTGCACTCATATTAAAAGAAATTATTACACCCCTTAAGATTACCGGTATTGCACTGGGGGCAGCAGGAGCACTGCTCCTAGTATTGCAACATGGAACCCTATCTTTAGACCATACCCTCGGCAATATTATACTTTTACTGAACTGCCTCTCCTTCGCTATCTATTTGGTTATTATAAAGCCCATAATGGGAAAATACAATACCATGACTATTATGAAATGGGTGTTTACATCAGGCTTTATATATCTGATACCATTTGGAACGAGCGATTTTATAAATATCAATTGGAATGCGATGCCAACAGAAATATATTTATCAATAGTTTATATTACTCTTGGCGCTACTTTCTTAACCTATTTGCTCAGCAATTATGCATTGCGAACATTAAAAGCAAGCACAGTAAGTATTTATATATATGTTCAACCCGTAGTAGCAGGTATGGCTGCCGTTGCACTAAATGTAGAACAAATATCATGGATTCAGATTTTGGCTAGTTTGATGGTTTTTGGAGGTATTATTACTGTAAGTGCTATCAATCGTATTTTTCCAAATTAAATATTCAATTATGCAACGAAGAGATTACATCAAACTATTACTTTCAGGCATAGGAAGTTTATTATTTAAAATTCCACTAAAAGCGCTGCAACTTAATCGCCCCATACATTCGAAACACTTTGGGACTTTTTATTGGGGTGTTGCCACAGCAGCCTATCAAATTGAAGGATCGCATGATGTAGATGGAAAAGGCTTATCAATTTGGGACACTTTCTCGAATAAATCGGGAAATATTAAAGATAAAAACAATGGAAATACAGCTTGTAATTTCTATTATACATACAAAGAAGATATCGAGATACTAAAAAACTTAAATTTTAAAGATTTTCGCTTTTCGCTTTCTTGGTCAAGAATATTCCCGCACGACAATAGTAAAGTAAATCAGAAAGGGATTGATTTTTACCATCGCATTATAGATACCTGCTTAGAAAAAAACATAAATCCATGGATTACTTTATATCATTGGGATTTACCTCAATATATCCAAGAAAAAGGAGGATGGGCCAACCGTGAAGTATTGAATTATTTTGAAGAATTTGCCCATACTACATCAAAAACCTATGGCGACAAAGTGAGCAAATGGATGGTACTTAACGAACCAGCGGCTTTTACTACTTTTGGCTATTTAACTGGAATTCATGCACCGGGAAAAATAAGCTTAAATAGCTATTTTGCATCGGTACATCATGCGGTTCTTGCTCAATCATTAGGTGGGAAAATTTTAAGAGAAAATGTAAAAAATTCATTTATCGGAACTACTTTCAGTTGCTCACCAGTAGAACCCGCATCGCAAAAAGCTAAAAATATAAGAGCAGCGCGCAGGTTAGATGTTGCTGTTAACAGAATGTTTATTGAACCTTCATTAGGCATGGGTTATCCGAGTAATGATTTTAGGTTACTCGAATCATTAAATAAGTATATTAAAGAAGGCGATGAAGCCAAAATGCCTTTTGAATTCGACTTTATAGGATTGCAACATTACTTTCGAATCATTGCCAAATATTCGTTAGCCAGGCCATTTATATGGGCAACTGACATGGATCCAAAAAAAAGGGGCGTAGAAACCACTGCCATGAATTGGGAAGTACATCCAGAAAGCATGTATCATATCATTAAATACTTTTCAAAATATCCTATCAAACAAATCATAATAAGCGAAAGTGGTGCAGCATTCGAAGATTCAATTACAAATGGTAGTATTAATGACATAAGAAGAATTAAATTTTTTGATGAAACCCTGCAACAAGTTTTGCGTGCAAAAAATGAAGGAATAAATGTAAGCGGCTATTTTGTTTGGACATTCATGGACAATTTTGAATGGGCAGAAGGTTACCGACCAAGATTTGGGATTGTTCACAACGATTTTAATACACAAAAAAGGACCGTTAAGGACAGTGGTTACTGGTTTAAAGAATTTTTATCGTCCGAAATATGATACTACGGTAAACTGGTGTTTTACTTTATGTCCACTAACAAAAATACTACCGCATCTACACCATGCATGAGCTTTCATTGAATTTGAATCTTTTTTTACTCCCAAGTAAATAGTACAAGGAATATTTTTATTTCTAATTAAATATGCGGAGCATAAAGCCAAAGTAAGACAAGTAGATACCCAATTTAAATACTTTTCAAACCTATGCGCCATTTTTTTAACCCTCAACACTTCAAAAGTTTGTGACTCCTCGATTTCCTCCAAAGTTTCAACACCTTGCTTACCTATATATCGCAAATATTTATTCATAGAAAAAAACGAAACTAAGAACCTGAAATAAATCAACAGGAAAAAAAAACTGAAATAGTCCATCCAATCAGTTTTAGTAAAACGAAATATACGTATGATCTTAGGCATTAATAAATATTAAATTTTTCTCCATCAAGGTTCTCAGAAAAGGCATCGTATCTTCCTTACATTTCTCTATATCAATATCAAATTCATCGGTTAATTTAGCAAACAAATCATTCAGGGCCAAAGGAGATTCAAGACATTTCCAAATATGGCTTCCTATTTGATTCAGACCATAATACTCGCTATTTTCAACACTCATCATTACTACCTCTCCATCCATTTCACTGAACATCATAGCCGCATTGCGCGATAAAATATCATTATCTTTTAATTCCATACACTTGCTGGTTTAACGTTTCTATAATTAATGTTACCATCTCATTAAGGCGGTAATTTGCTTCTGGTCTAATAATTCTGAATAGTTTAATTTCATTTCCTATTCCATTCAATAATGTAAAATGCTGTTGCTGTATCTTCAATAAATTAATAAACTGCGGACGATAAGTATGTTCGAATAACAATTTGAATTTATCAATCCCTTTTACCTCCTCAATAGCAAAATTCGCTCTATCATGCTTTTCTAAAAGAAAAACAGCATGTAAAGGCAAGGGATTCTTACCATAGAATTTCTTCATCGGTACAGCAAATTTTTCAAACCCATCAAGAATTCGCTTTAAATCTTGCTCATTATGTTGAAACTCCATCACTGAATCTTTCCACAATTTCATTTGGGGAAAAGCCGGATAAACCAACGGTTTTGAATAATCATTTAGGTTTATCACACATATATCATCACATAAAATATCGTATCCAGCATCAGAAAATGCAGCCGCAATAGTTGATTTTCCCGCACCTGAAGGACCTGTAAAAATAATTCCCGCATCATTGAATCTTATAGCACTTCCGTGAAGTGGGAACAACATTTTTTGATGAATTAAAGCAGCAAAAGCAGTACCCAACAAAAATAATCGGATCAATTTTTCATCTGTTTCAGGCCTTATCTCAATAATAATTGAATTACCATCTTTGATATTAAAGCGAATGGTTTTTCTTATAGTGATAATAAAATTACTTGGATCGCTACATTCATATCGCATTCCGTTTTCCGGACCATCCAAAACTCCCTCAACAATACGTTTTGAAATCCTGACATCATGAGTACCTTTATGCTCTTGTAATTCAGGCAAAAGTATATCTGACAAGATGTTCATCCCAAAGGCATTGTAAGAATATTTAGAGGAATTATTCATTCAGAATTAAAATAATTACTACAAAATTAAGAAAATTCTTTTACCATGAATAAGAAAAGCGTTGTACCTTTGCAGAAAAAACATGACATTATATATTATAGGGGTTACTTGTTTGGTTTCAATTTTAGCCTTTAACAACCGGGAAATGATGGACAAACTAAGTCTAAAACCCTGGCTGGTATTGCAACGAAATGAATATTGGAGGATATTATCCCATGGACTAATCCATGCCGATTATATCCACTTATTTGTGAACATGTTTGTACTGTATTCATTTGGAAGCTTTCTTGAGATGCAATTTGAAGCATTGGAGCAGTCTGGAATCATAAAAAACGCCGCCTTTACCTACTTGTTCTTTTATATCTCAGGAATAGCTGCCGCAACTCTTCTTACCATATCAAAATATCGCAATGATCAATGGTACAGTGCAGTTGGAGCATCGGGAGCCGTTTCAGCCATGGTATTTATAAGTATCTTCTTCAATCCCTGGCAAAAGCTCTATTTCTTTGGCGTGCTGCCCATACCGGGAATCATTTTTGGAGGTTTGTATCTATATTATTCGCATTATATGAGCAGGAAAAATACGGATAATATAGCCCATGAGGCACATTTTTTGGGAGCAGTATATGGAATGGTATTCCCATTGTTTTTAGAACCCAAATTGATATTTTACTTTATAAATCAGCTAACTAATGTGCAATTCTAAAAAACAAAAAGCTGTTTTTCTCGATCGCGACGGGGTAATCAACAGCGATGAGGGTCATTATTATATTTTCAAAGTTAAAGACTTAAAAATTAACCCCGGCATACCTGAATTAATAAAAAAACTAAAAGATTTCGGTTATTTAATTATTGTAATCTCCAACCAGGGCGGCATAGCAAAAAGGATTTACCATAAAGATGATACGGACAAATTGCACTTAGCCATTGATAAAGTATTAAAAAAACATGAAACCAGTATAGACGCCTATTATTATTGTCCCCACCACCCTGAAACGGGCAATTGCCTATGTCGCAAGCCATCGGGTTTAATGATAGAAAAAGCATTGGCAAGGTTTAACATCGATCCTCAACAGTCGTATATGATTGGCGACTCAAAGAGAGATATTGAAGCAGCTGAAAATGCTGGAGTAAGAGGCGTTTTAGTTCCAAAAAACTATAACTTTTATGAATTCACCCTTGAGAAATAATGATTTTTCCTAATTCAATTTTACGCTCCTAATTCATCCCCGGATTTTCTGGCGAATTGATCCACATTTTATAACGGCTGCCCATTTTTTCGAGGGTGGTTTTCCACAAGCCCATATCTGTTTCTGAATCCATTATTAATGAAGAATTGAGATTGGTAACCAACCAAGAATTTTGCTCGAGTTCCTGATCCAGTTGTTTTAATGTCCAGCCGCTATAACCTAAAAAGAAACGTACGTTGCTAGTATTTGCAACGCCAGCTTCCACAAATTGCTTCATGACATTAAAATCGCCGCCCCAATAAATATTATCGTACACCTTAATGGCATTAGGAAGCTTTTCGCCCAATGTGTGTATAAAATGCAAGGTATTGGTACTTACCGGTCCGCCTAATGATAAAGGAAATGCACCCAAATTGGCATCTGGTAAAATATCTTCCATTTTAGTATCTACAGGCTTATTGATAACAAATCCAACCGTTCCCTCATCGTTATGCTCGGTGATAAAAATCAAAGCACGTTTGAAATACATATCATTCAAAAAAGGCTCTGAAAGCAAAATTCTGCCTTTTCGAGGAGCGATGTGGTTGCTTTCTATTTTGAAATAATCAACGTCCGTTCTCATAATTTCCCTTTTTAATCACCCTAATCACTACAAAAAGGATACCCTTTTTATTCCATACAGAAAAATCCTCAACAAATGACAATCTGTCTACTATTAAAACAAATTATATGACAATATGTTAATCTCACTTCAAGTTTAATACACCTCTCAACACAAAAACCCTATTAAAATAAAGAGCTTTCAAGCGAAATTCATTATTCAATAACCACCTTCTTATTCTTAGGATATTTTACAGAATATTTTATAATCAGCTCCTTATTTTCATTGGGATCTAATGAAAGATTCCATTCTAAAATACCAGTATCAGAATTCAATTTAGCTCCAGAAATATCAATTATCTCAACTTGAATTTCCTTATTACTAGTAACCGGAATTTGATCATTAATTTTACATTTTATAGGATAGGTTTTATTATTGCGCAAACTGATTTTAAACGCCAGCGTTTCTTTTCGATTTGAGCCTATAAATTGAGATTCAGAAAATGCAGAAAGCTTTTCCCTTTTGATGTTGATATTGTTATCAATTCCAAAAGATAATGCCAGCGTATCTTCATATTGATCTGTATTGATATTTGATTTTCCAACATACGAATTTTCAATATACACATTCATCTCTCCACTTAGAAGCTCTTCTTTATACCAATCGTTAATTCTGGCAATTAAAAACATATTCTCCGCTAACTTCGGTACCGATTGAAACTCATAATCGGCTTTTAATTCAGAAAACTTATAATTAACTGTATTTGTTTTATTGTTGCTTAATATGGTTTGTGAAGCATCAATTGTATACTCGTTTGAGGTTTCTCTTCTTGTTGATGTTACAGAAGGCAATGAAGCTAAATCAGCTTTTTTTTCAGATGCATAACCTACAGTTACAACTTGTTCTAATTGTTGTACATCCTCGCTCATTTCACTTTTTTGGATCCCAGGCACACTGCCGCGTAAAGCCTTATACAACGGATAATAAAAATCCAAATAAAACGGAGTCAATTCAGGTTTTTCAGCAGAAATATTGGTTCTGGCAGTAGAAAGCGCCAAGCGAACATCTTTCCAATCTATTCCGGTATTCTGAACAATATTGGCTTTATAGGTAATATGCAAAGCTTTGTCGGTTCCCATAAACTTTACATCATAGGTTGGATACCATGAAGCATTGTCGACCAGATACTGAAAAGAAATACTTGCATTTTTAAGCACTTTTGATTCGATACTAACTAGAATAGTACCATTAGGCAAATCATTTGTACCGTTAATTATTCCCAGTTGTTGATTGATCTTTTCAACTTCTTTTCTGCTCTCGGCAATAATTCGTTGGCGTTTTAGTAAATCGATATGCAAAACTTCCAAATTAGAACCGTAAATAGTATTGAGTGATTTGAATGTTTCCGGCTCTATCCCTTTTTCTTTACTTGCAACTTCTTTATTTGATGTGAGAAATAACAATTTTGCATTGATTATTTTAATCCAGTTTTCCTCATCTTCAATCTTAAATTGTAAAGCTTCTAATTTTATTTTTAAGGCATCAACTTCCTTATTTCTTGATAGCTCATTTAAGTAATCGTTTTGGTGTTGCACCCCCAAAATAATATAGGAACCATCCCCATTTACCCTAATGCTCTCTTTTCTGATGTATGGAGATAAACCAGTTAAACGCAAAAGCATTTGCCCTTGTTGTAATGAAAATGTGGCTTTGCGCTCAATTTGCGCACCTTCGGTAAAGACAGTTACTTGTTTTATTTCGGCAGTAATATCTTTTTCTACTTGGCTCCAAGTAAATACCCATGAATAAAGAACAATACCTATTACAAATAATCTTTTCATCATATCATTATATTTAAGCTAAACATATTGCGTAAATATATGAATAATGAAATTATATTGCAATTATTCCACCGAAGCAAAATATTTCATGAATTGTATGCGCTCAAATGATGCTACATTATTGGAATATACGCTTATCTTACCCCTAAACTGATCAACAGAAGAAAAACCTTTGGCTTGCATCCAAGATTGAGTTTGAGCCAGTATTTCTGAAATTACTTCTGCTCCTCGCTTATACACTGCACTGGTAATTTCTACCACCTTTGCTCCTGCCAAAATTTGTTTTATCATGGCAGATGAATCATGCACACCCGTTGATGCAGCCAAATCAGATTCTGTCTTTCCATGCATGATTGCTATCCACCTTAATGAATTATAATATTCAGAAGGAGAACTGAATGCATTGGCACTGGCAACCGCGAAGGTGTCAATATTAATATCGGGCGAATAAAACCTGTTGAATAGCACTACTGCATCGGCGCCCGAATCAGACAATCGTTTGATAAACAAAGCCAAATTGGAGTATCCAGGTCCTATTTTTACCGCAACGGGGATTCTCACTGATTCTTTTACTTTCTTTAAAATATCCAAATGTAACTTTTCGATTTCAATACTTTCTACACGCAAATCAATCGGCAATGAGGCCATATTAAGTTCGATGGCATCGGCTCCAGCTTCTTCTATTTTTTTTGCAAAATACATCCATTGTCCGTTAGTCAAACAATTAATGCTCGCAATAATGGGAATGTTCACCTCCCGCTTAGCATCACGAATTAATTTTAGATAATCGGAAAGTAAATTGTTCTTCGTGTAATAATCAATATAATCAAGATTTTCTGAAGCCTCGGAATAAATAAAAATATCCTCTAAAGCTGTTTTGATATTCTGATCGGTGTCCATTGCAATCTGCTCTTCAAAGAGTGATTTTAATACTACCGCTCCGGCACCATTGCTTTCAAATTCTTTAATAGCTTGCACCGATTTAGCCAATCCGGAACTACCAATTATTAAAGGACTGGGAAGATTCAATCCCATATACCTTACATTCATTTCAGCCATAACAAAATATATAAATTAAAAACCAAAAATTATAAACTAAAACCCTCATACCTTCATCTTTAAACCTTCCGACCTTAAGACCTTAAGACTTTAAGACTAACATATTGATGTATCCCTTCAGCCGCCTTTCTTCCATCGCCCATAGCTAGAATTACGGTAGCACCACCCCGCACAATATCACCACCAGCAAAAACATCGAGAATAGATGATTGCATGGTTTCTGGATTTACTTTGATTGTTCCCCATTTGGTAACTTCAAGCTGGGGAAGAGACTGAGAAATTAGTGGATTTGGCGATACACCAACGCTCACCACAACAGTATCAACATCTATTAAGTATTCAGAACCAACAACTGCAACAGGTTTACGGCGTCCGCTGGCATCTGGTTCTCCCAGTTCCATTTTTTGCACCCTCATTTGTTTCACCCTGCCATTCTTATCGGCTAAATATTCCACCGGATTTTGCAACACCATAAATTCAACTCCCTCTTCCATAGCATGCTTTATCTCTTCTTTACGAGCAGGCATCTCTTCCATAGAGCGGCGGTAAACGATCATTGCCCTCTCAGCACCCAAACGCTTTGCTGTCCTAACACTATCCATTGCTGTGTTTCCACCACCAATTACAGCAACATTCTTTCCAATTTGCACCGGAGTATCATATTCTGCTTTTGCCGCACCCATTAAATTCACACGGGTTAAATACTCATTTGATGATAGTATACCAACAAAATTCTCTCCGGGAATGTTCATAAAATTCGGCAATCCTGCACCACTTCCCACAAAAAATGCCACAAATCCTTGATCTCTCAATCCATCAAAGGTATCGGTTTTACCCACAATAAAATTATTTTCAAATTGCACGCCCATTTTGCGCATGCCTTCAATTTCCACATCAACAATTTCATTGGGTAATCGAAACTCAGGAATTCCATATTTTAATACCCCTCCAATCTCATGCAAAGCTTCAAATACTGTTACTTTATAGCCAAACTTAGCCAAATCGGCAGCAGCCGCTAAACCTGCAGGACCAGAACCAATAACAGCTACTTTAATACCATTAGAAACTCCTACCTCCGGAACTGAAATGCTTCCAGAATTTCTTTCATAATCGGCGGCAAAACGCTCCAAATTACCAATAGCAACGGGCTCTTTTTTGAGTTTTTGCGTATAAAAACACTTTGCTTCGCATTGTATTTCCTGGGGACAAACGCGTCCGCATACCGAAGGCAACAAATTAGTATTCTTAAGCACTTTTGCTGCGCCAGCAAAATCGCGTGATTCAATCCTTTTTATAAATGCGGGAATATTGATATTAACTGGGCAACCTTCAATACAAGTTGGATTTACACAATCTAAGCAACGCTGAGCTTCAGCAACAGCTTGCTCAATAGAGAGACCAGTATTTACCTCTTCATTATTTTTATTTCTAATATTAGGATCCAATTCAGGCATATGAAGCCTTTCCTTTTTAGTCCTTTCAGGGGCTTTCATTTGTTTGCGCAAATCTTCACGCCATTGTTCAGCTCTTTGCGATGCAATATATTCTTCTGAGTACATACGTTAAACAGTTTTTTTCATTGAATAATTTCTATATGCTTCGGCTTCTTCATCTTTGTATGCTGCAAGCCTCATCAGCATTTCATCAAAATCAACCTCATGTGCATTAAACTCAGGTCCATCAACACAAACAAATTTTGTTTTTCCACCAACAGTTATTCTGCAAGCACCACACATTCCAGTTCCATCTACCATTATGGTATTCAAACTAGCCACTGTAGGCACATTGTATTTTAAGGTAGTTTGAGCTGCAAATTTCATCATTATAGCTGGGCCAATAACCACACACTCATGAATTTTTTCTCGCTGCATAAGCATTTCCATGCCCTGAGTTACTAATCCTTTGGTGCCGTAACTTCCATCGTCGGTCATTACAATCACCTCATCGGAAAACGAACGCATTTCTTTTTCAAGAATCAACAAATCCTTATTTCGGGCCGCCAAAACAGTTAGAACTCGATTACCCGCTGCTTTCATGGCTTCAACTATTGGAAGCAATGGAGCAATACCCACACCCCCACCAGCACATAATACGGTACCACTCTTTTCGATATGGGTTGCATTACCTAAAGGACCAACCATATCCAATATTACATCTCCTCTTTCAAGTTTAGATAATTTAGAAGAACTAACGCCTACTGATTGAACAATTAAAGTAATAGTCCCTCTTTCAATATCTGCCGACGAAATGGTTAGAGGTATTCGTTCTCCTGTGGCATCGGGACGAACAATCACAAAATGCCCGGCTTTACGATTCTTAGCTATTAATGGAGCTTCCACCACCAATTTAAATACCAAAGGCGATAAATATTCCTTTTCAATGATCTTGTTCATATAAACGTAACTATTTTTGCCCCCGAAAATACATATTTTTAAGGTTTCCAAAGCTGTATTTCACTGTTTTTTAAAAAAATTAAGCGAAACACTTAAAAGCCAAAATAAAAACACTTATAGCTTAGTAGCTAAAATTACAACGCATTTCACTGAATTTTTCTTCATCATTAAGAATAAATTTGTATTTTTCCGACGTATTAATAATTAACTAATAGGAGAAGAACCATGAAGTACATACTTTTATTAATTACAAGTATTTTATTTACCTTTAATTTATCTGCTCAATCGGCACAAATGATTAATGAATTTCTATATGGTGTTGCCTACTATCATGAGTACATGCCTGAAGAAAGATTAGATAAAGATATTTCATTGATGAAAGAATGCGGTATTAATACCGTAAGAATGGGCGAATCGACTTGGACACTTTTTGAACCAGAAGATGGGAGATTTGAATTTGAATGGTTCATTCGCATACTTGATGCTATGCATAATGCGGGCATAAAAGTTATAATAGGAACTCCAACCTATGCTATTCCACAGTGGATGGTAAAAAAATATCCCGATATATTGGTAACTACATTTTATAATAAACAGCAATATGGTGGCAGACAAAATATGGACATATGCCATCCTGAATACCACAGATATGCTGAAAGAATTGTAAGAGAAATGGTTTCCCGCACATACAACCATCCGGCAGTTATAGGATTTCAAATAGATAATGAAACAAAAAGTTATTCAACAGCTAGTAGCTATGCCAATGCACTTTTTCTGCAACATTTAAAAAATAAATTTGGTACGGTTGAAAATCTAAATAAAGCTTGGAACTTCAATTATTGGAGTCATACCCTGACCCATTGGGAAGATTTGAATATTACAGGAAGCTATTCAAATCAAGCTTATTGGTTAGAATGGAATCGGTTTCAACACACATTGGTCACTGATTTTTTAATGATGCAAAAAAACATAGTTGATGCTTATAAAAAACCTTATCAGTTTGTTACGCAAAATTTCGATTTATACTGGAGGAATAATCAAAGTTCTGGACCCAATCCTGATGTTAACCACCACCAATCGCAAGTTGCAACTGATATAGCCGGAATTGATATTTATCATGAGTGGGGTAACAAATTTGATGGCTCTGTTATTTCATTTGCTGGAGATATGACCCGCTCCCTTAAAAAGAAAAACTACTTGGTAATAGAAACACAAGCACAAGCGAAAGGAGCAAATAATATAGGACAATATCCACTTTATGACGGTCAATTACGTCAAGCTGTGTATAGTCACATTTCATCGGGCGCAAATATGGTTTCTTATTGGCCGTGGCATTCACTTCACAATGGGTTGGAATCTTTTTGGAAAGGAATTTTATCACACGATATGGAACCCAACCGCCCATTTCAAGAAGTTAGAAAAACAGCGGGTGAATTGAAAAGAATACAAGAAAAAATAATCAATATTAGCATCAAAAATGAGGTAGCAATTCTATACAGTATTGATGCTTTTAATGGCATCCAAAATAAATCATTTAGCACAAAAGTTAATTATGCCGATTTAATTAATATCATGCACAAATCTGCATACAAATTGAATGTTGGTACTGATATCATCATTCCAGGCAGAGATTCTTTAGAAAATTATAAAGTTGTTATGATACCTGCATTGTATATTGCCAGTGATTCATTGCTTCAAGCCATTGATAATTATGTGAAAAATGGAGGACATGTAATCATGACTTTCAAAAGTGGATTTTGTGATTTAAACAGTAGGGTATATGCCACCATAGCACCGGGCTTGTTGAGAAATGCATGCGGATTTTATTATCAAGAATTTTATAATCCTGAAAAAGCGATTCCGCTCAGAGGAAATCCTTTTAAGTTATCAGAGCAGGAAAATTTGATGGACGAATTTATAGAATTAATAATTCCTGAAACAGCTAAGGTTTTAGCTCACTACGACCATCCGTTTTTTGGAAAATATGCTGCTATTACACAAAACAGTTATGGAAACGGAAGTGTTACTTACATTGGATCTTATCCATCAGAAGCAGTACTTAAAAGTGTAGCAAAAGATGTATTTGTTCAAGCAGGAATTGAAATCCCTTCTATGCCTCCTTCTATCACATTAAAGAAAGGAAAAAATACCTATCAAAAAACGGTATATTATTATTTTAATTACAGCAGCGACATTGCATCTGTTATATATAATTTTAAAGATGGAATGGAACTGATCAGTGGAAAAGAAATTAAGAAAAAACAGGTAATGGCAATCAATCCATGGGATGTAATAATTATTGAAGAGAATTAAGGTTTTACAAACTTAACTGTATTGATTTCATTTATTTAATTCCCATTATTTGTTGAAATTAAAAAAACATATCGTATTTTTGTTAGATACTTAACTACTATCTAAATGAATACAGCACTTATTAAAACCGTTATGGTAGTGATGATCATTATCCTAACGAAAAATCTCAACGCTACCAATTATTACATTGCCCTTACTCCGACAGGAAATGATAATAATGCAGGCAGCAAAACCAGTCCCTTTGCTTCTCTGGAAAAAGCCAATAACATTGTTAATCCCGGAGATACCGTATTTATTATGGCAGGTAATTACAATATAACCAGCCAAGTAAAACTCACAAAAGGAGGAAGCTCAGGTGCACATGTTGTATACAAAGCTTATTCTGATCAAATGCCGGTATTTGATTTTACGAATTGCATCCTTCCCCCTGCTTCCGCCAATCCTCCTTTTCCTCACGATTTTGGAGCCATAACCATTTATCAAACAAGTTATGTTATTATTGACGGAATAAGCGTTCAGAACTCTAAATCAGCTGGTATCCAGATTCGCGAATCTTCCTATTCCATAATTAAAAATTGCTATACCTATGACACCTACTCTTCTGGCATTTCAGCTTGGGATTCGGAGCAAGCAGAAATAGACAATAATATTCTCGAACTAGCATGCAATACAGGTCCACACGAATGCATATCCATAAGCCGAACCAGCTATTTTACTGTAAGTAACAATGAAATTAAAAATACTACACAAGCATCCTCAAACTCTGGAGGAGAAGGTATTGATGTTAAAGAAGCTTCAAAACATGGAAAACTATTCAAGAATTATGTTCATAATTTGTGGCGACAAGGCTTGTATGTTGATTCGTGGAATCAGGCATTGGAAGATATTGAGTGGTATGAAAATATTGTTCATGATTGTATGTTCGGATTTTGTTTGTCAACCGAACAAGCCGGAGGAAATGTAAGCAATGTAAAATTCCATCATAATATTATTTATAATTGTCCCCGCACCGGTATAGTAATAAGTACATGGGGACCTGATGAACTGAAAAAAGATATTTCGATATACAATAATACTATTTACAATAATGGATGGAAAAGAGCGGCTGAAGGAAATGTTCCGCATGGGGGACTATTAATTGAAGCATCTAATATCCAAAATATGGTACTTAGAAACAATATTTTTTCAAAAAACTGTTCTTTCCAACATGCCCGCAAAGCTGATTTGACTGGCAAAATTACAGTTGATTACAATTTATTAGATGATTATAATGATGATCCCTTAAGAAAAGCTGATCTTAGTTATTTTCCCGCGGGAACAAGTGGAATTTATGTCTTAAAAGGAAGCAATCAGATAAATGGAAATCCCCAATTACAAGATGCGTCTCAGGCAGATTTTCATCTTCTTTCAAATTCAGCAGCCATCAATGCTGGCAATCCTAATCCTGCGTACAACGACCCAGATGGCTCAAGAAATGATATTGGTGCTTTTCCATATTCTATTTCCAATATTCTTAAAAATATAAGTATTGAGAACGACTTAGAATTATTCCCGCAACCCATTGTAAATGGAACTTTAACTGCCAAAACCGAAAACACAGTAATAAAAAACTACTGTATTTTTAATATTTATGGAGTAAGCATTGAAAGCGGAACCATGAATAATATCAAAGAAATAGATTGCAATTCCTATGCAAAAGGAATTTATGTTTTTTGTGTTTGGATTGATGGAAAAGCCGTTTCAAAGATTTTTATGATCAGATAATCTCAAGCACCAAAACCCAATCATTCCCTCTGGCAGCTTCGCCGGGGGGATTGAAAATTCCAATTCCAGAATTCTGTACTTCTGAAATATTCGTATATTCACCATTGCGAGGATTATACCATGATTGCTTAACTCTCTTGCCTTTTAACAAACCCATTACCAATTCAATGGTTTTTCCAGTGGGAACATATACTAAAATATACTGATTGTTTCTACAAGATTTCAATTGACCTTCGGCATCATACAAATTCTTATGAAAAACCTCCGGTGCGGGAGTTAAAGTGCTAAAGTTGCACTTTTCCATTAATTCTTTTAAATACTTCATTTGAAAAGCGCCGGGAACATCAAGAGCCTCAAACCAGTTTCGAGATAAAGAATTACTTGATTTATTATAGGTATTCCTATTGAACATTTGCCATACGGGGCCACAACCATACGTATGTCCGCAAGTACCCGCAAAAACCGACCAATACGCAGACTGTCTGACATCGAAATCATCGAACATTCCAAAACGTGCATCAGCTTGATAATTTACAGCCGATTCTTCATAAGCAGGCTCTGAGTTTATATTTGGCTTTACATTTTTCATTTGAGCCATATATTGAGGTATTTCAAATGCCCGATCGTTATTTTTTTTCTCATGATAAGAGCCCCACATATGAAAATCGATCCACTGATCATTTTCAAAACATAAAGAAGAAGGATAAAAACTATGATAGGTCATACAACTGGCATTGTAATCTGATTTCTTATCAAAATTTTTATTCCCGCATACTGCGTCATTAATACCTTCTGCCATAGAACGCCATAACAATACCCCACTGGAAGTTTCATCGGGCAAACGATCACCACCCAAGATCCAAATTATTTTATCGTACTTTTTAAATCTGGTACCTAAAAAATGACCGTAATTATAGGCGCTAACTGAATCTCCAATAAATGCAGTTTCGCGAAAACGAGGTGTTACATATTCTCCCCAACATGGCAATAAACCAACATACATATTTCGTTCAGCAGCCAACTCGAGCATATAATCTAAATGATCCCAGAAATCATAGGCAATACTATCCGTAGTAGCATTTCCCGCAGTTGTATCTATGAAACTAACATTCAATTCTCTGAAAGGAAGATCTCCATAAAAATTAGGAGCGGTATGTCCCTCTAACTCTCCAATAGCAACAGTTTGTATTACGTTAAAGCCTTTATTACTTCTATTATCGAGATACATTTTCATCTCCTCCCTGTTCAGGCGGTGAATCAATTCCCAACCGGTATCGCCCAGATAGAAAAAGGGTTTGCCATCACGGCTTACCAAATGTTTTTTATCTTCTGATATTTTCAATGATGAAGTAACAGAATCCATTACAATATCTTTTTGCTTACATGAAAAATCAAAAAATACAAGTATCAAAATAATTTGTAAACGCATAATATCTATTCTATAATTGAATAATTAAGCCATTCCATGTTCCGATAAAAACCTTTCAGCATCAATAGCGGCCATACATCCAGAACCTGCTGCAGTAATAGCCTGACGGTAATGATGATCTTGAACATCCCCGCATGCAAATACACCTGGCACATTTGTCTTTGATGAACCCGGAATGGTTTTAATGTAACCAGTTTCATCAGTATCGATAAATGGCTTAAATATTGATGAATTGGGTTCATGACCAATAGCTAAAAAGAAACCTGTAACATTAATTCGAACGTCTTCTCCTTTTGCATTGGTAAGTATAACACCATCCACCCCAGCTGATCCAACTACCTCTTTGGTTTGATGTTCAAACATCACCTGTATTTTAGGATTGGTTAGAACTCTTTCTTGCATCACTTTTGAGGCCCTTAAAAAGGATTTGCGAACGATTAAATATACTTTATTGCAAAGTCCAGAGAGATACGTTGCTTCTTCGCAGGCAGTGTCACCACCACCAACAACAGCAACATCTTG
>JFJP01012213.1_pt1 | contig 18497 bp, 14 predicted proteins | sample 431651 | NCBI WGS metagenome assembly JFJP01 (sample SAMN02602958, study PRJNA72255) | Microbial mat metagenome, whole genome shotgun sequencing project. | biome: fresh water; feature: sink hole; material: water; isolation source: purple microbial (photo- and chemosynthetic) mats found in...
AAGCCCTAACTGGGCAAGGGGCAAATGCCCAGGGAGAACACCCTAACAATCAAACAATGGAATCACTGCTCGAATCAGAATCCATGAGTGTCGAATTGCCCCAGGTAGGTGAGATCCGGAAAGGCATGATCGCAAGTATCGGCGCAAATCAGATTCTCATTAGTGTTGGCGCAAAATCTGAAGGCGTTGTTGCAGGACGAGAGTTGGAACAACTCACGCCCGAGGAGCGTGCCGAGCTTCAGGTTGGACAGGAAGTGAACGTTTATGTCCTCAATCCTGAAGACCAGAATGGTAACGTCGTATTATCCTTCAAGCGTGCCCAGGAAGAGATGTCTTGGGAAAACGTTGAGAGAATGATTGCTGATGAGACCGTCATAGACACAAAGATCATTGGATTCAACAAAGGCGGCTTGATTGCTGCCGTGGGCAACCTCCGTGGTTTTGTTCCATCCTCCCAGATTAGCGCATCACGCCGTGCCCAGTCATCTGGTGATACGCCAGAGCAGCGTTGGCAAAAAATGGTTGGTCAGGCAATCTCTGTCCGCATTATTGAAGTGGACCGTGAACGCCGCCGCCTCATTCTTTCCGAGCGCTCCACAAACACCGAATCCCGCTCTTCCATGAAGGACCGCGTCATTAGCGAATTGGAAGAAGGTAAAGTATATACAGGCAAAGTTACAAGCCTTGCGGACTTTGGCGCTTTTGTCAACATCAATGGCGCAGATGGCCTTGTTCACCTTTCAGAACTTTCATGGGAGCGTCTCACGCATCCGAAGGAAATTCTCGAAGTTGGGCAGGAAGTCAAGGTCAAGGTTATCAATGTAGATCGCGAAAAGAAACGCATTGGGCTTTCCATGCGCGCCCTGCAGGATGATCCTTGGAAGAGCCGCGTTGAGAAATATAGCGTCGGACAGCTTGTCGAAGGCACGATTACCCGCCTGACCAAGTTCGGTGCCTTTGCCCGCCTCGAAGGAGACATCGAAGGACTTATCCACATCTCTGAGTTAAGCGAGAACCGTGTTGAGCACCCGAAGGAAGTCCTCAAGGAAGGTGAGACCAAGACCTTGCGCGTCATCCGCATTGATGGCGAACAGCACCGCGTTGGCCTAAGCCTCCGCAAGGTAGACTCAGCCGCCTTTGCCGATAAGGACTTCAAGATGCTCACGCAGGAATTCCATGAGCAGGATGAAGAAGTCCCGCTCCCGACGGACGCAGAGAACAAAGACGAAGAACCAAAATCAGAATAAACAATCAGAGCGCACCGAAAGGTGCGCTCTTCAATAACCTCTATGACACTTATTGTTGATGCTCATGAAGACATTGCCTGGAATATGCTCAAATATGGACGTGATTACACCCGGCCTGCCCATGAAACCCGCCAACTGGAGGTTGGCAGTCAAACTGTTGTTGATAATGAAGATTCAACCCTGGGCTGGCCAGATTATCAGCGTGGGCAGGTGGCAGTTATTTTCTCAACCCTTTTTGCTGCTCCGGTGCGTTGGAGTACAAGCGGGAGTAATTCCCAGGTCTATAGAACATTTGATGAAGCCCATGATCTTTATCGTCAGCAATTATTGACTTATCATCGCATGGTGGATGCAGCGCCGGATAAATTTCGGCTTATCACTTCTATCCCCGACCTGGATCTGGTCCTTGAACATTGGCAGGAAAAGCACCTGCATCCGGAAATTCCAGTCCCTGAACAGGGGCATCCCATAGGAATGGTTGTCCTAATGGAAGGCTCTGAATGTATTCGAGATCTGTCAGAACTAGAGGAATGGTACGAACTCGGTGTACGTTTGATCGGTCCTGCCTGGGTTGGCACACGCTACAGCGGTGGATGGAGGGAACCAGGCTCCCTGACAAATGACGGGCGAAAACTTCTCTCTGCCATGGCGGACTATAATTTCACCCTTGACCTTAGTCACATGGATGAAAAAGCCGCAGTCGAGGCACTGGACATTTATCGTGGGCCTATTGTCGGCACACACGGTAACTGCCTTTCGCTCCTGCCAAAGTCCAATTCGAATCGCCATTTTTCAGACCGCATCCTTGAGGGGATTATTGAACGTGATGGGGTGGTGGGGGTGGTTCCCTATAATTCTTATCTGAAGGATGGCTGGGTGGTTGGACAAAATAAGCGGGTGGAAGTCTCGCTTGGCTATGTTGCTGACCACATCGACCATATTTGCCAGATCGCAGGAGACGCGCTTCACGCAGGCATTGGTTCAGATTTGGATGGTGGTTTTGGTTTGCAATCCATCCCGTCTGAAATGGATACGGTCGCCGATCTGCAAAAACTATCTCCCTTATTGCAGGCACGCGGCTATTCAGAGGCGGATATCTCCAGCATCTTTGGTGATAATTGGCTTACGCGCTTGAAAAGAGATTTACCAAAATGAATACAAATGAACCTGTACCCGGATCCACAATTGGGGATTATCCCATTAATGCGGATGACCCATTCACTCCGCGCATCTATGTCAGCGTTATCGTGACTTTCCTTGGTTTGTTGATCTTTGTTGTTGGCGCCAAGCCCGATTGGTTCGGTTGGGATCGTAGTGCTGTTGTTGGGTTTGTACAAATTGCTGTGTTTCTGGTTGGTCTTGCGCTCATTTGTCTGGGTGGATATATCGGGTTGCTTACTTTGTGGTGGGGACATGAGCGCACAATTGTAGCGGACATCGGTACCCGGCTGGTCGGTACCGGGTATGTCATCGCAGTTTTTGCTGGTCTGGCGGATATTTTTGGAATGGGGTCTCATTCTTTTCCACAGGTTCCATATTTCGGTCCGTGGCAGTCTTCCGGGGTTTTGATTGGACAGGGAATTATTACACTGGGTTTTCTGTTGTTTATCCCATATCCCTTTCAAAAAGATATCCGGGGTACTGATCCATAAGGGGCCCTGGCAGTTTAATTTTTTTTGTCTTTTCCAGTGAAAATTTATATAGTATGATTACAGTGGATTATTTGATTTCGTATTATAAATATTCAAAGTTTATAGCGTAAATCATGATTTTGTAGGAGAGATATCATGCCAGTAAAAAAATGGGTAAATCGCTTTACACCTTTATATCAACCTGCTGCAAACATGGATATGGTGCCCCTGACCCTGCGGACAAAAATAATGGACTTGTTTGAGCGTACGATTGTCGAAGCGACGGGTGAGAAGAGGGACCCTTTTGAAGAGGTGAGGTATACCACTGAAAAAGGCACAATTCTTGGTTGGGTACATGGTGCTGACCTTGAGGACTATCTTGAAAATTATCCCCGCGATTGTGTGGTGATATACAACCAAACCCCCTTCCCAAATGACTTTGAACAATATTTTATTTTCAACGGTGTAAAGCAGGTTAACGGTTGTGGCGAATTATGTGTGGCGTATGTTCTCGGGATTTCATTGCAGGAATTACTTGAGAACTGGCAGGTGAAACTACCTCTTTTCTGGAAGCGTATCTTCGGTGGCGGAAGGGCTCGTGGCACCGGATCTGGCGAACTGCAGGAAATGTTCGATATTTACGCCCAGGAGAGTATGCAGCTGACAACCGCCATATATGAACCGCACATCAAACGCAGCCGCTACACCATTAAGGGGATGCAGCGACTGCTTCAAACGGGTTCGGTGATTGCCAGTGTGAACATTGATGGCGGCACCGGTCTTCTACGCGGAAGCGGGGTCTTACACTGGGTTGTAGTGACAAAAGTTACCGCCGAGCGCAACGGACTTGGATTTGTCGAAGTTTACAACCCTGCCATGAACAGGATTGAGAGCTATTCATGGCTCGAATTTGTTAATTCTGCCCGCCAGCCATACGGTGTATATGTGCCGGATCCAACGCCTCCCGCATAATTGATGAGGGTATGTCAGAAGCCAGTCATGCGACTGGCTTCTTTTCTAAACATTTGATACTGTAGAGGATTCATGAAGGCAGGCGTAATATATTCAATCATCATCCTGGTAATTCTTACTCTCGTGTTCTTAACGGGACCACGCCCCAAAATTGATTTAAAGATTAAACCAATTCAACTTCCAATTGACTTGGATCGGTACCTGGCTGGATCTGAATCGAATTATCCAGATATTGTACCCGGCACGGAAAAGACCATTATTTGGGCGAATGATAAAAAGACAAAGACCCCGCGATCCATTATTTATTTGCATGGGTACTCCGCCACACGTCAGGAAACCACTCCGCTTGCTGATGAATTGGCTGCAAAGCTGGGGGCAAATCTCTTTTATACGCGTCTGTCAGGTCACGGCAGGACTGGCGCTGCAATGGTCGAACCAACCGTCAATGACTGGCTTAACGATGCAATGGAAGCTTTTGAAATCGGAAAACGTCTGGGGGATAAAGTGATCGTGATTGGAGTATCAACGGGTGGGACGTTGGCAGCATGGCTTGCCAGGCAGCCATCCATGGATGAGGGGTTGGCTTATGTTTTGATCTCGCCAAATTTTGCTCCGCGCGATTCAAATGCTGAGATTTTAACCTTGCCTTGGGCAAAACAATTTGTGCCAATAATTTTAGGATCCACGTACAGTTGGATACCCCAAAATGACCGACATGCCCAATATTGGACTCACAACTATCCCTCCAAAGCACTCGTGACCATGATGGGGCTTGTCAAGTTTGTGCGTCAGTCTGACCTGGAAAGCATCAAAAAACCAGTGCTGGTCATTTATTCACCTAATGATCAGGTAATCGATCCAATTGAAGTGGAGTGCAGGTTCAGGCAGATCGGTTCGCAGATCAAGGAAATCATACCCATCACTGATAGTGGCGATCCCGATAACCACGTACTCGCTGGGGACATCCTCTCCCCGGATAATACTGAGGTGGTGAGAGAACTTATCCTCGACTTCATTTCTCGTGCTTGAAGTAACTCTGCTATGCAGGACAATGGTTCATGTTAAATTTTCTGAAGGATTCACTGCTGTCAGACGAAATATTCAAAAAATCCTCACGGATGGAAGTCCGTGAGGATTTTTATATCAAATATCCAAACCCCTAAATTCGGATTAGGTTCCCTCTTCCCACGAATTCAAATAATGATGCTGCTCTGCCGTGAGGGTGTCAATCTTAATGCCCATCGCTGCGAGTTTGAGACGTGCGATCTCGTTGTCAATATCTGTCGGAACGGAGTAGACCTTCTTCTCCAGTTTGTCTGCATTCTTCGCCATATATTCAGCAGCAAGAGCCTGGTTGGCAAATGACATGTCCATCACGGATGCGGGGTGACCTTCGGCAGAAGCGAGGTTGATCAAGCGTCCTTCGCCGAGAATGTTGATCTTGCGTTTGTCATTGGTGATGTATTGGTCGACAAACGGGCGTACACGGTTCGGCTCGCCTACGCTCATGGCAGCCAGTGCAGGGATATTGATCTCAACATTAAAGTGACCAGAGTTTGCGACCAATGCGCCGTCTTTCATCACTTCAAAGTGGTGCTTGTCGATCACGTTCAGATCACCGGTGACTGTGCAGAAAATATCACCGATCTTGGCGGCATCCATCATTGGCATGACCTGATATCCATCCATGATCGCTTCGAGCGCTTTCATCGGGTCAGTTTCGGTCACAATGACCAGGGCACCCATGCCCCGCGCTCGGGAAGCGAGGCCGCGTCCGCACCAGCCGTAGCCAGCCACGACAAAGTTCTTCCCTGCCAGCAGTACATTGGTTGCGCGGATGATTCCGTCCACGGTGGATTGTCCCGTGCCATAGCGGTTGTCGAACAGGTGCTTGGTCAGCGCATCGTTTACCGCGATGACGGGGAACTTCAACACTTTATCGGTTTCCATCGCCTTCAAACGGATGACTCCCGTGGTGGTTTCTTCGGTTCCACCGATGACATTTGCAAGCATTTGTTTGCGTTCATCGGCACTCAGGCTTTGCGCCCATGAGGCAAGGGATGGTTCCAGTTTTTCGAAACGTCCCATTTCGATGAAGAACAGCGACGAGACAAGGTCAGCACCATCATCCTGGGTCATGTGGGGCATGTGTTCGAGAGCAGCGCGAATGTGCTTAAAGTAGGTTACTTTGTCTTCGCCTTTAATTGCAAAGACGGGGATTTCATATTGGTTGACCAGCGCAGCGGCCACATCATCCTGCGTGGAAAGCGGATTTGAGGCAGTCAGGACAATATCCGCGCCGCCCTCCTGCAAGGTGATCATCAGGTTTGCTGTTTCGGTGGTCACATGCAAACAACAGGAAAGGCGCAGTCCCTTGAGCGGTTTCTCTTTTTTGAAGCGCTCACGGATCAAGCGCAGGACCGGCATTTCGCGTTCCGCCCAATCAATACGGCGGCGTCCGCCTTCGGCTTGGTCAATATCTTTTATGTCATAATTATTCATTTAACTAACTCCTTTATTATCTGTGACTATGGAGGTGGGGAAGCATGCTTCACAACTTGTCGGCAAACCGACGGACTCCAAAAAATTATTTCAACAATACATCCAGCTTGCCGCCATCATCAAAGTGTCTGCGGAAGCGTTCAACAAATTCCTGCTTTGTATAATTATGGTTTTGTGTGCCCCTTTGTTCCAGACAATACACGGCCGAGAGTGAGCCGATCTCGCCGCACAACTTCCAATCAAAGCCGTGAGCGTATCCTGCAAGGAATCCACCGCGAAAGGCATCGCCAACCCCGGTCGGATCAACGATCTCTTTTTCTGGAACTGTAGGGATGTGAACTGAATCTACACCTGCATACAGGTCTGCGCCATCCTTGCCGCGGGTAATGACCAGAATTTTAACATGTTCAAGAATTTGATCCAGGCTCCAGCCGGTTTTCTTGGATATCAAACCGAATTCATAGTCATTACAGAAAAGGAATTGCGCGCCTTCCATATCGCGTGCTAGTTCATTTCCTTCAAGCCGCAGGACCTGCTGGCTTGGGTCATATAAATAGGGAATATCCATCTCGCGGCACTCGGCAGGGAATTTCATCATGGCGTCGGGCGCGCTGGGTGAGACGATCACGAGGTCGGGTTTGCTATTGAGGTCTTTGAGCGATTGGGTCGAGGAATATCCCATTGCCCCAGGATAAAAAGAGGCGATCTGTGCAGAAGCCTGATCAGTTGTGGCAAAGAAAGATGCGGTAAATACCCCGGGGACTACTTTCATTAACAAAGTATCCACGCCCTTTGAATCGAGCCAGGCACGGTAGTCGCCAAAGTCCTCGCCCACAGTTGCCATAACTCGCGGCTTTTCGCCAAGCAGAGCCATGGTGTACGCAATATTCGGCGCGATACCTCCTCTCTGTTTTGACATGCTGTCCACAAGAAAGGAAAGACTGATGGATGCCAAACGCTCAGGCAAAATTTGTTCCCTGAACAGACCGGGGAAGGTCATCAGGTAATCGTACGCAACAGAACCGGTGAGAAGTATGTCCATGTTTACTCGCAGAAAAAGGCGCACTCTTTCGAGTGCGCTGGATGGATTGACAGGGAAGAGTTTATCACGGCGCCTTTGGATTGTAAAGAAATTCTCGACACGTGTTAATGAGTCCATTGGAAGCATATATGCAAAAGTGCTTTTTTACATACGTTGGAAGACACAGGCTATTATCTCATCCAAAACATGAAGTGTGGACACGTGATCGAGGAGTCGAAGTACAACTTCACATAACTGCCCCAGGCTAATGCTTGGACTCCCAATTAACTTCTTCCGTGTCAACAAGTCTTAGGGCTGCACAAAAGCCCGGCCGGTAAGACCTGAGACTTCGAGAAGACCCTGACAAATATGGAAAGTGAGTGATTAATTTTTCACTACCCCTGTCTCGATGAATATGGTATAAGAAATGTAGCCCTTCTGTGTTCGTGATATTGCCTTCACGTTTTGAGCCAATACATATTAAAAGGGTCCTTAACTTAATAGAAATAACGCGATAGGCCTGAGCCAAGGCGGCGTTTCTAGGTAGGGACCCACCTGCTTCTGCAGGTTCAAAACCTGGTGATACACGGCATAAGCGGGGCTTTTTTATCAGGACCAAGCTTTCAAAAACACTGGATGTATTTTATTTCCTAAAAAGTGGAATTGTCGCTGCCATACGTGGTGGGGATATTTCCACTTTTTTGATACCTGCGAGATGAGCATTGGACGGTATGTGGAACGGCGATGATCTCGGATCCCTCTGCTTGTTTATAGAGGAGGGGGGTAGATATCAAAGAGGGTACTACTGTCGGGTATCGGGAAGGTGGATTAGGGTTGAATTTGAAAAAAAACTATTTATAGTCCAGCGTCAGTTTTTTTGAGGTTGTGCATATATTGTCGAATAAAAAAATCCCTTGACTAATTTTAGGAAAAGTTATAAAATAATTTAGGTAAGACTAAAAATGAAGAAAAAATCCACAACCCAATCTGAGCAAGACTATCTCAAGCGCATTTACGAATTGACCCAAAACAATTCCCCTGCCAGTACCAATGATCTGGCACGCGAATTGGATGTCAAGCCTGCTTCCGTGACGGGGATGATCCAAAAACTTGCCGCTGAAGAACCAGCTCTTGTGAAATATCAAAAACATCAAGGTGTGTCCCTTACCCATGCTGGTAAACTTGCAGCGCTGGAAGTGATCCGTCATCACCGTTTGCTCGAAACCTGGCTTGTGGAAACGCTTGGCTATTCGTGGGATGAAGTGCACGAAGAGGCGGAACGCCTGGAGCATGTGATTTCGGAAGACCTTGAACAGCGGATCGCAGCAGCGTTGGGTCACCCTGCCCGTGACCCGCATGGTGAGTTGATTCCCACTGAAGATTTGAACATGCCTGCAGATGACTCTGTTCCCCTCTCATCCTTGCGCCCGCATCAAACAGCAACGATATTACGTGTTAATGCCCATGACCCAAGCCTGCTTCGGCATCTCAATAGTTTGGGACTCATCCCGGGTATTCAAATCGAGGTGACAGATTATTCATCCTACGATTACAACCTGACAATAAAAACACAAAACAAGACCACTGTACTTGGTTCGAATGTCACCACGAAAATTTTTGTCCAGGTTGGAAAAAAGAATGAAGTTTTATGAATCACGAAGAAACCAGGGCACGACACCTAAAAGGTCTTTTGTGACTTCGTGGTGTGCAGAAAAAAATATACACTCTCCAAAATAAGAGGAATTTATGAGTACAACAATTTGGATCATTATGACCACCGTACTGCTGCTTGCTGTGGTGTTCATTCCCCGTGTGGGATTGTTAGCGATTTACAAAGCCTATCGCATTGCACATGAACGCGAACAGGTGGAGGATGGACTCAAACACCTGCTTGACCGCGAACAGCAGGGACGGCACGCATCGCCCGAATCACTGGCCGGCACGTTGGATATTCAGCGTGGCGAAGTAATGCGGCTGATCGAAAATATGGAAACGCAGAAACTGCTCCAATCCCGCGGGTCGGAACTGCACCTGACGACAGAGGGTGAACGTTGGGCAATGCATGTTGTCCGTGCACACCGTTTGTGGGAACGCTACCTGACGGATGAAGCGCGCATGCCGTTGGAAAAGATCCATGGTGAAGCGCATCGCCGCGAACACAATCTCACAGATGCGCAGCTTGATGACTTGGATGCTGCATTGGGGTACCCGAAACGTGACCCTCATGGCGACCCGATACCCAGCCGTGAGGGGACTCTGCTCAAGACCGAGGGGGTGCCCCTGACAGCCTTTCAAGCAGAGGGTCCGGTAAGGATAGTTCATCTTGAGGATGAACCAGCTCTTGCTTTTGAACAGATTCTGGCGGCAGGTCTCCACCTGGGTCAAGTCATCCGAGTTTTGGATCGAAATCCGCAGCGAATTTTATTGACTGATGGAGAAACTGAATATCGGCTTGCACCTGCGGTGGCGGCCAATGTGAGTGTATCTGCGCTGCAGGAAAATGAAATTGTAAAAGCAAGTGCAATTCCGCTGGCAGAGTTGACAGACGACCAACGCGGTGAGATCGTGATTTTGGATGATGCCGTGCAGGGTTTTACCCGTAGAAGATTTTTGGATCTGGGTCTCACGCCTGGGACACTGATCTACCCTGAGTTGCAAAATTTCTTTGGTGATCCGCGTGCCTATCGTGTACGCGGGACTTTGATTGCATTGAGAAAAGACCAGGCGGCACAGATTTGGGTAAAACCGGTTTCATAATATTAGGACTACAAAAGGAAAACATCGAAGCCTATGATTTGGAACGTTCTTGCTCTTAGCATGATCGCGGGATTGGGTACCGGACTTGGCGGAATGATTGCTGTAATTCGTCAGCCGGGCAGGCGCACCTTCGGGCTATTAATGGGTGTTACCGCCGGCGTGATGATCACCCTCTCTTTTGTGGATCTGGTCAATCACGCCCTTGAACTTGCCGGTGTGTGGATCACAACCATTGGGTTTACGCTGGGTGCACTGTTTATGCTTCTGATTGACATGGTGATCCCTCACATCCGCTTTGGTGAAAAGGAATTTGATGGTGTTAAGAAACAGGATCTTAATCAAGGCATTGTTCTGGATGACCAGGGACATTTCAAACGCCATCGCCACAAATGGGGCTGGAAAAGTAGAACTCACATTACCGATGTAAGCCTGCTCAAGACAGGTTTACTGGTTGGGCTTGGTATAGCCATCCACAACACACCCGAAGGCATTGCGGTCGGCGCCGGGTATGCCCACACTCCTGAATTCGGCATTTTCATTGCCACTGCTATTACCCTGCACAATATCCCTGAGGGAATCGCCACTGCCCTTCCTTTGTATAAATCGGGCATGTCACGACGGCGGGCGGCAGGCTTTGCATTTCTCTCGGGACTGACCGAACCCATCGGGGCATTGCTTGCGGTGTTGGTCTTAACGTCTTTTGATGCATTAATTCCTGCCGCGTTGGCGTTTGCGGGCGGCGTGATGGTTTTCATTACACTCGATGAACTGATCCCTATGGCGCGTGAGCATGGGCACCAGCATTACACTGCCTTCGGCATTATCCTGGGCGCCGTTTTTGTCTTTATCCTATCTGGTATCCTGGATGTTTAGAAAAGAGGAAATTATGTCAAACACAAAAATTGCATTACCAACCGAACATTGTGAAACCTGTCCTGCCTTCACACAATTGGAGCAGATGGGAATCAAGGTGGGTGATTTTGACCGCGTGATTGCGTTGGCTGGAAATCCCAACACGGGAAAGTCCACATTGTTCAATACCCTGACAGGGTTAAAGCAGCACACAGGCAACTGGCCCGGCAAGACTGTGACACGTGCTGAAGGTGGATTTGAATTCAACAGGATGCGCTATAAGCTGGTCGACTTGCCAGGGACCTATTCGTTACTTTCTGCCTCGCAGGATGAAGAAGTCGCGCGTGATTTTATTTTGTTCGGACAGCCAGGCTGCACCATCGTGGTTACAGATGCAACAGCTCTGGAAAGAAATCTAAATCTTGTCCTGCAGGTTATGGAGATCACCGAGAATGTGGTAGTGGCGATCAATTTAATGGACGAAGCCAAACGAAAAGGTATTGAGGTGGATGCGCGCTCCCTGAGTCGTGACTTGGGTGTCCCTGCCATTCCGATCACCGCACGCGCGGGTGAAGGAATTCATACTTTACTGGGCGCAGTGGCTGATGTGATTGAAGGCAAAATAATCACCAAACCCTTGCGCGTTGGGGGTACTCCCGAGTTTCAAAAAGCAGTGAAGGAGCTTGTGCCAATGATCGAGCAAATGGCCCCTGGTATTCCAAATGCGCGCTGGCTCGCGATCCGTTTGTTGGATGGTGATGCACGCGTGCAAAAAGCCCTCTCCACTGGCGAACTGGGTGACATTGTCTCACGGCAACAACGCGCGGATGTCCAATTCAGTGGCAAGATGTCGGTTGAGGGAAGACAGTAATGCCCATTGCCTCCCGACCAACCTCGGAAGTACTTGCAAAAAAGGAAAAATAGCATGGAAGCAAATGAAATATTAGCTAAGGCAGAAAGTCTTAGAAATAATCTCTCTACTGGTTTTCGCGATGAGATCGTGAAATCACTCTACACCGAAGCGGAAAATATTGCGAAGCGCGCAGTCAAAACTTCTTCGGATAAAAAATATGATTTTGACCAAAGGATGGATCGGCTGGTTACATCACCCTATGCGGGTCTGCCCATTATGTTGGGATTACTTGGTTTGATCATCTGGCTCACGGTCTCAGGCGCCAATGTGGTTTCAGGCTGGATCGCTGTTGTGTTGTTTGGCATCGGTGATTATGGGCGGGCGCTCTTTGATCAAATTGGATTACCATGGTGGATCACTGGCTTTGTCTGGGATGGGGTATATCTTGGTCTGGCCTGGGTTGTCAGCGTTATGTTGCCGCCGATGATGATTTTTTTTCCCGCCTTCACATTTTTGGAAGACCTCGGCTACCTGCCGCGTGTGGCATTCAACCTGGATTGGATGTTCAAGAAAACAGGTGCACACGGGAAACAATCCCTGACCATGGCGATGGGGTTTGGTTGTAACGCGGCTGGCGTGATCGCTACCCGGGTGATCGACTCTCCGCGTGAACGGTTGATCGCCATCCTCACAAATAACTTTGTCCCCTGCAATGGGCGCTTCCCAACCTTGATCATGCTGGCGACTGTTTTTGTTGCTGCGTCCTTCCCTCCAGCCCTGACCTCCTTCATTGCCGCTGGGACGGTTGTCGGCGTGGTGTTGATCGGTGTCGGATTTACATTCCTCGCCTCCTGGATTTTATCCAGAACGGTGTTGAAGGGGGAAGCATCTGCATTCACGTTGGAACTGCCTCCCTACCGCAGACCGAACGTCAGCCGCATTTTATATACCTCCATCATTGACCGTACTATTTTTGTGCTGTGGCGCGCCATGCAAACCGCTGCTCCTGCGGGAGCGATCATCTGGATCCTGGCAAATATTTCCATTGGAGATTCAAATTTGGCTCGTGTGATTGCCGATTGGCTAAATCCATTTGGGTTGTTATTGGGACTCGACGGCGTGATCATACTTGCATACATTATTGCCATTCCTGCAAATGAGATCGTTGTGCCAACCATGATGATGGTCTACATGGGTGTAGGAATGATGATCAACGGTCCTACAAGCAACTCCGATATTTTTAATTTGCTTGTCAACGGCAACGGCTGGACCATGCTGACGGCAGTCAACTTGATGTTGTTTGCGCTGCTGCATAATCCGTGCGCAACAACCATCATGACCATTTACAGGGAAACCAAATCATTAAAGTGGGCGACCTTGAGTGTGGTGATGACTCTGGGAACGGCGATCGTCGTGACATTTTTCACGGCGAGTCTGGCAAGGTTCTTCGGATGGGTATAAGGGTACGAAACTTTCACGGTTTGGAACTACCTGACCGGCATTGCAATATGAATGGGCATAAATATTATCATGCCTGAATATGAAAAAGGCAGTCCCATTTTGGGGACTGCCTTTTTAGATCTTCGTGGATCGACAAATTATTGCTGTACAGATGGAAGTTGCTGCTGCCAGCGCCCTCCGCCCATCATTCCCTGGCCGCGGAAATTCTGTCCGCCCTGCCCGTTTTGCATTGGGCAATTGCCATAGTTGTTGAAGCCGCGGGTCGTCATGCGTTGAAGCATGAAATCAGCCTGTTCTCGGGTGATGATTTTATCAGCTACTGCCTTGTCAAAGGCGGTGGTGTGGACTTCCGTCAGGAATGAAGTGACATCCGCTTCCTTAATGCCGTTATCCAATGCAATTTGGTACATGGACTTTCCGGAAGCGAGCGCATCCTCAACGTCATTTTCTGTGATGCCAAGTTTGTTTGCCATCGCCTCTTCAATGTAATCGTGCATGGGGCCATAACCCCCACCCATCATGCCGCCGCTATTAACGGGGGGCTGTGTATCTTGTGCCAAAGCAGCGTTTACACCGAAAGCGCCGAGAGCTAAAACCACGAGGGCTGCGACTAAAATTGTCTTTTTCATTTTTTTATACTCCTTTGAGTGATTATTCGGAATTATCCTGCTTACAATCAATATCATACATTTGGCATATAAAGGATATGTAAAGAATAAAACAAGATTGGAAAAAGAAAACAGGCGATTTGGTATATACTTTGATAAGGAGACCAACCAAAATGGACGACCTAAAATATGAAAAAATTGGGGAAGCCAACAGTCGTGCGGAAGCAGAGGTTATTGAAAGTTTCTTAAAAGCCGAAGGAATTGATGTGGAACTTGTTGAGGAATCCATCTCACATTCTGCGTATGTGCTTGCGCAGTCTCTTGTTGAGATTTTTGTACCCAGGGAGCAACTTAAGCAGGCGCTGGACCTGCTGGCGCCTTTTGATGATATTCGGCCAGAGGAAAAGTGACTGTCACTTTCCTGGGCAACTGTCTTTTATCTTTACATCGCAGTGGCTAATCCTCTTCACCCGTCATCAACTTGATCCGCTCCCAGGGTTTCAAGCTCTCATCTTCAGCCAGCAGGTTCTTCAGATCATACAATTCATCGCGCAGTGCGGCAGCCCGCTCGAACTCAAGATTCTTTGCAGCTTCCTTCATCTGCTTTTCCACTTCATCAACGATCTTACGCAGTTCTCCGTGCGGCAGCCCGTCAGCAGCCGTCTTATATTGCGCCTTCGCCTCACCGATCGCTTTTGCACTCATCATTTCGGTCAGCTCATGGATTTCCTTGTGAATACTGATCGGCATGATCCCGTTATCTTCGTTATATTTGACCTGCTTGGCCCGGCGCCGGTTGGTCTCGTCAATGGCACGTTTCATCGAATCAGTCATGCGGTCAGCATACATGATTACCCGTCCGTTCACATTGCGCGCCGCGCGTCCAATAGTCTGGATCAATGCCGTATCCGAACGCAAAAATCCTTCCTTGTCTGCATCCAGGATCGCAACCAGTGAAACTTCGGGCAGGTCCAAACCTTCGCGCAAAAGATTGATTCCCACCAGTACATCAAAAGTGCCCAGACGCAGATCACGCAGAATTGCGATCCGCTCAAGCGTCTCCACTTCTGAATGTAGATACTGGACCTTGACTCCCAGCTCTTTAAGATATTTGGTTAGATCTTCTGACATCCGCTTCGTTAAGGTTGTCACCAGGGTGCGTTCGTGTTTTTCCACCCGTAGGCTGATCTCTCCAACCAGGTCATCCACCTGACCTTTGGTGGGGCGCACACTTACCTCCGGGTCCACTAATCCTGTCGGACGGATGATTTGCTCAACGATCTGCTCGGCATGTTCCATTTCATAGGCAGCAGGGGTGGCGGAGGTGTAGATCGTTGAACCCATTATCTGTTCAAACTCATCAAACTTAAGCGGACGGTTGTCCATGGCTGACGGCAAACGGAAACCATATTCGACGAGCGTTTCCTTGCGTGCGCGGTCACCGTTATACATGCCTCGGATCTGTGGCACGGTCATGTGACTCTCATCCAGGATCAATAAATAATCACTTGGCAGGAAGTCGATCATCGTCCAAGGGTGTGAGCCCGGCGCGCGTCCGTCCAGTTGGCGTGAGTAGTTTTCAATGCCGGCGCAATATCCCACTTCCTTCAACATTTCCAGGTCGTATCGTGTGCGTTGTTCAATGCGCTGTGCTTCGAGGAATTTGCCGTTATCTTTGTAATATTTCAGCCGTTCCTCCAGTTCTGCTTCGATGTTGCCGATCGATTCCTTTAATCGATCGGTATCGGTTAAAAATTGTTTTGCTGGGAAAATGGAGACTTCATCAGGCTCTTCAAATATTTCTCCGCTGACACGATGGAACTGCATGATTCGCTCGACTTCATCGCCAAAGAAGGTGATGCGGTACCCGCGCTTGTCTTCGTATGCCGGGATAATCTCCAGTGTATCGCCCCGTACCCGGAAGGTGCCCGATTTCAATTCCATATCATTGCGTTGGTATTGGCTCTCGATCAATTGGCGCAGCAGGGCGTTGCGGCGATAGATCTCACCAACTCTGAGGGTTACGGTTCCTTTTCCGAATTCCTCGGGGGACCCCAGGCCATATATGCACGAGACTGAAGCGACGATAATGACATCCCGTCGTGAGATTAGCGAGGTGGTAGCCGCGAGGCGCATTCGCTCGATCTCTTCATTGATCTGGGTTTCTTTTTCGATGAACAGATCGCGGCGCGGCACATATGCTTCCGGCTGATAGTAGTCGTAGTATGAAACAAAATAAGAAACCGCATTCTCGGGAAAGAATTCCTTGAATTCAGCATATAACTGGGCCGCAAGGGTCTTGTTGTGCGCCATGATCAAGGCCGGTTTTTGTAACTCCTGAATGACAGAAGCGATGGTAAAAGTTTTGCCTGTGCCGGTTGCTCCAAGCAAAACTTGATTCTTCATGCCGGCGCGGACACCTTCCACAAGGCCGCGGATGGCTTCGGGCTGATCACCCATCGGGATAAAGGGAGCGCTAAGTTTGAAATCCATGTTTTTTTCTCTTTGATCTTCGTCAAGAGCGGAGCTGTCCGCTCTTGTTTTATTGGGCAGGTACTTCACCCATATCCTAAATTCTCCAAATTACTGCCCACTTTCTGCTCAGCGGAAAGTTAGAATGTGCGTTCTATTCTACTCCAAAGGCGCGGGAAAAACCAGTTAATGCCAAATTGAACAGCAAATCCAAAGCCGAACTGGGACGCGGAGCAGAAAGAGCCAAAATTTGACACTCTGGGTGTATGCAGCGTTGATGGAGTGCTGTTTTAAGGTTTTATCCGCGTTTTCAGCGCTCGTCCGCGTCCAAAATTTTTTGATTTGGAATTGCTGGAAATTGAAGCAAAAGTCAGGGAGGATGCTGGAGTGAAAGTATAATCACAGGCATGCTGAAAAAGATCCGATCATATTTTCAATCGCTTTCATTTACTGAAAAAAGCGCGCCGCTTGCTTTACTGGTGGCGTGTATTCTTGGTTTTGGATTAATGATCCCAAACCTTGGTTTTTATATGGATGATTGGCATTATGTTTTTTACGCATATAACAAGGGGATTGGAAGCCTGCGTGAAATGCTCCTATACGATAGCCGTCCTTATGCCGCGTGGTTATATATTCTTGCCTTTAAAATATTGGGTTTCAAACCGATTTACTGGCATATTACAGCATTGTTGATGCGTTGGGTCACGGCTGTGTTGCTCTGGAAAACGCTGATTGCGATTTGGCCTAAGCGCACTCGTGAAGCAACCGCTGTTGCATTATTGTTTGCCGTGTATCCATTTTTCATGCTTCAACCGTTTGCAGTTGGGTCCACACATCATTGGGCTGGCTTTATTTTTTTCAACCTGTCGCTGTATTTAATGGTCATGGCTTTCCAGCATAAAAAATATGGGGTTTGGTATTCACTTGCTGCTGTTATTTTGCAGGCCGCGCATTTATTCACCAGTGAATATTATTCGGGACTTGAATTACTGCGTCCGTTCATTTTTTGGATATTGATCTCCCGCAACGAACCAGGCCTGTCGAAACGATTCTGGAGGGTTTCTTTAAACTGGGCGCCGTATATTTTTACGTTGGCATTGTTCGCATATTGGCGGATTGCGGTCTTTGAAAACGTGGAGGGAGTAAACCGCAACGCGCCCGTGATCTTGAACCAACTGTTCAGTGAACCGCTCAATGCCATTGGTTTTCTCCTGACTGCCTCCATTAAGGATGCTGTCTCTGTGATGACGATCGGTTGGCAAAACGCAATAAGCGCGGAATTGCTGGATTTCAGATCTGTTTTTGTGCGTTTTCGCCTGTTCATTGGCGCCATGAGCTTCCTGGCTGCTTATATATATCTTGGTAAATTTCAACCGGCTTCCGATGAAGATGAACCCTCAGACGATTGGTCAAAGGGCGGGATTTTGATTGCTGGTGTGGCATTGATGGTCGGTGGCTTGCCTGTCTGGCTGATTGGAAGGTATATTCTCGAAAGCAAAAATCTTTTATCTGCTTCCCGCTTCGGGATTCCATCCATGCTGGGTGCAGCCTTCCTGTTAACACTGATCATTGATTATTTCATCAGCGCCAGGAGGAAGAATGTAGTATTTTTATCGATTTGCATCGCTCTGGCCATCAACTTTCACCTGTCCAATACCAGGGAGTTTCAATATTCGTGGGAGAAACAGGTCAGACTGGCCCAACAACTTTTATGGCGTGCGCCGCAGATCGCACCGGGCACAGCCATTCTGACAGACGAGGAAGTGTTGGGCATCATGGGAGAGTATGCCGTCTCGTTTTCCATCAATACTACCTATCAGGTTAAAAATATCGAAAACACGCCGCCTTATTGGTATTTCCCATTCTATTACACCAATCCCAACGTGGACGAATTGCTTGAGGGTGCGCCGCTTGAATACAGTAAACTGACCATGAAATTTTCCGGGAACAGCAGCAGGATGCTGTTGCTGTCATTTAACCCTGAAATGAAACGTTGTCTGTGGGTCATGCAGCCGCAGGATACAAACCTGCGCCTTGTTAGCGATGATATGCGTCAGCTTGCCGCTGGTTCAGACATCAGCCTGATCATGCAAACAGATTTGGAACCCACTTTGCCGGAAA
>JFJP01038916.1_pt1 | contig 18493 bp, 10 predicted proteins | sample 431651 | NCBI WGS metagenome assembly JFJP01 (sample SAMN02602958, study PRJNA72255) | Microbial mat metagenome, whole genome shotgun sequencing project. | biome: fresh water; feature: sink hole; material: water; isolation source: purple microbial (photo- and chemosynthetic) mats found in...
CATCCGAAATTTCTATTGCGCTGCTCGAAGACAAACGCCTTGTAGAAATTAACCAGGAGGGACGTGAAGAACAGTTCGCCGTGGGAAATATTTATATGGGCAGGGTGAAAAAAATTATGCCCGGTTTGAATGCAGCCTTTGTAGATGTTGGTTACGAAAAAGATGCTTTTCTACATTATCTTGATTTAGGTTCCAATTTCAATACCCTTACTCAATTTACAACGCAAGCACTTAGCGACCGAAAAAAAGTGCCTGCGATTCAAAAAACAAAACTGCAACCGGAAATAGAAAAAAACGGTTCTATCAACGACATCCTAAAGCCGGGACAAGAAATTTTGGTACAAGTTACCAAAGAGCCTATCTCAACAAAAGGTCCACGTTTGACAGCCGAAATATCCATTGCCGGTAGGTTTTTAGTTCTTATTCCATTTGCCGAAAAAGTTTCAGTTTCGCAAAAAATCAAAACGGAAGAAGAAAGAATTCGTCTGAAACAACTCATTCAAAGCATTAAACCCAAAGGTTTTGGAGTTATTGTAAGAACAGTTGCCGAAGATAAAAAAGGTGCGGAGCTCGATAATGAATTGAAAATTTTGGTCAAACGATGGGAAGAAGCCATTGCCAAAACACAACAATCAAAAGGAGTTGCATTAATTTTAGAAGAATTAGGTCGTACGGTAGGAATAATTAGAGATTTATTCAGCCCGAGTTTTAAGCACATTCATATCAACGATCCTGTTGTTTTCACAGAGGTGAAAGACTATGTTGAATTAATTGCGCCTGATAGGAAAGACATTGTTAAATTATATACCGATGATGCACCGATTTATGATAGTTTTGGTATTACCAAACAAATTAAATCGGCTTTTGGAAAAACAGTTTCTTTTAAAAATGGCGCTTATTTAATTATTGAACACACTGAAGCACTACATGTGGTAGATGTAAATAGTGGAAATCGTTCAAAAGCAGGTAACGATCAAGAAGCGAATGCATTAGATGTTAATCTGGCTGCAGCAGACGAAATTGCAAGGCAACTTAGATTGCGTGATATGGGAGGCATTATTGTGGTTGACTTCATAGATATGCACGAAAATGAAAACCGCCAAAAACTATTTGATAGAATGCGTGAAAATATGGCCAATGATAGAGCCAAGCACAATATTCTGCCACTTAGTAAGTTTGGCCTGTTGCAAATGACACGACAACGCGTTCGTCCCGTCATTCATATCGATATTGAAGAAACCTGTCCTACATGCTACGGCCAAGGACGCACCAAACCATCAATACTATTTACAGACCAATTGGAAAGTAAAATTGATTATCTGGCTAACGAGTTAAAAATTAAAGAATTCACATTACATGTTCATCCTTATGTAGATGCTTATATCTCTAAAGGCATTTTATCGATGAAGTGGCAATGGAAACGTAAATACGGAAGAGGTTGTAAAGTAATAGCCGCACAAAAACTAGGCTTTTTGCAATACAAGTTTTACGACAAAAAGGGAATTGAAATTGACCTACAAGAAGAAATAGAAAAAATATCGTAATTGACTATAAAAAAAGAGGCTATCCCATTTTGGATAGCCTCTTTTCTGTCAATATAATTGTTTTTTACTGCTTATTGATATATACGTAATACCAAATGGATTTCATGCAGCCAACTCAGCTAAGCATTTTTATCTATTCTACTCTTCCAGTGCGCTCTGTACGAAGTTCTGTTTTTAATGGATTAGCACTATATTCATTGTTTCTTGCTCTGTTTTGAAATATATCATAAGCCATGTATAATGCTTGACGGAACGACTCTTCTGAAGCAATATTTTTACCTGCCAAATCATAGGCTGTCCCATGATCGGGGGAAGTACGAATAACGTTTAATCCGGCTGTGAAATTTACACCACTATCCATCGAAATAGTTTTGAAAGGTATCAAGCCTTGATCGTGGTACATAGCCAAAATAGCATCGAATTTATCGAAACTACCCGACCCAAAAAATCCATCTGCAGGATATGGCCCAACACATATTATGCCTAACTTTTCGGCCTGTTTAATGGCTGGGATAATCACTGTTTGCTCCTCAGAACCAATGACACCAGCATCGCCTGCATGAGGGTTTAATCCTAAAATAGCAATGCGAGGTCTGATAATTGAAAAATCTTTTTTCAGTGAATTATTTAATACAATTAGTTTGTCTAGAATCAATTTTTCGGTAATTTCAATCGAAACATCTTTTACCGGAATATGACCTGTAACTACTGCCACTCGCATAACATCGTTGGCCAACATCATTAGAGCAGGTGTTCCTGTCCCAAATTTTTCCTCGAGATATTCTGTATGACCAGGAAAGTTAAATGAGCTGGATTGTATGTTCTTTTTATTGATTGGTGCTGTTACAATAGCTTGCAATGCCCCTCTTTTTAAATCCTCAGTTGCACGCTCCAAAGCCAATAAGGATGCCTTACCTGATTCTTGTGTCGAAATTCCCATTTCTACTTTTATATCTTCATCTATACAGTTGATAATATTCACTCTTTTACTATTGATTTCTTCTATAGAATTTACGGTATTAAAGCTTAGTCCTTGAATGTCAAGTTGTTTTCTGTAAAAAGCAGCTACTTTTGACGAGCCATATATTACTGGAATAAAAGTGTCCAACATCCGTGGATCCGATATTGTTTTTAGAATTACCTCATAACCAATTCCATTTATATCGCCATGTGTTATACCAATGATAATTTTTTCTGTTTCCATATATTTGTTAGTGTTAATTTTTGGTCTTACTTGTTCAACTGTTATTGATTATTTTTTTCCTACTACCGATAATTCTTTCAGTGCATTTATTTCTTGAGGTAATTTAGCTGAATAAATAATTGCCTCTAGTTGGCGTATTGCATTCCCTTTTTTTGTTCCAGGCGCAAAAACGAATCCCTCAATGGTAATCACTCTTTGGTTAATTTCATCTAAACGTGTATGACTAATAAATGGACCACCCATAGCATTGCCATTTTTCATTTTCCAAAGTCCACGTATTTCTGCACTATATCCGTTATTTACATAAACCTCTTTGAAAGTTGGAGGATAGTATTTATACTCTGTACCTAAATATGATCCTTCTTGTTCGCCAGGAATATTTATTTTCATCACCGAGTCCCGTTTTGCAAGGATAAACTCTTTGGTGAAAGTTTTTTTATCCACATAAGGATAAGAATATATTACAATGTCTTGGCGTATTGTTGCATTGTCGTTTGTAATCCAATAGAAATCCTTTTTCTTAATCGATTTATTTATTCCCGTTATAATATCAATTTGAATTCCAAATTTAGTTTCAATTTCTTTTTTAGCATTGGCATTTACAATAGATTTGTTGAACTCGGTTTGTCTTTCGCGCTCAGTACGCAAGAAAAAATCCAATATATTAGCACCATATTGTTTCACAGTGCTTTCAAAAATTGAATCGTTTGACGCTTGAATATATACAACAGATTGTGGTTGAGCCCATTTATTTGTTGTGTAAATCACTTTTGGTTTTGTGTATTTAGCTGATATATCTGTTAGTAAAATATTTCGCGCAGGCTTTAACATGTCGTTGAATTCACTTTTGTTACAACGATTTATTTTCATATTAGGTTCCGATTGTGGAAGTCCTTCAATATCACTATCAAGTAATTTTACCACCGCCCTACCAGCATTTGCTTTCCATTGAGGCAAATCCATTACCACAAGAATTTCGTATTTACTACCCGAAACTGTAGGCAAAGTGTTGCCACCAGTATTGCATCCATTGGCAATTAAAACCAATGACAAAAGAATTAAAAGTTTGTTATTCATTTTGTTATTGAGTTTTGTTGTTTTTTATTTAGTTTGAATCTTTAGTTTTTGTGTTTGATAATTCTCAAATTGTAAGCCTTTTTTTTGTTAGAGCTATGCGTTTATTCTTTTCCATTTTCAAAAAAAGCTAAAATAGAAATGAATATTTTTTCTCTATCATTTTCATTCTCAATTGTTTCGAGTGGAAACCCAAATGAACAAATTTTATATTTTCCATCATACGCCACTCCAGCACTAAAATTATTTTCGGTGTATCTACAAATTGTATAGCCACCTTCTGAACTAGGCTCTATTGCGTCTGGCGATTCTACATAGTATGAAATTGCATTGGGAGTAGAAAAGTAATTGAAATCTAGTTTTTTGAATGATTTAATTGGTGAATTAATAATTTTTAATGCGCCTCCTACACTAGCTTTTTTTGTTCGATATTTATATTTTAAAATATTTTCTATAAATAGTTTATCTTCTGCTTTAGGATTTGATTGATCACATAAATCAGAAGCGATATATGCACCACTTATAATTAAGTTTCCGCCTTTTTGAGTATATGTTTTTAATGCTTGCTGCAAAGCTAATGGAAAAGTTTTGAATTCTGCTGCTTTTTTACTATTTCCTATGTAGGTCTGCTTTTGTTTACCTAAAATTAAGTCAATTATTTTGTATTCACTCATATCTACGGTACCCTTTACTATGCTTTCTACACTACATGATACAAAAGAATACCCTGCTGCTTTTATTGCTTTTCCATGTATGTAAGCGTAGTCAAAGCTATTTCCAGCTATCACTTTTGTTTCATAGTTGGCATAACTTGCACCAAATCCCGGCGAATCATCGTCTAACCAAGGTTTATTACGTTTGTATTCAATTTGTTTTCCCACAAAACTTATATCATTTAAATAGGGAACTCCAGGATCTTCGTCATTAATAAACCCAGCATAGGTGCTGTCTATTTGAAAGTTCGACGGGGCACTAATTCTCTCAAAGCCATTTACAATTAGTACTTCGGAAATATTATTGTGTGAGCGATATGCAGATAGTATTTCTGATGGAAAGCTTTCGCCACCTTTATTTAAGGCTGTTATTTTATAACTGTGTATTTTACCTGTAGGTACATTTAATGTTATTTTATTGGAATTAACTACTACTCCATTGTCGAAAGCACCATTTTCAATCCGTGTGTAAAGTACATATTTTTCGGCTACTGCAGTGGGCTCAATACTGTCAATTACAGGCAACCAACTGATTTCTAGCTTGTTGTTTTCGATGAACTTGCAGCTTACTTGTTTTACAGGCAAAGGTTGAACCACATACTCGGTTTTGCCAGATTTATTTCCAACCGAGGATAAATATTTGAGCATTCCTTTATAAATGGCTCTACTTACGGTAAATCGAAATCTAGGATCGAGCCCGTAGCGCATATCGGCAAAATTTTGGTGCGATAGTAATTCTAATAACATTGTAGGCACTTCTGGTGTGCGTGATTCACTATATGATTTGTTCCATAATCCCCGTCGAGTCCATTCTGGTGCAAATTGCTGCCTAATATCAGTCACTATTTGAGTCTGAATTATGTCGGTTAAGTCACGTGATGCCCAACGAGATACACCATTTTCAAAAACTGTTTTACCATCAGAATTTTGAATGCTACAAATACCCAAAGTGCCTATAATTGAATCATTTATAGTGGTGCCAGCATCGGAGTGAAATGCAAAAGCCAAATCAATAGGAACATTTAATCCATTTGCATTTGGAATAACACTCGAGCCACTGGCCATATAATTTACCCAGGCCCCGCGTGATTGGAAATCATCTGTATAATCGTTTTTGCCACTGCTTTTGCTATATACACTTTCAGGCATTCCCGCCCATTGCAGCCAATATCTAGCACCTTCCGTAAATCGTGGGTAGTTACTAATTTCGGGTTTGTAGTGTGTTGTTGGTTTCATTAAACTCACTCCTGAGGCAATGCTATCGGAGCTATTCTGTGTGGGACTGGCAGTTGTTTCGTAAGTACTTCGGGCAATATTTCCCATTCCACCTCCAAATTTTACGGCATCGGCAGTAACTATTTTACCGTCCTCATTGCTAAAATTGGTTAATACCACTTTGCATAAACTAGTCCTTCCTTTACCAAAATAAAAATGTCCAAGATAGAGCCAAGTACCTCCATACATGGTTTGATTTACCTGAAAATCTGTCTTCCCACCTTTATGAAAAACAGTGTATTGAGCACTTGATACACTGTTTTCTACGGCTTTATATGAAACATAGACCGCATATAACCCCGCTTCCGTAAAATTCGGCAACCATTCTATCCTACTGCTTTCATCCCAATTGTTCACCGTTTGAATTGTGCGATATGTTCCATAAGTAAATGGATTTTCGCCCTGTAGATATATTTTTTTTGAATTTGAAAAACCCTCGCCTAATCCTGTTTTCCAAGCTTTTCTGTCGTTATGCTCTCTGTAACGCGACTGATTATCTTTAATGTCGTTATCTACAATTAACTCATTAGTTTGCGTATCACGTTCTCGAGGTAATAATACATTGGCACCAGCATTTTCCAGCATTGGTGTTAAATAGGGTAGTATAAATGATTGTGTATAAAGGTCTTCTACAATTTGAAAAACTCTTGCTCGTTGCCATTTCCACCGAGTAGATTTTTGGTCGAAATGCCAACCATGACTTTGCCAAAGTGCTATATGCCTGTTAGTTAGGCCATTTGGGGTTAAATATGGCTTTGAAATGTTAATTAACAGTGGGGTTGAAGTTGGAGTTACGATAAATCTTTTATTATCATCTAGACTTTCAGTTCTATAAAAATTGGGAATTAAATCTTCAATATTTATATTTTCTATTTGACATACAAAAGAAAAACCAGAATACTTACTTCCCAATACTTTTTTAATAGCATTGTAGATACGCTTCACATTATCTGGTCGGAAAGGCATATTTCCTAATTTTTCATTGGCAGTGACTACAACTCTATTAGCATTTATACTTATATTTGATACATTTACTCTTCCAATAGATGTATAGCTGTTGATAATAACTGTAAGAGAATCAGCAATTTGATTCTCTATGTTTTTTTGTGCGTAAATATGATGGTTTGTTCCAGTTAAAAATAAAGTGATCAACCAAATTGAAATAATATATTGTCGCATATTTTTTTTGATAACATGGAGAATGCTTAATTAGTGAACTCGATTTATTGAAATAAGAAATTAAAAACTAAAGCGTTAAGATTGTTAGCGCCAAACCCAAAACGCGAAACTCGGAACCCGGAACACGGAACACGAAACCCTTCAACCTTTTTCGAGTGTTGATAATAAACCACAGGCGGCCGAAATATCTTCGCCACGAGAATGGCGTATGGTAGCAGTTACCCCATTGCTTGTTAAGTAATCACGAAAGAAGTTCATTTTTTCTTCGCTTGCAGGTTTCAAATCTACATTTGGGATGGCATGATAGCGCACCAAATTAATTCTACAATCAATCCCTTTGAGTATTTTTACCAATTCTACCGCATGTCGCATTGTATCGTTTACCCCATCGAATAGTATGTAGGCAAAAGAAACTCGGCGCTGTTTACTGAAATCATATTTACGCAGTTCTTCTAACACTTTGCTAAGTGGATAGGCCTTTTCGATAGGCATTAAATCTTCTCTATCTTTAGCAAAAGGTGAGTGCATGCTTACTGTTAAATGACAGTTTGATTTTTCCATAAATACTTTAATCCCTGGAATTATACCAATGGTGGAAACTGTAATTCGCCTTGGACTCCAAGCGTAACCATAGTCGGCAGTAAGTATATTTAATGATTGGAGTAGGGGTAAGGTATTGTCAAAAGGTTCGCCCATGCCCATAAAAACGATATTAGTAATGGAATCAGCTTCAGGAATTGATAAAATCTGATTGAGTATTTCGTTTGTAGAGAGCTGTGATTGGAACCCCTGATACCCAGTCATACAAAATTTGCAAGCCATTTTGCAACCAACTTGAGATGATACGCAAAGTGTGGATCTGTCCTCTTCGGGGATGTAAACAGTTTCGATAAAATGCCCTTCAGAAGTTTTGAATAGGTATTTTTTTGTGCCATCCTTCGATTCTTCTGTTTTTATAGGTAGCTCTCTCCCAATTTCATAATCTTCGGATATCAACAATCTGTTTTTAAGCGAGATATTAGTCATTTCATCAATGGTGAATGCCCGTTTTTTATAAAGCCAATCACAGATTTGTTTGGCGGTGAATGCAGGCAAACCCAACTCTGATACAATTGTTTTCAGTTCATCTAATGTTTTGCCTACTAATTTTATTTTGCTCATTGTTGATTTTATATAGCTATTTGCAAGAACTTTTTTCTATCCCAATATCATTGAAAGTTGTATCGTTTTTTTAGTTTAATAAATTCTTCAAACCAAAAATAAAAAAGAAAACGGAATGAAATTACTCATCCCGTCTTCAGTATTTTTTAAAGAAAATTAAAAGGCGAAATTAAAAGAAATTCAGGCGATTATCTACAATATCCGCTTTGTCTTTTAAGTCTTGAATTATCATATATGGTAATGAATAACTCATACGACTATTCAATTGCATTTTTTCCATTTTAGCATCAAAAGGTTGTGGATTTTCAACTTTATTGGCAGTACGTATAATGTAAACGCCAGCATTTCCTTTAATTGGGGCAGACACAGTGTTGAGTGCCATTACCGATGATTTACCTATTATGATAGGCTCGGCACCTGCTACACCAAATTGATAAGCAGCAAAATTAACCGCTGGTGCTACTTTTAATGAATCGCCCATGCTAGCGGCAAGCCCTTCCAACGTAGGGGTTTTTGCAAGTTGAGATGTTAACTCAGCTATCAACAATGCTGCCTTTTTATCCTTAATTATCTCTGCTTTTAATTGATCGGTAACTTTTTCGATAGAACGATACCCTTTTTCATTTACCTCGGTGGTTAGTGCTACTACAAATTCAGTTCCGCAATCAAATACATCCGATACATCGTTTTTGGAGCTTTTAAATGCCCATTGTACTATTTTACGAGATTGTGGCACGTCAGCGATTTTTTCGGTTGTTTCCATAATGTCTGTGGCAGGACGTAATATATAGCCTTTTTCTTTGGCTACTTTTTCAAATTTATCAGAAGTCATCCCCGCTGCAAATTGTTTTGCATCATTGTATATTTTACTGTATGTTTTGCTACTAGGTGCAACTTTACGTTCTAGAATTGCTAATTTAACTTTAGGGCGCGCTGGAGTTTTTTCCATTACTTGCATAATTTGTGTTCCCTGTGCCCCTTTAATAGTAAACACTTCATTGGTAGCTTTAGCGAATGCTGTAGTAGTTATTTCTTTATCCACACCAGTTACTCCATCTTGCAGCCAACCAATTTCTCCACCGTTGTCTGCTGTTTGTTTTACTGCTGAGTATTTTTGAGCCAATGCAGCAAAGTCAGCCCCTGCACGAATTGCAGCTACCAAGCTGTCTGCTTTGGCAACATCTTTTTCTACTAAAAAGATATGACGAAGTTTTACTGAATCGGATTGTAGGATACCTGCTTGCATTATTTTGGCCATGGTGTAAGTGTTATTTACGAACACTGGACCAACTATATCGCCTGTTTTGCCTCCAAAAGCAAATGCTTTTAAAGTAGCTGGAACTGTCAATAATGAATAATTTCGTCCGTCATACATCACATCCGAGTTGGAGTTTACTAAACCTACTATGTCTTCTGTGGTTTTAAATTCGGCACTTAATTTGTTAATCCAAGCCTCTGCTTCTGTATAGTCCTCTTTTAGAGGTTTGATGTAAAACGTAACAAAATTAATAGCGCGGTTTGCACCTTGTTTATACTGCTCCTTTTGGTTGTTATATCGTTCTTTTATTTCGCTGTTATCAACTTTTACTGCAGAATCGGAAACCATAAAGTATGGTTTTACATAATATGCAACATCCACACTTACTTTGCGGTCTTGGTAGCTCATTTTGGCATCAAGGCTGTTAGCCGACACAGCTTTAGAAATAAGTGCAGTATATTTTTCCTGTAAAAGACTATTTTTAATTGTTTTTTCCCAAAATAACCAATAGCTTTTGGCCTTAGCAATTTGTTGTTTCATTTCATCATTAGCAGGAGTTTCCTCTAGGCTGTTTAGAAATTGTATTAACATAGTACGGTTAAATTGACCATTTTCCCCCGCAAAAGCACGTCTTTGAGTAATTAATGGGTGAATATTATTTCCAATTAGTCTCTCAGAGAGTTCATCGGCGCTCACAGCTAGTCCTAATTTCTTGGCCTCGGCGTTAAGTATTTTCTCATTAACCAAACTTTCCCACACTGATGCGCGAAGCTGAGTGGTCATTTGTTCATCAAGCTCGCTTTTTCCAGTTTCAATTTTATAAACCTCAGTCATTTGCTCGATTGCTTCTGAGTATTCTTTAATATTAATTTCCTCGCCTACTATATTTGCAACAATTTCTTTCGATTTGTTGAAGTAGGAAGAGCCTGAATTTAAAAAATCGCCTACAATAAAGGCCAATAATGCTAGTCCTACAACTACTAATAGTAAAACTCCTTTGCTTCTAATCTTGTCTAATACTGCCATTTTTTTGAAATTAATTTGTATTTTTTATGTTTGATTTTTTTGACTTAATTTGAGGGCACGAATATACAAAAAAAAACTAGATATTTGTGTTTTATAAAAAATAATCTTCCAATTTTGATTAAATAAGTATCAATTCGATTTTTGTTTTACAGATTTTCAATCCCTACTCTCACTAATTCTATTCTGTTATTTGTAACCTTCACGCATTTTACTGTGAAATTATCAATTCGTATCACTTCATTCAATTTTGGAAAATGTTGATGGTGAAATAGTATAAAGCCAGCAATGGTTTCATAATTATCTGTTTCAGGCAGTTCCAAGTTAAATTTTGAATTGGCCATTTTTACTTCCAATCTACCCGAAAATAAGAATTCATTTTCATTAGTTTGCTCAGCTACATAATCATAGCTGTCATGTTCATCTTCTATTTCGCCAAAAATTTCTTCAATAATATCTTCTAATGTAATAATGCCAGCCGTACCACCAAACTCATCTATTACCACTGCTATGCTTTTTTTTTCTAGCATAAAGATCTTCATCAATTTTTGTGCAGCCATATTTTCTGGCACCATTGGAATAGGATTAATTTGATTTTTCCAATCCTTTTGGTGTTCAAACATTTCGGACGAATGAATATAGCCTACAATATTATCTATACTTTCTTTATAAATAGGAATTTTGGAAAATCCAGTTTCTATAAATGTTTCTTTGAGTGTTTCTACATTTGTGTCATAATCCAACGCTATTATTTCGGTACGAGGAATATAACAGTCACGCAACTTTACTTTTGAGAAATCGAGTGCGTTTTGAAATATTTTAACTTCATTATCTAGCTCTTTTTCATTTTGATGGTTATCAGAATTTTCTTGTAATAAGTAGTTTAAATCAATGCGTGAGAATACATTTTCATGTGTTGTTAAGCTAATTTTAATTCCAATTGTTTTTAAAATTGTTAGCGAAATCCAAGTGCTAAATCGGGAAATAGGATACAATCCAATGTAAAAAAACAATAAACCCCAAGAAAAAACCCTTAACCACAGATTGGGGTTAATTCTAAAAATAGTTTTTGGTAGAAACTCACCTGTTATTAACACAATTGCTGTAGCTAATATCATTTGTGTAAGTGTAATAAGAAATTGACTTCCAATAATACTCTGAAGTGGAGGAGTCAAAACTTCGGCCATTAATAAGCCGTATATCACTAAGCTGATATTATTTCCCACTAGCATGGTGGAAATGAATTGCTGGGGATGCTTATAAAAAATAGTAAGAATAGAAGAGGTCATATTTCGTTGTTTTTTGTCAAGCTCAAAACGTAATTTGTTTGAACTGACAAATGCAATCTCCATCCCTGAAAAGAAAGCAGAGAGAAATAGGGCGAAAATAATGAAAGAAAAACTATTCAAAATGAAGTTTTCTAAGAGTTTTTGATGTAAATTGAGCGCAAAGATACATAATTTTAGGCTGAAATCCATTATTTCAGTGATGATTTCATTTGATTTTGACATCCTAAATCTTAAAACATATAGGGTTGGCTTGTATTTTAGCTCATAAATTGAATGTGTTTGAATATTTTTAATTTTTTAGTTAGTTCAAATAGTGATAATTACTGTTACTTATCAAAATAGTACAGGAATTATTTGTGGCTATATTTGTCAGTTTAAAAAAAAGAAGTATCTTTGCACTCGCTTTTGAAAAAAAGATCTAGTAGCTCAGTTGGTAGAGCACATCCCTTTTAAGGATGGGGTCCTGGGTTCGAACCCCAGCTGGGTCACATTTTTTTCAATTGCCAATTATAAAGTTTGATGATTTAGTAGCTCAGCTGGTAGAGCACATCCCTTTTAAGGATGGGGTCCTGGGTTCGAACCCCAGCTGGATCACAGTAATTAACAACCTTCTGAATCGTTTTGATTTAGAAGGTTTTTTTGTTAACCATACCTTTGGTTAATTAGTGACCACTACCTAGTTTTTTTTATAATACTATTGAGCAATCCTTCGGCATTTCCTCAAAACATGCCTATATTCAAAAGCTCACCTTAACTTACAACGCTTTCGAATATCGATTTTCCCCAAAATAATACCGGAGATAAATATTTCATTAAGAAAAAAAAAGTTGTAAAATAACCGATTTTTATTATATTTCATATTTGATTTTTAACGCATTATTTCATAAGGTATTAACACCAAATTCATACTTTTCTATTATCTTTAGGCTCAATTCAAACAGAATAATCACTTTTTATGGAAAAGATAAGTACCAATGAAGTCCTTGAATGGGCAAAAGAGTTTCTTGCTAAATCTGAAAGGGAAATAACCAAGGAAGAGTTAAAAGAACGAAAGAAATATGCCATTCTGGTTCAACGTCCTAACGATAAAATATTACTATTAAAAATGCTTGATGAATCGTCGCAAATTCATAGTAGTAAAATCCTTGCAAAGCGCATTAAAGTTTTGATAGCGCGTTATGGTATTCCAAAATTTTTCAGCAAAACGGATGCTTTTATGCTGAGGTTATTTACATCGTTTGGCTATTTGTTTGATTTTATTTCCGTACCAATTTTCAAAAAAAAATTGCGTTCGGATACCTCCAAAGTGATTATAAACGAAGAACCTTCGTTGTTGAACCAACATTTGAGTGCCCGCAGAAAACAAAGAATTGGTCAGAATGTAAATTTATTGGGCGAAGTGGTGTTGGGTGAAGCTGAAGCCGACAAAAGATACTATCATTATTTGGAAGCATTGAAACATTCTCAAATAAATTATATATCAATAAAAATATCCGGTATTTATGCCCAAATAAACCCATTTAATTACGTTCAAAATAAAATAGATTTATGCGAAAGATTGATGCGGATTTATGAATATTCCATCGAATTTCCATACATAGATGACAAGGGAATTGCTAAGTCCAAATTTGTAAACCTTGACATGGAGGAGTATAAAGATACTGAATTGACCATTGATGTTTTCAAAACGGTTTTGAGTTTACCACAATTTAAAAATTATTCGGCAGGAATAGCGGTACAAGCTTATTTGCCAGATGCTTGGCATTTTCAAACTGAATTACTTACTTTCGCTAAAAAAAGATTATCGGAAGGTGGTGCAGCTCTAAAAATGCGCTTGGTGAAAGGTGCCAATTTGCAAATGGAATCAATTATTTCGTCGCTCAAAGGCTGGGAAAATCCAATTTATGACACCAAAATTGAAGTGGATGCCAATTATCTACATATATTGGATAGGGCTTTGGAACCTGAAAATGCTAAAGCCATGCATGTTGGAGTGGCTTCACATAACTTTTTTAGCATCGGTTATGCATATTTATTGAGCACTAAAAATAATGTAGAAAAATTTGTTACTTTCGAAATGTTGGAAGGCATGGCTAATCATTTGCCACGAGTACTGCTAGGGCTAGGCAAACAGACTATTTTGTACACACCAGTAGTTAAAGACGAACATTTTTTAAATGCCGTTTCGTATTTGGTACGCCGATTGGACGAAAACACGGGTGTGGATAATTTTCTGAGTTACTCCTTTAATTTAAAGTACGGTAGCGAGCAATGGAGTTTTTTGGAACAACAATTCCTGGAAGCTTTTAAGCTAAAAGATACAGTTTCGGATGTGCCAAAAAGGACACAAAACAGAAGAAACCCCTTGCCAAAAATTGGAATTTTTGATACTATTTCAGCGAAAAAAACAAACTTAAAGTCAACTGATTTAGGGGCAAAACTCGAAACACAAAACACAGCTTGTCCCAATATGTCGGGAAAATACGAAACATTCTTCAACGAGCCCGATACCAATTTTGATTTACGACCAAACAGACTTTGGGCAGATGAAATTCGCACCAAATGGAGAAAATCAATCAGCGATATGCCTTTGCAAATTCCAATTCAAATTGGAGAGAAAGAATTGATTTCAAAAAAGAAAGTTGAGTACTTCGATCACAGTCAAGTAGATAACATTAAAGTTTGTGAGTTAAGTTTATCTAATTTAGAACAAGTGACTGAAATTTTGTCTGTAGCCGAAAAAGATGCATGCAATTGGAGGAAAACTACGTTGGCCGATCGTAGCAAAATACTGTTTCAAGTAGCCGAAAATTTGAGTACAAACAGAGGAAATCTCATTGGATGCATGGCGGCTATAACTGGAAAAACCTTTGCTGAAAGCGATGTGGAAGTCTCTGAAGCCATAGATTTTTGTAGATATTACCCCATTTCGATGCAAGCTTTTGCCGAGCTAAAAACTATTACGCTCACTCCAAAAGGGATTGTGTTGGTAATTCCGCCTTGGAACTTTCCCTTGGCAATTCCAGTTGGTGGAGTTGCTGCAGCTCTCATTGGGGGCAATAGTGTAATTTTGAAACCCGCCACGGTAGCATTTCCTGTGGCTTGGGAGTTTGCCAAGTGTTTTTGGGATGCCGGTGTTCCCAAAGAAACTATGCAGGTAGTTTGCACAGATGGACGCCAATCGCTGAATTTTCTAACTTCTCATCCTTTCATCAAACATATAATTTTGACTGGAGGCACTGACACAGCATTTCATTTCTTGAAAAATAATCCAACCTGTCCGCTTTCGGCCGAAACGGGTGGAAAAAATGCTATCATTCTCACTGCCAGTGGAGACCGTGACCATGCAATTCAGAATATTGTCACTTCTGCTTTTAGTAATGCGGGTCAAAAATGCTCCGCATGTTCCTTGTTGTTGCTTGAAAAAGAAGTATATACACTGGAAGCGTTTGGGATGGTGGCAATGTGGTGGGGCCAATGATAACTTATGAAAATGACAAATTGATGCATGCCATCAAAAATTTGGAAGACGGCGAATGGTGGTTGGTGAAACCCGAATTTGTTGACAAAAGGCGTTATATCTTAAAGCCCTGCGTAAAATGGGGAGTTAAACCAAGTAGTTATACCTTTAAAAATGAGTTGTTTGCACCACTTTTGGCCGTAGTTTGTATTGATAGTTTAAAACAAGGTATCGAGTTTGTAAATGCATCGGAATATGGGTTAACTTCAGGTTTGCAAAGCCTAGACGAAAACGAACAACTGATATGGAAAAACAGTATCGAAGCTGGAAATTTGTATATCAACCGCGGAATAACTGGTGCCGTTGTGAGCCGACAACCATTTGGAGGCATGAAACAATCCGCTTTTGGAAGTGGAATTAAAGCGGGAGGAAAAAATTACGTTTCTAGCTTTTTGAATATTAAGGAGAATGTACAAATCGCTGAAAATAAAGATGTTGAAATTGTGTTGTATAGGTTCAAGACTCTCCTAAGACTATTAAATTTTACAGATAAATTCCGTTTTCAAAAAGCTGTTGAAAGTTATTTATACAATTGGGAAATTGAATTTTCGCAAGAAAAGGACGAGCATCAAAAAAAAGGGGAACACAATACATTTAGATATTTGCCATTAAATAATATAGCTTTACGAGTGAATGATAAAGATGAATTGTGCGATGTTTTGATGGTATTGGCTGCAGCCGGCATTGCTAATACGCATTTAACTTTGAGTATGAGTGCCCAAGAAAAACAATTTGAAGGATTGAAGAATTGCAATCAGTGTGAATGCAAGCTTATTGTGCAATCTGAATCTGATTTTTTGAAAGACATGTACAAATATGATCGTGTAAGAACCTGTAGCAGTGCACTTTCAATAGAGTTTTATGAACATGCAGCAAAAATAGGAAAATACATTGCAACCGCCAAACCACTTACAGAAGGGCGTATAGAAATGCTTCATTACTTGAAAGAGCAAAGTATAGCATTTGAATATCACCGGTATGGAAGTATCACGGAAACAGTGGAATAATGAAAAGAACATAAAGGTTCGAATAAAGGTCACTCCGTTTACCTTCACACATATAAAGTAGTTTTTTTATCAGGAAACTTTACATTTAAAACCTTACGTTGGGACGAAAATAAAAATGGAATAAAACAATGTTGTACTTTATTGCGTTATTTTTCTAATTATACTCATTTTATTTAATAACTAAACAAATTCAAATGGCAGATAAACACATAGTAAAAACAGAATGGAAAGGCGATATTGCTTTTGAAGCAGAGATAAATGGTCATAAAGTGCTAATGGATGCGCCTATAGAAGCCGGAGGAACCAATTTAGGTCCTAGCCCAAAAAAACTTATGCTTGCTGCTTTAAGTGGCTGTACAGGTATGGATGTGGTTTCTATACTTAAAAAAATGCGTGTTGACATAGAAAAATGTACTGTGGAAGTGCAAGGCGATTTGACAGATGACAACCCAAAACAATACTTTAAAATGCATGTTATTTACGAATTTACGGGCAAAAATCTACCGTTAGAAAAACTTCAAAAAGCTGTTGGAATGTCCGAAGAAACCTACTGTGGAGTAAGTGCACTCTATAGAAAAGCGATTGAAGTAACATCTGAAATCAGGGTAATTGAATCATAAAGTTAAAGAGCGTTTCCAATTCGCTCCCTTACCAACTAGACATTTAGTGCATCACTAAAGCAAGACCGTCAATAAAAAAAACAGCATGTTAATAAAAAACATTTTTCAGAATAATCAAAAGTGGATTTCGGAAAAAATAAAGTCAGATAAGGAGTATTTCAAGAAGCTTTCATCGGGTCAAAGCCCTGAAATTCTTTATATTGGTTGTTCGGATAGTAGAGTTTCGGCTGAAGAATTGATGGGCGCAAATCCTGGTGATATTTTTGTGCACCGCAACATAGCCAATATGGTTCCAAATACCGATTTGAGTGCCATGTCCGTTATTAATTATGCTGTGAGCCATTTGAAAGTGAAGCATATAGTTGTATGTGGACATTATGACTGTGGAGGCGTAAAAGCGGCCATGCAATCCACTGACTTAGGCATACTAAATCCTTGGCTGAGAAATATTCGTGATGTGTACCGGTTGCACAAATCAGAACTTGATTTAATAAACGATGGCGGTTTGAGGCATAAACGGTTAGTAGAATTAAATATACAGGAACAATGTATCAATATTATTAAAACTTCCGATGTGCAAAAAGCCTATAAAGATAGGTCTATCACTGTTCATGGATGGGTGTTTGATATTCACACTGGCCAATTGAAAGATTTAAAAATCGACTTTGACAAGATATTGGAAAACATAATGGAAATTTATCACATTATTTAATTTGAATCAACTTAATTGATAATAAAAACAGACCTAATGAATTTAATTTCTTAGGTCTGTTTTTATTCGTGGAAGAAAAAAAGTTTTAAATACTATTTATTCAACTCATTAAACACCATTTCATAAGTTGGTGTATTAACACCATGTTTTTTGCTCAAATCTATCACAATGCCCGTTAGCGTTTGCAATTCGGTGTTTTTGCCCGCTTTAAAATCGGTATGCATAGAGGAAGTAGTTTCAGGAGGGAGTTTTTCCAACCTGTAAACAACTGAATCAATAATACTTCTGTCCATTTCGGCACCTTCGGCATTGGCCACCAATAGTAACTCTTCCAATAATAACACCAAAGTATTTTTACGCACCTCATCGGTCAACAAATCATAGAATCCAACTTTGAAATATGACGTGAGAGAGGCTGTAGAAGAGATGAAGAAGAATTTCTTCCAAATTACTGGCAATATCTTCTCGTACAAAGTTGCTTCAATTCCTGCATCCTTCAACAGTTTTTCGAATACAATTAAGCGGTCATCAGCTGGTTTTAGTGAGCCAAAGTTGAAGGCATGCACGTTGCCAGAACTTTCTACCTCGCCAGGTGCATTAAGGCGAGCCACAATATAAACGCAACCTTCCCAAACTTCCGTTTCGGGCAATATGGCACGTATTCGCGCTGCATTGTCAATGCCATTGAGCAAAGGTAAAATGACAGTATTTTCACCAACGCAAGATTTAATTTGAAGCGTGGTGGCTTCCAAATCATAACTTTTGGTGGTCATAATCACATAGTCGGCCACCCCTATTTCCGCTGCATTATCGGTAGCCAAAGTTGGACGCACCACAAAAGTACCCGTTTCGGTAATCACCGTGAGACCATCATCTTGCACTTTTTTGAGATGCGCCCCACGTGCCACAAAATA
>JFJP01002255.1_pt1 | contig 18490 bp, 18 predicted proteins | sample 431651 | NCBI WGS metagenome assembly JFJP01 (sample SAMN02602958, study PRJNA72255) | Microbial mat metagenome, whole genome shotgun sequencing project. | biome: fresh water; feature: sink hole; material: water; isolation source: purple microbial (photo- and chemosynthetic) mats found in...
GAGTTCGGGTTGCGCGGATCATCCCCGAGCCGCGTGTACCACCACGGCCGAATCTGCGACGGTCCGTTGTCGCCGCCGCCCATGTCGCCCCAGCCGTAGCCTTTGACCAGATTCTCGCCGAACACGAACAGCCCGGGCTTGTGCGCCTTCCAGGCATTGACGTACTCAAGCAGGTTGTTGCGTTCGACGTGCTTGACCGTGTCGATGCGTAGCGCATCGACACCCATGTCCAGGTAGCCATTAATCGCGCCGATGAGGTAGTCCTTGACGTTTTGCCGCTCGGTGGCGAGGTCGATGCAGTCGCCGGCGAGGTGTTTCTGTTGCAGCGGAAAAGCGCTTTCCCAGTCGCCGCCACAGATAAAACCGTCCTGGTGATACCACTCGGGGTCCAGCGATTGCGCATCGACGCCGAAGAAACGGCCCGGGTTGTAGCCGGGCTTGGGTACCGTCTCGCCGGTCTTCGGATCGAGCAGCGGCTCCTTGCCTGCGGGGTCGCGCGCATGGCGTTCGCGGAACCAGGCCGGCGCCACGGGGTTGTCGTTGTCGTCGCGGTTGGGCCACGCGTAGCTGCCGAGGTTGCCCTGGTAGGGGCCATGACTAACCCTTCCCTGTTCGCTTCCCTGGGGCACGAAATACTTCATCGGCAACTGATCGATCCACACCTTGTCGCGGATGCCGTACTGGCAGGAGTGGTTGATCACCACGTCCTGGATGATCTTGATGCCTCTCGCATGGGCGGCGTCGATCAGGTCCCGGTAGGTGGCCCCCGGTGACTCCAGGCGCGGGTCGATACGGGTCCAGTCGTAGGCGTGATAGCCGTGGTAATCAAGTCCGCTGCGGTTTTCCACCGGCGGGGTGATCCAGATGGCGGTGAAGCCGAGGTCGACAAGGTAGTCGAGGCGTTCGATCAAGCCCTTGAAATCGCCGCGCCAGTGGGGGTCTTCCGGCTGCCCGGTGGCGCTGTTGAACTTGATGCGGTCACGACAAAAGAAGTTGTTGCTCGGGTCGCCATCGTAAAAGCGCGTGGTGAGCAGAAAGTAGATCGTCTCTTCGCGGAAGTCGGGCTGGCTGGGCCGCGACGCCGGCTTGGCTGTGCGCTTGGCGGCAGCGGGCGGCGCGCTGGCGGCGGCAGTAGGGACAGTGGAGGCAGTGGTAGCGGGGGCGTGGTCGTGCCATTTGCCGTCGGCGCCAAACCAGCCCGGACGGTCGCGGCGCAGGTTCGCGCTCTGACGGCCATGGCCGTCGCTGAACACCAGACTGGCTGACTCGACCCCTTCGACGCGGTGGACGAACCAACCGTCACCTTCCGCCTGCATGGGGGTGCCTGGCCAGGTCGTGTCATGCGCAGCGGGACGCGCATCCCAGTAGTGGATGTAAATCGTGGCAGCCCAGTCGCGAGGCTGCTGGAAGTGTACGATCAGATCGGTCATGGTATGGATTCTGTCAAGGGGGCTTGCATGGTAGCTTACCGGATGGTCGATTCCTGTAAACTTCAACGCGGACGCTGGCCAACCTTTTTTGAAAATAGAGGAACTCGCATGAACAAACGAATCCGGATTCTGTGCGCACTGGCGGCGACTTTGCTGCTGTCGACGGTGCAGGCACAGGAGCAAAAGACACCCTTGCTAATCTACTGCGGCATCACCATGGTGCGGCCTGTCACTGAACTGGCGCACAATTTCGAGCAGAAGGAAAACGTCAAGATCAGCATTGCGCAGGGGGGGTCGGAAGACCTTTACCAGAGCGCGAAAAAGAGCCGGCTGGGCGATCTTTACCTGCCGGGCGAGCCCAGCTACCGCGACAAGCATCTGCTCGAAGGCCTGCTGGGTGATTACAAGGTGATCGGCTACAACCAGATGGCCATCGTCGTCGCCAAGGGCAACCCGAAGAAGGTCAAGGGCGACCCCCGCGAACTGCTGCGCAAGGATCTGACCATGATGATCGGCAATGCCGAAAGCGGCAGCGTCGGCCAGGAAACCAAGCAGATTCTCGACGCGCTGAAGCTTTATCCCGCGGTGGTGCAGCGCGCCACCGTTCTCGCTCCCGATTCACGTGCGATCAACGTCGCCATGAAGCGGGGCGAGGCCGACATTGCCTTCAACTGGCGGGCCACGGCTTTCTTCCCCGACAATGCACCGCATATCGACGCCATCGACCTTGATGCCAAGGTGGCGCAGCCTCAGGCACTACTGCTTAATCTGCTGACCTTCTCGAAGAATCCGGCCCTGGCAAAGCGTTTCATGGACTTCGTCGCTGCCGACGCGGGCCAGGCGGTGTTTCGCAAGCATGGCTTCCTCGATAGCAAGCAGCTCAGGTAACCAAGTTTCATGGCAAGCCAGGAAGCCGTTGTCGTCAGCAAGCGTGGCCTATGGCTGCTGGTGCTGTTTTTTCTCGGTTTTCTGGCCGTTGCCGGCATCAATCTCTTCATCTCCGGTCTGATCGACGAACTCGATCAAAAGAGCGCCAACGAGCGGGCCCGGCTTTTCATCGGCGAGCAGATCGTCGCCGGCCTGCGCGAAATAGAAATCGACTTTTATCGCCTGCCCAATACGTTCGGCGCAACCATCCAGCAGCGCGTGGCGCAAGAACTCCGCGGCCATGTCGAACAGGTCGAACGCAGTCTGGTCGTGCTGCGGCAGGGGGGCAGCCTCAGTCGCAACATTGCCCTCAATATCGGGGGCATGGACGAGATGCGGCGCACGGTGAGTTTCCAGCCGGATGAAGGCAACGACGCCTTTGTCATGGAGATCATCGAACTGGCGCCGCATCTGGACCAGATCCGCCGCCATACCGACGACCTGCTGGAAAAACTGGCACGGCGCGAAGCCTGCGCAGAGAAAGCCACGGCCAACTGCCGGCGGGCGGTGAATGATGAAATCACGCTCTACTTCAAAAGCATTCCATCCTTCTTTTTTCGCGTTAACGAAAATGCCAACCGCCTGTTTTACGAAAGCAACCGCCGCCTCGACGATTTCGAGGCAAGGCTGACTGAGCAGCGTACCCACTACCAAAAGGCGCAGTGGGGGGCCGTTGTCGTCGTCATCCTTTCGGTGATGGGTCTGGGCGCCCTTTCGTTGCGCCAGATCGGCGACACCAACAACGCCCTGCAGCGGGCGTGGCAAGAAATGCGGACAGCTAAGGAGCAGGCCGAAGCGGCGCAGGAACAGGCCGAGACCGCCAACCAGGCCAAATCGCAATTCCTCGCCAACATGAGCCACGAGATACGCACACCGATGAATGGCATCATCGGCATGACCGATCTCGCCCTTGACACCGAGTTGACGGAAGAGCAGCGCGAATATCTGCGCCTGGTCAAGTCGTCCGGTGAAGCGCTGATGACCATCATCAACGACATCCTCGACTTTTCCAAGATCGAGGCCGGCAAGCTGCTAATCGAGAATATCGCCTTCGATCCCCACGCGGTGGCGCACGATACCCTCAAGGCGCTATCGCTGCGCGGCCGGCAAAAGGGGCTGGAACTCATCTGCGACATCGCGGCCGACGTGCCGCACCGCCTCGTTGGCGACCCCGGCCGCATCCGTCAGATTTTGCTCAACCTGATCGGCAACGCCATCAAGTTCACGGTGGCGGGCGAGATCGTCGTCAGCGGCCGCCGCATGGAGGGATCGGAATCCGACATCTGTCTGCTGCAAATGTCGGTGCGCGATACCGGCATCGGTATTCCGCCCGAGAAGCAAAGCCAGATCTTCGAAGCCTTCTCACAGGAGGATGGCTCCATCACCCGCCGTTTCGGTGGCACTGGCCTGGGGCTGACCATCTCCAACCGGTTGGTCGAGTTGATGGGTGGCCATATTTGGGTCGACAGCGCGGCCGGCAGTGGCAGCACCTTCCATTTCATACTGAGCCTGCCGCTGGCGGCCGAAATCGACACCGTTTCGCAAACCCTGCTGGCCGACATTGCCGGCCGCCGGGCGCTGGTCGTGGACGATAACCTCGCCAACCGGCAGGTTCTTCTGGCCTGGTTGAAGAAATGGCAGATGCCGGCGGTTGCCGTGGGCAGCGCCAATGAGGCCATAAAACTGCTGCGCGATTCGGGGCCGCGTTTCGACTGCCTGTTGCTCGATGCCGAAATGCCCGAGATGGACGGTTTCGCCCTTACCGAAAACCTGCGCGCCCAGCCGCCGGCCAGTGGCGTGCCACCGATCATCATGTTAAGTTCATCCGCCGCCAAGGGCGATGCCAAACGCTGCCAGGCGCTCGACATCAAGGGATTCTTTCCCAAGCCGGTGGCACCGGACGAATTGCACGCCGCGCTGCGCCAACTGTTCTGCGGTAGTGCCATCGCGGTGACCACCGAGCAGCCGGTGGCACCCACCCTGGTTACCCGCCATTCGCTGCGCGAGGCCCGCGCCATTCTCGATGTGCTGGTGGCCGAGGATCATCCGGTCAACCAGAAGCTGGCCGTCAGCCTGCTGGAAAAATGGGGGCATCGCGTTACCCTGGCCGAAAACGGCGCCGTGGCAGTGGAACTGCTGGCCGACGAGACTTTCGACATTGTCTTGATGGACATGCAGATGCCGGTCATGAGCGGCATCGAGGCGACCCGCGCCATCCGCCAGCGTGAAACAGATGCCGGCCTGCCACGCATCCCCATCGTCGCCATGACCGCCAACGCCATGCAGGGCGACCGCGAATCCTGTCTCGCCGCCGGCATGGACGACTACATCGCCAAGCCGGTCCGGCCGGCCGAACTGAAAACCGCGCTGGAGCGTTGGGGCGGCAAGCAGGGTGGTCAAGGCAGCGACGCGGCCGTGGGCGACGGCGCGGCGACGGCTGAAGCGACGGCCGACCACGACGTTGCCGTACCGCTACCGCCGACTTTTTCCAGGCCCGCCATGGTAGGCGCCGACTTCGACTATGTCCGCGCCCTGGGTGAAGCCGACGCTGAAATCATCGAAATCATCGGCGATATGTTCCTTGCCGGCATTGACCACGACATGGCCCAGTTGAGCGAAGCGGTCAGCAGCGGCAATGAGGCGGCGGCACGGCGGCACGCCCACACGCTGAAAGGCACGCTCGCCAGTTTCAACGCCGACCCGGCCCGGCAATTGGCAGCCGAGATCGAGAACCGCGCAGAACAAGGCGACCTCGACCTGCAAGCGCAACTCGACGCGCTGGCTGAAAACATGGGACGACTCAAGGCCGCCCTGGGGCAACGCTCCGCCGGGGCATGACGAGGTGAAGACCTGGCGGGCTTTCCCCTCGTTGCGTTCGCGCGTAGAGTGCCCGCTTTTCCGCTGAACTCCCGTGCGCATTTTCCGCCTCATCAAGATCGTCCGCGTCGCCCTCCGCTTCGGCCTCGACGAACTCATCCTCGAACACGAGCCCTCCGGTCGATTGTTGCGGCTGACCAACGCGTTGCTGTTCTGGCGCGACATCTCGGCGCCGCGCGCGGAACGGCTGCGGCTGGCGCTCGAAGCGCTTGGCCCCATTTTCGTCAAGTTCGGCCAGGTGTTATCGACGCGGCGCGATCTGATGCCCGAGGACATCGCCGACGAACTCGAAAAATTGCAGGATCGCGTGCCACCTTTTCCGTGGGAACAGGCACTGGTTGAGCTGGAAAAGGCCTACCGCAAGCCGGTCACGGGCGCCAACGGCGTTTTCGCCAGTTTCGAGCATGAACCGGTGGCCTCGGCCTCGGTGGCGCAGGTGCATTTCGCCACCCTGCCAAAGGAACATGGCGGCCGCGAGGTCGCGGTCAAGATTCTCCGTCCCGGCATCGCGCCGACGATTGCCCACGACATCGCCCTGCTCGATGCCATGGCCTGGTTGCTGGAACGCTTGTGGTCGGACGGCAAGCGGCTGAAACCGCGCGAGGTGGTGGCCGAGTTCAACAAGCACCTGCACGACGAACTGGACCTGATGCGCGAGGCCTCGAACTGCTCGCAACTGCGGCGCAATTTTGCCGATTCGACCCTCTTGATGGTGCCCGAGGTGCTATGGGACTGGTGCCGCAATTCGGTGATGGTGATGGACCGCATGGCCGGCATTCCCATCGGCCAGATCGACAATCTGCGCGCCGCCGGTGTCGACCTCAAGGCGCTGTCACGCAATGGCGTTGAAATCTTCTTTACCCAGGTGTTCCGCGACGGCTTCTTTCATGCCGACATGCACCCGGGCAACATCTTCGTGGCGACCGCGCCGGAAACCTTCAATCGCTACATCGCCCTCGACTTCGGCATCATGGGCACGCTGACCGAGGTCGACCAGAAGTACCTCGCCATCAACTTCCTCGCCTTCTTCCATCGCGACTACCACCGCGTTGCCGAGGCCCATATCGAATCGGGCTGGGCGCCGCCGGAAACGCGCGTAGACGAACTGGAAGCCGCCGTGCGGGCGGTGTGCGAGCCGATCTTTGACCGTCCGCTGAAGGAAATTTCCTTGCTGCTGCAAAAAACCTTCCTCAATGTCGAAGGCCTCGGTCGGCAGCTTGATCCCGACCTCGACCTGTGGCAAACCGCCAAACCGTATCTCGAACGCTGGATGTCGGAGCAAGTCGGCTGGCGCGGTTTGATCAAGCATCTCAAGACCGAAGCGCCGCAGTGGTCGTCGCTGCTACCCGCGCTGCCGCGACTGGCGCATCAGGCGCTGGCCCAGGCTGCCCGCCGCGACATTGAACTGGAACGGCTGCGTGAAACCCAGGCGCGCACGGAGGGGCGTCTGCGCTGGCTTGGTTTGTTGCTGGCCGGGGTGCTGGTGCTGGAAGTGGTTCGTCTACTGGTGTAGAGAAGGTGGGGCGACTACACGTCGCATTTGTCGATGCTGTCCAGCAGCCGTTTTTGCAACTGCGGCGGCATTTCCAGGGTTTCCATGTCCCAGCCTTCGAGGTGCAGGATATCGGTGAGGCAGCGTTCCAACTCGGCATGGGCGAGCGTTGCGGCGGTGGCGATACGCTCATGCACGGCGCGATCAGTGTCGGTGGCATCGAGACAGCGCATCTGATACTCGAAAAGCTTGCGCATCGAGACTACGCTGGCGCAGACCTGTGCCGGACAGGCGCACATGTAAAGCGCTGCTTGCTCGCGAATCCGCACAAGCTGATTGTCGGCGTAGGTTTGGTTCATGGCGGGTAGCAAGGATAATGATGAAGAGGTTCGCAGTGTATCCGCCGCCCCCACCCTCATGAAGGTTGTGTTCGAGCGACCTTTATAATCGCCGTACCCAGCCATCCAGCCTGCCATCCAGCCTCATTCCCACGAGCAAATCATGACAGCCAATCGATTTTCGCTGCATAGCCCCGCCCTCGTTGGCGACATGTGGGGCGGCTTGGCGGCCATGCTGGTGGCCCTGCCTTCGGCGATCGCTTTTGGCGTGACCATTTTTTCGCCGCTGGCCGGCTCAATGGCGGCCGAGGGCGCGCTGGCGGGCATTCTGGGCGTTACGGCACTTGGCCTGGTGGCGCCGGCCTTCGGTGGCAGCACGCGCCTTATCACTGCGCCGTGCGCGCCCGCTGCGGCCGTGCTGGCAGCGCTGGCGGTCACTTTCACGCAGCAGGGGGTGGAACCCGGGGCTATCCTGCTGCTGCTGGGCATGATTGGTCTGCTGGCGGGACTAATCCAGATCGGCCTCGGCCTGGCCGGTGTCGGCCGCCTGATCCGCTTCATTCCTTATCCGGTGGTCAGCGGTTATCTCTCCGGGGTCGGCCTCATCATCATCGGCAGCCAGATTCCGAAGTTTCTCGGCGCCCCCGCCGGCGCCCATCTGCTCGACGCGCTGAAAACGCCGTCGGCCTGGATGTGGCAAAGCGCCGTGGTCGGCACGACGGTCATCGCGACCATGCTGCTGGTGCCGCGGCTGACCCGCGCCGTGCCGGCGGCCATCCTCGCGCTGCTGGCCGGGGTAGTCAGCTACCTGCTGCTGGGGCTGGCCGATCCGACGCTGCTGCGTACCGACAACAACCCGCTGCTGGTCGGTTCGCTCGGCGGCGGCAACGGCAGCCTGGGCGATTCGATCCAGCAGCGCTGGCTGGCCTTGAGCAGCTTGGGCCTGCACGAGGTGGCACAGGTGCTGGCGCCGGCGCTGACCCTGGCCGTGCTGCTGTCGATCGACACCCTGAAGACCTGCCTGGTGATCGATGCGATGACCAACTCGCACCACGATTCCAACCGCGAACTGGTCGGCCAGGGCCTGGGCAACCTTGCCTCGTCCATGATCGGCGGCATTCCCGGCGCCGGCACCATGGGCGCCTCGCTGATCAATGTCACCAGCGGCGGCACCACCAAGCGTTCGGGTCTGCTGACCGGCGGTTTCTCGCTGCTGGCCTTCCTCGCGCTGGCGCCCCTGATCGCCTGGGTGCCCATCGCCGCGCTGGCCGCCATCCTGATCGTCATCGGCTTCCGCATGATCGACCGCCATAGCCTGATGTACTCCTTCACCCCGGCTACCCGGCTTGATTTTGCCGTTATCGTGTCGGTGATCCTGGTGGCCATTTTCGGCAATCTGGTCGCCGCCTCCGGTGTTGGCGTGGCGCTGGCCATCATCCTGTTTATTCGCGAGCAGACCCGCAGTTCGGTGGTGCGCAATCGCATCGAGGGCAATGAGATCTTTTCGAAGCGGGCGCGGTCGACGCAAGAAGTGGAGCGGCGCGAGCGCGAGAGCAGCGATGCGGTGATCTTCGAATTGCAGGGCAGCCTGTTCTTCGGCACCGCCAGCCAGTTGCAGGCCGCGCTGGAGCCCGAGACGGCGACGCACAAGTACGTCATCCTGAGCATGCGCCGCGTGCAGTCGCTCGATGTCACGGCGACCCATGTGCTCGAATTGATCAAGGACCGGCTGGAAGCGAATGGCGCTTATCTGGTGTTCTGCGACATCCCCAAGGACCTGCCCAGCGGCCTCAAGATGAAGCGTTTCCTCAAGGACACCGGCGTGGTGCGGCCGACCAACAAGGCCTTTGCCTTCCGCCAGCTGGACGAGGCGCTCGAATGGGTCGAGGCGAAAGAACTGGAAGGCACGCCGCTGGCGCACACCAACGACATTGCGCTCGAACTGCGCGATTTCCAGATATTTGCCGGCTGCTCGGATGAGACGCTGGCAGCGCTGATGAACGCCGTTGAACTCCGCTCGATCGCGGCCGGGAAGAAGCTGTACAAGGCGGGCACCGACAGTGACGAGCTGGTCCTGCTCCGCCGCGGTACCGTCAAGCTCATGGTGCCGTTGCGCAAGAAAGAGAGTTATCACCTCGCCACCTGCGGCCCCGGCGATCTGGTCGGCGGCATGGGCTTTATCGAGGCTGGCAAACATGCCGTCGATGCCGTGGCGCTGGTCGACGCCGAGGTCTATGTGCTCACGCGTGATCGCTTTGAAATTCTGGCCGTGGAGCATGGCGATCTGGGCCTCGCCATCTTCGGCAGCATTGCCCACAGTTTATCCACCCGGCTGCGCGTCACCATCGGCGAACTCCAGGCGCTGCGCGGCTGAATGGAATTACACTGATTCACCCGAAGGAGTCTTGCCATGTTGCTCTGGTTCGTCATCCTCTACCTGCTCGTTTCGGTCGGTATCGGCCTGCTCGCCGCCACCCGTGTGCATAACGCCAAGGACTTCGCCGTCGCCGGCCGTTCGCTGCCGCTGCCGGTGGTCACCGCCACGGTGTTCGCCACCTGGTTCGGCGCCGAGGCGGTGTTCGGCGTTTCGGCCACTTTCGTCAAGGACGGTCTGGGTGGCGTAGTGGCTGACCCCTTCGGCTCCTCGATGTGCCTAATCATCGCCGGCGTCCTCTTTTCGCGTTACCTCTACAAGCTCAACATCATCACGCTGGGCGACTTTTACCGCATGCGCTACAACCGCACGGTGGAAGTCGTCACCACCCTCTGCATCGTGCTTTCCTATCTCGGCTGGGTGGCGGCGCAGATCAAGGCGCTGGGGCTGATCTTCTTCGTCGTCACCGACGGCGCGGTCTCGCAGTCGGCCGGCATGATCCTCGGCGCCGCCATCGTGCTGACCTACACCACCTTCGGCGGCATGTTCTCGGTGGCCATCCTCGATTTCGTGCAGATGACGGTATCGATGGGTGGCCTGCTGTTCATCGCCTGGACTGTCAGCGGCAAGGTCGGCGGTGGCGCCACGGCGGTGATCGACCACGCCCGCGCCGCCGGCAAGCTCGACTTTTTCCCCGCGCCCGATCCCTGGCTGTGGCTGACTTTCCTTGGCACCTGGCTGACCATGATGCTTGGCTCGATCCCTCAGCAGGACGTGTTCCAGCGGGTCACTTCGGCCAGGAGCGCGAAGATCGCGCTGATCGGATCGATCCTCGGCGCCTCGATCTATTTCTGCTTCACCTTCGTGCCGATGTTCATCGCCTATTCGGCCACGCTGATCGACCCGGCCATGTTCGGCGAACTGCTGGAGAAGGACGCCCAATTGGTACTACCGACGCTGGTCTTGCAACACATGCCGCTGTTTGCCCAGGTGCTGTTCTTCGGCGCTGTGCTGTCGGCCATCATGAGCTGCTCGTCGGCGACGCTGCTGGCACCGTCCGTCACCTTCGCCGAAAACGTCGTCAAGGGTTTCTACCCGACTATGGGGGACAGGCAGTTCCTGCGCGTGATGCGCGCCTGCCTGATCGGCTTCACCCTGATGGTGCTCGCCTTTGCGCTCAAGTCCGAGGCGTCGATCTTCAAGATGGTCGAAAACGCCTACAAGGTCACGCTGGCCGGCGCCTTCGTGCCGCTGGCCGCGGGCATCTTCTGGCGGCGCGGCACCACCCAGGGCGCGCTTGCCGCCACCTTTGGCGGCCTGCTGTCGTGGCTACTGATCGAAGTACTGATCGGCGAAGCCAGCCCGGTTCCGCCGCAGTTGATTGGCCTCGCCGTCTCGGCCGTCGGCATGGTTGCCGGCTCGCTACTGCCGCAATGGGTCGGCCACAAGACGCCGGGGCGGCCGCTGCATGAATTGCAACATCACGCGGCGGCCGAGACGCATCATGTGGCGGAACATCCGCTTCACCATCATTCGTGATGCGGAACGTTATCTCCGGACGTGGATGCCAAGCGTGGCGCAGTGATTGCATTGCAATCACTGCTTTAGTATGCTGCGCTCAATGATTCCAATCAAGGAGGCGACGATGGCTACCAATCTTGTGGTTCGCAATGTTGGCGAGGATGTTGCCCTGGCACTGAAGCAACTGGCGGCAGCTCACGGCAGGAGCGCGGAAGCCGAGCATCGCGAGATTCTAAAAACAGTTCTGCAGCGACCGAAGCGTCGGTCTGTTGCCGAGATTCTCGCGAGCATGCCAAATGTTGGCGAAGACGCCGACTTCAATTGCCGAAACGGGTAGGTGTCGATATGTACCTGGTGGACACCAATGTCATCAGCGAGGCCCGAAAAGGAAACAAGGCGAACCCCGGTGTTCAACAGTTTTTCCAGACGAGCGAAGCTGAAGACCTGTATTTGTCAGCGCTAACACTCGGTGAAATCCGCAGAGGGCTGGAGAATATCCGGCATCGCGGCGATCTTCGCCAGGCCAGGGAGCTTGAAAAATGGCTCGATCTGGTCGTGATGGACTACAACGACAGAATATTGAGCTTCGATGAAGCATGCGCCCAGGTGTGGGGCCGATTGATGTCACCGCATCATGAACATCCAATAGACAAGCAGATTGCGGCGATTGCACTGATTCATGATTTGACCGTGGTAACCCGCAACGTCAATGATTTTCGTGGAACGGGTACGCGAATAAGCAACCCGTTCGTTTAACGACTTAAATTTCCGTTGACCCCGCACTTGAACGTTTGCTTCGCGCTGGAACGCCTTTGACCTAAGTCAAGCACCCGCCGGCCCTCGCCACCTATAGTCGCATCCTCATTTTTCGTGTTCCTCCTGGAGCGTTTTGCATGACCACCGACACCTCGCCGCGCATTGAACTGGTTTGCCCCGCCGGCGGACTGCCGGCGCTGAAGACTGCTGTCGATCATGGTGCCGATTGCGTTTATGCGGGCTTTCGCGACGAGACCAATGCCCGTAATTTTACCGGGCTCAATTTCGACGACAAGGCGCTGGCCGAGGGCGTCAAATATGCCCATTCACGCCGTGCCAAGGTGCTGATTGCGCTCAACACCTTTCCGCAGGCGAGTAACTGGAGTCGCTGGACCGCCGCCGTGGATCGCGCCGCTGGTCATGGCGTTGATGCCGTGATCCTCGCCGACTTGGGACTGATGGACTACGCCGCGCACCGCCACCCGAACCTGCGGCTGCATTTGTCGGTGCAAGGCTCGGCCACCAATTACGAGGCGATCAATTTCTACCGCGAGCGTTTCGGCATCCAGCGCGCCGTACTGCCGCGCGTGCTTTCTCTGGCGCAGGTGGAGCAGGTGATCGCTAACACGCAGGTCGAGATCGAGGTCTTCGGTTTCGGCGGGCTGTGCGTGATGGTCGAGGGCCGTTGCGCGCTGTCGGCCTACGCCACCGGCACCTCGCCCAACTGCCAGGGCGCCTGTTCGCCGGGCAAGGCGGTACGCTGGGAACAGACGCCGCAAGGCATGGAGACGCGGCTCAACGGCATCCTTATCGACCGCTACGCCGACGGCGAACGCGCGGGTTACCCAACGCTGTGCAAGGGACGCTTCGAGGTGGATGAAGAAACCTATTACGCCATCGAGGAGCCGACCAGCCTCAACACGCTGGAAATGTTGCCCGAACTGATGCGCATCGGCGTTTCCGCCATCAAGATCGAGGGGCGCCAGCGCAGTCCCGCCTACGTCGAGCAGGTGACAAAAGTGTGGCGCGCGGCCATCGATGCCTGTCGGCGCGACGCCGCGAACTTTGTGCCCAAGGCGGCATGGATGGCCGAGTTGAACAAGGTGTCTGAAGGGCAGTCGCACACGCTCGGCGCGTACTACCGCCCCTGGAAATGAACGTCCGCCTTACTCGACAGGAACTGGCCGCATGAAACTATCCCTTGGGCCGTTGCTCTATTACTGGCCGCGCCAGCAGGTGATCGATTTCTATGCCGACGTGGCCGACATGCCCGTCGATATTGTTTATGTCGGCGAAACTGTTTGTTCCCGCCGGCATGAATTGCGGCTGGAGGACTGGCTCGATGTTGCCGCCCGCCTGCGCGATGCCGGCAAGGAAGTGGTGCTGTCGACGCTGACGCTGATCGAATCGGAGTCCGATCTCAAGGCGCTACGCCGTACCGCTACCGCCGACTTTTTGGTCGAGGCCAATGAAATGGGGGCAGTGCGACTGTGTTCGGCGGCGCAACGCGCTTTCGTCGCCGGGCCGACGCTCAACGTATTTGGTCCGGAAACACTGCGCTTGCTGGCCGAGATGGGGGCGACGCGCTGGGTGCTGCCACCCGAGGCTACCCGCGAAATGTTACAGGGTTTGCAGGCGGGGCGGCCCGATAAGCAGGGAACGGCGCTTGAAACCGAGGTTTTTGCCCACGGCCGGCTGCCGCTGGCCTACTCGGCGCGCTGTTTCACGGCGCGCCGCTTCAATCTGCAAAAAGACAGTTGCGAGTTCAAGTGTCTCGACTTCCCGGCGGGACTTGCGCTCAAGACCCGCGAGGGCGAGGCTTTCCTCACGCTCAATGGCACGCAGACACAATCGGCCAGGATTTATAATTTGATCGGTGAGATGCCGCAACTCATCGCCGACGGTGTCGATGTGCTGCGCATCAGCCCCGAGTTGGCCGATACCCGCTTATGGGTTGATCGCTTCCGTGCGGTGCTCGAAGGCGCGCCGCCCCCCGCGCCGGGCAATCAACCGGGCGACTGCAACGGTTTTTGGTATGGCAAGCCCGGACTGGAACTGATACGTTCATGAAAACATTCAAACTGCCCGATTTCACCCTGCCCGCCCTGCTCACCCGCCTGGGGCCGCGCCTGCCGCAACTGCCGCCGACGCTGGTGCTGGTTGGCGCGCTCAATGCGGCCCTTCGTACAGCCCGCGGACCCGCGCTTGGCCACTTGTTGCCGAAAGAACTGCTGGAACCCCTGATCGGTCGCCGCGTCACCCTCCGGGTGCTCGACGCCGGCATGACCTTGCGCTTTGCCTATGGCGAACGCGGTTTCCGCCCATCCTTCGACAACGCGCCGGCCGATCTGACCATGAGCGCCCGCACCCGCGACTTCCTTGCCCTGCTGCTACGCGAGGAAGATGCCGACACGCTGTTCTTCGGTCGCCGCCTGCTGATGGAGGGCGACACCGAACTGGGGCTGCTGGTCAAGAACACCCTCGACGGTATCGATTTGCCGCGCTTCGATCTGGCGCAACTTTCCTCGCGACTGGCCCCCGCCGAGCTGCTGAGTCGTCTGGGCGAATATCTCGCGCGGCGTGCGGTCCCACATCACTGAGCCATCCGGCCTTCGCGTGCAACCCGAGTTGATCGAGTTGCCCGCGTTACCCGAGTCACGGTGGCAACTCTACCTCGCCAGCGCCTACACCCTGCTGGCGATCTACGGCAGTCTCTATCCTTTTTCCGGCTGGCACGACTCGGGTGCGCCGCTCGCGGCGTTTCTCACCGCGGCTTGGCCGCGTTACTTCACGTTCTTCGATCTTGCGGTCAATGTGGCGGCGTACCTGCCGCTCGGCTTTCTCTGGGTGCCTGCCACGCGGCCGCGGGTGGGCCCCGTGGCCGCCGTGGTGCTGGCGGTGGCCTGTGGCGCCGGCCTCAGCCTGGCCATCGAAACGCTGCAAAACTTCCTGCCCAGCCGGGTGCCGTCCAGCGTCGATCTCGGCTGCAATGCGCTGGGCGTTTTGTTCGGCGCGCTGGCCGGGGCGCGCTGGGGGCCGGCACTGCTCGACGGCGGCCGCATCCATGCCCTGCGTATCCACCACTTCATGCACGGCCGCGCCGGTGACTGGGGCCTGGTGCTGCTCGCGCTGTGGCTGCTGACGCAACTCAATCCGCTCACCCTGCTGTTCGGCAACGGCGACCTGCGCAGCCTGCTTGATCCCTTGTTGCTGCCACCGCCGCTCCCCTTTTCGGCCGGACGCTTCACCGAAATCGAGGCCGCCACGGTTTGCGCCCACACACTGGCCATCGGCTTGCTGGGCGGGCGCCTGGCCCGTAGCCGTTCGCGTGGTGTCGCGCTATGGATTGGCCTGGTGATGATTGTCGCCGGTCTGCTCATCAAGACACTGGCGCTCACCCTGCTGCTGAATGGTGCGCCGGGCATGGCCTGGGCGACGCCCGGCAGCCTGATCGGACTGGGCGGCGGCGTAATCTGCTGGCTTGCCATATCGCTAGCGCCGACTTTTTTGCGGCAGGCGGTGGCGGCGGTGGCACTGCTGCTGGCCACGGTACTGGTCAATCTCGCCCCGGATAATCCCTATCTCATCAACTCGCAGAATTTCTGGATTGCCGGACAATTTCTTAATTTCAACGGCCTGACGCGCCTGGCTTCTTCGCTGTGGCCTTTCCTCGCGCTGCCCTGGCTGTTACTGCTCCGGACGAAACCATGATCACCGATATGACAACATTGCGCGACGCACTGCGCGAATTTGCCGAGGCGCGCCACTGGCGGCCCTATCACACCCCGAAAAACCTGGCGATGGCCATGATTGTCGAGGCGGCCGAACTGGTCGAGCACTTTCAGTGGGCCACGCCGGAGGAAAGCCTGCGGCTGTCGCCGGAAAAGCTCGCCGAGGTGCGCGACGAGGTAGCGGATACGCTGATTTATCTGGTCGAACTGGCCGACGCGCTCGGCATCGATCCCATCGCCGCCGCCCGCGACAAGATCATTAAGAACGCCATCAAATATCCGGCGCCGGATTAGCCTTCCGCATCGCGGCAAATTACCGTCGTCGACCGCACGACCCGGCAAATCCGCCGGCCAGATGGCGGGGTCATGGCCAGGGCCAGTACCTTGATGAAAAAGAACGCGCCGATGGCCATGAGCACCATCAACGCCGAAGCCATCGGCATGGGCATGGATAAAAGAGTGTCCATTTCAATTTCCTCCTGAGGCAAGGGTGGATTCGGGATTGCCAGGACGCAGATTACGATAGCAAAGTAAAACGGTCAACTATTATTTTGCTTCCGCCATCGGCGCATCACCCTTGCCGCCGCCGCTGACGACAGGAGATTATTGACGGACGCGCTTTACTTTCTGCTTGGCCCGCTTGTGCTTGCTGACAACCCTCTTCTGGTGCTTTTTGCTTTTGGTGGCCCTCTTGCCCTTGGTGGCCTTGGTTGCCCCAATGCCGCCCATGCCGTGGCCGAGTTGCTTGCGGTCACGTTTGACGACGCGCGTCAGTTCGCTCTTCTCGCCGGCGTTCATGCCCGACATGCTGTAATTGCCCATACCCATGCCCGTTTGTGATTCGACGCGCGGTTGCGGCGCACTCGCCGGTTGCACGACGAGCGGTTGCGGTGGCACGGTGACGGGATCGGTGGCGTTGGCGGTGTGCATGATGGCGGTGGCACAGGCCAGCGCAAGCAGCATCTTCAGTATCGGTTTTTTCATGGCGAGTCTCGCTCGGAAATTTTGGGAAAACAGGTCCGCGAAAGTGTATGTGAGGCCCAGGCAGGCAATCGTCCGGAAAGAGGCCCAAAATGTCGCCTGCCGGCGCACCCTATAATGCGCGACCCGGCCAGTGCGCGATTGACGATGGGCGGTCTGCGCCTTACCGTGTCATGAGGATTCGACATAATGGGAAGCGACATGAGCCACTTCAAGTACCACGTATTTTTCTGCACCAATCAGCGCGAGGGCGGTGACATGTGCTGCAATGCTCATGGCGCCACCGCTATGCGCGACTATATGAAAAATCGCGTCAAGCAGCTTGGCGACGCCATTCCGGACAAGGTGCGCATCAACGCCGCCGGCTGTCTCGACCGCTGCGACCAGGGGCCGGTGATGGTCGTCTATCCCGAGGCCACCTGGTACACCTATGTGGATCAGGAAGACATCGACGAGATCATCGACGCGCACCTGGTGGGCGGCAAGGTGGTTGACCGCCTGAAAATCGACTGAAGATGAGTCGCCACGAGCGCATCCTGCTCGACGGCCCGGGCGGCAAAATCGAGGTGTTTATCGATCCGCTCGAAAGCGGGTCGGCGCCGGTCTTTCCCCAGGGACTGGCAATCATTGCCCATCCGCATCCGCTGTTTGGCGGCACCGCCGACAACAAGGTGGTGACGACGCTGGCCAGGACCTTGCGCGAACTCGGCTGCCTCACGCTGCGGCCGAGTTTTCGCGGCGTCGGCGGTTCGGCGGGAGAACACGATCACGGCATCGCCGAGACCGACGATTTGCTGGCGGTTCATGCCTACGCGCGCAGCCGCTTCGACGTACCCTCGGCGGTGCGCTTGCCGATGTTTCTGGCCGGTTTCTCCTTCGGCGCCTATGTGATTGCGCGGCTGGCCCAGCGGCTGGTCGAGTCCGGCGATCCCGCTCGACGCTTGGTACTCGTTGGCACCGCCGCCGGGTTCATCGAAGGCGCGCGTACCTACGAAACCAGCGCGGTCGCGGCCGACACCATCATCATTCACGGCGCGCGCGACGAAACCGTGCCGCTGGCCAGCGTGCTGGCCTGGGCCGAACCGCTCGACCTGCCGGTGACGGTGATCCCGGGCGCCGATCACTTCTTCCACCGCAAGCTGCACCTCATTCGCGGCATCATTCACGGCGCATGGAACCGCTGATAGTCCAAAACCTTCGTAAATCCTACGACGGCAAGGACGTCGTCGCCGGTATTTCGTTCACCTTGCAGCGCGGCGAGTGCTTCGGCCTGCTCGGCCCCAACGGCGCCGGCAAGACCACGACGCTGCGCTGTTGCCTCGGCCTCGCCACGCCCGATTCCGGCGCCATTACCCTGGCCGGCGAGCCGGTGCCCGCCCGCGCCCGCGAGGCGCGCATGCGGGTCGGCGTGGTGCCGCAGTTCGACAATCTCGATCCGGATTTTTCCTGCGCCGAAAACCTGCTGGTCTATGGTCGCTACTTCGGCATTGCCGATGCAAGCATCCGCGCACGAACACCCGGGTTAATGGAATTTGCCGGTCTCGCCGGCAAGGAAGACACCAGCATCCGCACGCTGTCGGGCGGTATGAAGCGGCGGCTGACACTGGCCCGCGCGCTGGTCAACGAACCGGAACTGCTGGTCCTCGACGAGCCGACCACCGGCCTTGACCCGCAGGCGCGCCGGCTGATCTGGGAACGCCTGCAAGGATTGCTGAAGACGGGCACGACCATCCTGCTCACCACCCATTTCATGGAAGAGGCCGAACGCCTTTGCGGCCGGCTGGCGATCATGGATGTCGGCCGCATCATCGCCGAAGGCACGCCACGGGCGCTGATTGCCGCCCACGTCCAGAGCCAGGCCGATGCCGCGCTACGGCCGGCCAACCTCGAAGACGTCTTTCTCAACATGACCGGCCACGAACTGAGAGACTGATGGAGCTTTCCCCGCGCGCGTTTGCTGTCTGGCGACGCAATTTCATGGTCTGGAAGAAGCTCGCCATTCCCTCCATCCTCGGCAACCTGGCCGATCCGATGATCTACCTGTTCGGCCTCGGCTACGGCCT